>Ga0075421_100000157_pt1 | contig 60912 bp, 66 predicted proteins | sample SoiMetdeltSBSDD5_FD_75292 | JGI IMG/M metagenome (GOLD analysis project Ga0075421, IMG submission 75292) | Bulk soil microbial communities from a Populus tree surrounding site in Tennessee, USA - Soil MetaG P. deltoides SBSDD5 | ecosystem: Environmental > Terrestrial > Soil > Tree plantation... | reverse complement strand
CGCCCGGCCTCTCCGTCGTGAAATCCATCGGGAAGCTCGGTTACAAGGGTGTCGACACCGCGGAGCTCCTGTTCGAGGATTTTCGCTGCCCCGCCGCCAACCTCGTGGGTGGCGTGGAGGGCCGCGGATTCGCCCAGGTGATGAGCGGCCTCGAGACGGGCCGCATCAACATCGCCGCGCGCGCCGTCGGCGTCGCGCAGGCCGCGTACGACGAGGCGCGCAGCACCGTGACCGTCGGCGCGGCGCCCTCCTCGGCCCTCGCCGATATGGCGGCCGGGGTCGGCGCCGCGCGATTGCTCACCTACTGGGCGGCGGGCCTGAAGGACCGCAGCCAGCGCTGCGATCTCGAGGCCGGCATGGCGAAGCTGTATGCGTCCGAGACCGCGCACGCGGTGGCCACGACCGCGCTGCGCGTCGCCGGGCCCCCCGGGCTGCGCACCGCGCGCCCGCTCGAGCGCTATTATCGCGACACGCCGCTCATGATCATCGGCGAGGGCACGAACGAGATCCAGCGCACGATCATCGCGCGCCATCTCGTGCAGCGCTACGGCGAGCGACCCGGCGCGCTCACCTCCCACGACGGCGAGGTCGAGGCCACGCGCGAGATGGTCTTCGCCGTGCGGCTGTTCGCCGAGAAGGAGATCGCGCCCATCGCCGCCGAGCTCGAGGCCGACGCCGGGCGGCTGGCCTCGACCGTCCGCAGCCTCGGCGACCTCGGCGTGCTGGGCGCGCTGGTGCCCGTGGACCTGGGTGGGCTGGGGCTCGACACGCGCACCGTCGCGCTGCTTCTCGAGGAGCTCGCCCGCGCGTCCGGCGCGCTCGGCGCCCTGGTGGCCGGCCATCTCGCCGTCACCGCCGCGCTGGAGAGCGCGGGCCCGCTCCAGCGTACCCGCTACCTTCCCCACCTGGCGCGCGGCGAGCGGCTGGCCACGCTCCTTCACGAGCCGGTGACCACGATCGACGATCACGCGGGACGGCGGCTCCGCGGCAGCGCCAGCGCCGTGGCGACGGCGGGCATCGATCTCTTCGCGGCTGCCGACGCGACTGGACGCGCGCTGCTCATCCTCGATCGCGCGCGCGTGCGAGTGGGCGCGGCGGCCACGACGCTCGGCCTTCGCGGCCTCGGCCCCCGCGAGCTCGACCTCGACGGCGTGCCGGTGGACGACGACGCGCTGCTCGCCGGTGAGGCGCCGGCTCGCGCGCGACACGTCGCGCTCCTCGGTGTCGCGGCGACGGCGGTCGGCATCGCGCAGGCGGCCTTCGAGGCGGCGCTGCGCTACAGCCAGCAGCGCTCCACGTTCGGTCGGCCGATCGCCGAGCACCAGGCCGTGCAGCTGAAGCTCGCCGACATGGCGACCGCGATCACCGCCGCCCGGCTGCTCACATACGACGCGAGCGCCTCCCACGACCCCGTGGCGGCCGGACTGGCGAAGATCCTCGCCAGCGAGACGGCGTGCGCGGTGACGCTCGAGTCCATGCGCATTCACGGCGGCTACGGCTACACCACGGAGTTTCCGGTGGAGCGCTACTACCGCGACGCCGCGCACCTGCCGGCGGCGCTCGGCGGCAACGAGCGCGAACGCGCGGCCGCCGCGCGGCGCCTGGCGGCGGCGTGAGGCCATGGGCTACGGACGCTGGCTCGAGGAGTTCACGGTCGGCGAGGTCATCCGCCACTGGCCGGGCCGGACCATCACCGAGGCCGACTGCACCTGGTTCGCCCTGCTCACGATGAACCAGCATCCGGTTCACAGCGACGCCCACTACGCGGCCACGCAGACGCAGCACGGCCAGCGCGTGGTGCTCGGCCCGCTCGTCTTCTCGATCGGCATCGGGATGACCGTCGCCGACGTGTCGGGCAAGGCCATCGCCAATCTCGAGATCGAGCGCATCACGCACGAGGCGCCGACCTTCATCGGCGACACGATCTACTCGGAGTCCACGGTACTCGCCACGCGCGAGGCCTCGCAGGGCGATCGGGGCACGGTGACCGTGGAGACCCGCGTGAGCAACCAGCGCGGCGAGCGCGTGATGACCTTCAGGCGCACCGCGCTCGTCCCGAAGAAAAATCACGCGACGCTGGGAGAGCGAGCGCAGCCAGACCCATCTGGACCAGGCCATTCATGGCCCAAGCGGGACGGCTAGCCATCGCTACAACGATGCTCGGCGGCCTGCGCGTCCTGACCGTCTCGCAGTTCGGCGCCGGCCCCTTCGGCACCCAGCTGCTGGCGGATCTCGGCGCCGAGGTCATCAAGATCGAGGACGCCGCCGTGGGCGGCGACGTTTCGCGGCACGTGGGGCCGTACGCGGGTGATCACGACTCGCTCTATTTCCAGTCGTTCAACCGCGGCAAGAAGTCCCTCACGCTCGATCTCAAGCACCCGGACGGTCAGGCTGTCCTGCGCGACCTCGCGCGCTTCTCGCACGCGGTGTACAACAACCTGCGCGGCGATCTGCCGGCGAAGCTCGGCCTGACCTACGCCGCGCTCGCCGACGTCAATCCGCAGATCGTGTGCTGCTCGCTGTCCGGCTTCGGCGCCACCGGGCCGCGCGCGTCCGAGCCCGCGTTCGACTATCTGATCCAGGGCTACGCGGGGTGGATGTCGATCACCGGCGAGCCCGACGCGCCGCCGGGCAAATGCGGCGTGTCCGTGGTCGACTTTGCCGGCGGCTACGCATCGATGGCGGCGCTGATGGCCGGGCTCTGGGACGCCGCCCGCAGCGGTGTCGGCCGGGACATCGACATCTCGCTGCTCGACACCGCCGTCAGCATGCTCTCGTACTTCGCGATCTGGAGCCTGAATCGAGACTGGGCGCCGACGCGCGTCGCCGACTCCGGCCACCAGGCGCTCGTGCCCGCGCAGAACTTCCCGACCCGCGACGGCTGGATCGTGATCTTCTGCAACAAGGAGAAGTTCTGGACGGCGCTGGTGGCGGCCCTCGACCTGCCCGCCCTGGGCCGCGATCCGCGCTTCGCAAGCTTTGCCGACCGCCTCGCTCACAAGGAGGCGCTGGTGGCGGTCCTCCGGACGCGCTTCGCCGAGCGCACGACGGCGGACTGGCTGGCCCGCCTGCGCGGCAAGGTCCCGTGCGCGCCCGTGAACACGATCGCGCAGGCGCTCGAAGACGAGCAGGTGCGGGCGCGCGACATGGTCGTCGAGGTCAAGCACCCGCAGCTCGGCGTGCTGCGCGAGGTGGCCTCGCCGGTGAAGACCGCCGGCGCCGTCACCAGCCCGGCGCCCGCGCCGGCGCTCGGTCAGCACACCGAGGAGATCCTCCGCGAGCTGCTGCAGTACTCAGCCGAGCGGATCGCCGCGCTGCGCGCCGGCGGGGCCCTCGGCCCGCGTCGCTGAGACGCGAAAGACACGCACCGCGTACCAGAACGACCACGCCACGATCACCCCGCTCAGCGGCAGCCCGGTGGCGACGCTGACCACGAGAAACGCCTCCACGCTCGTATAGACGAGCATCAGCACGCGCAGCACGCCGCGCGCGAGCAGATAGGCCGCCCACACGAGCGAGATCCGGCCGAAGATCCGGCGGAAGGTCGCCGAGGCCTTCACCTCCGGCGCGAACGGATAGCTCTCCGTGGCGAAGACGGCTGCCAGTGGGCGGCCGATCATCACGGAGCCGAGGAAGACGAGACCGCCGAGCATGTTGGCGACCACCGCCGGCGCAAAGTACCAGCGCGCGCTGCCCGAGAGCAGCCCCGTCACCGCCTGCACGACGGCGATGCTGAGCCCGATGCTCGCGCCGATGCCCGTCCGCCCGTGCCGGCGCTCCCAGATGAACGTCCCCGTCGTCAGCGCAGTGGCGGCGACGATGCCGACCACGAGGCCCAGCGTCTTCCAGCCGACATAGAACACGAGCACGGGTCCCACGGCGTCGCGAAGAAGGCGCGGCCCGTTGTCGGCGAGGATCGTGCGCAGGGAGGGGTGTGTTTCGGTCATGTAGAATCAGGCAAGGAGATCATCGGGCTGTATGAGCGAGCGCGCCACGCCCTACCCGGATGTCGATGAGGTCACCGGCACCGAGGCTGCGCCGCCATGGATGACCATCCTACACAACTGCGACTGTCACACCTTCGAGCAGGTCGTGAAGCAGCTCCAGAAGGCCATCGCCTGCAGCGAGGAAGAAGGCTGGAAGATCGCCTGGCAGGTTCACAACACGGGGAAGGCGGTGGTGAAGGTCGGCGCCGAGGCCGAGTGCGTGCGCGTGGGAAACATCCTGGCCTCGATCGGACTCGTGGTCACCGTCATCCAGTCCTGAGGCGCCGCGTCATAGCACGTCTCCGAACATCGTGCGGTAGTGGCGGTACCACTCGCTCTGGAAGCGCTCCTCCGGGTCGTGATGGCGCTTGGCGCGGAGAAACTCGACGAGCCGCGGGTGGCAGCGCTCGACCTGGCGACGGGTCGCCCACCGATGGTACGTAAGGAAGTAACTCCCGCCGTGGGCGATGGCGAGGTCAATCAGGCGCCGGAAATGCTCGGCGCCGCGCGCCAGACCCTCCGGCGTATGCACCACGTGCAGGTTGAAGATGATGCAGGCCCACGGCTCCCTTGCCCACGCCAGGACGCTCTCGCGATCGCGCTCGATCAGCCGGATGGTCCCGTAGATCAGCTCCATGCGCTCGGCGCGGACCTCGCGCCGCGCCTCCTCGAGGAAGCGGCCCAGCGCCGCCCGCGGCACGTAGATCTCCGTGATCATCTCGGTGGCGGCGCCGGCGGCGCCGAGCCGCCGGTCGAGGGCGACGTGATAATCGTCGACGTACGCGCTGAGCTGATGGGTGTCGGACCAGTAGATCTGCCCCGAGGTCGTGAGGTAGTAGCCCGCGTACGCTTCGAAGGCGCGGCGCTTGTCGGCGTGCGAGAGATAGAGCAGGCGGTCCCAGTCGCCAGCGGCGAGCTCCTTCTGGCCCTCGCGGACCGCGGTCGCGTCGTCGACCGGCCGGTAGCAGGAGAAGACGCCGCGACGGAGGAGCTCGCCCGAGTCCGCGTCGGTCGCGTATTGACAATCGCCATAGAGATAGCCGTCGGCGATGCGCCGCTCGAAGGCAGGCATCACACCATCGACGTCGATAACCTCGACGACGCGCTCGATCTTTCGTCGGGGCGCCAGCCGCAGGGTCGCCGTCGTCACGATTCCGAGGAGGCCGTAGCCGCCGACGACGAGCGTGAAGAGCTCCTCGTTTTCGCTGCGGCTGCAGCGTCGCATCTCGCCGCTGGCGTCGACGAGCGTGAAGGCCTCCAGATCGCTCACGAACGGCGGGAACCGGAGGCCGCGCCCGTGGACGTTCGCGGCGATGGCGCCGCCGATCGACAGACGATCGGCGCCCGTCTGCTTCTGCATGATCCCCCACGACCGCGCGCGGCCCACCTGGGCGCGCACGAGATGGTCGATGAGCCCGGGCCACTGCGTGCCCGCCTCCACCGTCACCAGGCCCCGCTCGGCGTCGAAGGCGAGGATGCGGTTCATCGCACGCGTGTCGATCAGCAGCGTGCCCTCACCGAACTGCTGGCCGCCCATCGCGTGCTGCCCGCCCGCGATGCTGATGGCCGTGCCCTCCTCGCGGGCACGGCGGACCAGCGCGGGCAACGTCTCGTGACGCGTCGGCTGGGCGACCGCGCGCACCGACGTCGCGTTGAGCTTCGAGTGCACGTCGTTGACGACGACGGGCCCGGCGCGCCGGGAAGCGGGCGCGCATCCGGACACACCCGCCATCGCGGCCGAGCCCAGCAGCAAGCGGCGGCGTGTCAGCATGGTGACCTCGGGCTCGAGAGCCAGCGCGCCGCCCGGTAGAGCAGGACGAGGGCCAGCATCTCGAACAGATGGTAGACGGCGTTGTGCGTCAGGTGCATGGGCGGAATGGCGAGCCGCGCCGTCTGGGCCACGGAGCCGGCCGCCAGCGTGAGCAGGCCGAGGATGCCCGCGAGCGCCGCGCACGCCCGGGTCCGCCGCCACGCTCGAACAAGCACGCCGAAGAGGAACAGCGCCGCCGGGGCGTAGTGCGCGATCGCGACCGCGAAGGCGTCGGTCACGAACAGGACGACGACGGCATAGGCGGCGACCAGGGCAGGCCCCGCCCCGATCACCCACGGCGCCACCGGGCCGCCGAGCGCGTGCGCGCCCGCGCCCCACACCGACAGTGCCGCTGCGCCGATCGCGAGAAGCGTGAGCCGCCACAGCACGGTCCCGCCCATGCCATACGGCGGCGGCACGAATCCGTGGCTCACGCCGCCGAGCAGCGCGCCTGCCCCCACGCTCCAGAAGAACGCCGTCCACCAGCGCCGGGCCGGCGCGGGTGCGCCGTGCCGCGAAACGAGCGCGCCGAGCCAGCCGGCCTCGGCGGCCAGGGCGAAGTCGGTGAGCGCGACGTCGGGCTCGAGGATCACGCGGCCGCGCTGCGCGCGTGATGGCGTCCGAGCGTGAAGAGGTAGGTCGCCAGCACCCAGTGAAAGACGATCGGGATGGTGCCCGTGCCGAGCCAGCGCCGCTCCGGGTACCACGACATCGTGATCGCGTACCGCACGACCATCGCGGCGAAGTAGACGACGCTGAGCACGATCAGGATGCGACCGAGTCGCGGACGCGGCGTGACGAGCACGCCCTGCCCGCGCGCTCCCTGGAGAAAGATCCACGTCTGCACCGTCAGGATGGCGATCTGCGCGGGCAGGAGCAGCGGGTACGGAAGGAGTCCCGAGTACCACTCGGCCATCGGAGGCAGGACGGTGACGCCGGCGAATGCGACGAGAGCCTGACCGAGGACGCGCAGGAAGAAGAGGAACGCCAGAACGGACAGCACCACTGCCGTGCCCTTCCGCAGCGCGTCCCTCCCCTCGCGCCCGACGCTACATCACCGGGCCGATGATCCAGGGCGCGAATTCTTCCTCGCCCACGCCGCTTAGCTCGCTCTTGGACTTCTTGCCGGACGCCACGGCCACGATCTCCTCGAAGATCTGACGACCGACAACGGGCAGCGGCGTGCCCTCGAGGATCACGCCGCAGTTGATGTCCATGTCCTCCGCGAGATGGCGGTACATCAGCGAGTTCGTCGCGAGCTTGATCGACGGCACCGGCTTGCAGCCGAACACGGAGCCGCGCCCCGTGGTGAAGCAGATGAGGTTGCACCCGCCCGCGACCAGGCCCGTGATCGAGACAGGATCGTGTCCGGGCGTGTCCATGAAGACGAAGCCGCGCGTGGTGATCGGCTCGCCGTACATGAAGACGTCCATCAGCGGCGTGGTGCCGCCCTTGGTGACGCCGCCGAGCGACTTCTCGAAGACGGTGGTGATGCCGCCCGCCTTGTTGCCCGGAGCGGGATTGTTGTCCATCGCCTCGATGCCGCGACAGTACCACTCCCACCACTTGTAGCGGTCGAGCAGCTTCTTGGCCACACCCTCGTTGACGGCGCGGCGGATCAGCAGGTGCTCGGCGCCGTAGATCTCCGGCGTCTCGGCCAGCACGCCGGTGCCGCCGTGGCGGACGAGCTCGTCGACGGCCCAGCCGAGGGCCGGATTGGCGGTCATCCCGGAGTTGGCATCGGAGCCGCCACAGTTGGTCGCCAGGCAGATCTCCGAGACGGGCTGCTTCGTGCGCCGCACGTCATTGGCGATGGGCAGGAGCTTCGCCACCTCGGCCACCGCGGTCTCCACGGTCTTGCGGATGCCGCCCGCCTCCTGGATGTTGACGAGGAAGGGCTTGCGCTCGGGATGCCCGGGCACCGACATCTTCTGCCGCTCGACCATCACCGCCGCCTGGTTCACCTCGCAGCCGAGGCCGATGAGGATGTAGGCGGCGACGTTCGGATGCTTGGCATAGCCGGCGAGCACGCGCTGCAGCGCGAGGTGATCCTCGCCGAACAGCTTGGTGCCGCAACCGGATTTGTGAGTGATGGCCAGCACGCCGTCGATGTTCGGGTAGTCGCGCTGCACGTCCCGGAACTTGTCCTTCACGAACTGGCTCACGGACGCCGAGCAGTTCACGCCGGAGATGATGGCGACGTAGTTGCGCGTGCCGACGCGGCCATCGTCGCGCTTGTAGCCGTCGAAGTGGCGCATCCGGTCTGCCGGATAGAACTCGACCGGCTTCACGTCGACGCCGATCTCGTACCGGTCGGCGCTGAGCTCACCGATGTCGAGATTGTGACTGTGCACGTGCTCGCCGATCGCGATGTCCGCCGTGGCGAAGCCGATCACCTGGCCGTAGCGGCGCACGGCGCCGCCGCGGCGGATGGGACGCCGGGCGATCTTGTGGCCGGGACGAATCGGCTGAGGCACCTCGATCCGATGACCGGCATCGTCGAGCGCCATGCCGGGCTCGAGCGGCGCCTTCGCCACCGCCACGTCGTCCTCGGGCTTCAGCACGATGGCCTTGTCGGTCAGCGCATACGTCGACATCGTCTACCTCTCCTCGAGGACCTTGAGCAGCGCCCGCACGCCGGTCACGAACGTCGGCGCGCCGCCGGGAATCGCGGCGGCCTCGAGCGCGCCGAGGATCTCGGCCCGGGTGGCGCCGTGCTCGAGCGCTCGCTTGATGTGATTGACCAGGGCGCCTTCCCAGACACCGCGATACGCGAGAATGCCCAGCGCCACCAGCTCCCGGTACTTGATGGGCAACCCATCCTCGCGCGCAAGAGCGTCGCGATAGTAGGCGTTGTAGGACTCCATGAAATCCGGATCGTTGGCGGCGACGTACTTCCACTCCGGGTAGAGATAGCCGCGGTCCTTGAGGGCCTCGGCGGCGAGTCGTTCAGCCTTGTCCATGCGCCCGACTATACCGGATTGGGCCCCTTGATGCGGAGCAGCGGCGAGGGCTCGGCCTCGAGCTGGATCGTCGTATGGTCGATGCCGAAGCGCGCGTGCAGCACCGCGTGCAGCGCCTCCAGCAGCCGCTCGCTCTCGCGGACATCGGCCACGACGACGTGCGCGCTCATCGCCTCGCGGCCCGACGTGAGCGTCCACACGTGCAGGTCGTGGACGCGGCGCACCCCGGCCACCTGCGTCATGGCGGTCTCGATTTCGCCCACCTCGAGGTGCGCCGGGGTGCCCTCGAGCAGCACGTTCACGGCCTGTCGCAGCAGCCGCCACGTGCGCGGCACGATGAGCAGCGCGATGGCCGCGCTCGCCAGGGGGTCGGCGATGGTCACGCCCGTGGTGATGACCGCGGCCGCCGCGATCAGCACGGCCAGCGACGACAGCGCGTCGCTGACGACCTCCAGATAGGCGGCGCGGACGTTCAGGCTCTCGCGCGCGCCGCGATGGAGCAGCCAGGCGCCGGCGACGTTGACGGCGAGACCGGCCGCCGCCACCACCGCCATCGGTACGCCGAGCACCGACGTCGGCGTGAGAATCCGACGCCAGGCCTCGTACAAGACCACGCCGGCTACGATGAGCAGGACCACCGCATTGACGAGGGCGGCCAGGATCTCGGCACGATAGTAGCCATAGGTCTTGGCGGGTGTCGGGGGGCGCGCGGCCACCCAGGAGGCGAACAGCGCGAGCGCGAGAGCGCCCGCGTCGGTCAGCATGTGGCCGGCGTCGGCGACCAGCGCGAGGCTCCCCGTCCAGAGTCCCGCCGCGAATTCCACCAGCATGAACGCCACGGTGAGCCCGAGCGTGGTGAGGAGTGCCCCGCGCGAGCGCGCGGCGGCGGTCGTACGGCCGTGGTCGTGAGCATGCATCGGTGCGGATCGTATCAGGGCCGGCCGCGGCCGAATGTTATAGAATCCGGGCCATGACCCGCAGTCTTGGCACGCTCGCGCTCGGCCTCGTCGCGGTTTGGCTCGTCGCGAACGCCCTGCTCGTCGGCCCGGTGGAAAGCGGCTCGGAGCGGACGGCCCTGTGGGTCTTCGGCTTCGTCGCCGCTGCGGTGACCATCGCCGGCCTGATCCTCCTCTGCGTGGGCCTGGTGCTCGGCCGCACGCAGCCGGCGTGGCTCAACTACGTGAAGTTCGCACGGACCGGCGCCGCCATTCTCGGCTGCCTCATCGTGGTCCTCGGCCTGCTCCACTACCGCAACACCGAGCCGCGCGGCGAGATCCACTGGGTCGTGTTCGGCCTCTTCGTCCTCGTCGTCGCCGGAGCCGTTCAGTGGTGGCTCGGGCGCCAGGCCCGACGCGTCTGATGACGGCGTCCGAGCCGCCGGTGATGGGCGGCCACCGAGGGACGGCTACTCGATGATGTGACCCGCTCGCGCCAGCAGCGAGGGCGGGATCGTCAGGCCGAGCACCTTGGCGGTCTTGAGATTGATCGCCAGCTCCATCTCAATGGCCTGGTCGACTGGTAGCTCGGCTGGCTTAGCGCCCCTCAGGATGCGATCGATATAATCTGGGGCGCGCCGCAGGCGTCGAACGATCGGGTCGAAGTACGCCATCAGCGCGCCCGCCTCAACCGCCTCGCGAAAACCGACCATCGTGGCTACCCCGTGCGCGAGTGCCAGCTGAGCGAGGCGGGCTCCGTGGACGAACGACAGCGGTTGAGGGAGAACGAGGACAGTGCCCAGCCTTTCGCGAGAGATCTCCGCGAAGGCTCCATCGAAATCCTCCGGCTTTCGCGTCTCCACATAAATCAATCTCAGACCGAGGCTCTGAGCTGCCTGGCCGACCACCGGGCGGGTCACGATGTGAAATGAGAAGGCTGAGTTGATAAGGACGCCGACACGCGAGAGCGAGGGAACAGCCTGTTTGAGAAACTCCAGCTGCTTTCCAATGGCTTGCGGTCCGGTGTTACTGATCCCTGTGATGTTTCCGCCCGGCCGAGCCAGGCTCCTAACGACGCCCGAACCTACAGGATCGCCCACCGCGATAAAGACGATCGGAATCGTCGTCGTAGCCGCCTTGGCCGCGAGTATAGCGTTAGTGCCCGCGGCGACGATGAGGTCTGGCTGAAGGCGAACGAGTTCGGCCGCGAGCGCAGGGTGCCGATCGTCCCGCCCTTCGGAGTAGCGACGCTCGACGACGAGGTTCTGACCTTCGACCCAACCGCGCTCGCGAAGGCCCTCCCGCGCCACGCTCTCCAGTGGAGGATTGGGCGTGTTCCCGAGCCAGCCGACGCGGTAGACCTTCCCCGTCTGCTGCGCGTCGGCGGCGACTGGCGCGGCGAGGGCACCGGCTAGCGACGTCAGGAGAAAGCGGCGGCGGTTCATGCCGGCATGGTGGGCGGAGGGACGGATTCCGCTAGAACTTTCCGTGGCGTCCGGCCCCCTCGGCGAAGCGGGCGGCGCCCTCCTGGCTTTCGCCCGAGTCGATGGTGGCCTTGCCCAGCTCGAACTCGCGCGCGAGCGCGGTCCGAAGATCGACGCCCACGCTCTCGTAGGCCGAGCGCCGATCGCTGACCACGCAGCGCGCGGGGAATGCGGCGATCTCGCCGGCAAGCGCCTCGGCAGCCGACCGGCTCTGGCCGTGCGGCACGACGCGGTTGGCAAGACCGATCCGCTCGGCTTCCCGCGCGTCGACGGGACGTCCCGTCAGGATGAGATCGAGCGCGCGGCTCAGCCCGATCAGCCGGGGAAGCCGCACGGTGCCGCCGTCCACGAGCGGCACGCCCCAGCGGCGACAGAAGACGCCCATGATCGCGTCTTCCTCGACTACGCGCAGGTCGCACCAGAGCGCGAGCTCCAGCCCACCCGCCACGGCGTGACCGGACACGGCCGCGATGGTCGGCTTGGACACGAGCATGCGTGTCGGACCCATCGGGCCATCGCCGTCGGGGGCGAGGCGATTGCCGGTCGCGGTGGCGATGGCCTTCAGATCGGCGCCGGCGCAGAACGTTCCGCCCGCGCCCCAGAGGACCGCGGCACGGGCGGCCGGATCGGCGTCGAAGGCACGAAACGCGTCGGCGAGGTCCCGCGCGGTGGTGCCGTCCATGGCGTTACGGCGCTCGGAACGATCGAGGATGATCGTGCTGACCGCGCCCGCCCGCTCGACACGCACACCCACCTCAGCGCTCGCGCAGCCGGCGGGCCGCCTCGGCGCGCATCTGCTGCATGGCGCGCGTCTCCTGGTCCGAATAGCGCTCCTCGCGCCAGGGGTCGGCATTCATGTGGTAGCCGTTCTGCTCCCAGAACCCCGGCGGATTGACGTCGAGGAACTCGAACGCGCGCAGCCACTTGCTCGATTTCCAGAAGTAGAGCTTCGGCAGTACGAGCCGGAGCGGGCCGCCGTGATCGGGCTCGAGGTCGCGGCCGTTGTGGGCGAGCGCCAGCACGACATCCTCGTCGCGGAGCGCGTCCAGCGAGGTGTTGGTCGTGTAGTCGGGGTCGGCGTGCTGCAGGACCCACTTCGCCTCGGGGCGCGGCCGGACGAGGTCGAGGATGGTGCGGGCGGCCACGCCCTCCCAGTCATTGTCGAGCTTCGACCACCGCGTCACACAGTGAATGTCCGAGCGCACGCGCACGCGCGGCAACGCCAGAAACTCATCCCACGTCCACGTCATCTCACGCTCGACGGCGCCGAAGCACCGGAACGTCCACCGCGTGCGGTCGAACCGCGGCGTCCGACCGTAGGTCAGCACCGGCCACCTCTCGGTGAGCGTCTGGCCCGGCGGCACACGGTGCGCCACGCCCCGATCGGGCTGCTTCATGGAGGTCCTCCCGGCCGATCATAAACCTGCCAGGGGGCTGGAATCGACCGCCATATAATGGATGCAGGGAAAGGAGCCCGGATGAAAGGACACGCTGCATGAACGGAGAGCGAAAGCTCGCGATGTTCATCGACTTCGAGAACATCGCGCGCGGGGTGAAGGAAGCACAGTACAAGCAATTCGAGCTCAAGCTGGTCCTCGAGCGGCTCCTGGAGAAGGGCAAGATCATCGTCCGTCGCGCCTACGCGGACTGGAACCGCTTCACCGAATACAAGCGGCCCTTCCACGAGTGGGCCATCGAGCTCATCGATGTCCCGCAGAGCCGCTACAGCGGCAAGAACTCGGCTGACATCCGCATGGTCGTGGACGCCCTCGACCTCGCCTATGGCAAGACGCACATCGATTCCTTCGCGCTCGTGTCGGGGGATTCCGACTTCTCGCCGCTCGTGTCGAAGCTCCGCGAGAACGACCGCTACGTCATCGGGCTCGGCGTCAAGTCCTCGTCCTCGGATTTGCTCGTGGGCAACTGCGACGAGTTCATCTTCTACGAGGACCTGATCCGCGACACGAAGAAGACGCGGCTCCTGCATGGCCTTCCCGAGAAGAAGGCGGAGGCGATGGCACAGCTCATCGACGCCATCCAGGCTCTGCAACGCGAGAACAAGGAGACGCTCTGGGGCTCGATGGTCAAGCAGACGATGATCCGCAAGAACCCGGCCTTCAACGAGTCCTACTACGGGTACTCGACGTTCTCGAAGCTGCTCGAGGAGGCGGCCAAGCAGCGCATCGTCACGCTCGAACGCGACGAGAAATCTGGGACCTACATCATCACAGCGCTCACCGAGGACTCCGGGCGCGCAGCTTAATCTCGCGCTGGGTGGCGGGGCGGTAGTCCGCGCCTGTCAGCGGGCCACGATTCGTGGCCGGGTCCGACGCGATACCCAGAAGATACGGCCCTCACAGGGGAGCCCCCGGCCGCCCGCCCGCCCCGCCACTCTGCTATACGCTGAAGCCTCGCGCACGCTGACGGCCGTCGCTCGAACGCACCTTGCTGTTACCTTCTGACTTCCATGCGGCGCCAGCGGCCGGCGTCGGAGACGAAGGCGGTGAGGATCCAGGAGACGATGGAGACGACGAGGGCGCCGAGCAAGGCGGCGCCGAACGTCTGCACCTCGAAGCCGGGGACGATTCTGGATGTCAGCCAGAGGCAGAAGGCGTTGAGGACGAAGATGAAGAGGCCGAGCGTCAGCAGCGTCAGCGGCAGCGTGAGGATCACGAGCACGGGGCGCACGATGGCGTTGATGAGGCCGAGGACGAGCGCCGCGAGGAGGAGTGGGGTAAGGCCCGCCACCACGATGCCGGGCACGAGCTGGGCGGCCACCCAGAGGGCGGCGGCGTTGACGATTAGCCGGAGGACGAAGCCCATGCTCTGCGGATCAGTTGCCGCGACCGAGGGCGAGCCAGATCGCGCGGTCGATCGAGAGGACCCCGGCGCCGCCGATGAGGATCGAGAGCGCCATGGCGATCAGCGCGAAGTTGAATTCGTAGCCGTGTCCCTTGCCGGGGGTGCCGGAGAAGTTGAGGAAGAAGCCGTGCCGCGCGTGCACCTTGGCGATCGCGACGAGCATGACGACGATCAGTCCCACCGCGGCCGGCCGCGCCAGGAATCCCGTCAGCATCGCGAGGCCGCCGAGGAACTCGATGAAGGCCGCCGCCGCGGCCGCCGGCGCCGGCACGCCCATGCCCTTGAAGCCATTGAGGGTGGCGCGCAGCCCAGGGCCGCCGAACCAGCCGAGCACCTTTTGGCCCCCATGTGCGAGGAAGACGACACCCAGCCCCAGCCGGACCACCAGATGTGACCAGGATGGATACGTGCCCAGCACAGCGTCGACGGCGTCCATGGTATCCTCCGCGCGTGAATTCCGGTTCGCTGCGCTCGCCGTGGTGCGTGCGAGTCTACACCATCGTCGCCGCCTCGATCCTGGCGTGCACCTTCAATGCGACCGCCGCGCCCGTCCGCATCGCATTCGAGCCGATGATGATCAAGGGACCGATGAACGCGCCGGTCACCCTGGTCGAGTTCTCCGATTACCAGTGACCGTACTGCAAACAGGTCCAGCGGTCGCTGGCCCAGGTGCTCGACGAGTACGATGGCCGCGTCCGGCTCGTCTTCAGGGACTTCCCCCTGCCCTCCCACGACCTCGCGGTGGCCGCGCATGAGGCGGCGCGGTGTGCGGGAGCCCAGCAGCGCTACTGGCCATATCACGACCGCCTGTTCGGCGAGCAGCCGCGATTCCAGCGCGACGACCTCATCCGCTACGCCCGCGATCTCGGCCTCGACCGCGAGGGTTTCACACGCTGCCTGGACAGTCACGCCGAGCAGGCGGCGGTACTCGCCAGCCGCGAAGAAGGCCGCGCGCTCGGCGTCACGAGCACGCCCACGTTCATGGTGAACGGCAGCACGCTGGTCGGCGCTCAACCGGTCGAGGCGTTCCGGCAGGCCATCAACGAGGCGCTGCGGAAGGCGCCGCGCTGATGCCGTTCGTCCGGGTGGCGCGCGCGAGCGACATCCCCGTCGGCAAGGGACGTCTCGTCGAGAGCAGCGCCATTCCCGTCGCTGTGTTCAACGCCGGCCAGGGCCGCTTCTGCGCGGTCAGCGCCCTGTGTCCGCACGAGGACGGCCCGCTCGCCGACGGCTGGCTGGAAGGCGACGCCGTCGTCTGCCCGTGGCATGGCTTCGACTTCGATGTCACCAACGGCGTCTGCCGGGTATCCGACGGCCTGTCCATCGCGGTGTACCGTACGCGCGTCAGCGACGGGATCGTGGAGGTCGACGTGCCGTGACCTCCCCGGTGAGCGAGTACATCAGTGTGGCGGGGCGCGCGTGGGACCAACGCCGTCCCGGCGTGCACTGGAAGGTCTTGCGCGAAGCGGGCGACCGCAAGACCGTGCTGGTCCGGTACGACCGCGGCGCCGTCATCCCGCGCCACCGGCACCTCGGCGACGAGGAGATCTTCGTCATCGAGGGCAGCGTCACCGACGACACGGGCACATGCAAGGCGGGCGACTATGCGCGCCGGCCACCGGGCTGCGTGCACACGGTGCGCAGCGCCGATGGCGCGCTCGTGCTCGCGATCATGACCGGCGGCACCGAGCCCGTTCCCGAGACGGCCGTGCCGTCGGCCGACACTCCCGGATGATCCGGAAACCACGAGGACTCTAAAGGTGCTAGGGTAAGCGACCATGGGCGAACGAGCGGTCAAGCACGTGAGAAAGTTCCTGGGCCAGCGGCTGCGGGCCCTCCGCAAGCAACGCGCACTGAGTCAGGAGCGCCTCGGGGACCGTTCCGGTCTTTCCGGGAAATTCATCGGCGAAGTGGAGCGTGGCGAGAAATCGATCTCGATCGACAGCCTGTACCGGGTGTCCGTCGCGCTCGAGATCCCGCTCCGCGAGCTCACCGATGTGCGCGCCGACAAGCCGTCCGCGGTACCGAGCGAAGAAGCCGAAAAGATCTTCGCGCTGGTGTCCGGCCGCCGGCGACCCGAGGACATCCGGAAGGCGTACAAGGTCCTCGTCGCCATGTTCGGCCGCGCCTCATGATCGAGTGACGGGTACGCCCACCGCCGAGCACCTGTGGCTGACCGTCGGCCTGCTCGGGCAGGCGATGTTCTCCGCTCGCTTCGTCGTGCAGTGGATCGCCTCCGAGCGGCGCAAGCAGAGCGTGGTGCCGAATGCCTTCTGGTATTTCTCCGTCGGCGGCGGCCTGACGCTCTTCGCCTACGCCATCTACCGGCGCGATCCCGTGTTCATCATCGGCCAGGGCGCGGGACTCTTCGTCTATGCGCGCAATCTCTGGTTCATCCACCGGGCGGCGCCGTCGGCGGCGGACCACTGATGCTACACTGAGCCCAACCTGCCGCGAAGGAGAGTCACGGTGCCGTCGACGATCAACTGGCTTCAGGTCCACACGCGTCCCACGCTGATGATCCCCGGACCGACCGAGCTGGCGTTCCCGGTGATCCAGGCGATGAACCAGCCGCCGGCGATCCAGTACGACCGCTCGTTCGACGAAGGCGTGCTCGAGCCCACGACCCTCGCCCTCCGCGACGTGTTCCAGACACGGGGCGAGGTGCTCATCATGCCCGGCTCCGGTCGCACCGCCCTCGAGGCCGGCGCGTTGTCGGTCATCGAGCCCGGCGATCGCGTGCTGGTCGTAGGCGCCGGCGCCTTCGGCGCGCTCATGCGCGAGATCATGAACCGCGTCGGCGCCGACATGACGGAGTTCCCCGTCGAGTGGGGCGCACGGCTCGATCTGGACCGCCTCGCTCACGAGGCCGAGCGCATCCGTCCGAAGGCCATCACGCTCGTGCACAACGAGACGTCCACCGGCACGACGTATCCGGCGGCCGCTGTCGGCAAGATCGCGCAGGCGGTGGGGGCGCTGTTCCTGCTCGACACCGTCTCCTCGATCGCGGGGCTCGACGTGCGCACGGACGAGTGGGGCGTCGACCTCAACATGACCGGCTCGCAGAAGTGTCTCGGGGCGCCCCTCGGCATGGCGCTCGTGTCCGTCGGCCCGCGCGCCTGGGAGGCGATGCAGCGGCGCAAGAAGGGTGCGCATTCCTACGCCTATGACCTTCTGCGCTGGCGCGAGCAGTGGGTGCCCGTCTCGCGGGGCGGCAAGGTGCCGGACGGCACGCCCCGACGGCAGCCGGTCTCGATTCCCACCCACCTGACGTCCGCGCTCCAGGTCGCCGCGCGGCTGATCCTCGAGGAGGGGCTGGCCAATCGCGTGCGCCGCCACGAGATCGCCGGCACCGCGCTGCGCAAGGGCATCGCGGCCATGGGTCTCGAGATGTTTCCCGACGCCACGATCTACTCCAACACGGTGTCGTGCATCCGGGCGCCGAAGGACATCGATCCGGCCGCGGTGGTGAAGCGCATGCGCGAGGTCTACGGCATCCTCATCGGCACCGGCCTCGACAAGATCCGGACCTCCACGCTGCGCATCGGCACCATGGGCGTCACCGCGAGCCCGCACCACGTCCTGCCGACGCTCTCGGCCCTCGAGCTCGCCCTCCGTGACCTCGGCTTCAAGGCCGAGACCGGCGCCGGCGTCGCCGCCGCCCAAACCGTCTTCGCGGACGGCGCATGATCATCGTCCCCGACGATTTCCCCAGCGTCTTCGAGAACACGCCGGCGCACGAACGCGCGAAGAAGCTCGGCGAGACGCGCGTGTATGCGGCGCGGGGCGCGGATGACGAGCAGGAGCTGATCAAGCGCATCGACCGCGCCCGTGTGGCCATCAACATCCGTGCGCACGCGCGGTTCACCGATGGCGTCTTCGCCGCCTGCCCGCAGCTCAAAATGGTCTCGATCTGGGGCACCGGCACCGACAACATCGATCTCGACGCCGCCGGTCGCCGCGGCGTCACCGTGTGCAACACCCCCGGCGTCAACGCGTTCGCCGTGGCCGAGCACACGCTGGCGCTGATGCTGGCGACCGGCCGGAAGATTCCGCGCATCGACCGCGAGATGCGCGGCGGCGCCTGGCCGCGCGAGATGCTCACGCAATGTCTCGGCAAGACGGCCGGTGTCTTCGGCACCGGCGCCATCGGCGCGCGCGTGGTGGCGCTCACGCGGGCCATCGGGATGGAGGTGCTCGCGTGGAGCGCGCGCGGCGACGAGGCGCACATCCGCTCGCTGGGCGCCCGGCCGGCGTCGAAGGACGAAATCTTGCGCACGGCGGATTTCATCTCGCTCCATATCCGGCTCACCCCGGAGACGCGGGGCTTTCTCGGGCGCAAGGAGCTGTCGTTGATGAAGCGCTCGGCCATCCTGGTCAACACCGGCCGCGGGGCGCTCGTCGAGCGCGACGCGCTGCTCGACGCCCTCGCGAACAAGAAGATCGCCGGCGCGGGGCTGGATGTCTTCCACGACGAGCCGCTGAAGCCCGGCGACCCTATCACCAGCCTCGACACCGTGGTGCTCTCGCCGCACAACGCCGGCCAGACGCCCGAGGTGATCCGCGACGGTCTCTTGCGGGCGGTGCAGAACGTCGAGAACTTCTTGAAGGGCTCGCCGACCGACGTCGTGGTCGCGCCCGTCAAGTAGCGGCTGGACAGCCTCACCCTCAAGCTCGTCCTCACCCCCGCCCTCATCGGCGGCGCCAGCCTCGCCGGCCGGCGCTGGGGTCCGGCCGTCAGCGGCTGGCTCGTCGGCCTGCCGTTCACGTCGGCTCCGATCGCCTTCTTCCTCGCGCGCGATCACGGCCTCGACTTCGCCGCCACGGCCGCCGCCGGAATCATGGCCGGCGCGATCTCGCAGGCCGCCTTCTGTCTTGCCTACGCGTGGACGGCGCGCCGACGGGCGTGGCCAGCCGCTGTCGGCTCCGGGTGCATCGCGTTCGCCGTGGCGACGGTGGCGCTGACGCGCTTGGCACCGCCCCTGCCCGTCCTCGCTCCGGTGGTCTTCGCCGTGCTAGCGGCTGCCGTACGAGCCATGCCCCGACTGCCGCATGCGGGCGGCATGGTCACGCCACCGCCGTCGTGGGACCTGCCGGCGCGGATGGCGGTTGCGACGGCCTTCGTCGTGGCGCTCACCGGTCTCGCCGGCGTGCTCGGTCCCCGGCTCACCGGCCTGCTCGCGCCGTTTCCGCTCTACGCGGCGATCCTCACCGTCTTCGCCCATGCGCTCGACGGCGCCACGGCGGCGGTCAGCGTGCTTCACGGCCTCTTGGTGGGGTTGGTCGCCTTCGCCGCCTTCTTCATGGTGCTCGCCGCGACACTGCCCGCCGCCGGTGTGCTCGTCGCCTTCGCCGCCGCGCTCGGCGTCGCGCTCGTTCTCCACGGCGGAGCACTGTGGATGCTGCATCGCCGGTGACGCTGGCACCCCGCTTGCTGCTCCTTCAACTTCGAGGAGGAAGTGCCATGGCCAAGCGACGCATGCGCCGCACCAGCAGCCCGACGCCCGACGCGCGGAACTCGGACCTCACCAGGGGTTTCGTCGATCAGGCGCGGACGGCGTCGATCGGCATGGTCAACGTGGCGACCGAGGCTGCGAAGGCGGCGCTCACCGGGATGCAGCAGGTCGGCCGCACGATGGCCGACATGGCGGCGCCGGCGACGCGCCGGACCATGGCCGCGGCCGCGGAGACGGGCCGCGCGGCGGTGCAGGGCGCCGGAGACGTGTCACGCTCGATGCGCGGCGCGATGGTGGACGCGAGCGAGAGCACGCGCAAGGGCATTTCGAACACGACGCGCGCCGCCCGCCGGGCGACCACGGCCCGCCCACGGCGGAAAGGAAAGTTGCGCCGCTCAGCCTAGCCTACACATCCCAGAAGACGATCGCCACGATCAGCGCCACGCCGCCGGCGGCGGCGAGCAGGAACGAGATGATGGCCAGGCCGGGATAGCCGAGGATCCGGAACGACGTCTCCACTTGCATCAGCAGCGCCGCACCGACGATGAGCGCGGCCAGCAGCAGGCCGAGCGTGATACGGTTCGCGACCTTCTGGAATCCCTCCATCAGACGCGCCTCGTCGATCGCGTCCACCTTCACCTCGATCTCGTTGTTCGCGAGGCGGTCGAGAATGCGGTTCATCCGCTCGGGGAGCCGCTCCATCAGCTCCTTCGTCTCGAGCACGCCGCTCAGCAGCCGGCCAGGCGAGATCGAGTCCGCCATGCGCTGCTGCATCAGCGCGGCCGCGTGCTGCCGAACGATGGCGTTCGGAAGGAGCTCGGGCTTCAGCGTGCGCGCGATCTCGTCGAGGCTCAGCAGCGTCTTGCCGAGCATCGAGAGCTCCGGCGGCAGGCGGAGTCCCGACTCCACCGAGAGTCGCGCGAGCTCCAGCACCATGCGCCCGACTTCCACCGGCTCCGCGGCAGAGTCGCCGCTCCGTGCGACGAGATCCGCCACCCGACGGCGAAAGGCGATCTCGTCGAACGTCTCACGCGGCTGGCCGAGCTTCATCGCGTACGTGGCCACGACATCCGCCTGACCGTCGCTGCCGCCGAGCAGGACCTGGAGCAGGGCGTCCTGCACCCGTGGTGTGACGCGTGCCACCATCCCGAGGTCGAGCAACGCCAGCCGTCCGTCCTCGGTGAGAAGGATATTGCCTGGATGCGGGTCGGCGTGGAAGAAGCCGTCCACGAGCACCTGCTTGAGGTACGCGGCGTAGAGGTCGTCGACGAGGCGGGCGCCATCGATTTCCAGCAGGACCGCGCGGCTCAGCGCGGTGATCTTGGTACCCGGCACGTACTCCATCGTCAGCACGCGGGAGGTCGTGTAGTCCTCGATCGGGGCCGGAACCACCAGCCGGTCGAAGCTCGCGAGGTTGCGCTTGAAGACGACGAGGTGGCCGCCCTCCTGGATGTAGTCGAGCTCGCGCAGGACGCTGCGGCGAAACTCCTCGATCATGCGCGCGAACTCGTACTGCTCACCGACCTCCGTGTGCGCATCGATGAACCCGCCGATCTCGGCGAGGGCGTCCAGATCCTGGATGATCTGCTCGCGGACGCCGGGCCGCTGGACCTTGACGGCGACCCGCCGGCCGCTACGGAGCTGGGCACGATGGACCTGCCCGAGGGAGGCGGCCGCGAGCGGCGCCGGCTCGAACTGCGCGAACGCCTTCGAGATCCGCACGCCGAGCTCCTCGGCCACGATCCGCTCGACCTCGGAGAAGGCAAACGGCTCGACCTTGTCCTGCAGCCGGGCCAGCGCGGTCAGATAGGCGGGCGGCAGGAGATCAGGGCGGGTCGAGAGCAGCTGGCCCAGCTTGACGAACGTCGGCCCGAGCTGCTCGAGATCGTCGGCCAGGCTCTTGGCCTCGGCCGCGACTTCGGGCAGCTCCGTCCCCTCGTCGCGAAGCAGACCGTCGATCCCCGCCGTCCGGACGAGGTCGGAACGCCCGTGCTTGACCAGCAACCAGGCGATGTCCTTGTACCGCTTCAGGTGCTGGGGCTTCGGAAGCATCTCCGTCCAGTGTACCTATGGGTCGAAGCGCCCTCGCGCGCACATCGTCTCAGCGGCGGGAGCGCTTGTACCACTCGTAGATCTCCTCGCCCGTGGTCATCCACACGCCCTTCTTCTTCCGGATGTAGTCGTAGACCGCTTCGAAATACTTGATCCGGTGCGGGACGCCGGAGTTGTAGGGATGGACGGCGAGCGCCATCACGCGCGGCTGGCGCGCGCCCTCGGCATAGAGGCGGTCGAAGTGGTCGGTGCATCGGCGCAGCCACTCGTCTGAGGTGTGGTGCTGGATGACCATCATCGGGATGTCGTTCAGCTCGATGGAGTACGGCACCGACACGAGCGGCCCGTGCTTCGTCCGGATCTCGTATGGCTGCTCGTCGTTGACCCAGTCGGACACGTACTCGATGCCTTCCTCCTTGAGGAGATCGAGCGTCTCGAACGTCTCCGTGAGCCCCGGACCGAGCCAGCCCTTCGGCTTCTTGCCCGTGAACTTCTGCAGAATCTGGATGGATTCCCGGATGACGGCACGCTGATCGGGCTGGATGTGCATGGCCCCCTGCTTCACGGCGTGGCCCATGAATTCCCAGCCGGCGTCGAGCATGGCCTGCGCCACGCGCGGGTACGCGTTGCAGACGTTGGCATTGATGGACGTGGTGGCGGGGATCTTCCGCGTCGTCAGCGCCTCGTGGAGCCGCCAGAATCCCACGCGCATCCCGTACTCGTGCCACGCCCAGTTCGGAACGTCGGGCACCGTCGCCACCCCCTGTGGCGCCGTGAGGTACTGCCGGGCCATCGGCTTCTCGATGTCCCACTCCTCGATGTTGACGATGGTCCACACGGCGATGCGCGCGCCTTTCGGCAGCTTCCACGGCTTGCGATCGACGATGGCGGAGTAGTCGAAGCGCTCGTGCGGCAGTCTCACGTGCCCCTCCCCGGCTCGAAGTGGCCTCTATAGTACAATCCCGCCCGTGGCCAGGGCCGCCGATGCCATCGACATCCACGCGCACTATTTCCCCGAGCGTTTTCTCGATCTGATCGAGCGCGCCGGCGGCGCGTTCGGCGCCAGCGTCGACCGGAGCAATGCGAGGGGGCCGTCGCTCGTCACGCGCGGCTCGCGGACGCCGCCGCTCGACGCCACTTACTGGGACCTGGACAAGCGCCGGCGCGTGATGGACCGCCAGGGCGTGGCCGTCCATGCGCTGTCGCTGACGGCGCCGATGGTGTACTTCGCCGACGGCGAGCTCGGTCAGCGGCTGGCCGAGGCCGTGAACGACTCGATGAGCGAGGCGCACCGCGCCTTCCCCGACCGCTTCGTGGGCTGCGCGACGCTGCCGTTACAGGACCCCAAGCGCGCCGTCGCCGAGCTGGAGCGCGCGGCGGCCCTGCCTGGAATCCGGGGCGTCTACCTCGGGACCAACGTGAACGGGCGCGAGCTCTCGGACGCAGCCTTCGCGCCCGTTTTCGCGGCCTCCGAGGCACGTCGCCTGCCCGTGCTCCTCCATCCGCTCAACGTGATCGGGGCCGCCCGCCTCGGGGCGTTCTACCTGAACAACCTGCTCGGCAACCCCTTCGACACCGCCGTGGCCGCCGCCCATCTCGTCTTCGGCGGGGTGCTCGACCGTCATCCGAAGCTGCAGGTGTGCCTGCCGCACGCGGGCGGCGCGATGCCATATCTGGTCGGCCGCCTGCAGCACGGCCAGCGCGTGCGGCCCGAAAACCACAAGGTGGCGAAGCGGCCCTTCTCGTCCTACCTCCGTCGCTTCACCTACGACACGATCAGCCACGCCCCCGCGTCGATGCGCTATCTCATCGACCTCGTCGGCGCCGATCGCGTCATGCTCGGCAGCGACTATTGCTTCGACATGGGTCCGGCGCGGCCCCGCGAGATCGTCGACACCCAGCTGCGGCTGTCCGCCGCCGAACGCGCCCGCATTCTCTCCGGCAACGCGCGCCGCCTGCTCGGACTGTGACCGCGGAGTTCTGGGTCACCCAGACGTTCAACGGTCTGTCGTACGGCGCCCTGCTCTTCCTGCTCGCCAGCGGACTGTCCCTGATCTTCGGCGTCATGCGGATCGTCAATCTCGCCCATGGCTCGTACTTCATGCTCGGCGGCTACGTCGGGCTCTCGGTGGCGTGGCGCACCGGCAGCTACGTGCTGGCGCTCGTGGTCGGAGCGCTCGTGATCGCGCTCGTCGGCGTCGTGATGGAGCGCGCCTTCCTTCGACGTCTGCCGGGACAGACCCTGGGCCAGGTGCTCATGACCATCGGCTTCGCGCTCATCTTCCAGGACGTGGCGCTGCTCATCTGGGGCGGCGACCCGTACACGATTCGTGTGCCCGCGTCGCTCTCCGGTGTGCTCACCGCCGGGCCCGGCCGGTTTCCGGTCTACCGGGTCTTCATCGTCGCGGTGGCGGTGGCGGTCGGCGCGCTGCTGTGGCTGGCCCTCGATCGCACGCGTGTGGGCGCCATGATCCGCGCCGCCGTCGACGACGCGGAGATGGCGCAGGGCGTCGGCATCCGGGTGCCGCGCGTGTCGCTCGGCGTGTATGCGCTCGGAGCGGCGCTGGCGGCCTTCGGGGGCGTGGTGGGCGCCGGTTTCCTCGGCGTCTACCCGGGACTCGACTTCGAGATCCTGCCCTATGCGTTCGTCGTCGTGATCGTGGGCGGGCTCGGCTCGCTGCCGGGCGCGATGGTGGGCAGCCTCATGGTCGGCCTGCTCGACAACTTCGGCAAGGCGCTCTTTCCGGAGCTCTCGTACTTCACCCTGTTCGCGCCGATGGCGCTGATCCTCGCCTTGAAGCCGACCGGCCTCTTCGGGCGCGTGTGATCGATCGCAAGGTCGTCGCCGGTGCTGTGGCGGTCGTGGCCGCGGCGGTCTTGGCGCCGTTCTTGTCGTCGTACCCGCTCACGCTGCTCACCCAGGTGGCGATCATGGCCGTGCTCGCGATGAGCCTCGACGTCCTGCTCGGCTACACGGGCTTGCCGTCGCTCGGCCATGCCGCCTATTTCGGCGTGGCCGCCTATGCGGTCGGGATCCTCAGCACCGAGCGGCAGGCGGGCTTCGGCACGTGCTTCGTGGTGGCCATCGTGCTGGCCGGCATCGCCGCGGCGGTCTTCGGTCTCGTGGCCATTCGCGCCACCGGCACGTACTTCCTGATGATCACGCTCGCGCTGGGAATGGTCGTGTGGGGCCTCGCCTTCCGGTGGGTGTCGATGACCAAGGGCGACAACGGCATCGCCGGCGTGCCCCGCCCCGACGCCGGCCTGCCGTGGAACCTCGGCGCCCCCCTGCCATTCTTCTACTTCGCGCTGGCGGCTGCGGTGCTGGCGTGGATCGCGCTCGGCATCCTGGCCCGGTCGCCGTTCGGGCTCACGCTCAAGGGCATCCGCGAGAGCGAGTCGCGCATGCGGGCGCTCGGCTACAACGTGTGGCTGCACAAGTATCTCGCCTTCGTCATCGCGGGCGTCTTCGCCGGCTTCGCCGGCGTCTTCTGGGCCTACTACAACGGCTTCGTGAGCCCGGTGGACGTCCAGCTCGTCACGTCGGTGGAGACATTGCTGATGGTCGCGCTCGGTGGCCCGGGCACGCTGGCCGGCCCCGCCCTCGGCGCCGCCGTGATCGTGTTTCTCAAGAACTTCGTCAGCGTGTACACGAAGCGCTGGCTGCTGATCCTCGGCGCCGTGTACATCGGCGTCATCCTGTTCGCGCCGCGCGGCGTGCTGGGCGCGTTCAGGTCGTCGCACCGCTAGCCTGGAAGGAGACCAAGCCATGAGTGCTGTGCGTCTGATCGCTGTCGCCGTCCTGCTCGCCTTCGCCGTGCCGCTCGCGGCGCCGCCTACCGCCCCCGCGCAGTCGGCGCCGATCAAGATCGGCTTCCTGGCGCCCCTCACAGGCCCCTTCGCCCAGATCGGCAAGGACATGGTCAACGGCAACAACCTCTACCTCGCCGAGATCGGCGGCCAGGTGGCGGGCCGCAAGATCGAGATCATCGTCGAGGACGACGAGGGCAACCCGGCCACCGCCCTCAACAAATCGCGCAAGCTCGTCGATCAGGACAAAGTCGCCATCCTCACCGGCGGCATGCTGGCCAACGTGGGCTACGCGCTGCAGCCCTACATCGATGCTCAGAAGATTCCGAGCACATTCCCGGTCATCGCGGCCGACGACCTCACCCAGCGCAAGCCCGCGAAGTGGATCGTGCGCACGGGCTGGGCCACCAGCCAGCCGATGCATCCGTTCGGCGAGTGGGTATTGAAGAACACCAAGTACCGGCGGATCGCCGCCATCGGCATGGACTACGCATTCGGCTACGAGATCATCGGCGGCTTCCAGCAGGTGTTCGAGGAGGGCGGCGGCCAGATCGTACAGCGCATCTGGGCGCCGCTCAACACCAACGACTTCGCGCCGTTCCTCGCGCAGATCCGGCGTGACGCCGACGCCGTGCTGGCGCTCTTCACCGGACGGCTGGCGCTGCAGTTCGTGAAGCAGTACCAGGAGGCCGGCTTGAAGGACAAGCTGCCTTTGCTCGGCGGCGGCACCCTCACCGACGAGACCGTGCTGCCGCAGATGGGCGACGAGGCGATCGGGCTCATCACCGCGCTGCACTACTCCCAGGCGCTCGACAATCCGACCAACGCGAAGTTCAGCAAAGCCTTCGAGGCGTCGGCGGGCAAGATCGCCTCGTACTACTCGGAAGCGACCTACACCAACGCGCGGTGGATCGTCGAGGCCATCAAAGCCGCGGGCGGCAAGGTCGAGGACCGCGACGCCATGCTGGCGGCGCTGCGGAAGGTCGACCTCAAAGACACCGCGCGCGGCCCGCTGAAAGTGGACGACTTCGGCAACCCGATCCAGAACGTCTACATCCGCAAGGTCGAGCGGGTCGGGGGCAAGCTGCAGAACACCGTGATCGCGACGTACCCGTCGGTGGGCCAGTTCTGGAAGTACAAGCCCGACGAGTACATGAAGCGGCCGCTCTACAGCCGCGACTATCCGCCATGCAAGCACTGCCAGTGAGGCGCGCCGCCTGAGCGACTGGGCGCTCCGCCTCGAGCGTGTCTCGAAGGTGTTCGGCGGGCTCCGCGCCGTGGACGGCGTGGAGCTCGCCGTGCGCCCTGGCGAGCGCCGTGCGCTGATCGGTCCGAACGGCGCCGGCAAGACGACGCTGTTCAACCTCATCGCCGGTGCGCTGCCGGTCACGCTCGGGCGCATCGAGCTGTTCGGCCGTGACGTCACGCGCATGCCGACGCACCGACGCGCGGCTCTCGGCCTGACGCGGACCTTTCAGATCTCCAACCTCTTTCCGACGCTCACGGTTGCCGAGAACTGTCTGCTCGCCGTGCAGGCGCTGTCGCCGGTCAAGCTCGCTATGCACCGTCCGCTGAACGGCTATCGCGGCCTGCACGCGCGGGTCGACGAGACGCTGGCCGCCGTCGGACTCACCGATCGCGGCGGGGCCGCCGTGCGGAACCTCTCGCATGGCGAGCAGCGCCAGCTCGAGATCGGCCTGGCGCTGGCCGGCCGGCCCCGTGTCCTGCTGCTCGACGAGCCGACGGCCGGCCTGTCGCCGGCCGAGTCGGCGGCGATGGCGCGCCTGCTCGGCCGCCTCGATCCCGCCATCACCGTGCTGATCATCGAGCACGACATGGACATCGCGCTGGAGCTGGCCCGCCACGTCACGGTGCTGCACTACGGGCGCGTCATCGCCGACGGCACCCGCGAGGCCGTGCGTGCCGATCGCACCGTGAGGGAGATCTACCTCGGTGCTTGAGCTCCACGACGTGCACACCTACTACGGCGAGAGTCACGTGCTGCAGGGCGTGTCGCTCGGCGTCCCGGCGGGGCAGGTCGTGGCCATCCTCGGCCGCAACGGGGCCGGCAAGACGACGCTGGTGCGCACGACGATCGGCTTCACACCGCCCCGACGCGGCAGCGTCCGGTTCAAGGGCGACGACATCACGCGCTGGCCGTCCTATCGCGCCGTGGAGCGCGGCATGGCGCTCGTCCCCCAGGGCCGGCGGGTGTTCCCGTCGCTGTCGGTCATCGAGAACCTCGAGGTCGCCCGGCGCGACGGCGGCCGCTGGACGCTCGCCCGCGTGCTCGAGCTCTTCCCGCGCCTGCGCGAGCGCGGGACGAACCGCGCCGGCAAGCTCTCCGGCGGCGAGCAGCAGATGCTCGCCATCGGGCGCGCGCTCATGACCAACCCCGATCTGCTGCTGATGGACGAGCCGACGGAGGGGCTGGCGCCGTTGATCGTGCGCGAGGTCGGGCGCGTCATCGCGGAGCTGAAGCGTGAAGGACTGTCGATCCTCCTGGTCGAGCAGAACCTGCCGCTGGCGCTGTCGGTGGCGGACACGGTGCACGTGCTCTCGCGTGGTCAGATCGTCCACAGCGGGACGCCGGCGGCCCTCATGGCCAGCGAAGACGTGAAGTCGCGGTATCTTGGGGTCTGAGATGAAATTCGGAACCTTCTTCTTCTTCCAGGCGGCCCCCGGCCACCGTCATGCCGACATCATCCACCGCGAGCTCGAGCAGGTGGAGTGGACGGAGGAGCTCGGCTTCGACGAGGTGTGGTTCACCGAGCATCACTTCATCGACTACGGGCTCTCGGTCGATCCCTCCTCGCTGGCGGCGGCCGCCGCCTCGCGCACGCGGCGCGTGCGGATCGGCCTCGCCGCCGCCATCCTGCCGTTTCATCATCCGCTGCGGCTCGCCGAGCAGATGGCGCTCGTCGACATCATCTCGAACGGCCGCCTCGACGTGGGAGTGGGGCGGGGCAACCGCCCGGCCGAATTCGCCGGCTATCGCGTACCGCAGGTCGAAAGTCGTGAGCGTTTCGACGAGACTGTCGAGATCCTCCGCCTCGCGTGGACGCAGGAGCGCTTCAGCTTCCGCGGCCGCTTCTTCGACTTCGACGACGTTCGCGTCATTCCCAAGCCGCTGCAGCAGCCGCACCCGCCGATCTACCAGGTATGCGTGAGCAAGGACGGTATCGAGAACACCGCGGTCCGCGGCTGGCCGATGCTGAACTCCGTCCTCACCGGTCCCGTGGAGCAGCTCGTCGCCAACCGCGACACCTACGTCGCGACCCTCGAGAAGACGGGGCGGCGCGCGTCGGAGATCGCCGTCTTGCTCGGACGCTGGGGCGTGTCACGCCAGATCTACGTCGCCGAGACGGACGCGCAGGCGCTGAGCGAGGCCAAGGACGCCGAGCTCTGGTATCAGGAGTCCTTCCGACGGTTCGTGGTGCCGGAACGGATCGAGGACGCGCATCCGAGCTTGCAGCCGGGCTTTCGCGCCATGGCCGACAAGCTCGCTCGCGTGACGTGGGAGGATCTCGTTCGCGAGACGCTGGCGTTCGGCTCGCCGGACACGGTCGCGCGCCACATCGCCGCCATGCGGGAGCTCGGCGTCGGTCAGGTGCTCTGCTGGATGAACTTCGGCGGCCTGCCCCAGGACAGGATCCGCCGCTCGATGGAGCTGTTCGCGCGCGAAGTGATGCCGCGCTTTCAGTAGACGTGGGGGGCCCCGACATGGCCCCCCACACCCCCCGGCGCTCGTCGCGCCCCGGCCGAGCCGTGGCGTTCCTCGACGAGGGAATCAGCGCGCGTGCCAGATGGAATAGGCGTCGGGGTGCGCGTCCGGATACTGCGTCTGCGACGCGCGTGATGCCACGACTTCGAGCACGCCGAGCGCCACCGTCAGCGCGATGATCAGGGCCACGAGAACGCTCCGCATGGTCTCCTCCGCCCATTGAGATGCGGATCCGCGGCGGAGGGATGCGCGATCAGCCCGCTCGGCCTTGAGATTTCCCCAGCGCGGTCACGACCACCGCGAGGTCTTCCCCACCGTGGCCCGCGGCGTGGGCATCGCGGTACAGCGTCTCGGCCACATCCGTCAGGGGCAGCGGCGCACCCACCGAGGCGGCTGCCTCCTGGATCAAGTGCAGGTCCTTCATGAAGAGATCGAGCTTCATCTGCGGAGGAAACTCGCGTCTGGCGATCATCGGCCCGCGTACCTCGAGCATGCGCGACGACGCCGCGCTACCGCTCAGGATCTCGAGCGCGAGGCGCACGTCGAGGCCGGCGCGCTCGGCCATCGAGAGCGCCTCCGCCGCGGCCGCGCTGTTGAGGGCCACGAGCAGATTCGCGACCAGCTTCAGCACCATCGCCTGCCCGGCGGCGCCGATCAGGACGACACGCGGCAGGATGCTCTCGAGCACGGCGCGCCAGCGGTCGTAGAGCGATCGCTCGCCGCCGACGAAGATGATGCCGTCGCCGCGCTCCACCATGCCGCTGGTGCCGCTCACGGGACAGTCGAGGAACCCGACGCCGCGCGCCCGACACTCCTGCGCGAGGCGCTCGGTGAGCGCCGGCGAGATCGTGCTCATCTGGGCCACCGTCTGGCCGCGCCGCGCCGAGGCCGCGATGCCCTCCGGCCCGAGCACGACGTCCTCCACCGCCACCAGCGACGGCAACACCACGCACACGAGATCCGCCGACTCCGTTACACCCGCGACGGACCCACCCGCGCGGCCGCCGACGGCCAGCAGCGCCTTCACGCGGTCCGGCGCGATGTCGTGACCGACGACGTCGTGGCCGGCCGCGCGCAGCCGCGTGGCCACCGCGTGGCCGAGGAGGCCGAGGCCGACCGCGCCGACTAGCATGCCTTGCAGGGCGGATAGTCGCGCGAGTAGACGGGATTCTTCAGGAACTCCTCGGGCTTGTACGTCCAGAACTGCGAGACGTTCGGGAACGTGTGGATCACGGAGTTCTGCAGCCGACCGTTGACCCGCTCCACCTTGCGCACGTAGATGTTCATGATCGGGTTGCCGTACTCGTCGAAGCGCATCGGTCCGCGCGGGGCATCGCTGAGATCCACACGCCGTAGCGCGCCGAGGAAGCGGTCGACGTTCTCGATGTCACCCCCGGTCGCCTCCAGGGCGGCCTTCAGCGCGACCCCGGCCACGTAGGTGCCCTCCGAGTAGTAGGACGGAATCTGCTTGTACTTGGCCTCGTACGCGGCGGCAAACTTCTTGTTGGCCGGCGTCTGGAGCGCCGCCGAGTAGTGCAGCGGCGTGATCACCCCCAGCACCTCGTCACCCTGCACCCGCAGCACGTGCTCGTCGACGAAGGTGCCGCCGCCGATGAGCGGCAACCGTTCGCGAAGCCCCGCCTCCTGGAACTGCTTGCCGAAGCGCAGCGCATCGGCGCCCGAGAACTGTGCGAAGACCGCGTCGGCGTCGCGCTTGAGCTGCGAGATGTACGGCGCGAAGTCGGCGGTCCCCAGCGGCGGCCACAGCTTCTGCACGATCTGTCCGCCGGACTCCTCGAACGTGCGCTGGAAGCCCGCCACCACCTCCCAGCCGAAGGCGAAGTCGTAGCCGATCACCGCGATGCGCTTGTACTTGAGGGTGTCGTAGACCCACTTGCCGAACGGGTGTGACGGCTGCGAGCCGGCCCAGCCCACGCGCACGATGTACGGGCTGCGCTTGCGCTGCGTCAGATCGTCGCCGGCGACGATCGGGAAGATCGCCGGGATCTTCTTCGAATCGATGTACGGCGCCACCGCGTAGCCGACACCGGCGCTGAGGGGCCCCGTGATCAGGTGCACGCCCTGCCCTTCCACGAGCCCGCGGATCTTGGTGAGGCCGGTGGCGGGCTTGCCCTCGTCGTCCTCCACGATGAACTTGATCTCGCGCCCGGCCAGCCGGTACTTGTTCTCCTCGAAGAAGAGCTCGAAGCCGTTGATCATGTCCTTGCCGTTGGCGGCCAGCGGTCCGCTCTGCGGCACCAGCATGCCGATCTTGATGGGGCCTTTCTGGGCGAGCGACGGCGCCGTGGCCAGGGCGGCCGCGGCCACGACGACGAGCACGGCGAGCGCGAGCAGTCTGGGTCGCATGTCAGTCTCCTTGAGGGGCCAGCGCGCGGCGAATCTCTTCGTTCGTCAGTGGCCAGCCGATGGCGGCCGTGATCAGCCGCAGGGCGAAGCGATGCATGTCCTCGCCGTCCATCGAGTCGACCGCGTCGGCGGCGACGACGACGCGGAAGTCGCGGTTGGTGGCCTCGAAGCCGGCACAGAGAACGCAGGTGGTGGTGTTGATGCCGGCCAGGATGACCGTGTCGATCCCGAGCCGCCGCCGCAGCACGAACTCGAGGTCGGTCGGCTGGAAGACGCTGTAGCGCTTCTTGCTGCGGACGACCACGTCGCGCGGATCGTAGAGGTCCGGAATGATCTCGGTGCCGGGCCCGTCCATGAGGTTATGTTTCAGAATTCCACGGCGGGCCTTGGCCGGATCGTCGTGCGCCGCCTTCCAGAAGGGATTGGCGGCGATCTCCGCCGCATCGCGGTACTCCGTGACCACGTGCACGATCGGCACCCGATGCTCGCGCAGGTCGGCGAAGAGCGAGGCGGCGCGCTTGATCACCGGCCCGCAGCGCTCGGCCGGCAGCGGCAGCGTCGCCACGGCCGGGTCGAGATGGCCGCGGTGCATGTCGATCGCGACCACGGCCGTACGCTCGGCGTGCAATCGGAGCATGACGGGCAGACTCATAGCACGGGGACCGCGGGCAATGCTAGCCTAGGGCGCCATGACGCCCTTCGACTTCGACCGCCTTCCGGCGCGTCGCGACTCGGACAGCAACAAGTGGCGGAAGTTTCCGGCCGACGTCCTGCCCCTCTGGGTGGCCGATATGGATTTCGCCTCGCCGCCCGCCGTCGTGGCGGCCCTGCACGCCCGGGTGGAGCACGGATTCTTCGGCTACCTGACCGAGGCGCCGGAGCTGCGCGAGGTGGTGGCCGAGCGCCTGGCCAAGCGCTTCGGCTGGCGCGTCGAGCCCGAAGCCGTGGTGCCGGTGCCGGGCGTCAACGCCGGCGTCAATCTGGCCGTGCGCGCGCTCACCAGGCCGGGCGATGGGCTGCTCGTGCAGACGCCCATCTACCCGCCGCTGCTGCGTGCCGCCGGCAATCACGGCGTGACGCGCCACGGCCATCTCCTCACGCGCGGGGCCGAGGGCCGCTACAGCGTGGACACCGAAGGGTTCGTCCGGACGATCCGGCCCGAGACGCGGGCGTTCTTGCTGTGCAATCCGCACAACCCCGTGGGCCGGCTCTTCGAGCGCCGCGAGCTGGAAGCGATGGCCAGCGCGTGCCTGCGGCACGATCTGTGGATCATCGCCGACGAGATCCATTCCGATCTCGTCTTCGACGGTCGCCAGCACACGCCGATCGCCACGCTGGCGTCCGAGGTCGAGCAGCGCACCGTCACGTTCCTCGCCCCGAGCAAGACGTTCAACATCCCGGGGCTCAAGTGCGCGGTGGCGGTGGCGCCGAGCGCGGCGCTCCGTGAGCGTCTGGCCGCCGCCGCTGCCGACCTCGTACCGAAGATCAACGTCCTCGGCCATACGGCGGCCGTCGCCGCCTATCGCGAGGGCGATCCGTGGCTGCAGGCCCTGCTGCGTTATCTCGAGGACAACCGGGATTTCCTGGCGCGCGAGGTGTCGAGCCGGCTGCCGGGCGTGCGGATGGGAATCCCGGAGGCCACGTATCTCGCCTGGCTCGATTGTGGCGACACCGGTCTCGCCGACCCGTACACGTTCTTCCTCGAGCAGGCCAGGGTGGCGCTGAACGACGGCAAGGCGTTCGGCCCCGGCGGCGAGGGATTCGTCCGGCTGAACTTCGGCTGTCCGCGCCCGCTCCTCGCCGAGGGCCTCTCGCGCATGGCGGCCGCGCTCGAGCGCCGGCCGCTCGCGGAGGCGCGATGAAGCGGTACGTCGATCTGTCGGTGACCGTGAGCGACACGACCCTGAGCCCGCCGTCGACGAACATGAAGCTGGAGATCACCCCGCACAATCGCGGCCCCGGGTTCTGGCAGGTGTCGTCGGTGCGGCAGAGTCTGCACACGGGCGCCCACATCGACTCGCCGCTGCACGTCTTCAGGGACGGCATCACCACGGCCGAGATCTCGCTCGATCAGGTGATGGGCGAGGCGGTCGTCGTCGACATGTCGTTCGTCGGCGCCAATCACAAGATCACCGTCGACGACCTCCGGCGCGGTGGCGCCGACGCCGTGACGCAGGGTGACATCGTCCTGCTGCGCACGGACTGGACCGACCAGATGTACGGTCGCTGGCCGGACTACTTCACGCAGTCGCCGTACTGTCCGCCGGAGACGGCGGAATGGCTGGTGGCCCGGGGCGTCAAGAACATCGGCTTCGATTTCTTCGAGGAATACTGCGCGAGGCTGCCCGACTTCTCGTCCGAGGATTTCCCCATGCACCGGGTGATTTTGGGCGCCGGCGTGGTCATCATGGAAGGCCTTACCAATCTCGGCGCCCTGCCGCGGCAGCGCGTCGAGTTCGCCGCGCCGTTCTACAAGATCGCCGGCACCGAGGGCGCGCCCGCGCGCTTCTTCGCCACCGTGGAATGAGCGGCGCGCGTCAATCGGTGCGTGACTTCGTGGCCGCCTACGAGGCGGCCTTCCCGGGCGAAGTGGTCCGCGTCAGCGAGACGGTCAGCACGGACTTCGACGTGATGGCGCTCGTGCTCGAGTACGAGCGGCGGCGGCGCTGGCCGATCCTCATCTTCGAGCGCGTGCACGGCCACGACATCCCCATCCTCGCCAACGTCGTCGCCAGCCGTCGCGCCCTTGCCTTCGCGCTCGGCGTTCCCGAAGACCGCCTGGCCATGGAATACGCGCGACGTATCAAGGAGGTTCTCAAGCCGACCGTCGTGTCCGATCCGCCCTTCGCCGCCCGCGTCACGCGGGGCGCCGACGTCGATCTGCGCACGCTGCCCATCCCGACCTACTTCCCGGGTGACGCGGGCCGCTACCTCACCGCCGGCATGCTCGTCGCGCGCGACCCCGATACCGGCGTCGAGACCGAGGGCTACCATCGCTTCCAGCTGAAGAGCCGCGACACGATGGGCGTGAGCCTGCACTCGCGTCGCCGGATGTTCGAGTACCAGCGACGCGCGGAGGCGAAAGGACAGGCCTTGCCGTGCGCGATCGCGCTCGGCCTCCACCCGCTCGTCTCCATGGGCTCGCTCGCCTACCCGCCGGCCGAGATCGGCAAGTTCGAGGTCGTGGGCGGCCTGCTGGGCGAGCCGCTCGAGGTCGCGCCGTGCGCGACGATCGATCTCCACGTACCGGCCGCGGCCGAGATCGTCATCGAGGGCGAGATCCTGCCCGGTGTGCGCGAGCCCGAAGGGCCGTTCGGCGAGTTCACCGGCTACTTCTCGCGCCGCTCCACCGAGCACGTCTTCAAGACCAAGGCCATCGCCATGCGCGCGCGGCCGTGGTTTCAGTCGATCGGCTCCGGCCGCGCCGGCGATCACATCACGACGCTCGCCCTCGTGCGCGAGGCGGAGATCTGGAACGCGCTGAACCGCGTTATCCCCAACGTGACCAGCGTGCACGTGCCGCTGTCCGGCACGTCCTCGTTCACCGCGTACGTCTCCATCAAGCAGGGACGCCCGGGCGAGGCCAAGCATGTGATCCCGATCGTGCTCGGCGTGGATCACTATCTGAAGCTCGTGGTCGTGGTCGACGACGACATCGACGTGTTCGACGAGTCGGACGTCATGTGGGCGGTGGCCACGCGCATGCAGGCCGATCGCGACCTCGTCACCATCGCCGGCAGCCTCGGCGCCATGCTCGACCCGAGCGCCGACGAGCGCGGCGTGACCGCGAAGCTCGGGATCGACGCCACGCGCCCCTTCGGTCAGGAGTTCGCGGACAAGCTCGTGATGGATCCGGCGAAGATGGCCTGGGCGCGCGCGCTCGTCGACCGCCTCGGCGGCTGACGAGACGGAACCGTCCGACATGACCGAGCACGATGGGATGATTTTTGACCACTCGCCGGGCTCACCTCGTCGACGGGAAGTCACCGATGCGTATGGTGAAATTCCCGGCGACGACGCCGCTCGTGTGTCGATTCCGATCGTCCTCCTCATTTGTTCAGACGATGCGGAGCGGGTGATACTATGACCAACAAGCGCTTGTTCGGCGCGGGTTTCAGAGCCATTCGAGGGGGCCGATGGATCTCCTGGAGGCGAAGAGCCGGATCGCCGAAGCACTCGTCGAGTCGATCTTCCGGCGTGCCCGATACGACGTCGCGGCGTACAAGACAGACCAGTCCCTGCTCCGCTTCGGCCGCGACGAGTTCTCCCCATCCTTCCGCGTGACCCAGACGGTCGACGGCGAGGCACGCTCGCACCTGGTCGCGGCCAAGTACCGGCCGTCCGCGGAGCAGTTCATCTCGGTCGAGAACCAGCGCGGTGATCGGTCGATCTTCCAGATGATGCGGCGCCACTGGCCGACGCTCTGCTTCGTGCTCGTCACCGAGCGTCCGGAGCCAGGCCGCTCCTGCTTCCAGGCGGTGCCGTTCGAGACGATGCGGCCCGGCGAATCGCGCACGGTGGATCTCGTCCAAGTGAAGGACTTCGCCCTGTTCCCGCACAACGTGGAGGACCACGAGGAGCTCACGCGCAGGATCTTCAACTCCCTCAACGCCTGAGCAGTCCGGCGTACTCCGCGTAGACCGTCGCATCCAACGCCACCAGCCACACCTCACGCGGAGTCGCGGCGCCCTCGAGGAACGTCCGGATCTCCGTGACCGCGATGCGGCACGCGCGCGGGATCGGAAATCCGTAGACGCCGCACGAGATCGCCGGAAACGCCACGCGCGCCGCGCCGCGCTCGGCGGCCAGCGCCAGCGAGCTACGATAACAGGCGGCCAGCAGTCCCTCCTCGCCGGCCTCGCCACCGCGCCAGATCGGGCCGACGGTGTGAATGACCCAGCGCGCCTTCAGCGCATGCCCGCCGGTGAGGCGGGCTTCGCCGGTCGGGCAGCCGCCGAGCCGGCGGCATTCCTCCAGCAGCGCCGGTCCAGCCGCCCGGTGGATGGCGCCATCGACACCACCACCGCCGAGCAAGGTCGAGTTGGCGGCGTTCACGATCGCGTCGACATCCAGGCGCGTGATGTCCTCGCGCACGAGGACGATGCGGTCGCTCACGACGGCCAGAGGCTTCGCGCGAGCAGCGACACCCCGAGGAGCGTGAGGAAGATCAGGATCGCGCGATTGAAGATGCGCTCGGGCAGCGCGTCCTGGACGCGCAGGCCGAGCCAGAAGGCGCCGAGACCGACGACGGTGAGCGCGACGGAGCCGCCGAGGAGCGGCCACGTCAGCAACCCATAGGAGGCGACGGTCACGAGCTGAACGACCTTGTAGCTCATGAAGCAGAGCGCGACCGAGCGCACGAAGTCGTGCTTGCTCATGCCGAGCGCGTGGAAGTAGAGCACGAGCAGCGTTCCGGGGACGTTGGTGACGCCGCCCAGGAAGCCGGCCGCAAACCCCACCGGCGGCGACAGCCAGCGCTCCGCGCGCGCCGGCACCCGGAAGGTGGCGCCGCTGACGTTGAGGCCGACGAAGCCGAGCACGACGACGGCCAGGATGGCGAGCGCGAGGGCCGGCGGCATCACCACGAGCGAGCGGGTTCCCACCACGGTGCCGACGAACCCGAACGCCAGGAGCACGGCGACCCGCCGCGCCGTCGGCCACAGGTCGCCGCCGCGCCGGCGCACCTGCAGCGCATCCATGACGATGTTCGGCACGATCGACAGGGCGATGGCCGTCTTGACCTCGACCACCATCGCCAGCAGCGGCGTGGCCACGATCGGGAAGCCGAACGCGATGACGCCCTTGATGAAGGACGCCACGACGATGGCGAGCGCGAGGAGAAGCGGCGTCAGCGCGCGAGCGCCTGCCAGAGCGCCTCGGCGGGATGCTTCGCGCGCCGGCCGGCCAGGTGCTCGATCTGCTGGCGACAGGAGATGCCAGGGGCGACGACGTCGGCGTCGGCAGGCGCCGCCTTCACCGCGGGCGCCAGGCGCCGGTTGCCAAGGGCGATCGAGACGTCGTAGTGCTCGCGCTCGAAGCCGAAGGAGCCGGCCATCCCGCAACAGCCCGAGTCGACCTCACTCACCGCGTAGCCCGCCCACGTGAGCGCGGCCATCGTCGGTGCCGTCCCGACGAGCGCTTTCTGATGACAGTGGCCGTGCAGCAGCGCCGGGCGCCCGTGGCGAACGAACGGCAGCTCGAGGCCACGCTCGCGCTCCCGGAGCAGGAACTGCTCGAGCAGCACGCTCTGGCGCGCGACCGTCCGCGCCTCGTCCGTGCGCAAAAGATCGACCCACTCGTCGCGAAGCGTCAGGAGGCAGGACGGCTCGAGGCCGACGATGCTGACGCCGCGGGCGGCGTACGGATGGAGCCGTTCGACGTTGTACCGCGCGTGGTCGCGCGCTTCGGTCAGCATCCCCTTCGAGATCATCGGGCGGCCGCAGCACTTGCGGTCGACGAGCACGACCCGGTAGCCGCCGGCCTCGAGCACGTGTACCGCTGCCTCCCCGATGCCGGGCGCGTTGTAGTTCACGAACGTGTCGTGGAAGAGCACGACCTCGCCGCGCGGAGCCGCCGCCGGCGGGGTGCGGCGGCGAAACCACTTCTCGAAGGTCTGCGGCGCGAACGCCGGCAACGGTCGTCGCCGATCGATGCCCGCGACTTTTTCGAGCAGCCACCGGTTCAGCGGAAGGTTAGCGAGGCGGTTCGCCAGCGTGGGCACGCGCGCGCCGAGCGCGTTCAGGTCGGCGATGCGCCCGAAGAGCCGGTTGCGCAGCGGCAGGCCGTTGACCTGGTAGTAGTGGTGGAGAAACTCGTACTTCATCTTCGCCATGTCGACGTTGGACGGGCACTCGGCCTTGCAGCCCTTGCACTCGAGGCAGAGGTCCATGACCTCGTAGAGTCGCCTCCCGCTGAACTCCGCCGGCGCCATCCGCCCCGAGAGCACGGCGCGCAGGGCATTGGCCCGCCCGCGCGTGGAATGCTCTTCGTCGCGCGTGACCATGTACGACGGACACATCGTGCCCTCGAGCTTCTTGCGGCAGGCCCCGACGCCGTTGCACATCTCGACGGCGGCCGCGAAGCCCCCCTGCTCGGAGAAATCGAGGAGCGTCTTCGGCTCCCAGGTCTTGTACGACACGCCGTAGCGGAGATTCTCCAGGATGCCGGGCGAATCGACGATGTTCCCCGGGTTCATGCGATTGTCCGGATCGAATGCGCGCTTCAGGCGCCGGAAGGCGCCCATCAGCGTGGGCCCGTACATGCGCTCGAGGAAGGGGCTGCGCGCGCGGCCATCGCCGTGCTCGCTCGAGATGGTGCCGCTGTACTGGAGCACGAGATCGGTGATCTCGTCGGCGATGACGCGGACCTGCTCGAGCCCGCGCGGCGTCTTGAGGTCGATGACGGGACGGATGTGCAGGCAGCCCACCGAGCAGTGGCCGTAGTAGGCGCCGGTGGTGTCGTGCTTGGCGAAGATCTCGGCGAAGCGCGGGACGAACTCCTTCAGGTGCCGCGGCTCGACGCAGGTGTCCTCCACGAACGCGATCGGCTTCTTGTCGCCCTTCATCCCGAGCAGGAGGCCGAGCCCGGCCTTCCGCAGCTTCCAGATCGACTGCTGCTCGCCGGCGTCGTACGCCAGGTGCGCCGCGTAGCCGAAGCGCTCGCGAGCGCGCCGCGCTTCCAGCGCCTCGATCTTGGCGCGGACCTCGGCGTCCGTCTCGCCCGCATACTCGACGATGAGGATGGCGCCGGGATCGCCGCTCACGAAGGCCATGCGCTTGGACTGCTCGATGTTGTTGCGCGCCAGGTCGAGGATCACCTTGTCCGTCAGCTCGACCGCGTAGGGCCCGGTCTCGAGAATCGCCTGAGACGACTCCAGCGCTTCCTGGATGTCGCGGTAGTGGATCACGTCGACGGCGGTGCGCGTCGGACGCTTCACCAGGCGCACCTTGGCCTCGAGCACGGTGACGAGCGTGCCTTCGGAGCCGACGACGATGCGGGCGACATTGAGGGGAAAGTCCTTGATCGCCTCGTTCAGGTTGTACCCTGCCACACGGCGCCAGTGCTTCGGATACCGCGCGCGGATCTCGTCGGCGAACTCCTGGCGGATCGCCGCGATCTCGCGGTAGATCCGGCCTTCGGCGCCCTCCAGTCGGCACTTGGCGTCGAACCCGTCCGCCGTCACGGTGCCGAAGATCACGCGGGTGCCGTCGGCGAGCACGGTGGTCAGCTCGAGCACGTGCTCCACGGTGAGGCCGTACGCAATCGAGTGCGAGCCGCCGGAGTTGTTGCCGAGCATGCCGCCGAGCGTGGCGCGGTTCGACGTGGAGGTGTCCGGGCCGAACAGCAGCCCCAGCGGTCGCACGTGAGCATTCAGCTCGTCCTGCACGAGCCCCGGCTCCACCCGCGCCCAGCCTTCCTCCCGGTTCACCTCCAGCACCTGGTTCATGTGCGGCGAGAAATCGAGCACGAGCGCGCGGTTGACGGTCTGGCCCGTCAGCGAGGTCCCGCCGCCTCTCGGCAGCAGCGGCACGTGTTGCCTTCGCGCGACGTCGAAGGCCGCCAGCACGTCGTCGGCGTCGCGCGGAATGACCACGCCGATCGGTTCCACCTGGTACATCGATGCGTCTGTCGAGTACAGGAGCCGCGAGCCCTGGTCGAAGCGGACGCTACCGCGCACGGATTTGCGGAGGTCCTGCTCGAGGTCGTTCACGCGCCCATTATAACCGCCTGAAAATCGGCCGTTTCCCCAGATCGCCGGCGAACGTGAGTCGCTGGCACACGAGTTGCGGGGTTGACGTTGCAATGAAGCCGGACGCTGAACGTCCGTTTTCCGAGGCGTTTCACACGCGGCTGCAGCCGTATTGTGGCCACCTGAGCGCGCGCGAGATCCGCATGTACAGCTCGTACGCCGACGCCAACGGTGTCCGGCTCCGCCTGCAGTCCTCGGATCACGGCTGGCGCCACGTCTCCGTGCTCTACGAGATTCCGGGAGGGTGGGCGTGGACCCTCTGCCAGGAGTGTCCGGCGGCCGACGCTGGCCGATTCCGCCGCGCCGTCGGCCAGTAGCACGCGGTGAGCGCGGCGCTCAGTACGTCCAGGTGAGGGTCAGGGACACCACGTTACGCGTGTAGTCGAAGACCGCGACGTTCGATTCATTGACCGAGGACTGGTATTCGCCCGACAGGGTGAACCCGGCGGGCATCGGCACCTCGACTCTGACGATGTTCGTGAATTCCGCGTCGTGACGCGTCCTCGAGTCCTGTCCGGTCAGCTCGGCCACCGTATTGGTGTTCGAATAGTCGCGGATGTGCGCGTCGAAGTCGTACTTGAGCCGGATGGCAGCCCAGGGAAGCGTGTATTGTCCGCCCAGCAGCGCACGGTGGCCGAGATACTCGAAGTTGGCGCCCTCGGCGTCCTCGTAGTCGAGCTGATAGCCGGCCTTGATGAAGTGCCGGTCCCGCGCGAAGCGCAGCAGATGCAGAAATCCGCCCATGGCATTGTTGGCGTCGCGGATGTCGCGGCGACCCGGGCGCGGCGGCTCCTCGTTGAAGTCTTTGCGCTGGTACCGGGCGTAGACCTGCGTGAGATGCCGGTCACTCTCCACGAGCGTGGCCGCCAGCGTCACGCTGTGGCGCCGCACGAACTCGTCGTCATCGAGGAAGAGGATGTCGAAGGCGTACTGTGAGCTGATCTGCAGCGGCATGGCGCCGAGAGCCGCCCGGTAGCTGCTGCCCAACGTTCCGAGATGGTCCGTCACGTTGAACGACGGCAGGTCATTGTTGTACGTGCCGAAGAACGAGTAGCCCGCGGTGGCATCGAAGGCGCCCGCTCGGAGCCAGACGTATTCGACGCGCGCCCCGAACAGCTCGCCGGTCGACTCGTGCGCGGCGCCGCGTAGAAGCCGCGTCGCGAGCACGCTGCGATCGCGGTCCGGCACCACCACCACGTTGTCGTCGTAGAATCCGCCGAGGCGGAGCTCGACGGCAAGCCGCCGCTCGTGCTGACGGGCGGCCACGATCGTGTCGCGCAGCCGTTCCACCGAACCCGTCACCGGCGACGCCGGCGCCAGCCGGACGGCTTCCTGCAGCTCGGCCGTTGCCTGCGTCGGCAGGCCCGAGCCGGCGAGCGCCAGACCGATGTACAGCCGAGATAACTGCTGTAGCTCCGGGTTGCTGACCCGCCCGCCCCGCAACGCGGCGAGGGCACCGCGATAGTCACGGCTCCGATAGCGCACGAAGCCGACGTAATACCCGAGACCGTCGAGGGCGGGGTCGGCGCGAAAGGCGCGCTCGAGCAACGGCCGCGCGCGATCGTAATCCTGCCGCGCGAAGTGCGCGAGACCGAGCTGGAAGACGATCGGCGCGTCGTCCGGCGCCCTGGCGAGCGCACGCTCGAGGAACGGGATGGCGTCCTCGTGACGGCCGCGGGCCATGTTGACCACGCCCATGTAGTAGAGCGCCTCGCGGTGCCCCGGCTCGATCTGCAGTGCACGCTGGAGATTGTCGAGCGCCTGCTCGTAGCGCTTGTCGTCGAAGTCCAGGACCGCCTGTTCGACGTACACATCGGCCGTCGTCGGTTGCGCGCAGGCGATCGCGGGAAAGAGGGCGAGCGTCAGGAGAACGATGATGCCGGAGGCGGCACCCACATGTTGCCTTATAGCAGCGCGGCGCCGGCCATGGCAAATTCGGCGAACGACAGCGCCGCTAGTCGCCGCTCTGCTCGAGGAGCTTCGCCACCAGGCCCGTCCAGCCCGTCTGGTGGCTGGCGCCGATGCCCCGGCCGTCGTCGCCGTGAAAATACTCGTAGAACAGGATCAGATCCTTCCAGTGCGGGTCGGTCTGGAACTTGCCGGCCGGGCCATAGACGGGCCGGCGGCCGTCGGCGCCGCGCAGGAACAGCCGCGTGAGCCGACGTGAGAGCTCGCCGGCGATGTCCCAGAGCGTGAGGAGATTTCCCGAGGCGGTCGGGAACTCGACCTTGAACCGCTCGCCGTAGAAATGGTCGAACTTCTGCAGCGCCTCGATCAGCAGGAAATTGACGGGAAACCAGATCGGACCACGCCAGTTGGAGTTGCCGCCGAAGGCGGCCGTGCTCGACTCACCGGGCTCGTAATCCACCCGATGGACGTCGCCGTTCAGGTTCAGCAGATACGGATGGGTCTGGTGATACTTCGACAGCGCGCGGATGCCGAACGGGGCCAGGAACTCGCGCTCGTCGAGCATGTAGCGGAGCACGCTCGCCAGCCGGGCGCCGTTCACCAGCGACAGCAGCCGCCGGGTGGCGCCGTCCGGCGTGTCCTGCCGGACGACCGCCTGCTCGAGCTGCGGTCGATTGCGCAGGAACCACATCATCCGCCGCGAAAAGGCCGGCAGCGCGGCCGCGATGTCGGGCTCCACTGTCTCCACCGCGAGCAGCGGCAGCAGGCCGACCATCGAGCGAACCTTCAACGGCCGGACGGTGCCGTCGGGCAGCTCGAGCACGTCGTAGAAGAACTCGTCGTCGCGGTCCCACAGCTGGATGCCCTCGCCCGCGATGTTGTTCATGGCGTGCGCGATGTAGACGAAGTGCTCGAAGAACTTCGAGGCGACGTCCTCGTAGGCGGGGTTCTCGCGCGCGAGCTCGAGCGCGATGCCGAGCATGTTCAGGCAGTACATGCCGACCCAGGCCGTGCCGTCCGACTGCTCGATGGTGCCGCCGGCCGGCCGCTGCACGCGGCGGTCGAACACGCCGATGTTGTCGAGACCGAGGAACCCGCCCTGGAAGACGTTCTTGCCGTCGGGATCCTTGCGATTGACCCACCACGTGAAGTTCAGCAAAAGCTTGTGAAACACCCGCTCGAGAAACGCGCGGTCGCCCGTGCCACGGATACGCCGCTCGATCTTGTAGACGCGCCACGCCGCCCACGCGTGCACGGGCGGATTGACGTCGCCGAGCGCCCATTCGTAGGCGGGGATCTGGCCGTTGGGATGCATGTACCACTCGCGCAGGAACAGGACGAGCTGCTGCTTGGCGAAATCCGGATCGACGAGGGACAGCGCGATGGTGTGGAAGGCGAGATCCCAGGCGGCGTACCACGGGTATTCCCACTTGTCGGGCATCGAGATGACGTCTGCGTTGTAGAGGTGCGTCCAGTCGTGGTTGCGCCCCCGCGCACGCTGCGGCGGCGGGGGCGGCTGCGTCGGATCGCCGTCGAGCCACCGCTGGACGTCGTAGTGATACCACTGCTTGGACCACAGCATCCCGGCCAGCGCCTGTCGCATCACGCGCCGGGCGTCGTCGTGCAGCGTGCACGGGACGACATCGGCGTAGAAGTCGTCGGTCTCGCGCTGGCGTCGGGCGAACACGTCGTCGAATCCCTCGCCGAACGGCGCCGAGAGCACGTCGCCGTCCGCAAGCCGCAGGCGCACCACCATGCGCTCGCCGGCGCCGATGCGAAGCACGTACCGGAGCGCCGCCTTCGTCCCCGTCGGCACCGGGTTCACGGCGTCGGCGCGACCGTGGACGTAGTCGTGAAAGGCGTCCTTGACGAAGGGCTGGGCGTTGTCGCCGCCGTACAGGCGCCGGACGTTGGTGGCGTTCTCGGTGAAGAGCCGCTCGGGCGCGCCCGCGTAGTAGAGGCGATAGGCGCCGAGGTCCTGGTGCTCGGCCTCGATGAAGCCGCCGCTGCCCGCGGTGAGCCGCGGCACCGGCCCCGCGTCGCCCCACGCCCACGTGTTGCGGAACCAGAGCGTCGGTAGAACCTGCAGCGGCGCCGCCTCCGGACCGCGGTTCACGACCGTGCAGCGGATCAGCAGATCGTTCGGACCCGCCTTGGCGTACTCGACCTCCACGTCGAAGTAGCGGTCGTCATCGAAGATCCCGGTGTCCAGCAGCTCGAACTCCTGTTCGCGGCGGCTGCGGCGCGCGTTCTCGTCGACCAGCTGCGCATACGGAAAGGCGCGCTGGGGATACTTGTAGACCGCCTTCATGTAGGAATGCGTGGGCGTCGCGTCGACGTAGAAGTAATACTCCTTGACGTCCTCGCCGTGGTTGCCCTCGGGACCGCTCAGTCCGAACAGCCGCTCCTTGAGGATCGCGTCTCGCTCGTTCCAGAGTGCCCACGCAAAGCAGAGCCGCTGGTGGTTGTCGCAGATCCCGAGCAGCCCGTCCTCGCCGGAGCGATAGACACGCGAGCGCGCATGATCGTGCGGGAAATACCGCCAGGCCGTGCCATCGGCGGAATAGTCCTCGCGGACGGTGCCCCACTGCCGCTCGGAGAGATACGGCCCCCACCGCCTCCAGTGCGCGCTGTGCGCGCGCGCCTGGTCGAGACGCGTCTCCTCGGCGTTTCGGCGGTCGGCGTGCGGTCGCTGCGGTGACCGCGGGGGCGTCGCGCGTGCGGCACCGGACTTCGCGCTTCGGTGACGTCCACCCATTCGGCTCGTCGTCCTCCGTCCGTTGTCAAACCGCGACGCGTCGTATATTTTAGCTCGTGACCTCCTTCGTTCTCGCCGGCGACATCGGCGGCACGAAGACCCTGCTCGGGCTCTTCCGCGTGCATGGCCGCGAGGCCGTGCTGGTGCGCGATGCCACGTATCCGAGCCGCGACTTCGTGAGCCTGGAGCCCATCATCCGCACGTTTGTCGAGGAAGGCTCCCCGACGATCGCGGCCGCCTGCTTCGGCGTCGCCGGCGTCGTCGTCGACGAGACGGTGACGACCACCAACCTGCCCTGGACGCTCGACGCGAAGACGCTCCGCCACACCATTCCGAGCCCGGCGGTCACGATCATCAACGACCTGGAGGCCACGGCGTGGGGCATCATGCACCTTGCGCCAGCGCAGCTCGTCTCGCTACAGGACGGCCTCGTGCGCCGGGGCCACAAGGCGCTGATCGCGGCCGGCACCGGCCTCGGCGAAGCGCTGATCATCGATGCGGGTGAACGCGACGTCGTCATCGCCTCCGAGGGCGGTCACGTCGATTTTGCGCCACGCACCGAAGCGGAAAGCGCCCTCCTCGACTACCTGCGCCGCGAGTTCGGTCACGTCAGCTACGAGCGGGTGCTCTCCGGGCCCGGGCTGCTGAACATCTACCGTTTTCTGCGCGATACTCGTGGCCGCGTCGAGCCGGACTGGCTCGCCGATCGGCTGCAGACGGGCGATCCGAGCGCCGTCGTGTCGGAGATCGGCCTGGCGGGCGGTGACTCCAACTGCGTGGAGGCGCTCGACATGTTCGCGTCGATCTACGGGGCGGAGGCCGGCAACCTCGGCCTGAAGATCGTCGCGCTGGGCGGCGTCTACATCGCCGGCGGCATCGCGGGAAAAATCCGAGACAAGCTGACGGACGGCCGCTTCGTGGCCGCCTTCCGCGACAAAGGACGCTTCGCGGCCCTCATGGATTCGATACCCGTGCGGCTCACACTCGACCCGCGTGCACCGCTGCTGGGCGCGGCCGCCGTCGCCGCCCGGATGCTCGAGGCGCCGCGCGCCGGCTGAGGACCGCCGCCGGTGGCGTCCTCGACCCTGTCAGCCGGCGACGAGCGATCGCAGCCTCGCGACACCGATGCCGAGGCTGCCGACGCCAACGGCGAGCTGAAGCCCGATCCGCACCCACTCCGACGACCGTCCCGTCACGAATGGAATGCCGATCACGGCGCTCACGACCACCATCCCGACCATCGAGCCGACACCGAAGACGGCGACGTACAGCAACGCGGCGAGCGGAGACGGGATCGTCGCGAGCACCAGCAGCAGCAGCGCTGCGCTCCCCGACAGCCCGTGCAGCGCGCCCATGAGAAGGGGCCGTGCGCCGCCGCCGATCGCGTGCGCGTGCGTGTGCGACACGGTGGAGCCCACATGGACATGCAGGTGCCGATGCGACCGGCCGTCGTGCGCATGCTCGTGTCGGTGCACGCGCACCGAGCGAAGCGTCTGGCGCAGCACGTTGGCGCCGAGCCCGACGACCAGCAGGGCGACGAGCGTCTCCAGTGCCGTGTCGACCTCGTGTGGGATGCGAAGCCCGAGCAGGCTCGTCGCGAGCGCGGCGAGCAGCAGCGCGGCCGTATGCCCGATCCCCCAGAAGCCGCCGATCACGCACCAGGCATACGGGCCGCGGTGGCGGGTCACGAACGTCGACACGGCGGCCACGTGGTCGGCGTCGAGCGCGTGGCGGAGACCGAGCAGGAATCCGACGGCCAGAGCGGAGACGAGCGAGCCATCCGCGGCGCCCGGCAGCGTCACCACGCCTCGGTCGCGGGAGATGGCTTCATGCGGCGTCGAGCCTACACCATGATACGGATGTCCGCCGCCGTTCGGCACCCGAAGCGTTAAGATACCGATGTGCGAGCGATCAGCCTCGCCGTGCTCGGCCTGATCGCCTTCGCCGCGGTGGCGGCGGCGGCGCCGGCCGCCCCCGGTTTCCGGGTGCGCCTGCTGGACGGCAGTCGCGTCGTCAATTCCCGCGACCTGATCGGCAAGAAGATCCTGGTCCTGCGCTTCCAGGCGTCTTACTGCAAGCCGTGTGGGCGCGAGTCACCCGCCCTTGCGCGCCTGGCCGATCGCTACCGATCGCGCGACGTGGAGCTCCTCGCGATCCACGTCCAGGACACCGCCGCCGACGCGCGCGCGTTCGTGCGCGACAACCGTGTCGCCTACCCGGTCGCCCTCGATCCCCGCCTCACGATCGGCAACCACTTCGGCTTCAAGGGGTCGCCGTACACCGTGGTCGTCGATCGCAAGGGCGAGATCGTCGCCCGGCTCGTCGGCGAATCAGCGGTGAGCAAGCTGCCTCGCATCCTCGACGACCTGCTCCGGCGCGAGAACTAGTCGCGCGCCTGCGCCTCCTCGTACAGCACGAGCGCGGCGGCGCCGCGCATCGTCGTGCGCTTGTCGGCGGGAACGATGGAGAGGCGCGTCGCCGCGAGCGCGCGCGGGAACGCGTACTCGCCGGCCGCGGCCCGAATCGGCTTCTCGAGCGCCAGCAGCGACTCCGCCACGCCGCCCGTGATCACCACCGCCTCCGGATTCAGGCCGTTCACGATGGTCGCGATCATGGCGCCGAGCGCGCGGCACGCCTCGTCCACCACCGCCGCCGCGGCGGGATCGCCGGCCGCGGCGAGGCGAAAGACGAGCGCGGCGGTGATCGCCTCGACATGGCCGGCCGCGGTGAGCAGGGGCGCCCTGGCGTCGCCGACCACGCGGGCCCGGGCGGCCTCCGCGATCCCGCGGCCGCTCGCGTAGATCGCCAGGCAGCCGCGGCCGCCGCACCAGCAGCGCGGCCCATCGAATTTCACCGGCGTGTGACCGAACTCGCCGCCGAAGCCGTTCACGCCACGGACGAGCCGGCCGTCGAGGACGATGCCGCAGCCGAAGCCAGTTCCCGCCGCCAGCACGGCGAGCGAGCGTGCTCCGCGGCCGACTCCGAATCGCCACTCGCCGAGCGCGAGCGCGTTGACGTCGTTGTCGACGTGAGCCGGCAGCGCGAAGCGGGCTCGGAGCAGATCGGCGAGCGGCCGCTCGGCCAGATCGGGCGCGTGCGGGATGTCGGCGGCGACATGGCCGGCATCGACTGGCCCCGGCACGCCGACGCCGATGCCACGCACGCGTCGGTCGCCCGCGCGGCGCCTCAGGTCGTCGATCATGGCCTCGATCGTCGCCAGCGTCGCACGCGCGGCGGGCTCGGCGGGCACCCGGCGCTCTTCGAGCACCTCACCGGAGTCCGTCACGAGACCGGCAGCGATGGTCGTGCCGCCCACGTCGACGGCGATCACCACCTCGCTGGCGACGCTCAAAGATCGGCGAACGTGCAGAGCGTGATGCCGAGCACCGCGGCGGCCGCGCGCGCCGCGGCGCTGCCGAGCCCGACCATCTCGGTCTCCCGCTGGCGGCCGTACCGGCTATACGCGAGCTCCGCGTCCATCCGGCCCGGATGGCACATGAACTCCGAGACGCCGGCGGGCAGCTCGCGGAGATGGCGCAGGGTGCGATCGGGCGACCAGTAGGCGTCGGGGCCGGACTCGCCGAAGAAGTGGTCCGGCGTGCGCAGGCGCGCGCTGCGCGCGCGGCTCCGCGCCTCGGCGTTCTGGCTGCGTACGGCCACGTCGAGGGCGTGCGCCACTTCCAGCAGGACGTCGCGCACGGGCGGATGCAGCCCGACGTGGTGGTGGGTGTCGAGATGCGTCGGTCGCCGCTTGAGCGCGGACTCGAACCGCTCCACCTGCGCCTCCACCTCTGCGCGCACGTCGGCGGCGCTGACGCGGGCCGCCGCGCGCCGCGCGTCGCGCACGAACCGTCCGTTGCCGTCGACCAGCGAGCGCCCGCGCGTCAGCGGCTGCCCGAGCGTGAGGTTGACGTGCAGGCCCACACCGAGACCCGAGTCGCGCAGGCGCGCGACCTGCTCGCGATCGAGATCGGCGGTCACGAGCACGGTCGTGCTGCTCACGATGCCGTGGCGGTGCGCGGCCAGGATGCCGTCGCTCACGCCGTGGCTCAAGCCCCAGTCGTCGGCGTTCACGATCAGCCGACGGGTCACGGCCGCCTCCCCTCGATGACGAGGCGCTCGACCGTCGCGGGCATTCCGGTCGCGCTCACCGTCCGCTCGGCATCGAGGGCCCGGAGATGGTCGAGCCGTTCGAAGCCGATGCGCGGAAAAGCCTGCGTCTCGCTCGCCACCACCGACGGCACGAGCCCGGCGGCCTCGACCTTCGCCAGCGCGGTCTTGCGCCCGAGGAACGCGAAGATCGTGAACAGCAATCGACCGCGGGGACGCAGATGCGCTGGCGCGCCGGCGATGATGCGGTCGAGAATCTCCCAGCCGTCGATGCCGCCGTTGTCGGCCGCGGCCGCGGCGTCACCTCGCTCCCGTCCGGGCGGCGTCGGCATCTGCGGTGGATTGCTGCAGACCAGATCGAAGTCCTCACCCAGCACCGGGGCATAGCAGTCGCCGAGCCGCGCGTCGACGCTCACGCCGTTCAAGGCCGCATTCAATCGTACGACGTCCACGGCCGCCGGAACGACGTCGGTGGCCACGACGCTCGCGCCCGCGCGCGCGGCCAGCACCGCGGCCAGCCCGAGGCCGGCGCCGATCTCGAGCACGCGCTCGCCGGCGCCCGGGTTGACGTGGCGAGCGAAGAAGAGCGAGCCGGCCTTGGGTGGCTGCACGCCGTCCGGCACGCGGAACACGCAGCCGGCGTAAGCGTAGAGCAGGAGGCCCTCGTCCACTACTTGCCCTGCACCTTCCTGAAGTAGAGGCGGATCGCTTCCTTCAACTGCGCGCGCGCGCCGGCGCCAAACTGCGCGTCCTCGAGGAGGTCGAAGTCGAGCGCGAGCGGCACCCCTTCCCGCTTGACGCCGTCGAGCTCGGCCGTCAGCCCGCAGCGCTCGTCGGACTCCGTGAACACGAGCTTCGCGCGCTGGAAGCTCCCATCATCGCGGGCGATCTGCTCGACCGTCTCGACCAGCAGGCGCTTGATCGCATCCGCCTCGCCGGCAGGAACGCTGGAGAAGGCGGCCGTCAGCTCCACGGTGGCCATCGAGGCAGCCTATCACGCCTGCGCCTGCCGACCCGGCTCCTCGTACACCTTCAGGATGTCGGCGTGGGTCTTGGCGGCGTTGGCGCGGATCGCGAACGAGATCGCCTCGCGGACTTCGTCCTCGGTGGCGCCGCTCTGCCTGGCACCTGCCAGGTCGCGCTTCGCTCAGTGGGTGTTGCCGGCGGCGAGGTTCGCGGCCAGGTAGCACAGGTGCGCGGTCTTCGGATCGAGCACACCCTTCTTGTACTTCCACGACGCGATGACGCGCTCTTCTATCGCCATTGGTGTTCTCCTAATGCCCGGCAGCGGCGGCGGCACCGTATTGCTCCAGGCCGGCCTCGAGACCCTTCGGCGTGATGCGGATCGCCACCGGGCGCGCGAAATTGATCGTCGAGTATGATTCCTCCTTCGCCACCACCGCGTGGCCGCGCTTGGCGAGCCCCGCCAGCGCCGCCTCGCCGACTCGCGTGGACACGAGCACGTCGCCGCCCTCGGAGTGCAGGCGTGGCGCCTCCACCGCGGCCTGCAGCGAGCCGCGGCCGTCGGCGAGGTTCGCGATCACCTGAGGGATCGCCGACACGATCGCGCGGCCGCCGGGCGCCCCGACCGTCAGGTAGGGCCGCCCGCGCCGGAACGCCAGCACCGGGACCATGTTCACCAGCGCGCGCTTGCCGGAGGCGATCGAGTTCGCCTTGCCCGGCTCGGGGTCGAACCAGATCATGCCGTTGTTCAGCAGGATCCCTGTCCCCTTCGCGACCACACGTGAGCCCCACAGCGAAACCGCCGTGTTCGTGAGCGAGACCATGTTGCGCTGCCGGTCGACGGCGCCGACGTGCGTGGTGCAGTCGACGCCGGCACCGGGGCCGCGGCGGCGCGGGGCGACCTTGAGCCGCCGGATCTCGGCGGCCACCACGCGCGCGTGCTCGCGCGAGACGAGCCGCTCCCACGGCGCCTTCACGACGGCGGCGTCGCCGAGGTGCTCGAAGCGATCCTGAAACGCGCGCTTGCTCGCCATCGCGCGCAGGTGCAGGCCGTCGACGGTGTTCCAGCCGGTCTTGGCCACGGGAAACTCGGCGAGGATGTTCAGCATCTCGAGGGCGGTGCTGCCACCGGTGGCGCCCGGTGACAGCGCCAGCTCGAGATCGCGGTACCGTCCCTCGAGGGCGGGGCCGACGCGGACCTCGTAGGCGTCGAGATCACCCTTCGTGATGAGGCCGCCGTGGGCCGCCATGTCGTCGGCGATCGCCTGCGCCAGCGCCCCGCGGTAGAACGCGTCGGGCCCCTCGCGGGCGATCAGGGCAAGGCTGCGCGCGAGATCGGGATAGCGGACGACGTCGCCGGGCTGCATCGACGGTGGGCGGAAGATCGACCGCGCATTTCTCAGATAGGTCCGCGCGCTTTCCGGGAAGGCCGCGAGCTCCTCGAGGTAGTGCGCGTGCTTGAGCGCGAGATACCAGTCGGGCACGACTCCCGACTGCGCGATCTCGATGGCGGGCGCGAGCACGTCGGCGAGCGTCATGGTGCCGTAGCGCTCGAGCGCCAGCGCCAGGCCCGCCACCGTCCCGGGAACGGCCACCGACCGATGCCCGAAGACGTTGGCCTCGCCCTCGACGCGCGGCCACGGGAACAGCGCGTCCGAGACGCCACCGAGCACCGTGTACATCGTCTCGTGAGCGCCGGCGGGCGCGACCGCGTTGAAATCCAGGCACACCGTCTGGCCGCGGCGGGCCAGATGCACGAGCATCGTACCGGACCCGGCGATGGTCGACATGAACGGCTCGACGACTGTCATGGCAAAGGCAGTGGCGACGGCGGCGTCGACGGCGTTGCCGCCCCGCTCGAGGATGCGCGCCCCCACCTCGGCGCCGCGCGGGTGCTCGGCCACCACCATCCCGTGACGTGCCAGCGGCGTTGTCTTCGTGATCGACAGGGTCGAGCGGGTCATGGGCGCCTCCCGGGCGGGGTCAGGTGCGGGCCAGGTACTGCGTGATGTCGGCAACGCGGGACTGCCGGAAGTACACGACCCAGCCGAAGGGATACGTCCACGCCTCGTCCGGCCGGGCCTTGTCGCGGATCTCGGGCCAGTGATGACGCGCCAGGCTCTGCATCTGCGCGGGATCGCGCGTGGTCGTGACCGGGGCGCCGAGCAGGATCTCGACCTGCGCCTTGTCCATGCCGACGGTGACCTGACGCAGCGAGCGGAACGACAGCACCGTGCTCGAGCTGGCCGCCTCCTCGTGCTCGCGGAGATAGCGACCAATGCGCTCGTCCATCTCGTCCTCGAAGTGGCGCTTCTCCTCGAAGCTCGGCGACCGGCCCGTCTGCACCATCATGCGCGCCGTCCAGAACTCCGCCGCCGTCGGTCCCTGCGTCGTTCGCTGATCGATGGGAGGAAGGATGGTCGCGCACCCGGCGAAGAGCACCAGCAACAGCGCGACGCGCGGCCGCTTCACGCGCCCCAGCATAGCAGACACGGCTCGCGGGAACCGAGGACGGCCACGCTTCGCCGGGGCGGTCCGAACGCCGGGGGGTTGGGGCCATATCGGGACCCCGATGTCGATCAGATCAGCGCGCTTTCGAGGACGATGCCGCGGTCGATGAGGCGGGCGGCCTCGGCGAGCAGCCGGGCCGTCGCCGGCGGCACCTCGGGGCCCTCGGCGAGCTGACGCAGCAGGTCGATGAGCCGTCGCATCGCGCGCACGAGATCGCCCTCGTGGCCGCCGAACGACTCCGCCACGATGGAGGACCAGTCGTCTTCGCCGGAGGCCCAGCGGAAGACGGCGGGCATGAATCCCGGATGCACGGTGACCGGCATGCCGAGATGACGAGCACGCTGCGCCTGCCAGATGCCGTCGGCGATCTGCAGCAGCTGGTCGAGGCGGCGCTTGAGCTTCGGGCGCTTCTTGAGGAAGAGGCGGGCGAGCTGCGGCTCGCCCGAGCGCGACTCCTCGAGGAGCGCCGAGCAGAGCGCCGCCGCCTCCGCGACCGTGACATCGTCGAAGAGATTTCGCCAGACCGTCTCCGCGAGCAGGAGCTCGTTGTCGTGACGGAGCGCGGAGATGAGCGCGCCCTTCGGCTCGAGCCGCCCGTCCCGGACCGCGCGATACTGTTCGAGGACCTCCACCACGCGGAGGAACTCCTGCCAGTACGCGTTCTTGAACGCATCGAGCGCGGCGCGCCGCTGCACGGCGCGCTCCTCCAGTCGCTCGAGGTCGCGCGACGCGTGCTCGCATCGTGTGGTCGCCCCCCACGGACACCGGTGACATTCGATGGCACCGAGGACGGCCTCCGGTCCCTGCTCTCGCTCGTGCGCGAGAAGCTCGGCCACGTTCAGCCGTTCCAGCTGCTCGGTGAGATGGCGCAGTCCGCGCGGCTCGCCGCGACGAAGATCGCGCGGCACGTGCAGCGGAGGGGTCGCCCAGAAGATCCGCTTGATGAGGCCGCTCTTGAGCCGGACCACGGCGCCGTGCGGCAGCAGCGCATCGAACAGCGTGCGATGGCCGCGCATCGAGTGGACGCCGAGGATCATGGCCAGGCTCGGCGCCCCCTTGCGCCGCACGAGCGCCAGGCGCCCCGGCTCGGCTTCGACCGGGCTCCGCTCGCCGCGGCGCCCGCCGCGTCCCGTGGCCTGCCGGCGCGCCTGGACCTCCTGCCGCGCGCGGCGATAGCGGCCGATCCGCGCGAAGTCGCCGCACGGCGCCTCGTAGCCGCGTGCGCGCTCGAGCGCATCGTCGAGCGCGCGCACCTCGGCTTCCATCTCGCGGATGCGCTTCAAGTTCTGGTACTGGCCGAAGGACGACTCGATCCGCTTGCGCAGCACGTCGGGCGGCGCGCCGGTGCCGAGCAGCAGCGCGGCGGAGCCGTAGCCGAGCTTGAACTGGCTCTCGATCGGCTCGGGCGCGCCATCGACCACGCGCAGGAGGTCCTCGAGCCCGTCGCGCGCGTCGAGCGCGATCACGCACTGCCCCTCCGGATCGATGCCGCGGCGTCCTGCGCGGCCGGCCATCTGCGTGAGCTCGTTGTGGGAGAGCGCCCGGAATCCGCGGTCCGTGCGCTTGGTGAGGCCTTGCAGGGCCACCGCGCGCGCCGGCATGTGGATCCCGAGCGACATGGTCTCGGTCGCGAACACGACCCGGCACAGTCCGCGCTCGAAGAGCGTCTCGATCAGGCGCTTGAGTCCCGGCAGGATGCCGGCGTGGTGCGTGGCCACGCCGATGCGCAAGCCCTGGAAGACGGCCTGGCTCAGCGCCGACTCGCCGATGGACGGATTCTCGGCCACCGCCTCGCCGACGATCACGTCGACCTCGCGGCGCTGCTCACGCGTGATCAGCGGGCGCCCTTCCGCGAGGACGTCCTGCATGGCACGCTCGCACCCGGCGCGGCTGAAGATGAAGTAGATGGCGGGCAGCCAGCCCTTGCCTTCGAGCGCCTCGATGAGCACCGTCGGATCGACGACCCGACGGGTGTACCAGCGCCCGCGGTCGTCGGGGCCGCGCGATTCGTCACCCACGACGCGCGCCGTGCCGCGCCGCACGTCGGCGATGTCGTGCACGTCGCCGGCGAGGTCGGCGACCGAGTAGTGCAGCGGCACCGGCCGCTGGGGATGGAAGATGGGCACGATCGGCCGGTGCACGATCGAGATCCAGTCGGCGATCTCCTTGACGTTGGACACGGTCGCCGAGAGCCCGACCAGCAGCACGTCCTTCGGCGCGCCGACGATGATCTCCTCCCACACCGTGCCGCGCCCCTCGTCGCCCATGTAATGACACTCGTCGAGCACGATGTAACCGAGCCCGTCGAGCCCGCTGCCGAAGAGCGCATTGCGCAAAATTTCCGTGGTCATCACGAGCACCTGCGCCTGTGGATTGACCTTCACGTCGCCGGTCAGGATCCCGACCTTCTCGGCGCCGTAGGCGCGGGCGAAGTCGTTGTACTTCTGGTTGGAGAGCGCCTTGAGCGGCGTCGTGTAGGCGATGCGCCGGTCCGTCTCGATCGCGCACTGGATGGCGTATTCCGCCACGAGGGTCTTGCCGCTGCCCGTCGGCGCCGAGACGATCACCGATTGATCCGCGTCGATGGCGCGGATGGCCTCCACCTGGAAGTCGTCGAGAGCAAAGAGGAAACGCGCGCGGAATCGCTCGAAACGCTCCACTCGAGTCACAGTACCATGTGGTAGGCTGCGCGGCGTGATCGTCTTCCACATCGCCGTGGCCACGTCGGCCGATTACCTCACCCGTCGCGAGCCCCACCGCCGCGCGCATCTCGAGCGGCTGCAAGGGCTCCGCGCGGCCGGCGTCCTGATCGGCGGTGGGCCCTCGCCCGACGGTACGCGCGCCGACCTGTTCTATCGCCTGCAGCAGGAGGCACAGATCATCAATGCGATGGAGGAGGATCCGTACTTCCTGGCGGGCGCGTGGACGGGCTACACGCCGCGCTCGTTCACGCAGTTCGTGGAGCCGTGGGAAGCGGTGCCGCTGGTGCTCGACGGCTCACGGGCCGCCACGATCGTGGAGGGACCCGTCGGCCATCACGACATGGCGCCGTTCGCCTTGATCGAGCTGCGCGGGAGCGGGCGGCTGGCGTTCGGAGGTTTCTTCGACGACGGCGGCACGCTGGCCGTCGTCAAGACGCCGAAGGCGGACGAGGCGATCGATGCCCTCGCCGCCTCCGGCTTCTGGGACCGCCAGACACTGACGGCGCGTCCCTGGCTCTACGTGCTCTAGTCGCCCGACGACGCTGAGCGGCGCCGGCTGGCGCGCGCCTCGCGCCGGAACACGCTGAGCCGTCCGTCCGCCTCCATGTACGCCTTCTCCACCTCGTCGAGCTCGCGCACGCCCTGCTGGCGGAGCCCGGTCCACAGCTCCTGCTCGCTCACGAGCTCCCGGCGCATGTTGCCCTGGAGCATGCGGCCGCCGCGGACCAGCAGCAGCGGTCGCGGATGCAAGAGCGCGGCGAGCGCGGGCACACGGGAGGCCGTCCAGTCGAGCGCATAGTCCCAGGCCATGAGCGTGGCGACCAGGATGAGGCCGTCCGTCACCGACGTGTAGTCGTCCGCCATCGCGTTCTGGATGGCGTCCGCAAGCAGCACGATCAGCAGGAGCATCGAGATCCGGGGGGCGCCGGACTCCCGCCGGAAGACGACGCGCATGAGCACGAAGAGCCCGAGGTAGACACACGATCCGCGAAGGAAGGTCTCGAGCAGGGGCGTGCCGGGCACGAAGAGGCGGCTCCAGTCGACAGGCTCGAGTAAAGCTCCCATCACCGGCGAACCAACGCGTTCTCCATGCCCGGCGGTCGTGCAAAATGAACGCCAGGAGACGATGGGCGCGCGCTACGCCACGCGCGCCGACCGGCGCGATACCTCCTGTGCGGTCTCGAGCGCTTCCTGCTGCTTGGGTGAGCGCAGCGCAAGCGAGCTCAGCGTCACCACGCCGAGGACCCGGCCGCCGGCGTCGACAATGGGCAGGCGGCCGACCTGCTGGCGGGCCATCTCCTCCATGGCCTCGTCGAGGCTCCAGTCAGGTTCCGCGCAGCGAGGCGGCTCGCTGAGGCACTCCTCGACGGACACGTCCGATGGCCGGATGTCGCGCGTCATGGCTCGCACGACCAGGTCGCGATCGGTCACGATCCCGCGCAGCACGTCACCTTCCATGACGGGCAGCATCCCGACGTTCGCGTCTCGCATCGCCTCTGCGGCCTGCAGCAGCGTCGCCGACGCGTCGATCGTCACGACGTCCCGGATCATCACATCGTTCACCGTGATCATGGAGTCCTCCTTTCCTTGCGGGCGGAACGGACGACTCGGTGCGAGCGCGATGCCAGCGGGGCGTCTCCGGCGGAGCGGAGAAATTGCAATCTGCCGTCGCGACGCGCGCGCGCCGGACGAGAGGTCAGGACGCGCCCGCGAATCCGGCGTCGGGGATGTCGAGCGCGCTGCGGTCGCCGCCGACCATGGCCGCCACGCGCGCATGGACGTTGGACAGCACGTAGTTGACGTAGTGCTTGGCGGCCATCACCTTGCCGCGATAGAACGCCACGTCCTCGGCGCTCAGCTCGTCCTCGTCGCGGCGCAGCCGGCCCTCGGCCACCACCGCCGCGTCGAGGAGGAGATGGGAGACGGCCACCTCAGCCAGCGTCTCGAGAAAGGCGTTGGCGACCAGCGTGACCTGATCGACCTTGCCGCCCATGAAGAACTCGAGCAGCGCGCCCGCGGCACGCTGCAGCGCCGATGACGCCTCGCCCAGCGCCGCCACCTCCGCGGCCAGGCCCGAGCGCCCGGCGTGCTGCGTCACGAACTCGCCGATCTCCTTCAGGAAGTCGGCGAGGTCAGCGCCGCCGCGGGCGCCGAGCTTGCGCGACACGAGATCGAGCGCCTGGATGTGGTTCGTCCCCTCGTAGATCGAGAAGATCTTGGCGTCGCGGAGATACTGCTCCACCGGATGGTCCTCGACGAAGCCGGCGCCGCCATGGATCTGGATGGCCATCTCCGCGATGCGGAACGCCTGGTCCGCCCCGTAGGCCTTGACCACGGGCGTCAGCAAATTCACCTGACCGGCGTGCCGCGTAGCCTCCGCCTCGTCGCTCTCCGCGAGCGCCAGTGCGAGATCGGCGTGGAGCGCGAGCTTGACGGCGAGGCTGCGCATGCCCTCCACCTTGGCCTTCATCTCGAGCAGCATGCGTCGGATGTCGGCGTGCTCGAGGATCGGCACCCGCGGCGCGTCGGGATCCTTGAAGTGGCGCACCGACGGTCCCTGCAGCCGCTCGCGCGCGTAGGCGAGCGCGTTGAGGTACGCCACCGAGGCGATGGCGATCCCCTGCACGCCGACGGCGATGCGGGCGCCGTTCATCATGCGGAACATCTGGCGCATGCCCTGATGCGGCTCGGCGCCAACCAGGATCCCGCGGCAGCGGCCTCGGTCGCCGAAGTTCAGCACGGCCGTGGCGGACGCGCGGATGCCGAGCTTGTGCTCGATGGAGGCGGTCGTCACGTCGTTCGGCTCGCCGAGCGTGCCGTCCTCGTTGACCCAGATCTTCGGCACGATGAAGAGCGACAGACCCCGTGTGCCGCTGGGGGCGCCCTCGATGCGTGCGAGGACCAGGTGGACGATGTTCTCCGTGAGATCGTGATCGCCGGAGGAGATCCAGCACTTCGTGCCGGTGATCGCGAAGACGTTGCCGTCGAGGCCGCGGGCCCGGGTGCGGGTGGCGCCGACGTCGGAGCCCGCGTGCGGCTCGGACAGGCACATGGTGCCGCCGAACCGGCCGTCGAGCATCGCCGGCAGAAACCGCTTCTTGTCCTCCTCGCGGGCGAAGACGTCGATCAGGTCGGCCGCGCCGTGGGTCAGGCCGGCGTACATCTGGAAGGCCGTGTTGGCGCCGCTCTGCAGCTCCTGGAGGATCACGCCGACCGCGTTGGGCCCGCCGAAGCCACCCGCTTCCGACGCGATCGTGAACGGCATCAGCCCGAGGTCGAAGAGCTTCTTCCATGCCTCGCGAAATCCGGGCGGCGTCGTGACGCGTCCGCCCTCGATCCGCGCGCCCGCGCGGTCGCCGGGCGAGTTCAGGGGGCCGGTCACCTCGGAGGCGAAGCGCGCCGCCTGATCGATGACCGCGTCGCATTCCTCGCGCGAGAGGTGAGCGAACCTTTCCAGCGCGAAGAGGCGGTCGACCTGCAGATGCTCGTAGAGCGTGAAGCGCATGGCGCGCAGGTCGGCCTTGAAGTGGGTCGGCGGCGCCAGCGTCATCCGGCGACTCCGGCCAGCGCGAGCACGCGTCGCATGCGCTCGGTCGCCAGCTCCGGGTCCCGGAGCAGCGCCGCCCGGTCCATCAGCACGAATTGCTCGCTCAGATGCACCGCCGAGCGAGCGCTCTCGAGGCCGCCGACCATCCGGAAGTGCGTCTGATGACCGTTCAGATAGGCGGCGAACACGACGCCGGTCTTGTAGAACCGCGTGGGCGCCCCGAAGACGTGCCGGGAGAGCGGCAGGGTCGGCGCCAGGACCCGATCGAACGCCGCGCGGTCCCCGCGATCGAGCGCATGGAGGGCCGCCGACGCCGCCGGCGCGATGACGTCGAAGATGCCGAGCAGCGCGTCGCTGTGGCGCTCGCCGTCGCCACCGATCGTGGTCGGATAGTCGAAGTCGTCGCCGGTGTACATGCGCACCGAGGGCGGAAACCGACGGCGCATCGCCACCTCGCGGCGCTGGTCGAGCAGCGAGATCTTGACGCCGTCGATCTTCGCCGCGTGCTCGTGCACGATCGACAACAGCGTCTCGGTGGCGCGGTCGACGTCATGCGAGCCCCAGTACCCGGCGAGCGCGGGATCGAACATGTCGCCGAGCCAGTGAATGATCACCGGCGCCTTCACCTGCCCGAGAATGCGGCCGTACACCTTGACGTAGTCTTCGGCGCCCTTGGCGCAGGCGGCCAGCGCGCGGCTGGCCATCAAGATGATCCGCCCGCCGAGCCGCTCGATGTAGCCGCACGACTCCTCGTAGGCGGCCTCGACGTCGGCGATGGTGACGCGGGGCCCGGGCGCGAGGTCATCGGTGCCGGCGCCGGATGCGAGCACCGCGCCGGGAATGGTCTTCGCATCGGCGATCGACCGCGCGATGAGCTCCTTGCCCGCCGACCACGGCAGCCCCATTCCGCGCTGCGCCGTGTCCATCGCCTCGGCCACCGCGAGTCCCAAGCCGTACAGATAGCGGCGATAGGCGAGCGTGGCGTCCCAGTCGATGGCGACGTCGAGGGTGGGATTGATACGCGCGAGCGGGTCGGCGACGACGTGGACGGCAGCCATGCCGACGCGACTCGTGATGGGGCCGCTGGGCGGCGCCACCGGCGACTGGCCCGAGACGGTGTACCGGGCGAGCGTGCCATCGGCGCGGGGCAGTGTCAGTGTCGGGGGCATCGACGTTCTCCTCGAGGGAATTACGAGTATTGTACGCGTTGACAGCAAGCGCGACTAAAGGCTATGGTTGCCGCCACTTTCGACGTGGGGGGCCGCGAAATGGCCCCTCCTTCCCCCCAGCGTTCGGAGCACCCCGGCGTAGCCGTGGCGCTCCTCTAAGGGAGGCCCGTATGGCGGCCAAGGCGACGCGCGACAACCGAACAAAGTTCCTCCTGGACGAGAAGGATTTGCCGACGAAGTGGTACAACATCCAGGCGGACTTCAAGACGCCGGCGCCGCCCGTCCTCCATCCCGGCACCAGCCAGCCGATCGGCCCGCAGGACCTCGCACCGCTGTTTCCGATGGAGCTGATCAAGCAGGAGGTCAGCCAGGAGCGCTGGATCGAGATTCCCGACGAGGTGCGCGACGTATTGCGTCTCTGGCGGCCCTCGCCGCTCTACCGTGCGCGTCGGCTCGAGAAGGCGCTCGGGACGCCGGCGCACATCTATTACAAGTACGAGGGCGTGAGCCCGGCGGGCAGCCACAAGCCGAACACGGCCATCGCGCAGGCCTACTACAACAAGAAGGAAAAGGTCACCCGCATCGCCACCGAGACCGGCGCCGGTCAGTGGGGCTCGGCGCTCGCGATGGCGTGCGCGTTCTTCGGCCTGCAGTGCAAGGTCTACATGGTCAAGGTCTCCTACCAGCAGAAGCCGTATCGCCGGATCATGATGGAGACGTGGGGCGCGCAGGTCGTCCCGAGCCCCAGTCCGGACACGCAGGCTGGCAAGAAGGTCCTCGAGCAGGATGCGAACTCGCCGGGCAGCCTCGGCATCGCCATCAGCGAGGCCGTCGAGGACGCCGCCACGCGCGACGACACGAAGTACTCGCTCGGCAGCGTGCTGAATCACGTGCTGATGCACCAGACGGTCATCGGCCAGGAGACGAAGAAGCAGCTCGAGAAGGCGGACGACGAGGCGGACATCGTCATCGGGTGCGCCGGTGGCGGCTCGAACTTCGCCGGCCTCTCGTTCCCCTACGCCGCCGACAAGCTCACGGGCCGCAAC
>Ga0075421_100000156_pt1 | contig 60912 bp, 57 predicted proteins | sample SoiMetdeltSBSDD5_FD_75292 | JGI IMG/M metagenome (GOLD analysis project Ga0075421, IMG submission 75292) | Bulk soil microbial communities from a Populus tree surrounding site in Tennessee, USA - Soil MetaG P. deltoides SBSDD5 | ecosystem: Environmental > Terrestrial > Soil > Tree plantation... | reverse complement strand
TGGTGCACCTCGCCGGCCGCTTCCGCTCGGAGGTCAAGCTGATCAAGGATGGCGAGGTGGTGGACGGCAAGAGCATCCTCGGCCTGCTGATGCTGGCGGCTGCCAAGGGGGAGCACGTGCGGCTGCGCACCGACGGCCCCGACGAGGAGGAGGCGATGGCCGCGCTCGCCGACCTCATCGCCCGCCGCTTCGAGGAGGAGTCGTGAGCCCCGGCCGGTCGCGCCAGCCGGACGCCGGCGAGCCCGAGTCGGCCGAATCCCACAGTGTGATCATGCAAGAGATGCGTGGCCTCGGCGTCTCCGAAGGGGTCGCCATCGGCCGTGCGGTCTGCATCGCCACGCGCGAGCAGGACGTCTACCGCTTCCCGCTGCCCGAGGGCGCGCTCGACGACGAGCTCGACCGCTTCCGCCGCGCCACCGACCGGGCGGTCGAGGAGGTGGAGGAGCTGCGGGCCCGCGTCGGCTCCGACCTGGGGCCGGACCTCGCCGGCATCTTCGAGGTCCATGCGCTGCTGCTCAGGGACCGCTACTTCCTCGAGCGGATCGAGCAGCGCATCGCCGAGGAGCACGTCAACGCCGAATGGGCGGTGTGGGAGACCGCGGCCGAGCTGCGGGGCCGCTTCGCCAGCGTGGCGGTCGACGCGGTACGCGACCACAGCGAGGACATGCAGGACATCGCGCGGCACCTGATCCGCGCGCTGCAGGGGGTCTCCCACCACGAGCTGTCCGAGATCGGCGGCGGGGTCATCGTCATCGCCGACGACTTGACACCCTCCGACGCCGTGCGTTTCGGCCGGCAGGGCGTGGTGGGGTTCGCCATCGAATCCGGCGGCCGCACCTCGCACACGACGATCATTGCCCACTCGCTGAACATCCCGCTGGTGACCGGACTGCCAGGGATCACGCGCCTCGCCGCCCACGAGGACCCGGTGATCGTCGACGGCACCGCCGGCGTGGTGGTGCTGCACCCGACCGCGGCGGTGATCGACGAATACGAGCGGCGCCAGCGCGACTACGACCAGCGGACGCTCCTGCTGCTCGCCACGCGCGAGCTCGAGACGCGGACGAGCGACGGCGTGTTGGTGCAGCTGATGGCGAACATCGACCTCGTGGAGGAGGTCGCCGAGGCGCGGCGCTACGGCGCGCAGGGGATCGGCCTCTACCGGAGCGAGTTCCTCTACATCGAGCGCACGCCGGAGCTCCCCAGCGAGGAGGACCACTACCAGATCTACCGGCGGCTGGTGGAGGAGATGGCGCCCCATCCGGTGGTGATCCGCACCTACGACCTCGGCGGGCGCAAGCTCGCCCGCGAGGTGATGGACACCGGCGAGGAGAACCCGGTGCTCGGCCTGCGCGGTATCCGCCTCACGCTGGCCAGGCCGAACGTCTTCCGCACGCAGCTCCGCGGGCTCTTCCGCGCCGGCACCCACGGCGAGCTCTGGGTGCTCTTGCCGATGGTCAGCACGGTGGAGGAGGTGCGGGCATTCCGCGCCTTCGCGGAAGAAGTGGCCAGTGAGCTGGCGAGCGAGGGAGTGCCCTACAGCAAGCGCTTTCGGCTCGGCGTGATGATCGAGGTCCCCTCGGCGGCGCTCATCGCCGACCACCTCGCGGCGATCGTCGACTTCTTCGCCATCGGCACGAACGACCTCATCCAGTATTCGATCGCGGTCGACCGCAACAACGAGCACGTCACCCACCTCTACCAGCCGTTCCATCCAGCTCTACTGCGAATGCTACGATTCGTCGTCGAACAAGCAGAGGAGCACGGCATCCCGGTGAGCGTCTGCGGCGAGATGGCCGCCGATCCGCTGGCGGCGGCGGTGCTGGTGGGTCTCGGGATCCGCCGCCTGTCACTGAGCCCGCGGCGGGTGCCCGAGATCAAGACGCGGTTGCGCGATCTCGACGCCGGTTTTCTTCAGCAGCAGGTCCGCCTGTGCACCGAGATGGCCACTGCCGCCGACGTCGAGCAGTACATGACCGCGGCCATCGCCGAGCGGTCACCCGGCGCAAGACCGCTGCGACGGGCGCGCGACTGACGAGGGGATGAAGGCTTGCTGAGACCTGTCCGTCGCGTCGAGAAGCCCTGGGGCTACGAGCTCGTCTTCGCCCACACCGACCGCTACGTCGGCAAGCTGTTGCACGTCGACGCGGGGCACGCGCTGTCCCTGCAATACCACGAGCGCAAGGACGAGACCCTCTACCTCGCCGCCGGCTCGCTCGAGTTCCAGGTAGAGGAGGACGGCGCGCTCGTCTCGCGGGAGCTCCGGCTCGGCGAGGCGTACCACATCCCGCCCTTCACCCGACACCGCATGATCGCCGGTCCCGACGGGTGCGACCTCATCGAGGTCTCCACACCCGAGCTCGAAGACGTCGTCAGGCTGGAGGACCGCTATGGCCGCGCGTGACTCCCTGCTGCTGGCCGCTCCTTGCGTGCTCCTCCTCGCCGCGTGCTCGTCGGCGCATCCGCCGGCTCCGCGAGCCGCCGGCAAGCCCGGCCCGGCCGTGGCGCCCCAGACGGTGACTCTCGCGCCAGCGCCGACGCCCAGCACCGTCGTGGACCCGGTGCCGGCCCGCGTGCCGAGCAATCAACCGGTTGTCATCGACGAGGGGACCGACGGCAGCGAAGGCCCGCAGACCCTTGCCGGTGCCGCCGCCGCCGAGCGCGAACGGCGGCGCGAGGCGGGTCCGGCGACGCTCGTCATCAACAACAAGAACCTCGCCGAACACGCGACCGGCAAGCTCACGATCTCCCAGGGATCGTCCACGACGCCCCCGGCGGCGCCGGCAGGCGCCACTCCGGCCAAAGACGAGAGCTACTGGCGCGAGCGCGTTCGCGGGCTCCGGCAGCAGTGGGCCCTCGCCGTGGATTCGATCGGCGAGCTCGAGGCCCGCGCAGCCAACCTCCGCACGCGCTTCTACTCCGAGGACGATCCGTACGTGCGCGACGGCGAGGTGAAGCCCGCGTGGGACCGCGCTCTCGAGGGCCTCGACTCCGCCAGGACGCGCGCACGCGGTCTCGAGGACCAGCTCGGCGCGACTCTGGAGGAGGGGAGGGAGTCGGGCGCCCTGCCCGGGTGGCTCCGCGACGGCATCGAGCTCGAGCCGTCCGAGCGCCCCTACGACAAGCCCGACCGCCCGGTGGCGCGCGACGACGCCAACCTCGTCCGCGAGCCGGACGAGCTGGGCAAGCCTCCCCACCGCTAGACTGTTCCTACCAGCAGGGGCGGCAGTTACGCCCCTACGGCCAAAGAATCACTTCAGGGATCGGCACCACTTCGAGGATCGATCCGCGCCGGAGCCTGCCATGCGACGCTTCTTCATCGAGACCTGGGGCTGCCAGATGAACGAGCTGGACAGCCAGCGGCTCGCCGGCCAGCTCATGCAGCAGGGGGCGCTGCCCACCGACGATCCCGCGGAGGCCGACGTCATCCTCCTCAACTCCTGCAGCGTGCGCGAGAAGGCGGCGCAGAAGGCGTACTCGCGGCTGGGTGAGTACCGCCGGCTGAAAGCGGGGCGGCCCGATCTCCTCATCGGCTTCTGCGGCTGCGTGGCGCAACAGGAGGGTGAAGACGCCCTGGCCCGCCTGCCCGAGATCGACTTCGTGATCGGCCCCGCGCGTGTCGGCGAGCTCGTCGACGTGATCCGCCAGCGGCGATCCGGAGAGCGCGTCGTGGCCACCGGTTTCCCTGCCGAGCGGCGCTTCGACCTCGACGCCATCGATCGCGAGGGCGTGCACAAGGGCATGGTGACGATCATCGAGGGGTGCGACAAGCGTTGCACCTTCTGCATCGTGCCGTACACCAGGGGGCCGGAGCGGTGCCGGCCCCTGGCGGATGTCGTCGCCGAGGTCGGCTACCTGGTGCGGCGCGGTTTCGTCGAGATCGAGCTGCTCGGCCAGACCGTCAACCACTGGCGCGAGCCGGGAGGCGACCTCGACTTCGCCGACCTGCTCGAAGCCGTGGCCACGCAGCCTGGCGTGAAGCGCCTGCGCTTCGTCACCTCCTACCCGCGGGACTTCACGCCTCGCATGGTGGAGCAGGTGGGGAAGCACGAAGTCATCTGCCCCTCCATCCACCTCCCCGTGCAGTCGGGGTCGGACCGCATCCTGCGCTTGATGGGGCGCGGTTACGACGTCGACTCCTACGTTCGGCTCGTCGCCGACCTGCGTGGCGCACGTGCGGACCTTGCCCTCTCGACCGATCTCATCGTCGGCTTTCCGGGCGAGACCGAAGAGGATTTCCACGCCACCCTCGAGCTCCTGGAGCGCGTGCGTTTCGCGCAGCTCTTCGCCTTCAGGTATTCGCCGCGTCCGGGCACGCCGGCGCTGCGGCTCGCGCAGCCGGCCGTCGAGGACGAGACCGCGTCGCGCCGGTTGCAGGAGCTGCTCGCGCTGCAGAGGGGGATCCAGCGCGAGATCAACGAGCAGCTCGTGGGGCGCACCATGGACGTGCTGGTGACCGGCAGGGGGCGTGACGAGAGCCAGCAGACCGGGCGCACCTCGTGCCACCGGATCGTCTGGTTCCCGGCGAGCGCGCATCCTGCGCCAGCGGGCGAGCTCGTCAGCGTGCGCATCGAGAGCGCCCAGACGCACCACCTCCTGGGTAGCCGCATTGGCGGAGACGGCGCTCCCGAACCGGCGCGTCGCACGTCGCTGCGCGTCCTATCCGGCGCCTGAAAGGGCGCGCCCGATCGGGGCGTAGAATGGTGGCGATGAGCGACCCCGACGCCCTGGTTCGCATGGAGATCAAGGGGCTGATGCTCGACCCCACGTCGAACGTTCCCATCGTCGTCCTCCGCGAGCAGGGTGGACAGGTCTTCCTCCCGATCTGGATCGGCGTCTTCGAGGCGAACGCGATCGCCCTCCGCATCGAAGGGATCGAGCCACCGCGACCACTCACGCACGACCTGCTCCGATCGGTGTTCCGGCACTTTCAGGTCGAGGTGCAGCGCATCGTGATCTCCGACCTCAAGGAGAACACCTTCTTCGCCCTCATCCAGGTGCTGCGGGACGGCGAGGCGAGCGACATCGACGCTCGGCCCAGCGACGCCATCGCTCTCGCGTTGCGGACCGATGCGCCGATCTTCGTCCGCAGGGACGTGCTCGACCGGGCCAAGGCCGTCGACCTGGCGACGCAGGCGGCTGACGACGAGAAGCTCAAAGAGTGGCTCGAGGAGCTGAACCCCGAGGACCTCGGCAAATACACGATGTAGCAGCGGTCGCCTTTCGCATCCTCTATCTGCCAGAAAATCAAGGAGTTGAGCCGGTTGTCGGCCGGCCGACATGCTCCCGGGTGCGCGGGGCAGCACGGTCATCGCGCGTTGACCGCATCGGCGGCATTCCCGTACACTGCGCACGCAAGCCCTAATGATCGTCGCCATCACCAACCAGAAGGGCGGGGTGGGTAAGACCACCACTGCCATCAACCTCGCGGCGGGTCTCTCGATGAAGGGGCTGAAAACGCTGCTGATCGACCTCGATCCGCAGGCGAACAGCTCGATGTCTTTCGTCGACGTCCACGCGCTGGAGCGGTCGGTCTACGACACGCTCGTCGACGGCCGCGTCCCCCTCCGCGACGTGATTCTCCCGACCGCCAAGACTCCTCAGCTGTCGCTGGCACCGGCGAACATCGCGCTCGCGAAGCTCGAGGCGAAGTTGGTGGGGGAGATCGACGGGATCTACCGCCTCAAGGACGCGCTGGCTCCGCTCCAGGAGGAGTACCAGTACATCGTCATCGACACGCCGCCGACCCTGGGCCTCATCACGGTCAACGCCCTGGTGGCATCGACTCACGTGCTGATCCCCATCCAGTCGAGCTACTTCGCCCTCGAGGGCACCGACGACCTGCTGGAGACCATCGACAAAGTGAAGGCGCGCGCCAACCCGCAGCTGCAGATCCTCGGTGCGGTGATCACGCTCTACGACAAGCGGACGCTGCTCGCGCGCGACATCCTGGGTGAGATTCGCAAGGTCTTCGGCGACAAGATCTTCAAGACGACCATCAGCAAGAGCGTTCGCCTGGAGGAGAGCCCGGCTTACCGGGAGTCGATCTTCACCTTCGCGCCGCGGAGCAGCGGCGCGTACGAGTACTACAAGCTCTCCGAGGAGGTGCTCAGCCGTGTCTGAGCCCGCAAGCCGCCGCAAGGGTCTGCCGCAGCAGATCAAGATGCGACACAGCCACCACTTCGTCGACGAGCTGACGGCTCGCAGCGAGACGCCGCTCGGCAAATACGTGGCCCTCGCCGAGATCGAGCCCGACCCCAACCAGCCGCGTACGTCGATGGGGAGCCTCGACGACCTCGTGGCTTCGATCCGCGACAAAGGCGTGCTCGAGCCGTTGCTGGTGCGTCGCCACCCGACGGGGGGAGCAGGCAAGAGCTACCGGATCATCGCCGGCGAGCGCCGATACCACGCCGCGCTCGCGGCGGGGCTCTTCGAGGTGCCGGCGATCGAGCTCGACGTCTCCGATCAGGAAGCGCTCGAGATCGCGCTCATCGAGAATCTCCAGCGCAAGGACCTGACGCCGTTCGAAGAGGCCGAGGGCTACCGGACGCTCGGCGAGCGCCATGGGTACACGCACGAGCAGATCGCGGAAGCGGTCGGCAAGTCGCGGGTCGTGGTCACCGAGAGCCTCGGCCTCCTGCAGATGCCGCCTCGCGTGCGCGACGCCGTTCACGCCCTCGGGGTGAGCTCGAAGTCGATGCTTCTCGAGATCCTCAAGGCGCGCTCGGAAGAGGAGATGATCCAGCTCCTCGAGCGGGTCTCGACACTGGGGATGAGCCGCGAGGATCTGCGCCGACGGAGCAGCCGTGGGCCTGCTGGTCGCCGCAAGCCATACGTCTTCACGTTCAAGAGCCCGGACAAGAGCTACCGGCTCAACCTGAGCTTCCGGCGTAGCGCCGTCGACCGCCAGGACCTCATCAGCGCGCTGCAGGAGATCCTGCAGCAGCTGGTGACCGAGCAGCAGAAGGAAGGCTGAGGGCCTCGGTCCTCTCGCCGGCCCGCGCGGCGAGACGCCGAAGACCCGGAGGCTGGCGCCGGCGACGGTGCCGATAGCCAGCCCAGCGTGGTGCTGCGTTCAGGCTGCTCGAGAGTGCCTGCGTGGTACCAGCACCACGAGGAAGGCCCTGCAGCTGAAGAAGGCTGCTGGGCGGGGTTGCCAAGGGCGTCCGAGGGCGCGCGGGCCCTGTGGCCCTTCGTCTCTACACAACGTCCGATAAGATAGATTATGTCAACCTGCCTGTGGCAGGATGACATAAATCTCCCGCTTGCCGGCTCCTTACGGTCGCCGCCTTCTGGTTCACGGGTCCCCCTCTCCCCGCAGGCATCCGCTACCAGATTGGGATGCGGGAATGCGTCCCACTCGAGGGCGTCCGTGATCGGTGCGCTCGGAGTCGCGCGGCGCTGCGTGGGTGCGGTCGGCGACTGCTCTCTCAGTGGCGCGCGAAGGCCACTGGCATAATCGGCCGCGATGCCGGCGCTGCGGAAGCTCGATCGCTACGTGATCTCCGAGACGCTGGGGCCGCTCGCCCTAGGATTCTCGATCTACACGTTCATCATGCTCGTCCGCTTCCTCTTCAGGTCGGCGGACATGATCATCCGGCGCGGGCTGTCTTCGGGCGAGGTCGGGCTCCTCGTCCTCTACACGCTACCGAACATCATCGTGCTGACGATCCCGATGGCGCTCTTGTTCGCCATCCTGATCGCCATCGGGCGGCTCGCTTCGGACAGCGAGCTCGTCGCGATGCGGGCGTGCGGGATCAGCCTCTTCACCCTCTACCGGCCGATACTGCTGCTCTCGGCGCTCCTGGCGTTCATGAACGTCTACGTCTCGGCCTACCTGCTGCCACGGGCCAACCATGCCTTCCAGGTGCAGTCGCTCGAGATCCTCGCGAAGACGGCGGCGCGCCAGGTGGAGGCTCGGGTCTTCTACGAGGAATGGGAGGGCATCGTCCTCTACGTCTTCGGCATGGAGCCCGGCTCGGACCTCTGGCAGGGGGTGTTCCTGGCGCCGTCGGTGCCGCAGGCGCAGAACACGGTCACGGTCGCCGAGCGCGGACGCCTGCAGGTCGACAAGGCCGGCGAGAACATCGTCCTCCACCTCGAGAATGCGCTCACCCACAAGGTGGACCTCGACCGCCCGCAGAACTACGAGCTGATCCGCCACGAGTCGCTCGAGGTGGTGCTCGACGACCAGTTCACCACCACGCAGAAGGCGAAGATCACCGCCACCAAGGGGGTGCGGGAGCTGACGCTGGGCGAGCTGCGGGCCTGGGAGCGCGACCCGCGCGTGGACGTCGAGACCCGCCGTCTCGCGCGTGTCGAGATCCACAAGAAGCTCGCCATTCCCGCGGCGTGCCTCGTCTTCGGGCTCTTCGCGGTGCCGCTCGGCTTCAACAACCGTCGCGGCGGCAAGTCGTCCGGGTTCGCGATGTCGATCGCGGTGATCATGGCGTTCTACGTGATCCTCTCCAACGGCGAGGACGCGGCGCGCGTCGGGCGTGTGCCGCCCTGGCTCGCGATGTGGTTCCCCAACCTGCTCTTCAGCGCGCTCGGCGCGTTCCTGCTCGTGCGCCGCAACCAGGACCGTGGCCTGCTCGGCCGCCGCCTCGGCTGGTGGGTCCGGCTCGTCGCGTCACGCCGGATGATCGAGGCGCGCCACAGGCAGCAGAAGCGGCGGCGGATCCGGCGCGAGGCGCGGCGCCGCGCCGTGCGGCAGCGCACGCCGGACGTCGTGCTGCGCATCCCGCGCTTCGCGCTCCGTTTCCCCAACCTGCTCGACCGCTACGTGACCCGCCTCTTCTCCCGCGTCTTCCTGCTCGTCGCCCTGTCGGGAATCATGCTCCTCGTCATCGCGGACTTCACCGAGAACCTCGACGACATCCTGAAGAACAAGCCCGGTGTGGGCGTGATGCTCGAGTACTACTCGTACCTCTCGTTGCAGGTGCTCTTCGACATCGCGCCCATCCTGGTGCTGGTGACGACGCTCGTCACCTTCGCGCTCCTCTCGCGCACCAACGAGATCACCGCCGCCAAGGCCCTCGGCGTGAGCCTCTACAGGATGGCGGTTCCTGCGGTGGCCGCCGCCGCGATCGTCGCTTCCGCGTGCGTCCTGCTCCAGGTGGAGGTGCTGCCAGCCTCGAACCAGCGGGTGGCGCAGCTCAAAGACCGGATGAAAGGGCAGACCACGGCGCGCACCTACCGGCGCGTCGACAGGCAGTGGCTCTTCGGCAGCGGCCCTTACATCTTCAACTACCTCTACTTCGACCAGGCGAGAAAGCAGCTGAACGACTTCCAGGTCTTCGGCTTCGACTCCGAGCACCAGATCTCGCAGCGCCTCTTCGCTCACCAGGCGAAGTGGGACGGCGAGCGCTGGGTCCTCGAGCGCGGCTGGGCGCGCTCCTTCCTGGGCCCGCAGGAGCTCGCCTTCCGGCCGTTCGAGGAGCCGGTCCTCGCCCCGTACCGCGAGCCCCCCGACTACTTCGCCGCAGAGGTCAAGCGGCCCGAGCAGATGCACTACGGGGAGCTGCGGCGCTACATCCGCGAGCTCGAGCAGAGCGGCCAGTCGGTGCCCGACCTGAAGGTGAGGCTTCTCGAGAAGGTCGCCCGCCCGATGCTCGCGCTCATCATGGCGCTCGTGGCGCTCCCCTTCGCCTTTCGGCTGGGCCGGCGGGGCGCCCTCTACGGAGTCGGGCTGTCGCTCGTGCTCGGCATGGTGCTGCTCGGGGTGTTTGCCTTCTTCAAGACGCTCGGCGAGATCGGTGCGCTGCCGCCGGTCGTGGCGGTGTGGACGCCGAGCCTCATCTTTGCCGCGCTCTCGGTCTACCTGTTCCTCGGCGTGCGCACGTAGCGGCGCCGGAGCGCGACCCGTCTCGTCGCTGGAGCGACGGGCGACGCTAGAGCGTCGTGTGGTAACGCCGGCTGCCCGGGTGGCTCTCGAGCATGCCGTAGAAGAGCGTCGAGAGCGCGTGCAGGGTCGCCGTGGCGACCGCCGAGCGGCGGGTCTCCATGCCGCCCGTGAGCGAGGCGATCATCCCGCCGCTGCGGCGGCGTCCGGGGATGGTGAGCGGCGTGACGTCCGGGGACTGGCCGTCGATGATCCCGTCGGGGAGCTGGATCGAGCCGCTGCCGCCCCACGCCTCCCCCACCGGCGCCTGGATGACCGTCCAGTTGCGCACGAAGTAGTGGGTCTTGCCGTCGATCTCGAGGCTGTGCAGACCGCCCTCGCTGGAGACGTAGAAGTGGTACGCGTCGCCCAGCGTCCGCTGCATGTCCGCGGTCTCACGGCGCGCGGCGGCGATCGCCTCCTCGTCGGAGATCGGCAGGCAGGGGTGGATCTCCACCTCGGCGTGCGGGACGATCACCACCGGGATCGGCCGGTTCAGGCCCTCGTGGAAGTAGCGCAGGAATCCGTCCCGGACCCCGAGAAGCTTGTGGGAGGCCGAGCTCCCTACGGCGATCTCGATGCCCGTTTGGAAGCGGTCCCAGAACGCCCTAAGATCCGTCGCCATGATAGTTAGCCGCCAAAACGCAAGGTTGAAGACTATAGGGCGGCTTCGGAAGTGTAAAGACGACAAGGCGGTGCTCGAAGGGCCGAAGCTGGTGGCCGAGGCGATCGCTAGCGGCATCCGTCTCGACACCGTGCTCGTGACGCCGCAGCTGGCAGCGCGTGCGGACATGCAACGCATGCTCGAACGTGCCGCTTGCCCGGTCGAGGAGATCGAGCCGTCGCTCCTCGCCAGCATGATGGACGCCGATACGCCGCAGGGCGCGCTGGCCGTCGCCCACCTGCCTCGCCGCGGAGCCGAAGCCCTTCCCCACCGGCACGACGGCATCTACCTCTACCTCGACGGTGTCCAGGACCCCGGAAACCTCGGCGCCATCGCGCGTGCAGCGGAGGCCGCCGGCGCCGCCGGGATCGCCTGCGGGCCGGGCACGGCTCACCCCAACCACCCGCGAGCCCTGCGCGGCTCCGCCGGGAGCCTGCTCCGTCTGCCCGTGGCGGTCGCCGTCTCGGCGGACGCGGTGCACGAGCGGCTGGCACCGGTCCAGCCGCGGTGGGCGGCGCTCGTCGCTCACGGCGGCGAGGACCTCTATGACCAGCTGCTCGCCGGCACGCTGGTGCTCGCGCTCGGCGCCGAAGGCGGCGGCCTCTCGCCGGCGACGCAGCGGCTCGCCGACCTCGAGCTGAGGATTCCGCTCGCGCCGGCCGTCGAATCGCTCAACGTGGCGACGGCGGCGGCCGTGGTGCTCTTCGAGCTGCGCCGCCGCGCCCGCGCCGGAGCCGCCTGAGGCGTCGCTCAGGCGGGCCAGTGCCGCTCTCGGCTCTCGACGCTTCGGCGCTGGGTACTTCAGCGCTGGTTCTTCAGCCTTTGGCTTCCTTGACCGCCGCGGTGAGCGCGGGCAGCACCTCGTGCAGGTCGCCGACGATGCCGTAGCGCGCGATGGCGAAGATGGGCGCGTTGGGGTCCTTGTTGATGGCGACGATGCACGAGGCGCCCTTCATCCCGACGAGGTGCTGGATGGCGCCCGAGATCCCCGCCGCCACGTAGAGCTTCGGCGCCACCGTCTGCCCCGACGAGCCGATCTGCCGGTCGCGCGGCAGCCAGCCGTTGTCGATCACCGGGCGGCTGGCGCCGATCTCGGCGCCGAGCGCCTCGGCGAGGGCCTGGATGACGCCCATCTTGTCGGCGCCGCCGACGCCGCGTCCCGCGGCGACGATGATGTCGGCCTTCGACAGGTCGACTTCCTCCTTCGCGGCGGACTCGACGCCGAGGATCTCGCGGTCCGGCTTCCAGGAGTCGAGGGCCGTGGTCGGCAGCGCCGCAGCCACGCCGCTGCCGGCCCGCAGGCGGTCGGCGGACACCGCGCCGGGCTGGATGCTGGCGAGGGTCGCCCCGCCGCTAGTCGCCTTGACCCGAACGTCCGCCTGCAGCTTGCCGCCCAGCACCGGCCGCGTCCACTGGATTGCGCCGTCGGCGAGGCGGAAGCTCCCCACGGCGCTGACGATGGCGCCGCCGACCTGTTGCGCGACGCGCGGGAAGTACTCGACCGACTGGTAGGTGTGCGGGAAGAGGACGTAGGCCGGAGCCTCCTCGCGGATCGCCGGCGCAAGCGCCGTGGCGTAGGCGCCCGGCGTGTAGGTGGCGAGCGCGGCGTGGTCCGCGTGGAGCACTCGCTCGACCGCCCACTGCCCGGCGAGGGTGGCCGCCAGCGGGGCGATGCCGCTGCCGAGGAGCACGGCGTCGACGGTCCCGCCGACGAGCGTCGCGAGCTCCTGCGCCGCCGCCACCGTTTCCCGCGACTGGCGGTGCAGCTCGCCGTCGCGTTGCTGCAGGATCGCCCAGACCTTCGCCGTCGCCATCAGATCACCCTCGCTTCATTGCGCAGCTTGTCCACCAGCGCCTTCGCCGCCGTCGCCGGGTCGCCGGGGAGGATCTGCGCGCCGCCGCCGGCCGACGGGGCGTGCACGCCGAGCAACTCGACGGCGGCGCCGGCGGCGCCGACGGCGCTCGGGTCGAGCCCGAGATCGCCAGGACCGACCTCGACGATCGGCTTCTTCTTCGCCGCCATGATCCCCTTGAGCGAGGCGTAGCGCGGGTGGTTGATGCCGGCCTGCACCTCGATCACCGCCGGCAGGTGGATCCGCAGGAGCTCGTTTTTTCCGCTCTCCATCTCGCGCACGACGCGGCAGCTCGTGCCGCCCTCCTCGAGGCTGAAGCCCATCACCAGCCAGGCGTGCGGCCAGCCGAGCGCCGAGGCGAGCACGGTCCCGGTGGCGCCATAGGAGAGGTCGTCCGAGGACGAACCGGTGAACACGAGCGAGCACTCCTCGCGCGCCACGGCGGCGGCGAGGGCCGCACCGGTGCTCGAGGCGTCGCCGCGCTGGAAGGCGGCGTCGGCGAGGTGCACCGCGCGCGCGGCGCCGAGGGCGAGGGCCTTGCGCAGCGCCTCCGCGGCGCGCGCCGGGCCGACGGTGAAGACGACCACCTCGCCACCTGTCTTCTCGGCGAGCGCGATCCCCTCCTCGAGGGCGTATTCGTCGCTCTCGTTGATGACGAAGGGAAGATCGTCCTCCTCGATCCAGGTGCCGTCGGCGCGCACCCTGAGGCGCGACTCGGTGTCCGGGACTTGCTTGATGCAGACCGCGATGCGCATGGCGGGACCTCCCTCGGAGCGGCCCGGCAGGCTATCACGCGGCAGTGGAAGCGCGGCCCGCGAAATGGCTCAACGGGCCGCGGCTTGTGTTACCTTCTCGCCCGCATGAGCGGCGCTCTCGTCCTCGCCCCCGCCTCGGCCGCGCTCGGCTCGACGCTCGCCCAGGTGATCCCCGGCGACCGTCAGGGGATCTTCGAGCAGTTCCTGCAGAGCGGGCCGATGGGGAAGGCCGTCTTCGCCGTGCTGGCGCTCTTCTCGCTCGTCTCGTGGACGATCATGATCGGGAAGTTCTTCCAGCTCTCGCGCAGCAACAGCCACACGCGAGCCTTCCTCGAGACCTTCCGTCGGAGCCGCAAGTTCAGCGAGGTCAACGCCGCCACCAGCCGCCACGTGGCCTCGCCGATGGTGGGCCTCTTCCAGGCCGGCTACGTCGAGATCGACGCCCAGGTGAAGGCGCGCCGCGAGGAGGAGAGCGCCGGCGGCGCGCAGAAGTACAGGATCAAGTCGCTCACCGCCGTCGAGCGCAGCCTTCGCCGTGCTCTCGCCATCGAGGTCCAGCTACTCACCAAGGGGCTCCCCTTCCTCGCCACCACCGCCTCGGCCTGCCCCTTCATCGGCCTCTTCGGCACCGTCTGGGGAATCATGATCGCCTTCAACGACATCGGAGCCACCGGCTCGACGTCGATCGTCGCCGTGGCGCCCGGCATCGCCGATGCGCTGATCAACACGGCGGCCGGTCTGGGCGCCGCGGTGCCGGCACTCGTCGGCTACAACTATTTCGGGGCCCGGCTCCGCGCGCTGCGCGCCGAGATGGACGACTTCATCCTCGAGTTCATGAACCTGACGGAGCGGAACTTCACCTGAGTCGTCAAGAGGGCGGGTTTCGTATCTCGGCCCTGGCACCTCTAAACTAGTCGCCATGGCGCTCCACGTCGGCGGCGGCAGCGACCCGGACGAACCGATCCTCTCCGAGATCAACGTCACGCCGCTCGTCGACGTGATGCTGGTGCTGCTGGTCATCTTCATGATCACGGCACCGATGCTCCACCAGGGGATCGAGGTGGCGCTGCCCAAGGCCAACGCCAAGAACCTGCCGATGCGGGTCGAGGATCCGCTCGTGGTGTCGATCAACCGCGACGGCATCGTCTATCTGGGCACCACGCCGATCCACCCCTCGCAGCTCGTCGAGCGGCTGACTCCGGTGCTCGAGGCGCGGCGCGACAAGTCGGTGTTCCTGAAGGGCGACCGGGACGTCCCCTACGGCGCGGTGATCACGGTCCTCGACGCGCTCCGCGCCGGTGGCATCCAGGACATCGGGATGATCACGCAGAACGATGCCGCCAGCCGGCGGCGCAGGAGATGACGCCGCCGACCGGCCCCCGCGGCGGGCCGCGCAGCGGCCCTGCGTCTGGATCGCACGGAGACTCTGGTTCGCAGAGGGGCTCTGGATCGCACGGAGGCGTCGGCCCCCACGATCGGACGGTCATCGCGCCCACGACGGCTGCGCGCCGCGCCGAGACGCACGATTCGCTCGACCGCCTGCTCGACCTGCGGCGCCACCGCGGCGGCTGGGGACGACGGGTGTGGGGCGGAACGGGAGCGGCCCTCCTGCACGTGGTGGTCATCGGGGGTGCCGTCCTCGGGCCGCAGCTCTTCGCCAAACCGCCGCAACCCGTGGAGTACGTACCGGTGCAGCTCGTGCCCGCACCGGCGCGCGGAGTCGCGCGACCGGCGCGCGTGCGGGAGAAGCCCGCGCCCGAGCCCACCGCCCCGCCGTTGCCGGAGCCCGAGCCGAGCGCCGCGCCCGAGCCGAGCGTGGCCCCGGATCCCGAGGAGCCCACCGAGAAACCCGAGCGCTCCACCGCCGAGCCCGCGCCGTCTCCGTCGGCGGCCCCTCCCCAGCCGGCCACCGCGCTCCCGGGAGCCCAGGGGGCGCCCAACGGGCGCGCCGACTCCCCGTTCACCGCCACCGTCGGCGGTGTCGACAATCCCACGTTCACCTACGGCTACTACCTCGACCGCATGCTGCTCCTCATCCGCGCCCAGTGGGTCAGGCCTCCGCTTGGCAGCGGAGTCGAGGCGACGGTCCATTTCCGCATCCTGCGCGACGGCACCGTGCAGGCGATCGAGCTCGTGAGCTCCTCGGGCTACAATTCGTTCGACCTCGCCGCCCTGCGTGCCCTGCAGGCGGCCGCGCCGCTCCCGCCGTTGCCGCGCAGCTACCGCGAAGGGGAGCTCGGCGTCAACCTCATCTTCCGCTGAAGGTCGGTACCAACCGGATGAAGAGAGCACCACTGCACCTGCGATCGCTTCGACGTGGAGCGGTCGCGTTCGTCGGCCTGGTCGTCGCGGCCCTTTCGGCCGTGCAGGCACCGCCGCCGGCGGCTCCGCCCGCACCCTCGCCCGCTCCACCGGGGATTCCCGGGACCGGAGGCGACATCACGCTCGAGCTGCGCCCCGGCCAGGAGTCGCAGCTCAAGCTCGCCGCCCCCGCGTTCAAGGTGCGGGGTGTGCTCTCGCCCGCCGCGCGCCAGGCCGGCGCGCTGCTCGAGCAGTCGGTGCGCACCGACCTCGAGCACACCGGGATCTTCGTGATCCAGGGTCCGGCCGAGCTCGCGGCGGCGCAGCTCACCGGCAACCAGGCGCACGACTTCGAGCAGTACCGCGCCCTCGGCAACGAGGTGGTGCTGCTCGGCGAGATGTACGAGGAGTCGGGCCGCCTCGCGCTCGAGGGTCGCGTCTACGACTTGAAGAGCGGCCAGTCGATCCTCGGCAAGCGCTACCGCGGAGGGTTCGAGCTGGCGCGGCGCATGGCGCACTCGTTCGCCGACGAGGTCGTCCTCTACTTCACCGGCCGCCGCGGCATCGCGCTCACCTCCCTCGCCTTCTACTCCGACCGCTCGGGGTTCAAGGAGATCTACCTGATGGACTACGACGGCCAGGACCAGCGCGCCGTCACCGGCCACAAGTCGATCTCGATGTCCCCCGACTGGAGCCCCACGGGAGACGCCATCGCCTACGTCTCGTTCTTCGACGGCAAGCCGGGGATCTACATGGTCGACCTGACGAGCGGCCTCAAGAAGCCCATGGTCACCGAGGGCGCTTTCAACAGCTCCCCGAGCTTCTCGCCCGACGGCAAGCGAATCGCCTACGCCCGTTCGCTCGAGGGCAACACCGAGATCTTCGTCGCCAACCGGGACGGCAGCGGCAGCAAGCGCCTCACCTACTCGCCGGGTATCGACACCAACCCCGCGTGGAGCCCGACGGGGACGCAGATCGCGTTCACCTCGAGCCGGGGCGGCGCGCCGAACGTCTACGTGATGGACGTCGAGGGGACCAACCTGAGACGCGCGAGCTTCACCGGCACCTACAACGACGGCGCCGCGTGGAGCCCGGACGGCAAGCAGCTCGCCTACGCGAGCCGCCTGCGGGGGCACCTCTTCGACATCGTCGTCACCGACGTGGCGGGTCTTTCCAACCGCGTGCTGACCGGCGCACCGGGGAGCAACGAGGCGCCCACCTGGTCGCCCGACGGCCGCTTCCTCGCCTACGCCAGCGAGATGGGCGGCAAGACCCAGATCAAGGTCGTTCCCGCGAGCGGTGGAGTCCCCGAGCTGATCACTGCCGACGGCAACAACTGGGCACCCGACTGGTCGAGCTACTCCGGTCAATGACGAGCGTTCGTGACACCCGCCGGTGACGCTGCCGCGCGGAGGTCTGATACTCTTTTCGAGATGTCCACGGATCATTCTCAGCTCTCATTCGAGGAGAACGGCATGTCACGGAAAGCCCTCATCGCGCTGTTGATGGTGTTCGCGGTGGTGTCGGTCGGTGCCTGCAGGAAGAAGCCGAACACCAACCCCGACATGGTGATCAAGCCCACCACGGTCGAGCCCTCCGCCCAGGAGGTCACCTCGGCGCCCGAGCCGACGATCGGCGGCGACCAGACCCCCGACCCGCTCTCCGGCGACCTCCAGGAGGCGAGCGAATTCGCGATGCGCCAGGGTCTGCTGGGGGACGTGTTCTTCGACTACGACCAGTTCGAATTGCGCCAGGACGCCCGCGACCGGCTGGCGCAGAACGCGAAGTTTCTCACCGCGCATCCGGAGTTCGTCCTCACCATCGAGGGGCACGCCGACGAGCGCGGCACCAACGACTACAATCTCGCGCTCGGCGAGAAGCGCGCGAACGCCGCCAAGGAGTACCTCTCGACCCTCGGCGTCGGCGGCACGCGGCTGCGCACGGTGAGCTACGGCGAGGAGCGCCCCTTCTGCGGCGAGAGCGCCGAGTCGTGCTGGCAGCAGAACCGCCGCGCCCACTTCACGATCACCGGGCGGGCCAACGTCGGCTGATCGGCGGCAGTCCGAACCGGAGCTCATGAAGGCGAGCAGACACTTCGCCCCCGGCGCCGCGCTGGCGGTGGCCCTCGTGGCCGCCGCCGGCTGCGGCTCCAGCCAGCTCGACTCGATGGAGCAGCAGCTCGCCGACATCCAGCGGCAGGTGCTCCAGATCCAGAAGCAGAGCTCCAGCAAGGACGAGGTGGCCGGCATTCAGACGCAGGCTGCCGAGCAGGGGCGCAACCTCCTCAAGGCGCAGGCGGACATCCAGCTCGAGCTGCAGAGCCTCTCGTCGCTCATCGAGCAGCTCGAGGGGAAGCTCGAGGACACCAACTACCGGCTCGCCCAGCTCTCGCAGCAGATCGCCGCGACGAACCAGCAGATCAAGGGGCTCCACCCCGGCGACACCTCCCCTCCCGGCGCCGCGACCGGCCCCGGCGGCCCGGTGTCGGGGAGCGCCACCGCGGATCCGGAGACGCTCTACCGAACGTCGTACAACGACTACCTCCGCGGCAACTACGACCTGGCGATCCTCGGCTTCCGGCAGTACCTCGAGAGCTTCGCCTCGACCGACCTCGCCGACAACGCGTCGTACTGGATCGGCGAGTCCTACTACCGGCAGAAGCGCTTCCAGGACGCCATCCGCGAATTCGACAACGTCGTCAGCCAGTACCCCAACAGCGACAAGGTGGCGAGCGCGCTGCTGCGCAAGGGCTACGCCTACCTCGAGCTCGGCGAGCAGTCCAAAGGCGTCGTGCAGCTCCAGAACGTCATCCGCCGCTACCCGAAGAGCGACGAGGCCAACCTCGCCCGCCAGCAGCTCGGCAGCCTCGGCATTGACCCCGGCCAGACCGGCGGGTAGAATCCGCCGTCCTTTCGCGCGCGGCGAAGGCCGCGGCTACCAATCCCAATCGATCGAGGAAGGCTGGCGAAGACCGAACCATGGCGAATACCAAGTCGGCTGAGAAGCGGATGCGTCAGAGCGCCGAGCGCCGCGTGCGCAACCGGGGCGCTCGCTCCGAGATGCGGAGCGCGATCAAGAAGGTCCGCGGCGCCATCGCGGGCGGCGACGCGAAGGCGGCCCAGGAAGCGCTGACGGTGGCGGTGCAGACCATCGACCGCACCGCCAAGAAGCACGTCGTGCACGGCAACACCGCGGCGCGCACCAAGTCGCGCCTCGTGCGAGCCGTCGCCAAAGCAGGCAAGTAGCCGCCGGCGAAGCAGACGGGGCCCGCCGCGCGAGCGGCGGCTGCGCAAGGGCGGGCATGGAGCCCGCCCTTGTTGCGTTCACCGTTCTCCCCTCGAGGCGCTAGAACCCCTCGAGGAGGTCGATCACCACCGTGCGGGCGAAGCGCCCGGCCGCCTCCTCGATGGCGATCTTCTCGCGGTCGAAGTAGCTCTGCTCCGAGGGGTCGACCTGGTAGCTCTCCTTGTAGATGTAGTGGTCGTTCTCCCACAACACCTTGTCGGCCCCGCGGTCCTTGAACGTCATGCTCGCGGTGATCGTGATCTGGTATTCGGTCGCGCGTCCCTGGTCGTCGAAGGTGAGCGGCGTGGCCTCGAACCCCACGACCTTGCCGTTGATGACGGCGTCGGACTGCCCGGCTTCGTTGACGAGCGTGAAGCGCCTGCGGCTCACCAGCTCTTCGGCGAGGGCGCGGGTGAGAATCTGCTCGACCTCGCTGCGCCGGGTGGCATTTTCGATCGGCGCCAGGTAGACGCGGTGGATGCTGTCGGGGATGTTGGTCCCCTTCCCCACCAGCGCATAGCCGCATCCGAGGGGAAGGAGGGCGATCACGAGCGCGAGACAGCGCGCTGGGTCGATCTGCATGACGCGCCGGACGGCGCGCCGGTTGTTCGAGGTCACGTCGACTCCTCCTCCTTGCCGATGGGCGGGACCGGTTCCAGGCGGGGATCGGCGGTAGCCGGGGTGATCACGTGCACCGCCCCCCAGACCCGGTCGCGCAGGATGACACGCTTGAGGCTCGGGCTGGCGCCCTCGACCTCGACGCGCAGCAGATAGCTGCCCGGCTCGAGGCCGACGAAGGTGCTCTCGCCGCCCTGCAGCGAACGGATCCGACGGGTGCCGTGACCCTCGAGCACCGCGCGGCCCGCGCCGGCGCCGTCGACGGTGACCCGGAGGGCGGCGGCGCGGCGTACCACGTCGTTGCGGCGCACCGTCAAGCGCGGCAGCACCTCGGAGAAGATGTCGACCGCCACTCTCCCGTCGGTGCGCGCGAGCAGGCGGCCGGGCTGCATCTCCGCCTCGGGCAGGAGGCCCTCGCTGGCGAGCCGCACGTAGGTCGCCGGCACGTAGTGAAGCGAGACCAACGGATCGCTGAACACCCAGCCGACGTCGTCGTAGCGCACCTCGACCCAGCGATGGAAGCCGGCGGGCAGCCCAGCGACCGGCGCCGCCAGGACGAAGCCCGGCACGTCCCGCGCGGGGATCTCCAGCGCCCGCAGGAGGGCCACCGTCAGGCGGGCGATCCCGGTGCAGTACCCACTGCGGCGCGCCAGTACGGCCGGAGCGTCCTGGGGCGCGGCGCGGTCGAGGTCGTATTCGACGTTGCGGCTCACCCACTGGAGAACCTCGGTGACGGCGTCATAGCGGGTGGCGGCGCCCGCGGCGATCGCCCGCGCCAGCTGGGCCACCGGATCCGTGGTCGCCGGGGCGGCGGGCAAGGCGAACGGCTGGCGGCTTCGCAGCGGCGTGAGCGCCACGCTCACCCTGGCCACTCCGCCCTCGACCGCGAGCCGGTAGCCGGCGTTTTCGTAGGCCTCGACGAGCACGCCCGCCGGCAGCTCCAGCTCGACCTCGTCGCTGCCGGCGAAGACCACCGCCTGCGCCCCGAGGGCCGACGGCAACGCGCCAAGGAGCGCCACCACCATCGCCGGCCAGGAGTGGGTCCCCGACCAGGGGCGCGTCACGTCATGCTCCCCGGGAAGTGCCGGCTGCGCAGAAGACCGTCGAGCAGGCCGTTGACGAAACGGCCCGACTGCTCGCTTCCGAAGCGCTTGGCGAGCTCGATCGCCTCGTCGAGCACGACGAGCTTCGGCACGTCGGGCTCGTGCAGCAGCTCGTAGACGGCCAGGCGGAGGACGTTGCGGTCGACTACCGACATGCGCTCGAGCCGCCAGTGCTCGGCCTGCTCGCGGATCAGCTCGTCGATCTCGCCGAGGTGCTGGGCGGCACCCTCGACCAGCCGGTGGGCGTAGGCGAGCGCCTCGCGCATTTGAGTCGGCTGCGCGGAGATGGCGACCAGGGTGTCCCCCTGCGGCTCGTCGCGCACCGCCTCGAGCAGGTCCACGGGGTTGTAGTGGTGCAGCACCTGGGGAGTGGTGGCACCGCCCATCTCCCGCTGGTAGAGCATCTGCAGCGCCATCTCGCGACCCGCGCGGCGCTTGCTCGCCGACCTTCCGCGGGTCTCCCCGGCCCCCGCCCTCCGGCTCATTGTCAATCCGCGGCGGTGAGGCGGGCGCGCAGGTCGGCCATCTCGAGCGCCGCGAGCGCCGCCTCCCACCCCTTGTTGCCGCCCTTGCCTCCCGCCCGCGCCGCCGCCTGCTCGACGGTGTCGCAGGTGAGCACGCCGAACGCGACCGGGATGCCGTAGCGCTCCATCACGCGCGAGATGCCGCGGCTGCATTCGCCGCAGATGTAGTCGAAGTGGGGGGTCTCGCCGCGCAGCACGAGCCCCAGCGCGGCGAGGGCGTGATAGCGCCCGCTGGCGGCGAGCCACTCGAGCGCCACGGGCAGCTCCCAGGCGCCCGGCACGCGCACCACCTCGATCGCGTCGGGGGCGGTGCCGTGACGCTGCAGGCAGTCGAGGGCGCCGGCGACGAGCTGATCGACGATGGCGCCGTTGAAACGCGACGCGGCGATGCCGAACCGCCTCCCGTCGCCCTTGAGGGCGCCTTCGATGACGCGCACGTCGCTCATGGCTGGCTCGGAGTATAACCGGCCTGCCGCTCGGCTAGCCGCGCCCTGAGTGCTCAGAGCGCCATGGGGGCTCACCGCGCCATGAGGTCGCGCAGCAGGTTGCCCCAGGTGGGCGCGATCAGGACCTTGAGCAGGATGTCGATGGCGATGCCGGCGAAGGCAAGGCCGAACAGCCACCCTTCCCGGCGCCCGAAGGGCCACGCCTGACGAACCAGCAGCGGCCGCGCGAGCAGCGCGCCGAAGAGCACGAAGGCCATGACGCGGACCACGGACCACGGCACCCAGGCGGCGAGAGCTCCCACGAACGGCTGGCTGCTCGCGGCGGCGAAGGAGCCGACGAAGTAGCTCATGTACGCCATGAGGAGGGCGCCGAGCACGAGGCCGAGGTAGCCGGCGCTGGCCAGGGTGAGCAGCAGGAAGGCCCCGAGGTGCAGCACGTGCTCGGGGATGAAGCGCTCGGGAGAGCTCTCTTTCCCCGTCCCGGTGGTGATCCACTGGAACATCTCGGCGCGGTAGGCGCTGCCGTGCAGGATGCCTCTCGCGGCGAGCGCCGGCCTGGCGAGCACGAGCGCGATCACCCCGACGCTGAGCAGCGCGGCCCAGAGCATGGCCAGTGACCACGCCGCGCCATAGCGGCGCTCCCGCACTCGGCGCGCGAACCCGGCGTAGAGCGTCAGCGGAGCCACGAGTGGCAGCGCCCAGCTCCCCCAGGGCAGAGTCACGAGCCAGGGAAGCACCGGCGTGAGGAGGAGCCAGAGCGGCGACTCCTCGGGCGGCAGAGCCGTCGAGGCCGGGCTCGCGGAATCAGGATCCACCGCGGCAGATGAATCCGCGTCGGCGGGGGTGGGAAGCTCCTCTTCTTGCGGCCCCACGTCCGCTACCTGATCGATCGCAGGACGATCGATCGGATGTCGAGGAGAATGGTCGGGACGGTGAGATTTGAACTCACGACCACCTGAACCCCATTCAGGTACGCTACCAGGCTGCGCTACGTCCCGACCGAGGGGAGCTGGAAGGGGTCGGCTCCAGAAGGATCTCGAGGCATCCGAGGGAGAATCAAGGCATCCGATTGGGAATTCAAACCAAGAGCCGCAGGATGTCGTGCGCCTGGGACAGCGCTTCCCGTAACCCCGACCGCAGCTTTTCTACCTGCTGCGAAGCATCGGTGTCAAGGATGACCGGGTGCTTGACGGGCGTCGCAACGGGGCCGTCCGATAGGTCGTCGCCTTCGCCGTCGTCACCCTCGGGTTCGTTGAGCACGAGCGGCGGCAGGCCCGCTCCGGCGAGCTCGGCCTCGAGCTTCTTCTTCGCCCCCGCAATCGTGTAGCCCTCCTCGTAGAGGAGCTGCTTGATGCGCTGGATGAGCTGCAGCTCCTCCTCCGAGTAGACCCTCTGCCCCGCCTTGCTCTTGCGCGGGCTGAGCACGGGGAACTCGGTCTCCCAGTAGCGCAGGACGTAGGGCTGGATGTCGAGCTGTTTGCAGGCCTCGCCGATGCGGTAGAAGAGCTTCTTCCCCAACGTTGTTCCCCGAGAGTCGGGTCCGGTGGGCGGCGGCTAGCCGTCGCGGCGACGTGGCCGCTCGACCTTGTGACGCATCTGCTTGGAAGGGCGGAACTGGAGGCCGCGGTGAGGCGGGATGAAGAGCGGCTGTCCGTCCGTGGGGTTGATGCCGGCCCTGCCGGCGCGAGCGACGATCTCGAAGGCGCCGAAGTTCTGGATGCGTACCGGGCGGCCGTCGACGAGCGCGGACTTCATGGCGCGGAGGACCTCGTCCACCACCTGTGCGGCTTCCTGCTTGGTGAGCGCTCCGTGACGGTCGTACACACGATCTACCAGGAAGGCCTTCGTCCTGCCCCCACCTCGAGTTGCCGACACGAGAAGCCCCCCGGGGAAACAGCAGCGATCAAACGAATACGGAAGCTCGGTTGAAAGTATCACATCAAAGGAAAGCCGCGAAGGGTCTGCAGCGGCGACCCGCTCCCTTCAAGCTCTCCCTGAGGCGAGAGCCCGCTAAGTCCCTTGGCTGCTCAACTCTCCCGGCGGCGGATGACCAGCCGCACCGGCACGCCGTGAAGGCCGAGGGCGTCGCGCACACGGTTGCCGAGGTACCGCCGGTAGGGGTCGTTGCGGTCGAGCGTCCGGTTGGCGAAAAGCATGAAGGTCGGAGGCCCGTCGGCCACCTGGGTCGCGTAGTAGAGCTTCCACTCCTTGCCGTCCTTGGCCGGTGCCGAGTGTGCGCGGACCGCCTGCTCGAACAACCGGTTGGTCTCCCCCGTGCCGAGCCGGGCGTGGTAGGCGGCGAGCACGCCGTCGACCGCTGGCAGCACCTTGGCGACGCCGCGCCCAGTGAGCGCGGAGAGGTTCACACGGGGGGGCTCGGCAAGGAGCTCGTCGAGCCGCGGCCACTGCTCCTCGAGCTTGCGCCTCCCTTCGTCGTCGAGCAGGTCCCACTTGTTGAGGATCACCACCGCGGCGCGCCCCAGCTCCCAGATGGTGCCCGCGATCGCGAGGTCGCCGCTCGTGATCCCCTGCGTGGCGTCGATGACCAGCAGCCCGACCTGGGCGCGCTCGATCTGCCGGCGCGCCATCATCACCGCCAGCTCCTCGGGCGTCCCCGAAACCTGCGAGCGCCGTCGGATGCCGGCCGTGTCGATCAACAGGTAGGGCTTGCCGTCGTGCTCGAGGAGGGTGTCGATCGGGTCCCGCGTCGTCCCCGCCACCGGCGACACCAGCACCCGCGTCTCCCCCAGCAGCTTGTTGAGCAGGGAGGACTTGCCGACGTTCGGCCGGCCGACGATGGCGATGGGCGGCGGCGGCGGGGCGCGCACCTCGCCGTCGGCCGGCTCGAGCGCCGGGTCCGTCGGCACTGTCCCGCCTTCCTGGACCAGCCTCGACACGGTCTCGCGCAGCTCCTCGAAGCCGGCGCCGTGCTCGGCGGAGACGAGCACCACGTCGGTCAGCCCCATGCCCCAGAACTCGCCGATTCCCTCCCGCGCGGCCCGGGTGTCGGCCTTGTTCACCACCAGCACCACCTTCTTGCCGTAGGGGCGCAGGGCATCCCACACGGCGCGGTCGGCTGCCAGGAGGCCCTCGCGGCCGTCGACGACGAGCAGCAGCACGTCGCTCTCCTCGACCGCCAGGTAGACCTGCTTCGAGAGCCCGAGTGGGTCCTCGGCCAGCGCGAGCCCGCCGGTGTCGACGAGCTGGACGACGAGGCCGGGCCCCACCTCGGCGGCGCCGACGATGCGGTCGCGGGTCACGCCCGGCTGGTCGTGGACGATGGCCTGGCGCTTCCCCACGAGGCGGTTGAAGATCGTGGACTTGCCGACGTTGGGGCGGCCGACGATGGCGACGGTGGCGGTGGTCACGGCGGCGCCATCATCGCCCACGGCGAGTGCGGAACGAAGGACCGCGCGACTGGTGCGGGGCCGCGTGGGCGCCGGCCTGCCGTTGGTTTGACACCCCCAGAACGCTCTCCTACAATCCAGGCGGCTCGCGGAAGTGGCGGAATTGGTAGACGCGCAGCGCTCAGGACGCTGTGGCCGCAAGGCCGTGGGGGTTCGAGTCCCCCCTTTCGCACTCGCGACCTAGGCTCCGGGGGTGAGAGCCAGGAGCAGGTCGGCCTCGACGGCGACCTCGCCGTCGCGCCGCAGCTCTCCCCGAACCTTGACCAGCGGGCCGAGGCGCCCGAGCAGGGTCGCCCGCGCCTCGAGCCGGTCGCCTGCCCTGAGCGGCAGCGCAAAGCGCACGTCGTCGAGACCGGCGAGGAGGCCCCCACGCGACGCGCCCGGTGTCTCACCCGTACCCGCGAGCGCGAGGATCGCCGACTGGGCGAGCGCCTCGACGGCGAGGAAGCGCGGCAGCTCCGCCCCGCCGCGTGACCACGCGGCGTTGAGGGTGACGAGGACCGTGACCGTTCCGTCGGCGCTCGCCTCGACCAGCCGGAACGGGTAGGCGTGCGGGAGCACGCGGGCGGCGCCTCAGCCGCCCCGCTTGGCGGCCACGAACGCGGCGAGGGCGTTGACCGAGGAGAGCGCCTGTTCGCCCATCTCCTCGTCCTCGATCTTGACCCCGAACGCCTGCTCGATGCCGAGCACGAGCTCGAGGGCGTCGATCGAGTCGAGGCCGAGGCCCTCGCCGAAGAGCGGCTGCGCGTCACCGATGGCTGCCGGCTCGACCTCGAGCTTCAGCCGTTCGACGATGAGGTGCTTGATCTGTGTCTTGAGCCCGTCGAGATCGGGCTGCGCGGTCGGCTCGGTCATGCGGGCGCGAATGGTAACACGGCGGATCGCGCCGGCCCGCCGCCTTCGCGGGGCTCAAGCGGTCGTCGGCGCGGGCAACCCCAACACCGCCGGCGACGGCTCCGCATTCGGCGCGGCGAGCACGTCGGCCTGCTCCCCCATCGCCTCGCGGACGCTGCGCCAGGGCAGGGCGTCGAGCAACGCGGGGAAGTCCGCCCGCAGTCGATCTCGGCCGGTCTCGTGGATCAGCCGCGCGAGCCCGGTGAGGTCGCCAGGCAGCGGGCGGGCGGCGAGCTCCCACGGGTGGACGACGAGCACCGGCAGGCCCCCCGCCTTCCGGTGCGCTCGCGCCGCGCGCGCGACGACTTCGCCGCCGGCGAGGCGCCCGGGCCAGCCTCCCGCGGGGAGCTGCCAGCGCCCGCCGAACGTCAGCGGCGGAAGCTCGACGATCTCGACGCCGTTCTCCCAGCCCAGGATCGAGGCCCGCAGCGGGTTGTCTCTCCGCCCGGAGCCGATGCAGGGCGCGAGCGAGCTGTCGTAGCGGAACCCCAGCTCGGCGACGATGCGCAGCCGCGGGTTGTCGACGGTGCGCAGCGACCACTCCGGCGCCCGGTAGCCGTCCACCGTCTCGCCGAGGAGGTCTTCGAGCTGCTTCTTCGAGCGCTCGAGGTCGGCGCGGAAGCGTCGCGGCTCCATCTGCCCTGCCCGCAGGTGCAGCAGGCCGTGGCTCGCCACCTCGTGACCGGCTGCCGCGATCTCGCGGATCCTCCCCGGCACCTCTTCAGCCACCTCGCCGAGCGTGAAGAAGGTCGCCCGGGCCCCGTGGGCCGCCAGCAGCTCGAGGAGCGCCGGCAGCAGCCGGTCGAGCTCGCGCGCGAGACGCGGCCGGCGCGCCGGCTCGACGTAGTCGGGTACGAGGCAGGTGTGGTACCACTCCTCCACGTCGATGGTGAGCGCGCAGCCGAGCGGCCCGCCCAGCGGCTCGACGGTCGGGGCTCCGGGGGAGAGCGACACCTGGGGCGATTCTACAGGCGCCCCGCGGGACCGAGGCTCGAGGCCCTACACCTCGTCGAACGCTTTTGCGACGACCGACCAATACGAGATGCGGATGGTGTCGAGCACCGGGCGATAGTGGCTCGTGTTCCCCTCGTAGATGACGCGGATGGGGACGTGAGCGAGATGCGCCTTCCGGTTGGCGGCGAGGATCAGCATCTCGCTCTCGACCGCATAGCCGCGCGCCGTCAGGGGCAGCTTCCTGAGCAGCGGCGCCGCCAGCAACCGGTAGCCGGACTGGCTGTCCTCGATCTCCCAGCCGGTCATCCAGGAGAGGACGCGCGAGCCGATGCGGTTGGCCCAGTAGCGCTCCCGCGGGATCGACTCCGCGGCCTCGGCCGTCATTCGGCTGCCGATGAGGAAGTCGCCCGCGCCCGCGTCCCAGGCGGCGAGGAAGGCCGGGATGTCTGCCGGGTCGTGCTGGCCGTCGGCGTCGAGCAGGAGCACGGCGGCGGGGCTACCGGCCAGCGCCTCGGCGATGCCGCGCAGCAGTGCCGCACCCTTGCCGCCGTTCTCGGCGAGCCGCGTCACCCGGGCGCCTGCGGCCGCCGCCTCCGCCGCGGTGCTGTCGGTGCTGCCGTCGTCGACCACCACGACCGTATCGAGATGCTCGCGCACCCCGCGCACCACCGTGGCGATGGTCGCGGCGCACTGGTAGGCGGGGATCACCGCGACGACGTCCGCGCGCATCCGCGCCGGGATTAGAACACAGTCACGGCGGGCGCGCTGGCGTCGGGTCTGCGGCTGCCCCCCGGGGGCGGCAGACCGCTTCGTGCCAGCTTGTGACTGGTTTCACGAATTTGTAGACTGCGGCGCGGAGCGAGAGCGAGCGTTGCCTCAGACCTACTTCCCCATCCTCCTCGGCATCGGTCTGGCGTTCCTCATCGGAGGGGCGATCGTGCTGGTGTCGTGGCTCGCCGGCGCCAAGAGCGGCGGGCGGGTGAAGCTCTCGACTTATGAATCCGGGATGCCGCTGCTCGACCGGTCGCAGAAGCGGCTCTCGGTCGCCTTCTTCCTCGTTGCCCTCGACTTCGTCATCTTCGACGTCGAGGCGGCCTTCCTCTACCCCTGGGCCTTGGTGCTGCGCCAGGGGGGCTGGCCGCTTTTCTGCGCCGTGATGGTCTTCTTCGCGCTCCTCGTCGTCGGGTTCGCCTACGTCTGGCTCAAGGGCGGCCTCGACGTGTTGCGCCGCCGCCAAATCGTCGCCGGGAGCGCCGCGCGGTGACCCAGCCAGTCGATTCGACGCGCCCAGCAGGGGCGGCCGCTCCGCCGTCGATGCCCGCCGCTGCCAGGGTCAAGCTCGACGAGCTGCGCAAGCTCTACCCCACCGAGCGCGCGCTGCTCCTGCCGGCCCTGCACCTCGCACAGAAGCACTGGGGCGGCTGGCTTCCCGAAGAGGCGATCCTCGCCGTCGCCGCCGAGCTCGGGCTGCCGCCGGCGGAGGTCTACGGCGTCGTCACCTTCTACGACCTCTACCACGAGAAGCCGGTGGGCCGGCACCGCATCCGGGTGTGCACCAACGTGCCCTGCATGCTGCGCGGCTCGGCCGAGCTGATGACCGCGCTCGGTGAGGCGCTCGGCGTCGAGGAGAACGAGGTCACCCCGGACGACCGCTGCTCGTACACGCACTTCGAATGTCTCGGGGCCTGCGAGCAGGCGCCGATGATGATGGTCGACGACACCTACCACGGCGACCTCGACGCCGAGAAGGTGAAGGCGATCGTGGCGGGGCTCGAGTAGCGATGGCCACCACCTCCCCGATCAAGATCGGCGTCGTCGGCGAGGCGGTGCTGCTGCGCAACGTCGGCAAGCCGGAGGCGCTCACCGTCGACGGTTATCGCCAGCGCGGCGGCTACAAGGCGCTCGAGAAGGCGCTGGCGATGGACCCCGCGGCCATCACGGAGACCGTGAAGGCGTCGGGCCTGCGCGGCCGTGGCGGAGCCGGCTTCCCCACCGGGATGAAGTGGAGCTTCGTGCCCAAGGACCCGGGCAAGCAGAAGTACCTCGTGGTCAACGCCGACGAGTCCGAGCCGGGCACCTTCAAGGACCGCGTGCTGATGGAGCACGACCCCCACCAGCTCATCGAGGGGTCGGCCATGTGCTGCCGCGCCGTCGGCGCGAGCGTCTGCTACATCTACATCCGTGGCGAATACGTCGAGGCCGGCGACATCCTCGAGCGGGCGATCGCCGACGCCTACGCCAAGGGAGTGCTCGGCAAGGACGTGCTGGGGTCGGGCTTCCAGCTCGACATGGTGGTTCACCGCGGCGCCGGCGCCTACATCTGCGGCGAGGAGACCGGTCTCCTCGAATCGCTCGAGGGAAAGCGCGGCCAGCCGCGGGTCAAGCCCCCCTTCCCCGCCGTCGTCGGCGCCTTCGGCATGCCGACCGTGATCAACAACGTCGAGACCCTCTGCTGCGTGCCGCACATCCTGGAGCGCGGGCCGGAGTGGTTCAAGGCGATCGGCACCGACGAGCGCAATACCGGCCCCAAGCTCTACGCGGTGTCGGGTCACGTCGAGAAGCCGGGCACCTACGAGGTGCCGATCGGCATCACCTTCCACGAGCTGCTCGACCTCTGCGGCGGCGTCTGGAAGGGGCGGGCGCTCAAGGCGTTCATCCCCGGCGGCGCCTCCGCACCGGTGCTGCTCGAAAAGGACCGCCACATCAAGCTCGACTTCGACACCCTCGCCAAGGCCGGGACCATGCTCGGCTCGGCGGCGGTCATGGTGATGGACGAGACCGCCTCCATGCTGCAGGTGGCGAAGCGCAGCGCCAAGTTCTTCAATCACGAGTCGTGCGGCCAGTGCACGCCCTGCCGCGAAGGGACGAACTGGCTCGAGGTTCTGCTCACCCACGCCTCGCACGGCGAGGCGACGGTGCAGGAGGTCGACCTCGTTCCCATCGTGGCCAAGCAGATCGGCGGCAACTCGCTCTGCGCTCTCGGCGACGCGGCGGCCATGGGCGTCGGGCCGATCCTCGAGAAGTTCCGCGACGAGATCGTCGCCGAGATGAAGGAGGCCGCCGCGCGCGGCCCCGTCCATGGCCCTGCAGCCCACGGGGTCGCGGGCCGCCCCACCCTGCCGGTGCTGCACGGAGTCTGACCCAGATGCCGATCGTCACCATCGACGACCGCCAGGTCGAGGTCGATGCGGGAACCAACCTCATCGAGGCCGCCCTCGGGGTGGGAGTGCAGATCCCCCACTACTGCTACCACCCCCGCCTGACCGTCGTGGGCCAGTGCCGGATGTGCCTGGTCAAAGTCGAGGGAATGCCGAAGCTGCAGGCCGGCTGCTCGACGCAGGTGGTCAAAGACGGCATGGTCGTGCGCACCGACACGCCCGACGTCAAGGAAGCGCAGCGGGCGATGATGGAGTTCCTCCTCGTCAACCACCCGCTCGACTGCCCGATCTGCGACCAGGCCGGCGAGTGCGCCCTGCAGGACTACTCCTTCAAGCACGGCATGGCCACGTCGCGGGCGCGTTTCGAGGACAAGCGCGTCTACAGCGGGCGCGAGCGCATCCCGCTCGGGCCGAGCGTCGTGCTGAACATGAACCGCTGCATCCAGTGCACGCGGTGCGTCCGCTTCACGGCCGAGGTCGCGGGGACCGGCGAGCTCGGCTTCCTGCAGCGCGGAGCTCGGGCCGAGATCGGCACCTTCCCCGGCCGCGAGCTCGACAACGACCTCTCGACCTGCGTCGTCGACATCTGCCCGGTGGGCGCGCTCACGTCGACGCGCTTCCGCTTCGCCGAGCGCGTCTGGAACCTCGACAAGAAGCCGTCCCTCTGCACCGGCTGCGACAACGGCTGCAACGTCACGCTCGAGCACCGCCGGGGCGACATCAAGCGCTACAAGCCGCGGTACAACCCGGACGTCAACGACTACTGGATGTGCGACTACGGGCGGTCCACCTTCGAGCGCTACGCCGAGCTGCCCCGGATGCTCGTGCCGCGCCAGATCAAGGAGGGCCAGCGCGTCCCGGTCTCGTGGGACGAAGCCGTCGACTCCTTCCACCACCGCCTGCGGGGCCGCACCGAGGGCGCGACGATGTTCCTCGGCTCCGGCTTCCTCACCACCGAGGAGGCCTACTTGCTGGCGAAGATCGCCGACCACCTGGGCACGCCGCACCGCGCCGTGTGGGTCGGTGAGAGCAAGCCCTTCCACATCCCCAACACTCACGGCGGGATCACCGCCCGCGACGCGGCACCCAACCGGCGTGGCGCCGAGCTCGCGGGGATGGCGCCGCGCGAGGGCGGTCTCGACGCCGCCAGGCTGCTCGCGAACGGCGCCGGCGACGCCGGCGTGCTGGTGGTCGCCGACAGCGACTTTGGGCCCGGCGCACACGATCCGGAGACGGTCGCGCGGTTGCGCCGCGCCCGCGTGCTGGTCGTGCTTGGCTGGGCGGACACCCCACTCGCCCAGGCGGCCGACCTGACACTGCCGGTGGCCACGCACGCCGAGAAGGAAGGGACGTTCGTCAACGGGCAGCAGCGGCTGCAACGGTTCCGGCGGGCCTTCCCGTCGACCGGCGAGGCCCTGCCGCTCGTCGAGGTGCTGGCGACGGTGCTCAAGAAGCTCGACCCGAGCTGGCAGCCGGCGACCGCCGGCGAGGTCTTCGACCACATGGCGGCGAGCGTGCCGGCATTCCACGGTCTGACGTGGAAGCACGTGCCGCCGACGGGTGTGCCGATGCCAGAGGCGCGAGCGGCGGTCGTCGGGTAGGTACGGCCTCGCATCGCCGGGAGCGGTGCGTTTCGGTGTTCGTCGATAGCTGAGGAGGGAGCGCTTGAGTCTCGAGCCCTGGGTCACCATCGCGAAGTTCGCCGCCTGGCTGGTGGCGCTCATGTTCGTGGTGGCGCCGATCATGGTGTGGGTGGAGCGCCGCGGCATGGCGCTCATCCAGGACCGGCGCGGTCCCAACCGCGTGGGGCCGTTCGGCCTCATCCAGCCGCTCGCCGACGCGCTCAAGTTCATCTTCAAGGAGGAGATCGTGCCGACGGCGGCCGATCGCACGATGTACCTCCTCGGGCCGATCCTCGCCCTGGTACCAGCGCTCACCACCTTCGTCGTCGTACCGATGGCGCCCGACCTCGTGCTCGACGGCACCCGCATCCCGATGGTGGTGGTCGACGGCGAGGTGGGTGTGCTCCTCTTCCTCTCGCTGTCGAGCCTCGGCGTCTATTCGCTCGTCTGCTCGGGCTACGGCTCGAACAACAAATACTCCCAGCTCGGCGCCATCCGCGCCTCGGCGCAGCTCATCAGCTACGAGCTGGCGATGGGGATGGCGATCCTCGCCGTGTTGCTGCCGGTGGGCTCCTTCCGGCTCGCCGACGTCGTCGCCTGGCAGCAGGAGCACGGCTGGAACGTCATCTGGCAGCTCCCCGGGTTCCTGGTCTTCCTCGTCGCCTCGTTCGCCGAGACCAACCGCCTGCCGTTCGACCTGCCCGAGGCGGAGTCCGAGCTCGTCTCCGGCTACGGCACCGAATACGGCTCCATGAAGTGGGCCCTCTTCTTCATGGGCGAATACATCAACATGGCGACGCTGTCGGCGCTCATGGCGACCCTCTACTTCGGCGGCTGGAGCCTGCCCGGCCTCGAGCTGCCGAACACCTGGGTCGGCGTGCTGGCCGGAGGCGGCATCCTCGCCGCCAAGGTCGTCGCCTTCATGTTCTTCTTCGTCTGGGTCCGCTTCACCTTCCCCCGCTTCCGCTACGACCAGCTGATGCGGCTCGGGTGGAAGGTGCTGCTGCCGATCGCCCTCGCCACCCTGCTCGGCGTGGCGGTCCTCGTCCTCATGAAGGTCTATTAGGAACCAGAATGACCCCCGCCCCGGAGAAGACTGCGTTGGTCTGCCACCCCTCGCTCCCCAGCCCACGGCCTCGCTGCCGCTCGGGCGCCAGGAAGACCTGGCGCCTGCCGCTGCGCGGCACCGCGGGTCCCTACCCCTCTCTCCCCTCGCCGGGGAGAGAGGGGCTCAGCAGGGCAGCCGCGGCCCTGCGAAGGCAGTCGCGGCCGGTGCGGAGGCGGTGACGGACATGGAAGTCGCCATCTTCTCCATCTTCGCCTTCCTCGCCGTGGCGTTCGCCGTGGTGGTGGTCGCGCACCCGCACCCGGTCAAGTCGACGATGAGCATGGTGGTGGTGCTCTTCTGCCTCGCCGTGCTCTTCGTCCTGCTCGGCGCGCCGTTCGTCGCCGCGCTGCAGGTGCTCGTCTACACCGGGGCCATCCTGGTGCTCTTCCTCTTCGTGCTCATGCTGCTGAACATCGGCCGCGAACGGGCCACGCCCTCGTCGCAACCGGCGCAGCGCTGGGTGGCGCTCATCGGCGCCGCCTTCTTCGCCGGCTTCCTCGGCATGCTGATGTGGCGCACGCACGGGCCCGACACGCTCGACGCGCTGACGCCCGACTACCTCTCCATCCACCGGCTGTCGTGGGACCTCTTCACGACCTGGCTGCTGCCCTTCGAGCTCGTCGGTCTGCTCCTGCTGGTCGCCGTGGTGGCGGCCTACGCGCTCGCCCGTGCCCCGCTGCCGGGCGAGATGAGCGCCCCGCCGGGCGAGGCGACCGCGCTCCAGAGCCTCGCCGCGAACGGCGAGCGCGGGAACGTCGAACCGGAGGGGGCCGAGCGGTGACGGTGCCGATCTCCTGGTACCTGGTGCTGGCGTCCGTGCTCTTCGCGATCGGCACCGTCGGTGCGCTGACGCGGCGCAACGGCATCACGATCTTCCTGTCGATCGAGCTGATGCTCAACGCCGTGAACCTCATGATCCTGGCCTACGCGCGGCTCCTCGGCGACCAGGCCGGGCAGGTGATCGTCTTCTTCGTGCTGGCAGTCGCGGCGGCGGAGGCGGCCATCGGCCTCGCCCTCTTCATCGCCGTCTACCGCCTCCGTCGCACCATCGACGTCAACCGCCTCAACCTGCTGCGCTGGTGAGGCCGCGAGCACGATGAACCAGCTCTGGCTCGTCCCCCTGCTCCCCTTCCTCGGCGCCGCCGTCAACGGCGCCCTCGGCCCGCGCGTGCCCAAGTGGCTGACGACGCTCGTCGCTCTGGCCGCCCCCGGCGGCTCTCTGCTCGTGGCGCTCGTCGTCATCTCGGAGTGGCGCCACGGGGCACCGGCGCCGTTCGAGCAGGTCCTCTACGCCTGGACGCGGGCGCCGCTCCGCATCGACGTCGCCTTCCTCCTCGACCCGCTCTCGGCGGTGATGACCTTCGTCGTCACCTTCGTCGGCTTCTGGATCCACGTCTACTCCACCGGCTACATGTCCCACGAGAAGGGGTACCAGCGCTACTTCGTGTACCTCAACCTCTTCATGGGCATGATGCTGCTGCTCGTGCTCGGCAACAACTTCCTGGTCACCTTCGTCGGCTGGGAGGGTGTCGGCCTCTGCTCCTACCTGCTGATCGGCTTCTACTACGACCAGGAGGTTCCCCCGCAGGCGGGGCGCAAGGCGTTCATCGTCAACCGCATCGGCGACTTCGCCTTCCTCGCCGGCATGTTCGCCCTGGCGCAGCGGTTCGGGACGCTCGACTACCGGAAGATCTTCGCGGCGATCACCGCCGACCCCCACGCCCTCCAGACCCCCTACATGCTGGGGCTCTCGTTCGCCGCCTTCGTCGCGGTCTGTCTCTTCGCCGGCGCGACCGGCAAGAGCGCCCAGATCCCCCTCTACGTCTGGCTCCCCGACGCCATGGCCGGCCCCACGCCGGTGTCGGCGCTGATCCACGCCGCCACCATGGTCACCGCCGGCGTCTACATCGTGGTGCGCACCAACGCGCTCTTCCAGCTCGCGCCGGGAGTCCTCTGGGCGGTGGCGATCATCGCCGCGGCCACCGCGGTCGTCGCTGCCACCATCGGCGTCGCGCAGAACGACATCAAGCGGGTGCTCGCCTACTCGACGGTGTCGCAGCTCGGCTACATGTTCCTCGCCGCGGGCGCCGGCGCCTACGCGGTGGCGATCTTCCACCTCGCCACCCACGCCTTCTTCAAGGCCCTCCTCTTCCTCGACTCCGGCTCGGTGATCCACGCCATGTCCGGCGAACAGGACATGCGGCGCATGGGCGGCCTCAGGAAGCACCTGCCGGTCACCTACTGGACGACGCTCATCGGCTGCCTGGCGATCTCCGGAGTTCCCGGCTTCGCCGGCTTCTTCAGCAAGGACGCCATCCTCGGCGCGGCGTGGCAAGCGCACATCGCGCTCTGGGCGGTCGGCACGATCACCGCCGGCATCACCGCTTTCTACATGTTCCGCATGTTCTTCATGACCTTCCACGGCCGGTTCCGGGGCACCGAGGAGCAGCACCACCACCTCCACGAGTCGCCGCCGTCGATGACCCTGCCGCTCGTCGTGCTGGCGGTCGGTGCCGTCGTCTCGGGCTGGGTGGGCACGATCCCGTTCCTCCACCGCGACTGGCTGGGCCACTTCCTGGCGCCCGTCATCGCCGACGTCGGCCACGGGCACGCGCACGCCGAACACGGTCCCGGCCTCGAGGCGTTCCTCGTCGGCGCGTCGGTGGCCGTTGGGCTGCTCGGCATCTTCGTCGCCTGGCGCCTCTACGGCCGGGACCGCAACCTCGCGGGCGAAGATGCGTTCATCGCCCGCTTCCCGGCCGTGCACCGGGTGCTCGCCAACAAGTACTACGTCGACGAGCTCTACGACGCCGTCGTCGTGCGACCGATTGCCTGGCTCGCGCGCATGTGCTTCCGGGTGATCGACACGATCTTCATCAACGGCACCGTCCACGTCGGCGCCTTCGTGACCGAGCTGATCGGCGACCTCGGGCGCTTCACGACGACCGGCAACGTGCGCAACTACTCTCTCTACTTCTTCACCGCCGTGATCGTCCTCTTCTGCTGGCTGGTGTTCTGAGTCCGGGCTTTCCCTGATGGAAACTTTCCTCTCCCTCTTCACCCACAACACCCTCACCCTGATGGTGTTCTTCCCCGCCATCGCGGCGCTGCCGTTGATCTTCATCCCGGCCCGGCAGTCGCAGACCGGCGTCAAGATCTACACGCTTGCCGCCACCCTGGTGGAGCTCGCCATCGGCGGCAGCTACCTCCTCAGCCGCCTGGCGCCCGGCGCGTCGTTCCCGTTCGTCCGCGAGCTCGGCCTCGACGGGCAGCCGATCTCGTGGATCCCCCGCTGGGGAATCCGCTACGAGCTCGCCATCGACGGCATCTCGATGCCGCTCGTTGCCCTCACCCTGGTGCTGATGCCACTCGTCATCCTCGGCTCGTGGAAGGGGATCGAGAAGCACTGGAAAGCGTATGGCGCCGCCATGCTGCTGCTCACCACTGGCATGCTCGGGGTCTTCCTCGCCTTCGACCTCTTCCTCTTCTACGTCTTCTGGGAGCTGGTCCTGGTGCCGATGTACCTCATCATCGGCATCTGGGGCGGCGAGCGGAAGATCTACGCGGCGCTCAAGTTCTTCCTCTACACGATGGCCGGGTCGCTACCCATGCTGGTGGCCCTCCTCTGGCTCGGCTGGCGCCAGCACGAGGCGACGGGGGTCTGGAGCTTCGCCCTCGCGGACCTCGCGCAGCTCTCGCTGCCGCTGCAGCCGCAGCTCTGGCTGTTCGCCGCCTTCGCGCTCGCCTTCGCCATCAAGGTGCCGATGTTCCCACTCCACACATGGCTGCCGGACGCGCACGTCGAGGCGCCGACGGGCGGCTCGGTGATCCTCGCCGGAGTGCTGCTCAAGCTGGGGACCTACGGCTTCCTGCGCGTCGCCATCCCGCTCTTCCCGGGAGCGGCCCTCCGCCTCGGCATGCCCCTCGTCGTGCTGGCGCTCATCGGCATCCTCTACGGAGCCCTCGTCGCCTGGGTGCAGAGCGACATGAAGAAGCTCGTCGCCTACTCGTCCGTCGCGCACCTCGGCTTCGTCATGCTCGGCCTGCTCGCCTTCGACCTCGTCGCCTGGCAGGGCGCGCTGCTGCAGATGGTCAACCACGGCCTCTCCACCGGCGCCCTCTTCCTGCTCGTCGGCATGCTCTACGACCGGCGGCACACGAAGAAGTTCGACGAGTTCGGCGGCCTCGCCAAGGTGATGCCGGTGTTCGCCTTCTTCCTCGTCTTCTCGTCGCTCGCCTCCGTCGGGCTGCCCATGCTCAACGGCTTCGTCGGCGAGTTCCTCATCCTCGTCGGCAGCTTCGGGAGCGACGTCATGGACCTCCGCTGGGCGACGGTGGCGGCCACCTTCGGGGTCGTGCTCGCCGCGGTCTACCTCCTGAAGATGCTCTACCTGACGTTGTGGGGGCCGATCACGCGCCCCGAGAACGAGCGGCTCGAGGACCTCTCCTTCCGTGAGATCGTGACGCTGGTGCCGCTCTGCGCGCTGATGCTCTGGATCGGAGTCGCACCGGCCCTGTTCATCGACCCCAGCACCAGGCACCTCGACGAGCTCCTCACCAGCGTGCGTGCACGGATGCATGTCGAAGGCCCCGGCGTGGCGGCGGCACCGCCGCACGACCCGACCACCCCGACCGCACTCGGCGGCGCCGCGCACACGTCGGCGGCCCGCCCGTCGACCGGGGGCGCGCCATGAGCTTCGACGCCGCCATGCGCGCCGACGTGGCCTCGCTCATGCCCGAGATCCTCCTCGGCGGGCTGGCGGTCCTCGTGCTGCTGGGTGACGCCCTGCTGCCCGCGCTGCGCCGGCTGTGGGTGCCGCTCTCGGCGCTGGCGGTGATCGCCGTCGGCTTCTTCATCACCATGCCCGGCTGGGCGCAGGAGAGCACGTTCGGCGGCTTCCTCGAATGGTCGCCCGTCACGCTGGCTCTGGCGGAGATCGTGCTGCTCTCGGCGGCGCTGGCCCTGCTCGCCTCCCAGGGCTATCTCCGGCGCGAGGGTCTCGGCACCGGGGAGTACACGGCCCTTCTTCTCTGGTGCACCGTCGGCATGCTTTTCCTCGTGCGCGCCGCGGAGCTGCTCACCCTCTTCCTGGCGCTCGAGCTCCTCTCCTTCTGCCTCTACGCCCTCGCCGCCTACCACCGGCGGCTGGCGATGGCGACCGAGGGAGGTCTCAAATACTTCCTGATGGGCGCCTTCGTCAGCTCCTTCGTGCTGCTCGGCATCGCCCTCCTCTACGGCGAGACCGGGTCGACGCGCCTGTCGCAGATTGCCGACACGCTGGCGGGTGGCGGCGGCTCCGGCGTCGTGGTCACTCTCGGGTTCCTGCTGCTCGTCTGCGGCTTCGCCTTCAAGATGAGCCTCGTTCCGTTCCACGCCTGGGCCCCGGACACCTACCAGGGCGCCCCGTCGCCTTTCGTCGTCTTCCTTTCGGTGGCGCCGAAGGCGGCGAGCGCGCTCGTCATGGTGCGGCTGCTGTCGACGATCGGCGTCGCCCAGGTGGGGCACAACTGGCCACCCCTCGTCGCCCTGCTCTCGATCCTCTCGATGGTCGGCGGCAACCTCCTGGCCCTGGTGCAGAAGGACGTCAAGCGCATGCTCGCCTACTCGGGCATCGCGCACATGGGCTACCTGCTCATCCCGCTGGTGACGGTCGGGCCCGACAGCCTCACGCCGGTGCTCGTCTACCTCCTCGCCTACGCGCTGATGAACGCCGGCGCGTTCGCCGTCGTGGCCCTTCTCTACGCGCGCCCCGGCGAGCAGCACATGATCTCGGAGCTCTCGGGCTGGGGATACCGATTCCCATTCCTCGGCATCTGCCTCACCGTCTCCATGCTCTCCCTCGCCGGCATCCCGCCGACGCTGGGCTTCCTGGGCAAATACCTGGTCTTCTTCCACGCCATCCAGCACGGCCACCTGTCGCTCGCGCTCGTCGGCATCGCGGCCAGCCTCATCGGTGCGGTGTATTACCTGCGCGTCGTGTACGTGCTCTACATGAAGCCGGAAGTGCAGGAGCCGGGCGGGCTCTTGATCGACTTCTGGGGCCGCGCCGCGGTGCTCATAGCCGCCGCGGGCACGCTGCTGCTGGGCGTCTGGCCGGGCGCGCTGCTCGAGTGGCTGGAACGCGCCGTCGGCGGGCAGTGATCTGAGCGGCCCGTAGAGGAGCGCCGTGAGCGACGTCTCCCCGCTCACCCTCAACCGGCTGTCGCTCTACCTGCGCTGCCTGCAGGACCTCGCCTCCCAGGGCGTCGAGCGGGTCTCCTCGAAGGAGCTGGCCGAGCGCTACCAGCTCTCGGCCTCGCAGATCCGCAAGGACCTCGCCCAGTTCGGGGAGTTCGGCATCCGCGGCGTCGGCTACGAGATCGAGCACCTTCGCGACCGGCTCCGCGCGTTGCTCGGGCTCGACCGCCGACATGGCCTGGTGATCCTCGGCGTGGGGAGCGTCGGCACCGCGCTCGCCCGCTTCGCCGGCTTCAACCAGGACGGCTACCGCGTCGTCGGCCTCGTCGACTCCGACCCGGCCAAGGTCGGTCGGCGGCTGGGCACCCTGCGAGTCGAGCCCGTCGCCCGGTTGACCGCCGTCGTGCGCGAGACGGGCGCCACCATCGGAGTCCTGGCGGTGCCGGCGGCGGCGGCGCAGTCGAGCTACGACGCGCTGGTGGCCGCCGGCATCGGCGCCGTGCTCAACTTCGCCCCGACGCAGATCCGCGAGAGCCGAGGGGTGCGCATCAAGACCGTCGACCTGCGCGTCGACCTCGAGGAGCTCGGTTTCTACCTCGCTCAGGCGACATAGAACGACAGGCAGCTGTCGCCGTAGCAGCGCGTCTCGTCAAACGTGAGACCGTCGGGCACCGGAGGAACGGCGTCACGCGCTCCGTGCTCGAAGGCGAGCGCTCCCCCGGGCGAGACCAGCGGCACGGCCCCGGCGAGGACCTTCGCCGCGTCGGCGAAGCCGTACGGCGGATCGACGAAGACGAGGTCGAACGGCGCCTCGTGCTCGCGGAGCACCGCGAGCCCCGCCGGCAGGCGCAGGCGGTAGCTCTTCACGGACTCGCCGGCGCCGAGGGCGGCGATGTTCTCGCCCAGCGTGCGCGACGTCCGCGGGTCGCCCTCGACCAGCACGGCGCGCTCCGCCCCGCGGCCCACCGCCTCCAGCCCGACGGCTCCGGCGCCGGCGAAGAGGTCCAGGAAGCGCGCGCCGGAGAGGCTCCCCTGCCAGATCGAGAAGAGCGCCTCGCGGAGGCGCCCTTCCGTCGGTCGCACGCCGTGCGGGACCCGAAGCCGGCGCCCGCGCCAGCGACCGCCGGTCAGGCGCAACTCGCTCAAGGGCGGCGGCGCGACACCAGCGCCTCGAAGACGGCGGGGATGTCCTCGGGGCGGATGTAGAGCGTGAGCGGTTGCTCGACGCCGCGCATCTCGAGGCCCAGCTTGTCGGCGGTGAATCCCACCACCTCGAAGAGGATGCCGTCGGCGCGCCGCAGCACGTCACCCGGTCGCGCGCGATAGCGCGGGGGTAGGTCGGTCGTCACGCGCGTTCGCGCCGCCATCTCGTCGGCCACGCGGAGGATGGTCGCCACCGACAGCGGCAGGCTGTCGAACCGCGAGAAGGCGAGATCGCGAGCCGGGCGGCCGTCGAGACCGAGCCGCAAGGTGCAGTGCTCGAGCCAGTCCCCCTCCGCGCTCTCCTGCCGGTCGTGCACCTCGGACAGGTCTTCGGCAAGGAGCCGCGCCACGTAGCCCTCGAGCTCCACCGGTCCCAGCTCGCCGAGTCGCATCCGCGGCGCCTTGCCGAGACCCTCGCGCAACCGCACCGTGCCGTTGGCGAAGAGCGTGATCTGGCGCACGCCGAGCTGGTTGGCGCAGCGGTAGTCGAGAAGCTCGCGGGAGCGGTCGCCGGCGGCGGGCGCCTGCGTAGCCGAGGCCGCTCCCGACAGAGTTCTCGGTTCCGGAGCTCTCGGTTCGATTGCGCCGGCGCTGGCTGCCCATGCCGGCGGGCAGGCCGCCAGGATGGTGAGCGCGATCACGACGGAGCGGGATGCGCCGCGCGCGATTGTCCGTCCGGGTCCCTTGTCTGCCACATCGGGATTGTAGGTCCTAGTGGCCGCCGATTGCGGCGCCATCTGCTTCCGATTTGGGTGGTACAGGCCACGACCAGGGGCGTCGGCAACGCGAAGGCCGGCCCCGCCATCGGAGCCGGCCATTTCGAACCCTCGCGTCCGAGTCGCGAAGGGGATCGTCAGCTCACGCCGTTGGGCCCATTCGGGGAGCCCGGCGTGGGGGACTTGAGGTACGGGAACGTCGAATCGAACTGCGAGGCGTCCTGGAGGGTGCCGTCGGTGAACGGCAGGTTCCCGGACGGAGCGTCCGCCGGGGTGCAGAAGACACCGGGGAAGGCGTGGCAGAGCACGCCCATCGCCACGCGGAGCTCGATGTCGACGACGTCGTCGCCGGGCCGGCGCCCGTTCGGGAAGCCCGCATTGTCCCCGCCCAGCACGCCAAGGTTGTTCTGGCTCGCCGAGGGGGTGGCGGCGATCGACGTGTTGAGGCGCTGCATCTCGTGCGGCGCGCCGTCGGAGAGGAAGTTGAGACCCTGCACGCCGGTGGCAAATGCCGCCACGAGGTCGGTGCGCGGGAAGTTGTTCGGGGCGCGGACGCCGGCGGCGCCGAAGAGGAGCTCGAGGATCTCTGGCAGCGTCGGGTTGGTCACGTAGGTGGCGAGGGCCGCGTCACCCTTGGGCGTGGCCGCGTTGAAGAGGTTCTTGTCCTTGAGGCCGATGACCACCTCGTTGACGAGCGGCATGCCGAGGCGCGAGACCTGGACGAAGTCGCCGATCTCGACCGTCGGGGTTGCGAAGCTCGGGTTGCCGGTCAGCGTACGGAGACGCGGCAGCGCCGAGGTGGTCCAGCCGCCGATGACAGGCCCCGAGCCCGTGAGGCAGCGCGAGGGAACCTCCACCGCGAAGGTCGTGATGTTGGCGTACTTGAGGATGTTCGGCTCGGCGTCGCGGGGGCCCAGCGGGTTGGCGATGTTGACGAGGTCGAAGATCTCGCCGAGGTTGACCGCGAAAGGCTCGGCCCGCTGGCCGACGAAGACGCGCCCCTCGGCCCCGGAGCAGCCCGGCATGGCGAAGGCCTGCACGTAACCCTGGGCGTACGTGGCGTAGTCGGGGATCGACGCCTGGCCGATGTTGTCCACCGGCTTGCCGAAGCGCGCCGCGCCACCGCCCGGCGGGGCCGCGAAGGTGACGCTGTTCGGGCGGTTGAGCGGCCCACGGATCACCGCCATGGTGTAGCTCTCGGCGACGTTGAGGTTGCCCGAGCGGTTCTGCGGCGTGTCGGTGACGTTGCCGACGTTGATCAGCGGCACCGAGACCTGCTGGCCACCGACGTTGAGCTTGATGTCGGAGAGGCGCTGGGTGACGCGGAATTGGAAGGTGAGGTCTTCGACGCCGTCGCCGGTGCTGTCGATGAGGATGCGGTAGCGGGCGTCCGGATCGAGGGTGAAGAAGTTGGGGCCGCCGTACGCGGCCTGGATCGGCAGGTAATTGGCCAGCAGAGTGACGTACTCTGCGCGGCCCGGCTCGTAACTGCGGAACATGTAGAAGTCCGTGCCATCCACCTTCGGGAGCTCTGTGATGCCTGGCGCCTCACGGTGGCTCGACGCGGCCAGCGGGGCTGCCACGAGCGCGAGCACTGCGAGGGAGCGGACGAGACGATTGGACATTGGGGCCTCCTTTGGGTCATGCCCCATCTGGGGTCATGAGTCCGGGTCTGACCGGGGTACGGAGGCAGATCCAAATACGGATGAACCCCGGCGGAGGAGCCCCGCGGAGGATCGCGGCGGATGATCGCCGAGTGTTGGGCTTCAGCTCGTGGACTGGACGGCGCGCCTGGCAAGCCACTGCAGTGCGTGCTCGAGCTCGCCGGCGGCGTCGACCTCGCCGTCGAGGCGGGCGTCGCGCGTGGCGCGCAGCGCCTCGCCGATCGCCGGCCCGGGCACGTGGCCCCGGTTGACCAGGTCCACGCCGCGGATGCTCAGGCGGAGCCGCCGTAGCTCTGTGAGCTCCCGCCGCGCCCACGTGCGCACGGCCTCGTCGTCACCGGCGAGGAGGAGGAGCAGCTCCTCGCCGCCGAGCCCGGCGAGCAGGGCATGCGCGGCACGCGGTCGCAAGGCCGGGTCGGCAAGCCCCCGCAACGCACGTTCGAGCCGCCAGGGGAAGCGCTCGAGCAGCTCGGCGTCGGCGGCCGGGAGCTGCAGGCGCGCCGCCACGCCGCGCCGCTGCTCCGCGCTGGTGTCGCGCACGAGCGCCATGAGCAGGAGGGTCGGCAGCCGCACCTCGGGCTCTGTCAGCCCCTCGACGCGGTACCAGTCGTGCGCCGACCGCGCCTCCCGCAGGGCCTGCCGCCGCGGCTCGTCGAGGCGGAGCGCCGGATGCACGGCCTGAAGCACGCCCAGCTCGTCGAGGCGGTCGAGCCCCCGCAGGGCGTGGTCGGGGTCGGCAAGCAGGAGCTCCAGCTCCTCGCGCAGGCGCCCCCCGGAGAGCTGCTCGAAGATCCCCTCCCCCACCGCCACGGCCACGAGCCGCAGCGTCTCGGGGGAGATGGTGAACCCGAGCCGCAGTGAGAGGCGCACGGCACGCAGCACCCGCGTCGGGTCGTCGATGAACGAGAGGCTGTGGAGCACCCGCAGCACGCCGTCTTTCAGGTCGCGTTGTCCCCCGAACGAGTCGACGAGCTCCACCGGGTCGTCGGGCCCCATGCGCAGGGCCATGGTGTTGATCGTGAAGTCGCGACGGTAGAGGTCCTGCCGGAGCGCGGAGCTCTCCACCTCGGGCAGCACTGCCGGCGCGCGGTAGAACTCGCTGCGCGCGCTCGCCACGTCGACGACCGCACCGTCGGGCTCCTTGACGACGGCGGTCAGGAAGGCATCGTGGACCCGCACCCGAGCCCCCAGCCGCTTGCCGAGGGCGCGAGCGAAGGCGGGACCGTCTCCTTCCACGACGATGTCGAGGTCGCGGTTCTCCCGCCCCAGGAGCAGGTCGCGCACGAAGCCGCCGACGAGGTAGGCCGGCACACCGAGCTCCCGCGAGACCGTGGCGACCGCATCGACTCGCCGGCGCACCGCGGGTGCCACGCGCTCCGCGAGGAGCCCACCGACGCCTTGGCGCCGCTCGCGCAGCTCGCGCGCCCGCCGCTCGAGGGGCTCCGCCGCCTGCTCGAGCCGGCCGTGCAGGTGGCGCAGCACCGCCATGCGGGTGACCACCCCATCGGCGCGGCCGCTGGCGGCGTCCCCCACCAGCACGAACCTCGGGTGCTGGCCGATCATCCGCCGGCCCAGCTCCTCGGCCGGAGCGTCGGCTGCGACCCACTCGACCTCCTGGCGCATCACCGTCGAAAGCGGTCGCGCCCCGAGCTCGTGCTGCAGGGCGGCGTCGAGGAGCTGACGCGTGACGGCGCCGACGACGACGCCCTCGCGCACCACCGGCGCCGCGTTGATGCGCGCCCGTACCAGCCGCTCCTTCGCCGCCGCGACCGTGGCATCCGCCTCCACCGCCACGAACGGCGCGATCATCAGGTCGCGCGCCCGTGCCACCGGCGGCAGCGCCACATGGAGGTGTGCGAGCAGACGCTCGCGCAGCTCGAGCGCTGTCGCCCCCTTCGCGCTGCCGGCGGCCGCGGTCGCGTGTCCACCGCCGCCAACGACCGCCGCCAGCGCGTCGCCGAGGTGGAACCCCTCGAGCTGGCCGCGGGCGATGACCGTCGCCCGGTCCCCCTCGCCGAAGATGGCGAAGAGCAGCGGCAGGTCGAAGAGCTCGACGCAACGCGACACGAGGGGGGCCAGCTCGTCGACGAAGCTCCCGAGCTCGCAGACCACGACCCCCACGCGGTGCCCGTGGATGCGAACCACCTCGAGCTCCTCGGTCATACGGTGGAGCAGGTCGAGGTGCGAGCGGTCGAGCGAGTGGATGGCGTAGCGGCGCACGGCGTCGAGATCGCCCCCCTGCGCGAGGAGCCAGGCGGCCGCCTCGAGGTCGCGGGGGCTGGTGGTGGCGTAGGTGAGCGCCCCCGTGTCCTCGTAGATCCCCATCAGCAGGAGGGTCGCCTCCTCGCCGGAGGGCCCGATCCCCTCCTCCCGCAGCCGCTCCGTGATGAGAGTCGACGTGGCGCCCACGGCGGGGTCGACGCGGCCGCCGCGCACCGGCAGGTCGGTCGGCGAGTCCGAATGGTGGTCGTAGGCCAGCACGTCGATCTCAGGTCGCGCCGCGAGCCACTGCCCGACGATCCCCAGCCGCTCGCGCTGGCGCGTGTCGCAGAGCACCACCCGCGTCAGCGCCGCGGGATCGACGTCACGCTGGCGAAGCTCCTCGAGCTCGCCCCCCCGCTCCTCGAGCATGCGCCGCACCGAACCCTCGCGCGACCCCGGGAAGAAGAGCCGCGCGCCAGGGTGCAGCCGCCGCGCCACGACCATGGCAGCAAAGGCGTCGAAGTCGGCGCCGACATGAGTGACGAGGAGCTCCACGGAGCGGAGCTTAACCGCGGTCAATTCACGAGCAGTTCGACCTCGACGTCCGCCTCGGGATCGGGATCGCCCGGGGGCAGCGCGTCGTCGTCTTCGTCCTCGAAGCGGTCGGGCGCCTCCTGCACCACGGGCACCACCGATCCGCCGCCCAGGATCGACTCCACGGCCGCCACCAGCGGCGGCGTGTAGCGCACCTTGAAGCGGCCGGCAGGGGCGATCGAGATGCGCTCGCCGTCCCGGCAGAGCGCCAGCCGCACCGGCAGCTCGCCCGCGTGCTCGGCCAGCACGTCGCGCAGCCGCAGCAGCTCGGCCTCTCCGACCCGTGCGGGGACTAGGATGTCGAGGCGGACGACCTGCTCGAGCTCGAGCGTCGCCAGCGGCACGACCTCCTGGGCGTTGAGCTCGACCTCGGTCCGCATGCGGACGTTGCCCCGCACCAGCACGACGGCGTCCTCCTGAAGGAGGTGGTCGTGCTTCTGCAGGCTGTCCGCGAAGAGCGAGACCGAGACCGAGCCGTGTTCGTCTTCGAGCGAGAACTGGGCGCGCAGGCGGCCGGCGTTGGCCCCGCTCTTGATCTTGATCCGCCGCACGCGCGCCACGACGCCGGCGACGGAGACCATCCCCTCCTGCTCCACCGCGTCCTGCAGCTCGACCGTGTTGTGAGTCACCTTGCCGGCGAGAAGCGCCTCGTGCTGCGAGAGCGGGCTCCCCGTCAGGTAGAAGCCGAGCGCCTCCTTCTCGTTGCGCAACCGCTCGGACTCGCCCCACTCGGGCACTCCGGGCTCGGGCGCGGGCTCGGGGATCACCGTGGCGGCGAAGAGCGAGCCCTGACCGGCGGCCTCCTCGTCCCGCTTGCGCTGCGCCCAGCCGAGGATGCCGTCCAGCGCCTGCCAGCACGCGGCACGCGTCCCACCAAAGCCGTCGAGGGCCCCGGCCTTGATGAGGCACTCGAAGACCTTGTGGTTGAGGGCCTTGCCGTCGACCTCGGCGGCGAAGTGGGCGAGGCCGCGAAAGCGGCCGACGCGCGCACGGGCCGCCAGCACGGCCTCCACCGCGCCCTCGCCGATCCCCTTGACGGCGCCGAGGCCGAAACGGATGGTCTCGCCGACGACGGTGAACGTCCAGTTGCTCTCGTTGACGGCGGGCGGCAGGACGGCGATGCCCATGCCGCGGCACTCCTGCATGTATTTGGCGACGTTGTCCTTCGACGCCATCTCCGAGGTGAGCATGGCGGCCATGAAGGCCACCGGGTAGTGCGCCTTCAGGAAGGCCGTCTGGTACGCCAGGAGCGCGTAGGCGACGCTGTGGCTCTTGTTGAAGCCGTAGCCGGCGAAGGGCTCGATGTAGTCCCAGAGCGCCTCGGCCTTGCGCACGTCTTTGCCGCGCGCCTTGGCGCCGGCGAGGAACTTCTGCTTCTGCTCGAGCATCACCTCGAGCTTCTTCTTGCCCATCGCCTTGCGCAGGACGTCCGCCTCGGCCATCGAGAAGCCGGCGACGTCGACGGCGACCCGCATCACCTGCTCCTGGTAGGCGATGACGCCGTAGGTCTCCTCCAGGATGGGGCGCGTCTCCGGGAGGATGTACACGACCTTCTTTTCACCCCGCTTGCGCTTGATGAACTCCTCGACCATGCCCACCGACAGCGCACCCGGGCGGTAGAGGGCGTTGAAGGCCGAGAGGTCCATGAAGCGCGACGGCGCGGCGCGGCGCAGCATGTCCTTCATCCCCGACGACTCGAACTGGAAGATGCCGTTGGTGCGCCCCTCGCAGAAGAGCCGGAAGGTCTCCGGGTCGTCAAGCGGGATCTCGGCGAGGTCGATGTCGATTCCCTGGAGGCGCAGCAGCTGCAGCGTGTCGTCGATCACCGTCAGCGTGCGCAGGCCGAGGAAGTCCATCTTGAGGAGCCCGAGCTCCTCGATGACGTCCTTGTCCCACTGGGTGATGACCTCGTCGCGGCTCGTCTTGCAGAGCGGCACCAGCTCCTCGATGGGGCGCGGCGCGATGACGACGCCGGCGGCATGCATGCCGGCGTGTCGGGTCAGGCCCTCGAGGCGGCTCCCCACCTCGACGACCTGGCGCACCTCCGGGTCGCTGCGGATCTCCGCCACCAGCGAGTCGACCTCGCGAGCCGCCTCGGCCAGCGACTTGGTCATCTCGGGCACCATCTTGGCGACGCGGTCGACCTTGCCGTAGGGCAGGCCCATGACGCGCCCCACGTCGCGGATCACGGCACGCGCGGCCAACGTTCCGAAGGTGATGATCTGCGCCACCTTGTCGCGGCCGTATTTCTCGTTGACGTACTGGATCACCTCACCCCGACGGCGCATGCAGAAGTCGATGTCGATGTCAGGCATGCTGATGCGCTCGGGATTCAGGAAGCGCTCGAACAGCAGGTCGTATTGCAGCGGGTCGACGTCCGTGATGCGCAGCGAATAGGAGACGAGCGAGCCCGCCGCCGAGCCGCGGCCGGGGCCGACGGGGATGCCGTTGTCGCGCGCGTGGCGGCAGAAGTCCCAGACGACGAGGAAGTAGCCCGGGAAGCCCATGTTGGCGATCACCTGCAGCTCGCGCTCGAGCCGTTCGCGGTAGACCTCCTCGGCCGGGGTGGCGAGCTGGACGCCGCGGGCCTTGCGCTTGCGCAGCTCCTCGAGACGCGCCGCCAGCCCGTCCCGCGCCACGTCGGCGAGGTAGCCCTCGAGCGTCGACCCTGCCGGCACCGGGAACTGCGGCAGGTGGAAGGCGCCCATCGGGATGTCGAGGCGGCAGCGCTCCGCCACCAACACCGTGTTCTCCACCGCGGCGCCGTCGTTCGGGAAGCTGGCGTGCATCTCCGCCGCCGACTTGACGAAAAACTCGTTGCTCGCGTATTTCAGCCGATCGGGGTCGGCGAAGGTCTTCTGGGTGCCGATGCAGAGCAGCACGTCGTGGGCGAAGGCGTCGTCCTTCTTCAAGTAGTGCGCGTCGTTGGTCACCACCATCTGCAGCGACAGCTTGGTGGCGAGCCGGCGCAGCACGTCGTTGGCGAGCCGCTGCTCGGGAATGCCGTGGTCCTGGAGCTCGAGGAAGAAGTCGTCGCCGAACAGCTCCTTGTAGGTGCGGGCGATCGACTCCGCCTCCTTCTCCTTCCGGCCCAGGATCTGCTCGTTGATCTCGCCGTTGAGGCAGGCCGAGAGACAGACCAGCCCCTCGGCGTGTTTGGCCAGGATGTCGCGGTCGATGCGCGGCTTGTAGTAGTAGCCCTCGAGGAAGGAGCTGGTGGTGAGCTTGAGGAGGTTGCGGTAGCCGATCTCGTTTTTTGCCAGCAGCACGAGGTGGTTGCTGCTGCGGCGGTCCGGGTGGCGGTCGAGGCGGCTCCCCTGCGCCATGTAGGCCTCGACGCCGAGGATCGGTTTGATCCCCGCCTTCTTCGCCTTCTTGTAGAACTCGATGGCGCCGAACATGTTGCCGTGGTCGGTCAGCGCCATCGCCGGCTGCCCGTCGGCGGCGGCCGCGGCGAGGACGTCCTCGAGCCGATTGGCGCCGTCGAGCAGGCTGAACTGGCTGTGCAGATGGAGGTGGGCGAACTGGCTCATCGCTGGCTGGTGGGCACCGCCATCTTACCGTCCGGATGTGACGGTCGTGGGACCGGCGGCGGCCCGATCAGCTCTCGCCGGGCGGACGCGGCGCGGCGCCTCGCCTGCCCTCTCCGGGAGCTCCTCCGGAGGGCACTCCAGAGGCCTCGCTCGACGGCTCGCTCGCTGCAGCCCGATCCGGCGGCGCCGCCGCCTCGAGTCGCTCGCTCGCCACGATGCCGTTGACGATGATCAGGTCGATCGCCGAGGCCACCGTCGTCAACGCCGCGAGGTACGGAAGCCACTCCGCCGCCGGGATGATCGACTGCCAGACGCCGGAGGCGAGGATGCCGATGGCAGTCACCACCTGCACGATCGTGTTCAGCTTCGAGAGCATCGTCGGCGGGAAGCGGCTGACGCCGAGCGCGAGGTAGAAGACGAGCGCGAAGGTGAGGATGAGGAGGTCGCGGGCGAGGACGAGGACCGTGACCCACACCGGGATGGGCGCGCCGTGGTGGAGCCCCGGGATCGCGAGCACGACGTAGGCCGACATCAGGAGGAGCTTGTCGGCGATGGGGTCGAGGTACGCCCCGAGCCGCGACTGCTGGCCGTAGGTGCGGGCGATGTACCCGTCCAGCGCGTCCGTGATGCCGGCCACCGCGAAGATGCTCAACGCCGCCACCGGCTGCGCGTTGACGACCGAGATCAGGAACAGGGGGGTGAGCCCCATCCGCAGCACGGAGAGCAGGTTCGGAACCGTGATCGGGGAACGCTGGGAGCCCATGGTGACCGCCGGTGGGCGGACTCTACGGCAGCAGCTCGCCGGTGCGCCGGATCCAGGCCGCGGCATCGGCACCCGAGAGACCGCCTTCGGGCAGGCAGTCCGCCGTCTCGGGCAGCAGGCCGCAAGCGACGGCGACCCCGCACACGGCCTCGCGCGAGGGCGAAGGGTTTCCCGCGAGGCCGGCCACACAGGTGGGCGCGGGCTGGGCGCGCTGGAGCACCCGCTCGAGGGCCTTCAACGCCTGCGAGCGGCGGACCGCCCAGTCGGGGTTGAAGCGGCGCAGGGTCTCGTCGAGGTCGAGGAGCTGCAGGTTCGCCACCCGCATCATCTCCTGGCGGTGCGGGTGGTCGAGGATGTCGCTGGCGATGTGAGGCGAGCTCACCACCGCCGCGCGCACGCCCGGGACGAGCCAATACACGAGCACCGCGAACTCCGCACGGGTGAGCTCCGGAGTATCCACGAGACGCCGCACGTCGGTCGGCAGGTTCTGCACCCGCCAGCGGAACTTGGCGAGGCTCACCTGGTCGGCGTGTCGTGGCTCGTTCGGATGGCGACGCTGCAGCTCCTGGAAGATCTCGATGGCCGCCGACGGCTGCCCCGCCTCGAGCTCGAGCTCGCCGCGGCGCTCGAACAGCACCTCGTCTCCCGAGCGGGCGGAGGCGAGGAGGCCTCGCACGGCGGAGAGCTCCGCCGCCTTGTCGCCGGCCGCACGGGCGAGGCCGAGCGCCGCCTCGAGCGTGGCCTGCTCGCCGGGCGCCCACTCCTCGAGCGTCGCCAGCGACTGCCGCGCCTCGTCGAGCCGTCCCTTCCCGACCGCGTCCTCGACCTGCGCGGCAACGGCGGACACCGCGGCCTGGTGCAACTCTCCGGCCCGGTCGAGCGCCGCCGGCGAGGCGCGCGTGAAGCGGCGGAAGAGCGCATAGGCCGCCGCCGGGTCGGCGTCGAGATCCGCGGCATGCGCCGCGGCGAGGGCCGCCGCGGTGTAGTCGGGATAGCGACGGATGACGTCGTCGAGCGTGGCGCGGGCTGCCGCGAGGTCGCGTGCCACCAGCCGGGCCTGGCCGCGGAGCACCTCGGCAGGCGCCAGCTCGGGGTCCACCGCCAGCACCGCATCCGCGATGCCGACCGCCGCCGTCAGGTCGCCCTGGAGGAGCTTCGACTCGAAGGCGGCGTCCACCTTACGCAGCAGATCGGGGCTCGCGGTCGCCGGGAATCCCGTGCTCGGCGCCACGAGGTAGGCGACGTCGTCGCGGTCGATGCGCGGCCCCGAAGGCGGCGGCGGGCCCTTGGAGGCGCAGCCCGCGATCAACGCCGCCGCCGCGCCGGCGACCCACGCCGCGCGCGCCCGACCGCTCGCCGCTCCCCTCACGCCACTACGAGCCGGCCGCCGCTGCGCCGATGGTGGCGATGGCATGCTTGTAGACGAGCAGCTCCTGCCCCTCTTTCTCTAGGACGATCGCGAAGCGGTCGAAGCGCTTCAGACGACCGCCCAGCTGCTCGCCCGTGACCAGCGCGACGCGCATCTCGCGCGCCTCCTTGAGGCTCTGGAAGAGGAATCCGTCCTGGATGTTAATCGCATGTTTCGCCATCGGGGGACCTCCCGGCGCCGCGGTTCTTCAAAAAATCGAGAACACGGTAAAAGGTCGCTGCCGGGTCGTCCGCCTGGAACCAGGCAACGTCTGGCTCGCGGCGGAACCATGTGGATTGGCGTTTGGCGAAGCGGCGAGTCGCCCGGACCGTCTCCTCGACCGCCTGGTCGAGCGTCATGCCCCCGCGGACATGCTGGACGAGCTGCCTGTAGCCGATTGCTTGGAACGCTGGCAAGCCAAGATCCCAACCGGCGTTCAAGAGCCCCTCGACCTCTCCCACCCAACCCGCTGCGACCATCGCGGACACGCGATCCGCGATGCGATCGTACAGGACGCCTCGCGGGACCGTCAAACCGACGCGAATCGCCGCCAGCGCGCCGTCGGCGAAGGGTTGGCGTGCGATCCACCAGCCCTGCGGCCGACCGCTCGAGAGCGCCACCTCGAGCGCGCGCAGGGTCCGCTGCGTGTCTCCCTCGGTGGTGCGCGCGGCCGCCTCGGCGTCGAGGACTCGCAGCCACCGGCGCAGCGCCGGCAGACCGGCGCGGACGCGTTCCTTCCGCAGCCAGTCGCGCACCCGGGTGTCCACCGGCGGCATCGCGCTGATGCCGGCGAGCAGCGCGCGCAGGTAGAGACCGCTCCCCCCGACGACGATAGGCAGGCGGTCCCGCGCGCGGAGCTCGGCGATCACCGTGCGGGCGCGGCGCGCGAGCTCGCCGGCCGAGAGCGACTGATCCGGACCGGCGATGTCGAGGAGGTGGTGCGCCACGCGCTCGCGCTCGGCGGCCGTGGCCTTGCCGGTGCCGACGTCGAAGCCCCGGTAGACTTGCAGCGCGTCGGCGTTGACGATCTCGCCGTCGAGCGCTTCCGCGAGGCGAAGCGCGAGCGCACTCTTGCCGGTCGCCGTCGCGCCGAGGAGCACCACCACCGGCCGCATCGGCCGAGCTTAGTCGCTGGGGTCAGGGAGCGCTGACCGCGATGCGCCAGGGCCGGCCCCAGGTGACACGCACCATACCGTCCCGATCGGTGCGCAGCACGAGCGCGCCCTGTCGCGACAAGACCGCCATCGCTTTCGGCGACGGATGCCCGTAAGCGTTCCCGGCGCCCACGGAGACGAGCGCCACGCGCGGGTTGGCTGCTCGCACGAAGGGTGCGATGCTGGAGCCCGCGCTGCCGTGGTGGGCAACCTTGAGCAGGTCGCACGCCAGCGTGGCCGCCCCCCACCGCCGCAGCAGTGCCGCCTCGCCACGCGCGTCGAGGTCGCCCGTGAGCAGGGCGCAGCGGCCGTCCGCCTCGGCGCGCAGGACCAGAGAGCGGCGATTCTCTGAGCCGGTCTCGCCCGGCGCGGGCCCCAGGACGCGCAGCCGCCAACGTCCGGCGCGCGCGGCGTCCCCCGCCACGAGCTCGCGATAAGGCACGCCTGCGGCGCGCAGACGTTCGCCGCAGAGAGACGCCGCGACGCCGGGCGGGGCCCACACCTGGCCCACCGGCAGCTCGCGCAGGAGATCGGCCGCGCCGTTGCAGTGGTCGCCGTCCTCGTGGGTCACCGCGATCGCCGCCACGCTGCGCACGCCGAGCGCGGCGAGCGCCGGCACCAGCACGCGCCCACCGAAGCCCGCCGTGCGCCAGCCGCCGCCGTCGACGAGGACGGCGGTGGCGCCGTCGCGGAGGAGGATCGCATCGCCCTGGCCGACGTCGAGCGTCGCCAGCTCCGGCGAGGTCGCCGCCCTGGGCGCCAGCCACCAGAGCAAGGCGACGGCTGCGAGCGCTCGGCAGACCAGGCTCCACCGCGGTCGCGGCAGCACGACACACGAGACGGCCGCCGCGGTCACCAGCCAGGCGGCCCAGCCGGGTGCCTGCAGCGGCCACGTGATCCACCCACTCGCCGGCAATCGCTCCAGCCACGCGAGCGGGATCGCCATGAAGTCGAGGAGCGGCAGGAGCAGGTCCGCGACGTCCCCGGCGGCGAGGCGCGTCAGCGCCCAGGCGATCGCCAGCACGAGCGCGACCCCCGACCAGGGCACGGCAACCAGGTTGGCGAGGGGTGCCGCCGGGCTCAGCCGCCCGAAGACGGCAAGCGCCCACGGGAGCGTGGCGAGCTGGGCGGCGAGAGTCACGGCGAGAGGCGTCGCCAGCGGCCCGAGCCGGCGCAGCCTCGCCTTCATGGGGAGCGACAGCGCGAGCAGGCCTGCCGTCGCCGCAACGCTGAGCTGGAAGCCGAGGTCGTCCACCCACGCGGGTGAGAGCAGCACCAGGAGGAGGCACGACGCGGCGAGGCCGTTGGCCGCGGCGGGAAGCCGCCGCAGGAGGAGCCCACCCAGGAGAGCCGCCGCCATGAGAAGCGCGCGCAGCAGCGACGGAAGCGGTCCGACGAGAAGCGCGTAGGCGAGCACGCCGGCGAGCGTGCCCGCGAGGCGCACGCCGCGCGGTGCGCGGAAGAGGACGACGAGGAAGAGCGTCGCGACCATACCGACGTTGAGCCCGGAGACGGCGACCAGGTGCGCGAGGCCGACGCGCCGCATGGCATCGCGCTGTGCCGGCGGCAGCGCGGTGCCGTCGCCGAGGAGCAGGGCGCGCGCGAGGGCCAGCCCCGGGCGTGCGGCGACCGGCTCCCTTGGCGATGAGCCCGCAGCGAGAGTCTCGCCCAACGGCGGCGGGAAGAGCCGGCGCCGCGCCGCGGTCGCCGCGCGCTCCAGCGGGTCGGGCTCGCCGTCGCTCGAGGCGAGCGCCGCCCCCTTGACCCAGACGCTCCAGCTCCCCACCTCGGTAACGACGCCGTTGCGGTAGCTGCGCGGCGGGCGCAGATAGCCGCGCAGCGCGAGGCGGCCGCCACACGGACGTCCACCGGAACGTCCACCGGAATGTCCACCGGAGGCGCCCGGCAGGTGGACTCGCACGCGCGCCGCCGCCCGGCGGAGCACTCTCCCCTGCTGCACCCGGTCGACCTCGAGCCACGCGCTCTCGCCATCTTCGTCCGCCGACCAGCAGCCGGCGACGTCCCCGGCGATCGCCACGGGGCGCCCGGGCGCGAGCGCCAGGAATGCCTGCCGGGGTCCGACCCAGTCGACTTCCGCCCAGACGAGGCCGATCGCCACCCAGGCGAGGACGGGCCCCGCGCGCCTCCCCCACGCCAGCCCCGCGGCACCGAGCGCGACGATGAGCGGCACCGGAAGCAGGCCGATCCGACCGGCGGACCACGCGGCGGCGACCACGGCCACGGCCGGAACGAGGAGCGGCGCGCGGGCGGAGAGCGGCGCAGGCGCAGGTGCGGCGTCCACACCCCCTCAGACGGCATCGGCTCGCGGATCCTTGCCGCGGCGGCTCGGACGACGGGCCCCTCGGCAGAGGGCCTAGAACAGACTCAGCGCGGGCAGGCCGACCGCGCGCCGCAGCCGCTGTCGCCGGAGCTGCCCGCGCAGCGCGGCGAGCTCGGCGTCGGGGAAGCGATCGCGAAGCCCCTCGACGATGGCCTCCACCTCGGCGTCGAGCCGCAGGCGGGCGCCGGCGTCGAGCGTCGCCTCGGCGGCGACCAGCAGCTCGCCGTCGAGGGCGCGCAGCTCCGCTTCGACCGCCTCGGGTGTGCCGCGCAGCGCGAGCAGGCGGGTGACCCAGCTCTCGCGCCCCGCGAGCGCCGCCGGCAGGGCCTCCGCCAGCGATGCGACCCGTTCCTCGACCGGCGCAGCCGTCTCCACCGTGCGCCTCGCGGGACCCTGCAGCTCTTTCACCTCGGCCCACGCCGCGTCCACCGCCTGCGTGCAGTAGCGGAGGCTGTTGATCCTGCCCTTCGCGCCGCGCTCCTTGCGCTTCGCGAACACCTCCTCGAGGGTCGCCTCGACGAGCCGCAGCGGCACGCCTTCGCGGTGCCACCGCGCCGCGACCTGGTAGTCGGCAGGCGAGAGCAGGAGCGGGGCGCCGCGCAGCCGGACGAACGCCGTTTCGACGGCGCGAAAGTACGCCCCGGTGTCGTCGCTCGCGGGCTCGCCCTGGCGCGGCTCGGGGTCGCGCGGCCCGCCGTCAGCGGTTGCGCTCATGGACGAGCTTGAGCCCCATGAGCGTCAACTGGGGCTCGACGTGCGTGATGCGCTCCGAGCCGCCGGCGATGAGCTCGGCGAGGCCGCCGGTGGCGATCACGGCCTTCAGGTCCGGCATCTCGGCGTGGAGCCGCGCCAGGACGCCGTCGACGAGACCGACGTAACCGAAGTAGAGACCCGACTGCATGGCACCGGCCGTGTTGCGCCCCACGAGCCGCGACGGCCGTCGGATGTCGACGCGATAGAGGCGGGAGGCGTGGGCGAAGAGCGCCTCGGCGGAGATGCCGATCCCCGGGCAGATGATGCCGCCGACGTATTCGCCGCCCGCGTTGACGACGTCGAACGTGGTGGCGGTCCCGAAGTCGACGACCACCACGGGCGAGCCGAACAGCTCGCGCGCCGCGAGCGCGTTGACGATGCGGTCGGCGCCCACCTCGGTGGGATTGTCGTAGCGGATGGGCATGCCGGTCTTGACGCCCGGTTCGACAAAGAGCGGCGGCCGGCCGAAGAACCGCCGGGCCAGGTGGTCGAAGACGGCGTTGAGCGGCGGCACCACCGACGAGATCACGACGGCGCTGGCGGCGGACGGCTCGAGCCCGGCGCGGCCGAAAAGCGGCAGCAGCAGCGCGCCGTATTCGTCGGCCGTCCGCTCGGGATCGGTCGACAGCCGGAAGCTCTCGGCAAGCTCGTCGCCGCGATAGACGCCGAGCACGGTGTTGGTGTTGCCGACGTCGATGAGCACCAGCATCGCGTCGCCCGTACCGCTCGCGGCGCTCACGGCTCCCCCACCTCGGCGCTCACCAGCACCTCCTCGCGGCCGTCGACGGAGAGCCGCAGCAACCCCGCCTCGGTCAGCCCCAGGAACGTGCCCACGACCTCGCCCTCGGGCAGGCGACAGCGCAGGACCTCGCCGGGGCGGTGCAGGGAGCGCGCCATCCAGCGCGCGACGGTCGCCTCCGGCGACTGCCCGCTCATCAGCTCGCGGGCCACCGCCTCGGTCAAGTCCCACTCGACCTGCGGCAGCGGCGGCAGCGACTGGCACTCGATCGCCATCGAGGTGGCGGCCGGGTTCGGCAGCTCGCGTTCCTCGTGGCCGTGGTTGACTCCGAAGCCGACGACGAGCTCCGGCGCGGCGCCGGCGCGGATCGCCGCCTCGACCAGGATGCCGGCCAGCTTGCGCCCGTTGACCATCACGTCGTTGGGCCACTTCAGCCGGCAGGGCACGGTCAGGTGGCGGTCGAGAACCTCGGCGAGCGCCACCGCGATGGCGAGCGGCAGCACGACGAGGCGCCGCGGCTCGGCGAGGCGCCCGCAGACGGTCGCGTAGATGCCGAGGCCGGGCGGGCTCGCCCACATCCGCCCCTGCCGCCCCTTCCCTGCCGTCTGCTCGAAGGCGACCAGCGCCGCGTTGATGGGGATGTCGTCCTCGGCGAGCTCGCGGCGGATCCGCCACGCCAGCTGGTTGGTGGAGTCCACCTGGCGCAACACGGCGACGTCGAACGGGGCGTGCTGCCGCCGCCGGCGGGTCTCCGCCACCAGGTCGCCGAAGGTCGCCGTGGCGCTCAGGCCTGGAGCTCCCTGTCGAGCCCGGCCCGGAGCCCGTCGCGGAGTTGCTCGCGCCGTGCCCGCATCTCGTCGAGCTTCACCCGTTGCTGCTCGACGACTGGCGGCGGCGCCTTGCCCACGAAGGACGGGTCGGCGAGGCGGGTCTCCGCCGCGGCGATCAGCCCTTCGAGCTTGGCGAGCTCGCCCTCGAGCCGCTGCCGCTCCCTGTCGTCGAGGACGATCGCCTGGCTCTCGAGCCCCACCCGCACGCCGGCGACGAGGTCCTGCGGCAAGCCCTCGGGCGGCGGGCCGAAGACGATCGCCTGCGGCCGCAGGAGGAAACGCAGCAGCGACTCGTGGGCGCGGAGGAAGGCCTCGTCGTCGCGTCCGGCGCCGGCGCCTTCCACGGCTTCGACGTGCAGGGTCACCGGCGCCTTCGGGGCAAGCCCCAGCTCGACGCGCAGCGCGCGCACGCGCGTCACGACCGCCATGAGCGCGTCCATCCTCTGCTCGAGGGCGGGGTCCTCCCATTCGGGGACGGCGGCCGGATAGGACGCCAGCGAGATCGAGACCGGGTGCACCCCTTCGTGGCCGGGCAGCCGCTGCCAGAGCTCCTCCGAGAGGTGAGGCATCACCGGGTGCAACAGCCGGAGGCTGCGCTCGAGGACGGTCAGCAGCACCTCGCCGGCGCGCGGCCGCAACTCCGCCGATTCGCCAAACGCCGGCTTCGCGAGCTCGATGTACCAGTCGCAGAGGTCGCCCCAGAAGAAGTGGTAGAGGCGCGAGCACGCCTCGTCGAAGCGGAAGGCCTCGAGCTGCCGGCCGACCTCGGCCGCCGTACGCGAGAGGCGCGAGAGGATCCAGCGCTCGGGAGCGGCGAGACCCTCGACCTCCAGCGCCGGCCGTCCGTCGACGTCCGCCGCCACCCGCGCGTCACCCACCTTCGCCAGGCTGAAGCGGGTGGCGTTCCAGATCTTGTTGCCGAACGCGCGGTAGCCGGCCATGCGGCCGCGGTCGACGGGGATGTCGCGGCCGGGGCTGTCGAGCGCGGCGAGGGTGAAGCGCAGCGCGTCGGCGCCGTATTCGCGGACGAGCTCCTCGGGGTCGAGGATGTTCCCCTTGGTCTTCGACATCTTCTGCCCCTCGGCGTCGCGCACGAGACCGGTGAGGTGCACGACGTTGAAGGGCTCGGTGCCGGTGAAGTGGATGCCGAACATCACCATCCGCGCCACCCAGAAGAAGAGGATGTCGAAGCCGGTGACGAGCACGTCCGTCGGGTAGAACGTCCGGCGGTCGACGGTGTCGTCGGGCCAGCCCAGCGTCGAGAAGGGCCAGAGGCCCGACGAGAACCACGTGTCGAGCACGTCGGGGTCCTGGGTGAGCTCGTTCGTCCCCGCAAGGCGGGTCGCCTCGGCGAGGTCGTGGGCGACGACGCAGCGCCCGTCCGGCGTGTACCACGCGGGGATCTGATGGCCCCACCAGAGCTGGCGCGAGATACACCACGGCTTGATGTTCTCGAGCCAGTGCTCCCACGTCTTCACCCAGCTATCGGGCACGAGTCGCAGCCGCCCCTCGCGCACGGCTTCGAGCGCCTGGTTCGCCATCCCCTCGACGTTGCAGAACCACTGCGTCGAGAGCATCGGCTCGATCGGCTCGCCGCTGCGCTGGCTGTGGCCGACGTTGTGCTCGTGGTCCTCGACCTTCACCAGGGCGGCGTCGGCCTCCAGGCGCGCGAGCACGGCGGCGCGAGCGGCGTCCCGGTCGAGACCCTCGAACGCTTCGCCGGCCGCCGCGGTCATGCGCCCCCGCTTGTCGATCACCTGGATGGCGGGTAGGTCGTGCCGCTGAGCGATGGCCCAGTCGTGCGGGTCGTGAAACGGCGTGATCTTGAGCACGCCGGTGCCGAAGCCGGGCTCGACGGCCTCGTCGCCGACGATCGGTAGTTGGCGGCCGAGGATCGGCAGCAGCGCCCGGCGTCCGATCAGGTGGCGGTAGCGCTCGTCGTCGGGGTGCACGGCCAGGGCGGTGTCGCCCAGCATCGTCTCCGGCCGGGTCGTCGCCACCACCAGGCGCTCCGCCGCATCACCCTCGGCGCCACCCTCGAGGGTGTACGCGACGTGGTAGAGCTTGCCGCGCACGGGTCGCATCTCCACCTCGAGGTCGGAGACCGCGGTCTCGAGCGCCGGCGACCAGTTGACCATGTATTCGCCGCGCTGGATGAGCCCTTCGCGGTAGAGCTGCACGAAGGCCACGCGCACGGCTCGCGACAGTCCCTCGTCGAGGGTGAAGCGATCGCGGCTCCAGTCACAGCTCGCACCCAGCATCTCGAGCTGCTGTCGGATGTTGTCCTGGTAGAGCTCCTTCCACTTCCACATCCGCTCGAGGAAGCGCTCGCGCCCCATCGCCTGCCGCGTGCACCCTTCCTTGACCACCTCGCGCTCCACCATGAGCTGCGTGGCGATGCCGGCATGGTCGGTGCCGGGCAGCCAGAGCGCGTTGTATCCCTGCATCCGCTTCCAGCGCGTGAGCAGGTCCTGGAGCGTCGACTGCAGCGCGTGTCCCATGTGCAGCCGCCCGGTGACGTTGGGAGGCGGGATCATGATGCAGAAGCTCGGGCGATCGGACGGAGCTTCCGCGCGGTAGAGCCCGCGCTCCCGCCACCAGTGCTGCCACTTCGCCTCGTAGGCGGCGGGATCGAAGACCTTCTCCATCTCCATGGGGTGCGTATTGTACGAGTGCGGTCGTGTGGGTGGGTGCCGCGGGGGCGCCGCTCGCGGCGTCGAGCTACCGCGCTCGCGAGTCGCCGAGCGACGCCGAGGCTGTCGTCAGGACCGTCCGGTGGGCCGGAGCCGCGCCCAGCGTGAGAGCTAAGGCCCTTCGAGCTGGCGCTCGAGCTCGCGGAGGCGGTCCTTGATGACCAGCTCGGCCATGTCGGGGACGACCTCCCATGCCACCTCGCGGACGAGCTGGTCGCCGAGGAGCTCGACGACCCGCCGGGCGATGCGATCGACGTCGGCGTCGGAGAGGGCGCCGCCGCCGTTGGTGCTCGCGGGCGTGGCCGGGGCGGGCGCCGCGGGCCTCGCCGGCGGAACCGAGACGGCGGGAGCGCTCGTCGGCGCGACGGTCGGAGGGAGCGAGGTGGCGAAGGAAGCCGCGGGCGGAGGTGGCGGCGCGGGCGGCTCCGGCGCCTGGTGCGTTCCCCAGCCTCCCCCGCCCTGACTCTCCTCGGCCTCGGTCCAGGGCGACGCCTCGAGAACCATCTCGCCCGGGATCTCCTGCCCGAGCGGGCCGGCCGGCTCCTCGCTCTCAGCCGCCTCGGCGAAGAGGTCGCCCGCCTCGGCCTCGGGCTCCGCGTCGGGCGCATGCCAGCTATCCATCTCCTCGGCGGGCACCCCGGTCACCGATCCCATGTCGCCGGACTGCGCCGCGGCGATGAGCTCCTCGACGCGACGGAGCAGCTCCTGCGAGTCGAACGGCTTCTTGAGGTGCCCGTCGGCGGCGGCCCGGCGGGCCTCCTCCTCCTGGAAGGGCTCGAAGGTCCCCACCAGCAGCAGGACCGGCGTCGCCGGGCGCCACTGCTTCACGTGACGGCAGAGGTCGTAGCCGTTGGCGCCGGGCATGTGGACGTCGGCGATGACCAGGTCCGGCTGCACGTCGGCCAGGCGCGCCAGGGCGTCGTCGCCGTTGCTGACGGCGACGACCTCGTAGTCCTCGTCCATGAAGGTCAGCTCGACGACCTTCTGAATGGTCACGCTGTCGTCGGCCAGCAGGATCCGCTTCGCCATTTTTGGGGCGCCTCCTCGGTGGGGCAAGCATACCAGGGGTATGCGCCTCCGCGGCGGCGGGTCAGTGGTTTGCGAAGTAGCCGATGAGGTCGGTGGAGGGTGCGCGGTGGCCCAGCTGTCGGAGCATCGTCGTCAGCTGCCCGCGGTGGTATCCCGAGTGGTGGCTCATGTGGACGAGCGCCTGCCAGAGCGGCCGCCGGTAGCTGTTGCCGCCGCGCGAGATCCACGCGAGCTCGATCTCGAGCTGCGCCGGAGTGAGCGAGGCGAGGAAGAACTCCATACCGGGCCAGAGCTCCTCGAACCCCGCCCGCACGGAGTCGAGGTTCGGCCAGTCCATCTCCTCCGGGCGATCGATCGGCGCGCCGACGAAGCGGCTGAGCCAGACCTGCTCGGAGCCGAGAATGTGCGCGATCGTGCCGAGCAGGGAGCCGAAGCTGGTCCCCGTCGGGACGACGAGGTGCTCGGCGGGGATCCGCGCCAGGGCATCGAGGTGTTGCCGATCCGCCCACATGGTGTAGGCGAGCAGGGAACGGGAGA
>Ga0075421_100000155_pt1 | contig 60913 bp, 55 predicted proteins | sample SoiMetdeltSBSDD5_FD_75292 | JGI IMG/M metagenome (GOLD analysis project Ga0075421, IMG submission 75292) | Bulk soil microbial communities from a Populus tree surrounding site in Tennessee, USA - Soil MetaG P. deltoides SBSDD5 | ecosystem: Environmental > Terrestrial > Soil > Tree plantation... | reverse complement strand
TCGCACAGGACCTTGTAGAGGGCCACGGCACCCGTCTCCACCTGGTAGAGGTGGGTGGCAGGATCGCCCTCGGCGAACACGAACTCCTTGGCTTCGATGCGGCGCAGCAACGCCTTGGCAAGGCGCTGATCGAGGCCTGGGAGCTCGTCGGTGTCGCCTCCGATGAACTTGAGGGTGGCGGGCTGGCGGGACACAGCGGTCGGTGCGGGGGACAGCATGATCTCTCTCCTCGTGTGCTCTGTCCTCACTCAACCTGCATCGCGTCGCCTCCGTTTCATTGCCACGGTCATGAAATGTCAGAGTTTGTCGCAAGCCGTATGGCACGCGCGCCCGGACGGCCGCTGCGAGGGGGCGCGAGCTTTGCCGGAGGCGGGCGCCGTTTCACCGCCCGGCGGGGGCCGGGGGCGCTCCCTCGGGGCGCGCGGCGTCGCCGGCCGTGGCATCCAGGATGTCCAGAACGTCGCGGTCGCTCAGCTGGCGAAAATCGCGGTAGTGGAGGCCGATGGCGGTAAAGGGGTGCGGCATCGCCAGGCAGACGATATCGTCCACCTCTCCCCGCAACTCCTGGATGGTGTCTGCCGGCGCAACCGGCACGGCGAGGATCAATGCCTTGGGCTTGCGGCGCCGCAGCGCCTTCAGCGCGGCGCGCACGCTGGCGCCGGTGGCAATGCCGTCGTCGACCAGGATCAGGGTCCTGCCCTCGAGCGGCACGCGCGGCCGGTCGCGCAGATACGCCTTGCGCCGCCGCTCGATCTCGGCCAGCTCGCGTTGCATCGCCCGCTCGAGATAGCCGCGGCTGGTCCCGGTCAGCGTCACCACCTCGTCGTTGGTGACGAGCTCGGCGTCGGCGCCGTCGACCACCGCCGCGGCGGCGAGCTCCGGCTGGTAGGGCACGCCGATCTTGCGCACGAGCACGAGGTCCAGGGGAGCGCCCAGCGCGCGCGCGATCTCCGCGCCAACGGGCACTCCGCCGCGTGGCAGCGCCAGCACCACGGGGTCTGTGAGCTGCCTCTCGGCGAGAGCCTGGGCGAGAGACTGGGCGAGAGCCTGCCCGGCCGTCCGGCGGTCCGCAAATGCCATGTCGATGCCCCGGTCCGCCGAAAAATCCCGCCTGAGACAGTGGCGGCCGGACTGGTGCGCGGGCTGCCAGTCCGACAGTTACTCAGCTGCTAGCCCTCCACCGTCCGGCAGGCAATGCCGAACTGCGACAAGCCTTCCTCGAGGTAGTCGCCGAGCAGCGGCATTCCGAGGAGGTAGCTGGCGGTGTGGCGGCCGTGGCTCGCGTGCGCCCGCGCCGCCTCCTGGCGCAGCGTGGGCCAGTCCTCGATCGTGTTGTCCTCCCTGCCCAGCCAGGCCAGGGCGACGAGGTCGACCTGCTCGTCCTCCGCGAGGTCTGCGATGGCGGACGTGAGCTCCTCGACCACAGGATCGTCCGGGTGATCCTCCAGCACCGAGATCATGCTGTCGTCGGCGGCGTTGGAGCCCTCGTCGGGATCGGTGACGACGTCCTTGGCGTCGAACTCGCGCGCCTTGACGATGATGAAGCACACGGTCTCGGGCTTCACGGTGAGGGAGGGCGCCTCGTCCAGGCGCGCCTCGGCCGGCGTCGGTGGCTGGGCTGGCATTGCACGATCTCCGGCTGGCTGTCTCGCAGCACGTGCGATACCGCCGGTCGCCACGCGCCGACTTGACCTCGGTCAAGCCAGCGGACTCGCGAGGGAGGCGAGCGTCCAGCGCAACGCATCGGTAAGGTTACCGCCGGGACGGGCGATGCCCGATCCCTCTCCCCCGCCGCCATCGGCCATTCCACACGACGTGCGCTTTCCACAAGGGCCGAGGTCGGCTGGAAGAGGGTCGGGTGAGAGCCGGCACGAGGCTGCGCACCGCGAGGCGGGTGGACGTGGTCCGCGGGGCCGCCATTTCCTCTTTGCTCACCTGTTTTCCTTGCGCACCTGTTCGCATGCCGTGCATTTGCGCAGGATCAATGCCGAAGGAGGCCCGCGCGCCGACATGCACGGGCATCGCACGACCCGCAGGCAATAGCGCAGACGATCAGGAGGAAGGGCTCATGGACGACGGAGAATACCGGCGATGACGACGGGACTCGACGTGTTCGACACGACCCTGCAGCAGACCAATCTCTGGCTGAAGGACCTCATGCAGCGCCTCGGCACCGAGGACCGCAGGCTCGCCTACCGGGTGCTGAGCCGCACCCTCCATGCCGTGCGCGACCGCATTGGCCCGGCCAATGCCGTGCACCTCGGCGCACAGCTGCCGATGCTGGTGCGCGGCTTCTACTACGAGGGCTGGCACATGGCCGGCACACCCACCAGGGAGCGGCTGACGGAGGACTTCCTGGAGCACGTCAACTGCCACGTCCTGCGCGGCCTGCGTCTCGATCCCGAGAAAGCCGTGCGCGCGGTGTTCGAGGTCATGTGCGACAAGCTCGATCCGGGCGAGATCGAGAAGGTCATCCGGGTGTTCCCGCCCGAGCTGCGCAATCTGTGGCCCGGCTCGCGCGCTCCCGTGCGCCGCGAGCGCGGCACCGCCCCTGCGCAGTACCTGTGAGCGCCTCGGTCTGACCCGGGCTGCAGCGCCGTGGGGTAAAGCGTGCCATGAACCCCAGGTCCCGTCTTCCCGGTGCACTGCGCCCGGCCGGTAACCAGCGGGGCCGCACGGGCGGCCCTCAACTCCCGTGGAGCGGATCGAAACGGGACCTCCAGCGTTTAGTCGGCACGGAGAGACGTTCAGATCGGAGGACTGCCATGAAGGTCAAGGATGTGATGCACCAGGGCGCCGAGTGGGTGTCGCCCGAGACTGCACTGTCCGACGTAGCCCAGAGGATGCGCGATCTCGACATCGGCGCCATCCCGATCGGCGAGAACGACCGGCTGATCGGCATGGTGACGGACCGCGACATCGCCTGCCGCGGCGTGGCGAACGGCGGGGACATCGCCAGGCTCACCGCCCGCGACGTGATGAGCAAGGGCATCTTCTACTGCAGCGACCAGGAGGACCTGGAGGACGCCCTGCGCGTCATGGAGCAAAGGCAGGTGCGCCGACTGCCCGTCATCAACGACAAGAAGCGCATGGTCGGCATGCTCAGCATCGGCGACATCGGCGACGCGGCCCCGCACGACCTGACCGGCGAGGTGGTAGCCGCGGTGTCCGCGCACCACGCCTGAACGGTCCGAGCCCGCGCGCTTGCCGTGCCGGCTCGGCTCCCGGCGGCCGGTGGCGCCCAGGCCCCCGGCGCCCGGCACCGGCTTCGTGCCGCTGCCGCTGACTGACCATGGATGATGCAGGGCCGCATAATCCGCCATCGGCCAGGCGTGCCGGTGCGACCGCATTTCCGTTCGCCGGGGACCAAAAGCCGTGACTCCGGCAAGACGGACGCGTTCGTCGTGGCGGTGCTTGCCCGCATCGGCGAAGGCCGGTGTCCCCGGCATCCAGCCGGCCCGCCCGTCTCGGCGCTCGCTCCAGGGCGAGCACCGAGTGCCCGCGCTTTTGTCGCGCCGGCCGTCGCCATTGCCGCCGCAATCGTAGCGTTGGTATGAGGTTCACGGGCGCTCGCCTGCCGGCGATCCGACCGCGTCCGTCCGCAACAGCGCGCATCCCAGGCAGCCATGGTCGATGTCGAAGCTCGCAGCCTGAACGAGGTGGAGACGCTGCCCGCCCTGCTCGGCTGGCGCGCCGCTGAGACCGCGCACGCCGAGGCCTACCGGCACTTCGACCGCCGCACCGGGCGCTGGGTCTCTCACAGCTGGCACGAGTTCGCAGAGCTGGTGGAGCGCTGGGGCCGCGCGCTCGACCGCGAGGGCCTCGCCCACGGCGACCGTATCGCGGTCCTCATGCCCAACGGCATCGAGCACGTGGCCATGGACCAGGCGGCCCTCTCGCGCGGCCTCGTCCCCGTGCCCCTCCACGCCATCGACTACCCGGAAAGCATCGTCTACATCCTGGAGGACAGCGAGGCGAAGCTGCTGCTCGTGGAGACGCTCGACCGCTGGCACAAGCTCGCCGCCGCAACCGGGCGCACGCAAGGCCTCCGGCGCATCGTCTGCGCGGCCATGGACGGCGGCGCCGGCGATGGCCGCGTCGTGGGCCTCGAGGGCTGGCTCGGGACGGCCGCCGCACCTGCGGCGACGAGCGCCCCCGCCAGGACGGCCGTGAAGCCCGGCGATCTCGCGGCCATCGTCTATACCTCGGGCACGACCGGGCGGCCGAAGGGCGTCATGCTCTCGCACGCCAACATCGTCGCCAACGTCAAGGCCATCCACCGCCGCATCACGGCCGAGCTGAGCGACGTGTTCCTGTCGTTCCTGCCCCTGTCGCACACCTTCGAGCGCACGGCCGGCTACTACTACCCGATCTCCGTCGGCGCCGCGGTCGCCTTCGCGCGCTCCACCCAGCACCTGCCGGAGGACCTGAAAACGGTGCGCCCCACCGTGCTGGCCTCGGTGCCGCGCATCTACGAGCGGTTCTACGCCAGGATCATGGAGCGTCGGGCAGCGGCCAACCCGCTGGAGCGCGCCGCGCTGGACCTGACCCTCGCCGTCGGCGGCCGCCGCTTCGATGCGCGCCAGGGCCGCCTGCCGGCGGTACCGCTCGCCGACCGCCTGCTCTGGCCCATCCTGAAGCGCCTCGTCGCCGACAGGATCGCCGCCCAGCTGGGCGGGCGCCTGCGCGTGGCCGTCAGCGGCGGGGCGCCGATCGCCGAGCCCATCATCCGTCTGTTCCTGTCGCTCGGGCTCGACGTGCTGCAGGGCTACGGCATGACCGAGACCTCCCCCGTGGTCTCCACCAATACGCCCGAGGACAACGACCCACGCTCGGTGGGCCGCCCGCTAGATGGCATCGAGGTCGAGGTCGGTGCCAACGACGAGCTCATGGTGCGCGGACCCAGCGTGATGCTGGGCTACTGGAAGCGGCCCGAGGAGACGGCCCGCGTGCTCGAGCCCGACGGTTGGCTGCACACCGGCGACCAGGCCCGCATCGAGACCGGGCGCATCTTCATCACCGGGCGCATCAAGGACATCATCGTCACCTCGACCGGCGAGAAGATCGCGCCCGCCGATCTGGAGACTGCCATCACCACCGATCCGCTGTTCGAGCAGGCCATGGTGATCGGCGAGCAGCGACCTTATCTGGCGGCGCTGGTGGTGCTCGACGCCGGCGAATGGGCACGCGCGAAGGCGGAGCCCGGCGCCGCGGGGAAGGACGAGGCGGAGCTCCTGCTCGGCCGCATCGCGGATGCGGTGAAGGGCTTTCCCGCCTATGCCACCCCGCGCCGGGTGTGGTGGACGACGGAGGCCTGGACCATCGACGCGGGCCTGCTGACGCCGACCCTCAAGATCAAGCGCCTCGCCATGGCCGAGCGCTTCGCTGCCCGGATCGACGCCCTCTACGCCCACGCGCCCCGCCGCGAAGGCGCCCCGCAGCAGGCGTAGCCTGCGTAGCAGGGCATACCCTCCCCCTTGCGGGGAGGGTGGCGTGTCGCAGCGAAGGCGCGCCTTCGCTGCGACAGGCCGGGTGGAGCTCACCGCAGTAAGCAGAACATCCGACCCCCACCCCTAACCCCTCCCCGCCTCATGTCGAAGACATGCCTTCGGCATGATGGGGAGGGGAATCCGTCGGCGCAAGTTGAGGGCACACACCTCGATGCGAGAGCAGGACGGGCACCGGGGCGTGCGCCAGCACGTGCCGCGAGACGCCGCCGAACACGAGTTCCAGGGGTTTTCCAGTTGATATCGGCGCACTCAGGTCCTGCCCGGGGCGCCGCGGCTCCCTCAGCGGCAGATCAGGACCGGAACCGTGCTCGAGGTCAGCACGCGCACGGCCTCGCTGCCGAGCAGGAGGCGCGTGAGCCCGCGGCGTCCGTGCGAGGCCATGACGATCAGGTCGCAGCCGTGCGTCTTGGCGGCCTCGAGGATGGCCTCGGCCGGATACTGATCCTTGGCGTGCAGCGTGGCGCAGGCGACCCCGACGCGCGCAGCCGCCTCCGTGACGCCGGCGAGCACGCGCGCCGCCGTGAAGGCAGCCGCCTTCTCGTACTCGTCGGGAGGGAAGCCGAACGCCGCCTCTCCCGAGACCAGCGCCGCCCACGGCTCGGTGGCGGTGACGGCGGTCGCCTTCGCGCCCAGCTGCTTGGCGAGCCCGAGCCCGGCATCGACCGCCTTGGCGGCGAGCTCCGAGCCGTCGGTCGCGATCAGAATGTGCTTGTACATGATGGCCCTCCGAGCCCGCCGGCGCTCACACGCCGACCACCTTCGGGAACAGGCCGACGTTGTCCTCGACCCTGCGCACGCCAGGGATCCCCTCGACCAGGACCCTCAAGGCCTGGCGCTGCTCGTCGGAGTCGACCGCACCCCACAACTCGACCACGCCGTCCTTCACAGCCAGATTGACGAATGCCGACTTGAGCCACGACTGGGCCTTGATCTCCTTCCAGATCGCCTTCTGCAGGGTACCGTTGTCCGGCTGCGCTCCGGTTCCCGCGGCCCTGGTCTCCGCCAGCTTGCGCACGATGTCGGCGCGGCTGATCATGCCCACGACCTTGCCCTTGGACACCACCGGCACCTGGCGGATGCGGTGCGTATCGAGCGCATCGGCCACGTCGGCCAGGTTGTCGCTCTGCTGCACGGAGACGACGTGGCGCGACATGATGTCCTGGGCCTTCAGCCCGTGGCTCTTGACGTACTCGCGCGCCTTGGCGTCGGGATCGGCGAAGGCCTCGAGCCACCACTTGCGCCGCTTCTCGGTCCCCGTCTCGCTGCGGTGCGCAAGATCGGTCTGGGTGACGATGCCGATCAGCTGCTGATCGCCCGAGACGACCGGCACCGCGCTGATGCGATGGCGCACGAGGATGGCGGCGATCTCCCCCACCGTGGTGTCGGGCCCGACCGCGACCACATCCCGGGTCATGACGTCCTGCGCTTCCATGGCCTTGCCTCCAATGCGCTGAAAACATCCGCCGGCAGGATCGCCGCATCGGCGCTATATCGGCCTTGACCTGCGTCAAAAGGAGCGGCCCGACGGAAGCCTGCAGGCTCGGGCCGGCGGAGAGCATCGGAGCGTCCCATGGAGAAGCCCAACGCGCACGCCAAGTCGGCCGCCTCGCTGCTGGCCGTCGAGGACACCGAGTTTCTCCTGCGTGACGAGATGCGGGCGATCCGCTTCGCCCTGGAGTACGCCAAGGCCGACCTGCTCCTGCGCGATTGGGGCATCCGCTCCACCATCATCGTGTTCGGAAGCTCGCGCGTGCCCTCGCCGGAGGCAGCGGAGAGAGCCGCCGCCGCGGCGGCGAGCGAGGCCGAAAAGCAAGCGGCAGCGCGGCTCGTCCGGCAGGCCGGCTACTACCGGGTGGCGCGCGACTTCGGCCGCATCGCCTCGCAGCGCGGCGGCGCGCTCGCACCCACCGGGCGCTGGCGCAACAACGTGATCGCCACCGGCGGCGGCCCCGGCATCATGGAGGCCGCCAACCGCGGGGCGGCCGACGCCGGCGCGCCCAGCATCGGCTTCAACATCAGCCTGCCGCATCCGCAGCCGTCCAACCCCTACATCACGCCGGAGCTCGACTTCCGCTTCCACTACTTCGCCATGCGCAAGATGCACCTCGCCATGCGCGCCAATGCGCTGGCGATCTTCCCGGGCGGCTACGGCACCATGGACGAGCTGTTCGAGGTCCTGACCCTGCTGCAGACCGGCAAGGCGCCCAAGGCCCCCGTGGTCCTGTTCGGCGAGGCCTACTGGCGCCGGCTCGTCGACTTCGACGCGCTCGCCGAGGAAGGCATGATCTCGCCCGAGGATCTCACTCTGTTCGATTTCGCCGACGATGCCGAGGAGGGCTGGGAGAAGCTCGTCCGCCGCGGCCTCCAGGCGCTTACGCCCAATTCAGGCCCGTAGCGTTGCGGGTCCAACCGGGGTGCTCGCCCCCTTGCAGCCACAATCCGACGGGCAGGAGATGCAGGCCGCGATCGGTTGCATCCACCCAGCAAATTTGGCCGCTGGCGGGCATCGGGGCCGGGGGCATGCAGGGGTGCCCGGGCAGGCGGGAGACCACTGGGCGGCCTCCGCAGCCCTTCTGGCGGCCATTCCAGCGCGGGCCCTCCCGGGCGCCGCCGTTGACCGCGATCAATGCCGCCACGACGGCGCATCGGCTACGAGGCGCGCTTGGTTGCACATCACGCCGTGGGGATGGCGATGGCCTACAGGACCATTCTGGTACACTGCAACGACCGGCGCCGGATCAAGACCTTGCTGGCGCCGGCCGTCACCTTGGCGGAGACCTTCCAATCGCATCTGATCGGGTTGTCGGTGGTCCCTCCGGTGACGATTGTCTCGACCGGGGCGCCGCTCGGCCCGCCCGTCGTCGTCGATGGCCACTGCGAGGTCTACCGCACCGAGGACGACCCCGCCATGAAGGCCGCGTTCGAGGAGGCGGCGCGCGGACGCGGCTTCGTCGCGGAATGGTGCGAGGCCGAGGCCGGCACCTTCGGCGTCGCCGACCGCGTGCTGCCGCAGGCCTTCGCCTCCGACCTCGTCATCGCCGCCCAGGCCGACCCGGAGTGGCCCGGCTCGGATCGCCTCGACATCGCCGACCGCCTCGCCACGGAGAGCGGCCGCCCCGTCCTGATCGTGCCCAACGCCAGCGTGCACGAGCGCGTGGGCGAGCGGGTGCTGGTGGCGTGGAACTCCCGCCGCGAGGCTGCGCGCGCCGTGTACGACGCACTGCCCGTCCTGCAGCGCGCCAGGGAGGTCCGGGTCGTCTGGGTCAATGCGCAATCGGAGCGCGAGCGTGCGCAGGATGTCCCGACCGGGGATATCTGCGCCGCGCTGGCGCGTCACGGCGTGAAGTGCGAGGCGACCGAGCAGATCGCGCCCCGGGCGGGTGTCGGCGAGACGCTGCTCGCCAGCGCGGCAGAATGGAAAGCCGACCTCCTCGTCATGGGGTGCTACGGCCACACCCGTCTGCGCGAGTTCATCCTGGGCGGCGCGAGCCGCCACGTGCTCTCCCACATGACGCTCCCGGTCCTGATGTCGCACTGATACGGGCGGTGAAGATCCCGGATAAACCTCTGCCCCGACCTGGTGGTCGGGGCCTCGGTTTTCCGGGAACGCAGGCGGGAGCTGCAGGCGCGTCCCTCTTGCGTCCCCGGCCGGAGCGCCCGGACTTCATCGAAGATCAAGTCCGAGGGCGCGCAGAGCCGGGGTCTTCTCCCCTGCTGTTGGAGCGCCAGCCGATCGACGACCACCTCGATCGACTCTGCATCCGCAGCAGGGCGGACGTGCAAAGGCAGGCTTGCCCCGCCGTCTTCCCGGCTCCATTCTCTCGATGCGCTCCGGTGCCACAAATAGCCGGTGCCACAAATAGAGGACGGGGAGGTTGTCCATGGCTTACAGGCGCGTGTTCATCGTTGCTCTCGCACTCTCGCTTGCCATCGTCGCTGCGAGGGCCGAGGTGAGCGAGCTGAAGATCAGCAGGCAGCCTGGGCTGCTGTTTGCTCCACTGCTGCTGATGGAGCATCACAAGCTGATCGAGAAACACGCCAAGGATGCCGGCGTCCCCGATCTGAAGGCCTCCTGGCTGACGCTGATGAGCGGAGGCGCCAACAACGATGCGCTGCTGTCCGGCAATCTCCACATCGTCACCAGCGGCGTCACGAACATGCTGCTGCTCTGGGGTAAGACCAACGGCGACGTCAAGGCCATCATCGGCGTCAGCGGCCTGCCCTTCAAGCTCGTCACCCGCAACCCGAGCATCAAGACGATCAAGGACTACACTCCATCCGATCGCATTGCGCTTCCAACGGTGCGTCAGTCCATACAGGCCATAACGCTGGGCATCGCCCTGCAGAAGGCCTACGGGGACGACAAGGCCAACGAGAAGCTGCTTCCCAACCAGGTGCAGATGGGCCACCCCGATGCGCTACTCGCGCTGCTCAATCCGCGTCACGAGGTTGCGAGCCATTTTGCCTCGTCTCCGTTCCAGGAAATTGCGCTCAAGACCCCCGGCGTGCACGTCGTTCTCGAGTCCCGCGATGCGCTCGGCGGTGACGGCCATGTCGCGTGCGCTTACGGTACGACCAGGTTCTACAACGAGAATCCGAAGACGGTTCGCGCGTTCCTCGCCGCCTATGACGAGGCGGTCGCTCTGATCAAGAGCAACCCGAAGGCCGCCGCCGAGACCTATCTTTCGCTCGTGAAGGAGCGTGCGACCGTAGATGAGGTGGTGCAGCTCTTCACGCAGCCGGGCGCCATTTTCCAGGCCGCCCCGGTCCGCACCATGGTCTACGCGGAGTACATGGCGAAAGCCGGATTCATCAAGCCGACACCGAAAAGCTGGAAGGACTACTTCTTTCCCCTGCTGCACGACCGCGACGGAAGCTGAAATGGGAGAAATCCGGATGTGACAATCCAACGACAGCCGCCGAGTGGCGGTCCCGGCCGAATGCGCCCCTCCCGGCTCGGTCGGCCCAGCGGACTCATGCCTTGATCGTGTCCGGCCTCGTGGCTACTGTCGCCCTTTCGATGCATTGATCGCTGAGAACGGATGCCCGCGGGGGTGGCACCGGTCCCACGGGGAACAGGAGCAAGGCAGATGCGGACGATTGGGCCGGCCGGTACCGGCAAGGTGTGCGCGCGCCGAGTGCGCAAACCGGTGTTTTTGCTGTTGTGCTCGACGGCCTTGGCTCTCGCGCTCGTGATCGGCGGCCCGCCGGTTTCCCAGGCCGCCACGATGCTGGACAACCTGCTCGGCTCGTGGGCCGGATCGGGACAGATCAGGTACGACGACGGCTCATCCGAGGGCATCAGGTGCAACGCCTACTACACGGGCAGCACCGACCGGTTCCGCCTGGCGATTCGCTGCAAAAGCGACAGCACCGAGGTCGAGGTCCGCGGCCTGCTGACACGGCAGGGCGAGCAGCTCAGCGGCACCTGGGAGGAGCGCACCTTCAACGCCTCCGGCGAGGCAAAGGGCCGCATGGCCGGCGACAAGATGAGCCTCTCCATCAGCGGCGGCGGCTTCTCCGGGTCGATGTCGGTGGCCTATGCCGGCTCGAAGCAGACCGTGACCATCAACACCGAGGGCATCAAGATGCGGAGCGTCAACGTCACCCTGAGCAAGAGCGGCTGAGGCCGGCCGGGACTTGAGCGCCGAGACCCTGCTCTCCACCAGTGTCGTCGACGGCCGGCTGGTGCTGGTGGCCGCCGGTTCCTGGACCGCGGCCCACGCCCACGAGATCGAGCCGCTGATCGAGGCTCTGGACGGCGGGGCGCCGGGCGCGGGTGCGGTGTCCCTGGACATGCGCGGTGTACGCGCGCTCGACACCTTCGGCGCCTGGCTGGTGGAGCGCCTGCTGCGCCATTGCCGCAGCCGCGGCCGGGAGGCCGAGATCGTCGGCCTCGCTGCCCGCTACCGGGGCCTGCTCGAGAACGTGGAGGGTGCGAACCTGGCGGGACCGCAGCGCTCTGCCGGGAGCGACTGGCTGCTGGGAGCGCTGGCGCGGCTCGGGCGCGGGGCCGACGACCTCCGGCGCGAGCTCGTCCCGTTCCTCGACATGCTCGGCGCCTTGTGTGCCGCGGTCGTGCGCACGCTCGCCAACCCGCGCTCGTTCAGGTTCACCTCCCTCGTGCACCAGCTCGACCGGGTGGGCTGGCAGGCGGTTCCCATCGTCCTGCTCATCACCTTCCTGATCGGCGCCATCATCGCCCAGCAGGGCATCTTCCACTTCCGCAGGTTCGGTGCCGACGTGTACGTCGTCGACATGGTAGGCATCCTGGTGCTGCGCGAGATCGGCGTGCTGATCGTCGCCATCATGGTGGCGGGACGCTCGGGCAGCTCCTACACCGCCGAGCTGGGCTCCATGAAGATGCGCGAGGAGATCGATGCCCTGCGCACCATGGGCCGCGACCCCGTCGAGGTCCTGATCCTGCCGCGCGTCGTCGCCCTCGTGATCGCCCTGCCGATGCTGACGTTCCTGGGCTCGCTGGCGGCCCTCTACGGCGGCGGGCTCGTCTGCTGGCTCTACGGCGGCATGAACCCCGACATCTACCTCCAGCGCCTTCAGGAGGCCATCTCGTTCACGCATTTCAAGGTGGGCATGATCAAGGCTCCGTTCATGGCGCTGGTGATCGGCATCGTCGCCTGCTCCGAGGGGCTCCGCGTCAAGGGCAGCGCCGAATCCCTCGGCATCCAGACCACCGCCTCCGTCGTGAAGTCGATCTTCCTGGTGATCGTGCTCGACGGGGTGTTCGCCATGTTCTTCGCGTCGATCGACATGTGAGGCCCGTGACCGCGATGAACGCAGCGCCCGAAGCCGTGATCCGCGTGCGCGACCTCGTGGTCGGCTTCGACGGGCACGTGGTGCTCGACCGTCTCTCGCTCGACGTCAACCGGGGCGAGATACTGGGGCTCGTGGGCGGCTCCGGTAGCGGCAAGTCCGTGCTTTTGCGTACCATCATCGGCCTTCTGCCCAAGCGGCGCGGCAGGGTGGAGGTGCTGGGCGTCGACCTCGACCGCGCCAGCGACGCGGAACGCCGCGCGATCGAGCGGCGCTGGGGCATCCTGTTCCAGCAGGGCGCGCTGTTCTCCTCGCTCACGGCGATCGAGAACGTCGAGTTCCCCATGCGCGAGTATCTGGAGCTCTCCGACCGGCTGCGGCGGGAGGTGGCGATCGCCAAGCTGGAGATGGTGGGTCTCACGGCCGACGACGGTGCCAAGCTGCCCGCCCAGCTCTCCGGCGGCATGACCAAGCGCGTGGCACTCGCCCGCGCGCTGGCGCTCGACCCGGAGATCGTGTTCCTCGACGAGCCCACCTCGGGTCTCGACCCGATCGCCGCCGGCGACTTCGATGCGCTGATCCTCACCCTGCAGCAGACGCTCGGACTCACGGTTTTCATGGTCACGCACGACCTGGAAAGCCTCTATACCGTCTCCAATCGAGTCGCCGTGCTCGCCGACGGCAAGGTGGTCGTCACCGGGCCGGTCGCGAGCATGCTGGCGTCCGGGCACCCGTGGGTGCAGAGCTACTTCGGAGGCAAGCGCGCCCGCGTGCACGAGGTGCGGCCGGCGCATCCCGCAAGCTGAGAGCCTGAGACCATGGAAACCAAGGCGCGCTACGTCAGAATCGGGCTCTTCACCCTGGCGGTGATCGTGGGCGGCTTCCTGTTCGTATACTGGCTGCACGGCGCCGGGGGCTTGCGACGGCTCACCGCCTATCAGATCCGCTTCGAGTCTCCGGTCTCCGGACTGCTCAAGGGCTCCGCCGTGCTCTTCAACGGCATCCGGGTCGGCGAGGTCACGGAGATCAGCCTGCACGCCGACGACCCCAAGCGCGTCACGGTCTCGATGGCGGTGGACCCGGCGACGCCCGTGCGCGCCGACACCCACGTCGAGATCGAGTTCCAGGGGCTGACCGGCGCCACCGCGATCGCCCTCAAGGGCGGCAGCGCGGCGGCGCCGCCGCTGAAGGGCGCCGACGGCCAGCCGCCCCTGCTGATCGCCAACGATGCCGCCACCCAGAGCCTGACGCAGGCCGCGCGCGAGGCGCTGCGCCGCCTCGATGCCATCCTGGCGGAGAACGCCGAGCCCCTGAAGAGCACGCTCGGCAATCTCAACACCTTCTCGGCGGCGCTGGCGCGCAACTCCGACAAGCTCGACGGCATCGTCGCCGGCCTGGAGCGCCTGACGGGCGGCGGCAAGAAGGGGCCCGCCGTCATCTACGATCTGGCCGCGCCGCGCAAGTTCCCGTCCCTCGAGAAGCTGGCGCAGGCGCAGATCGCCGTTCCCGAGCCGGGCGCACCGATCGCGTTCGACACCCAGAAGGTCGTCCCGCGCTCGCCGGCGGCGGAGGGTGAGAGCTTCGCCAATGCGCAGTGGAGCGACACCATCCCCAAGCTCGTCCAGGCCAAGGTGATCCAGACCCTCGACAACTCCGGCTACCTGGGCGCCGTCAGCCGGCCGCTCGACGGGCTTTCCGCCGACTACCAGCTCCTGATCGACGTGCGCGCGTTCCACGTCGCCGGGGCGGCCGGCGAGATCTCCGAGGTCGAGTTCGGCGCCAAGGTGCTGGGCACGGGCGGGCGCATCGTCGCGAGCAAGGTGTTCGCGGGCAAGGTGCCGGCGGCCTCCGCGGGCGCCCAGGGCGGCGTCGCAGCGCTCGATGCCGCCTTCGGCAAGGCCGCCGTCGAGCTCGCCGTGTGGGTCCACGGCGTCCTGCAGGGCAGGGTGCGATAGGGCGCAGGCGTAGGGTGCCCTAAGGCGTCAGCCGCATTGCACCGATGCACCCGCGAGATTCAGTGCAATGCGCCTTCGGCTTGTTGCGCCCTACCTTGGTCGCTATTTCAGCAGCCCGATCTCGGCGAGATAGCGCAGGACGCCGGGATGGATGAGGGCGCGGCTCGGCGCCGCTGCCGCCGTATTGGCCGCCGTGCTCTCGCCGGCCTGGGCAAGCCGACGGGCGATGGCCGCCTCGCCATTGTGGAGCGCGCACGCAAGCCTGAAGGCCACGTCGTCCGGCAGCGTCGGACGAGCCAGTACGAAGCTCCAGGACCCGACGGACGCGATCGGCTCGCTCTGACCGGGAAAGGCGCCGGCCGAGACGGTAAGCGTCTTGAGGAACGGGTGCTTCGCCCGGATGCGGGCGATCTCGCCTGCGTCCGGCACGATGAAGCGGGCGCCCACAGGCCCCTTGGCCACCGCTACGAAGCCGGGCCAGCCGGCGCCGCCGCCCCACAGCGCCGCCGCGGCGCCCCCGAGCACCATCCCCGGTCCGTCGCCGGCGCGGTCGAGGAAGACCGCGTCGAAGTCGCGGTCGCGGTCGAGCCCCAGGCCGTCCAGCACGTAGCGCGCGAGGATGACGAGGCCCGATCCCTTGGCGCCGAACACGACAGGCTTGCCCTTCAGGTCGCCGATGCTGCGGTGTGGGCTGTCGGCGCGCACGACGAACATGCCGGCCGTGGCATACATGGCGCTGAGGATGCGCAGGTCCGCCTTCGGCCGCCCGATGCCGTTGAAGGCCTCGAGCGCGACCTCGCCCTGCACCAGTCCGAGATCGACTTTTCCCGCTTCCAGGAGCGGCACGTTCTCCGTGCTGCCCCTGGTGTTCTGCGGCCTCACCTCGAGCGTGGGCTCGATCTCGTTGATGGTGTCGGCGAACGCCTGGCCATAGGCGGGGAAGCCGCCGCCGGGTGTCGCCGTGGCGAGCGAGACGACCGTCCTCTCCATTGCCCTCTCCCGTTCCTCTGCCCGTGCGCAGCCCGAGCGGCGCGGCCTCGACAGTCCGGCAGTTTCCATGACAACATGCCGCCATGTCCAGACCGGCGTTCAGACCTGCCCGCATCGCCGCCCTCGCGGTCGCCGCCGCTGTTCTGGTCGCGCTCTCCGCCGGTATCGCACGCGCCCAGTCCGTCGAGCTCGACGCCGCAGCCAAGGCACGCAGGCTCGACGAGCTGTTCGGCCGGCTGAAGGCCGCCCGGGACGAGGAGGAGGGCAAGGCCTTCGTCGCCAAGATCTGGGGCCTCTGGCTCCGGTCCGGGCAGCCCGATCTCGACGCGCCGATGGACCAGGCCGCGAGGCTCATCTCCGCAGGCCTGCCCGCCCTGGCGCTGCCGCTGCTCGACGGCCTCGTCGCCCAGGCACCCGGCTGGGCCGAGGCCTGGAACAAGCGCGCCACCGCGCTCTACCTCATGGGCGAGCACGACCGCTCGCTCGCCGATATCGAACGGGCGCTGGCGCTCGAGCCGCGCCATTTCGGGGCGCTGGCAGGTCTGGGCCTGATCCGCGCGGGCCGGGGCGAGCACCGCGGGGCGCTCGCCGCCTACCGCCGGGCGCTGGCCGTCAACCCGTTCCTCGAGGAGCGCCGCGAGCTGATCCCGGAGCTGGAGAGGAAGCTCGGCGACAAGCCGATTTGAACCCCTGCCCGCGGCCTCCACCGCTCAACCGCCGTAGCACTTCAGCAGGACTCGCTCCCGCGCGCTCGCTGGCCATGCCTGAATGAGATAGCTGTCGCCGCAGTAATCAACCTCGCTGGGCGGCTCGATGTTGAGACCGGCAGAATGGACGCGTACCCTCAACCATTCGTGACCGAGCGCGATGGTGGGCTGGGGTCGGTCGTCGCCAGGACACGGCGCCAGCGCCATGTGCCCCTTGGAAAGCCGGAGCGACGCCTCGACCACGTGGTCCCACGCCTCCAGTGACAGCGCCGGCTCCGCGTCCAGCGTCTCGATCGTGACGGGCACGTCTCCATAGGTGTCCGTGGCAATGCCGATCACGCCGGGCTGAACGGCCAGGCGCAGGTCCATCGCTTCCTGCGTCCAGAAGTCCGGACTGCTCGTGTCCCCGGCGCCGTCGGCGTCGAGCAGGTAGAACTGGCGATAGCCGGCATAGACCTGGTACGTGACGGGCGCCGTCGCCATGCATCGACCTCCTGTTCTCGCCGTTCTCGACTGTGAGCTTGCGCCTCGGGGCTTGCCGGCACGCAGCGGCCCGGCAAAGCTCGAGGTGGTGCGGTCCCTCACACTGGTATAAGGAAAGCCTCGACACCACCGGGAATACCGGCGAGCCCATCTTATCAGGCAGCAGAATTGATCGCATCGAATTTGTACCGATGTGCAGCGAGGGAGAAAAGCTTCGCGTCCTGATCCCCACGACGGCGGGCGCCGTCGAGGTTCTCCTGCTCACCCGCGAGGATCCCGTCATCGGCCGCTCGGTGGCCTGCATCGGCGGCACCACCGAGACGGCGGACATCCACGCCGCCTACCACGCCTTCGTGGCCCGCGCGACCGGCATCGTCGAGCGCCTGTTCGGCCACCCCTGCTATCGCCTCGATGTCTCCGGGCGGATCGATGCCGGCTCCAGCTGGCAGCTGGGCGTGCTCACCGCCCATGCCCTCCACGCCGCGGGCCGCCTCGCGCAGGAAGGCGAGAGCGCCGATGGCATCCTGTGGGCAACGGGCACGGTGCGCGCCGTCGATCTGACGGTCGGCGCCGTGAGCCACGTGCCCGAGAAGCTCGCCGCCTCCCGCGAGCGCCTGCAGCGTGAGTTGCGCTCGGGCGCGCGCCTCCTGCTGGCCGTTCCCCCGTCCGGCTCGACGGCTCCGGTTTGGGGCAGGGAGGCTGCGAACGGGCTGGATGGCGCGACGGCGATCGAGGTCGCCACCGTCCAGGAGTTGTGGGAGAAGCTGGGACTGCCCGAGCCCGAAGGGCTGCGCAACGCGCCGGCCGCCCGCCAGGCCGCCGACCGGCGCAGCGACCTCGGGGAGGTCGGCGAGCCCCCTGCCTCCCGCCGTGCCGTCACGTCCGCGAACGGCGCTTCTCGGCCGCGCAGCGTGCCCTTCATGGCTCCCGATCCTCCCAGGGGCTTCGTCGAGCGGGCCCAGGAGACGTCGCGCCTCAAGGCGCGGCTGCTCGAGGCGCGGGGCGGCGTCGTCGCCATCAGGGGCCCGGGCGGCTTCGGCAAGACCTCGCTTGCAAACCGTCTCTGCGGGGACCCCGACATCCGCAGGGCCTACGACGACGGCATCCTCTACGTCGAGCTGGGGGAGAAGCCCGACAACCTCGTCGCGCGCATCGCCGATCTCGTGGAGGTGCTGACCGGCGAGCGCTCGGGCCTGCAGACCGTCGGCGCGCTCAGCGCCGCGCTCGCCGCCGCCCTCGGCGAGAGCCGCCGTCTCCTCGTCGTCGACGATGTGTGGCGCGAGCAGGACCTGCGCCCCTTCCTGCAGGGCGGGCCCGCCACCACCCGTCTCGTCACCACCCGCCTGGAGCAGGTCCTGCCCGTGGACTCCTACCGCGTACAGGTGGATGCCATGCAGGGCGGGGAGGCGGTGGCGCTGCTCGCCCGGGGGCTGCCGGCAGAGCAATGGGAGCCCGAGAGCGCGGCCCTGCAGGCACTCGCCGCCAGGCTCGGGGAATGGCCGCTGCAGCTCACCCTCGTCAACGGCTTCCTGCGCGACCGCGTGCTGGGCAGCCGCCGCCCCCTCGCGCAGGCGCTGGCCGACGTCGAGCGGCGCCTCGAGGCGCGCGGGCTCACGGCGTTCGATGCCAGGAGCGACGCCGCGCGCCATCAGGCGGTCGACAGGACGCTCGGGCTCAGTCTCGAGCTGCTGGCCGCGGACGAGCGGCTGCGCTTCCGCGAGCTTGCCGTGTTCCCCGAGGACACGGATGTGCCCATCGGCATCTGTGCCCGGCTCTGGCAGGAGACCGCCGGACTCGACGAGATCGACACCGAGGACCTGCTGCAGAAGCTCTTCGGCTGCTCCCTGCTGCTCGGGCTCGACCTCGAGGCGCGCACGTGCAGGCTGCACGACGTGGTGCGTCAGTACCTGCTCGACGGCTGGAGGCGCGAGCCGGCGGCGGACGCCGTGGCCGGGCTGCACGCGAAGCTGGTCGCGGCGATGGGCGATCTCGCCGCGGTGAGCGTCGATACCGAGGGAGAGCGGCGCTACGCCTACGAGCATGGCGTGCGGCATCTTGCGGCGGCAGGTCAGACGGACGCGCTCGGCGCCTTGCTTCTCGATCCGCGCTGGATGCAGGACAAGCTCAGGCTCATCGGCCCGCAGAGCCTGATCTCCGACTATCGCACCTTTGGCACGGGTCGCGCGCAAGAGCTGATCGGCGGCGTCCTCGACCTCACGGGCCGGATTCTGGCGAAGGACCCCGGCCAGCTGTCCGCGCAGCTGCTGGCCAGGCTGGCCCCCGGGGACGCCGGGGGGTTGGACGCGTTCCTCGCGGCCGCATCCGACGGTTTGCAATCTCCGGCTCTGGTGCCCTTGCGCCCGACTTTCACTGCCCCCGGTGCCGAGGTTCGCCGCTTTGATGGCCATCAGGGCAGCGTCCCGGGGCTCGTGGTGCTCGACGACAATCGCTTCCTGTCGTGCTCGCACGACAAGACGCTGCGGCTATGGGATGTAGAGAGCGGCGTGGAGCTGCGCCGCATCGAGGGCCACGAGGAGCCGGTGTACAGCCTCGTGCGTCTCGATCGTCACCGCGTCCTGTCCGGCTCGGGGGACAAGACGATCCGTCTCTGGGACATCGAGACGGGCCGGGAACTGCGCCGCTTCGTCGGTCATGAGGGTGGGGTCACCCGCCTCGCACTGGTGGATGGGCGCGTGCTGTCGGGCTCGGAGGACCGGACGGTCCGGCTGTGGGACATCGACACCGGGCAGGAGCTGCGCCGGTTTGCGTTGGCGCCCGAGTCGGAGGCGGAGGAGGACGTTAGCCAGCGGGGTCGGCTGAAAGCACTGCTGGGGCACGACCGCGGTGTGACTGCGCTGGCGGTTGTCGATGGTCGCATCCTGTGCGGTCTGGAGGACAAGACGCTGCGGCTCATCGATGTGGAGACCGGGGAGGAAGTGCGCCGCTTTGGCGACAGCGCCGGGCGCAGCCGCCCGGTCCTGAGCCTTGCCGCCCTCGACGAAGCCCGCTTCTTGGCGGGCGGCACCGAGTCGGGGGTCTTCCACCTCTGGGATTCGCGGACGGGGCGGGAGCTGAAGCGCTTCGAAGGCCTGCGCTTCTGGGCGGCGGCAATCGCGGTCCTGGACAGCCGCCACGTGGTTGTGGGCACCGCCGGCTACGCCGAGGTCGAGTTTTGGGATGTGGATGCGGCACAGCGAATTGTGCGTCACGGAGGACATCAGACTCACATCGTCAGCCTTGCCGTCCTCGATGGCCGGCATGCGCTGTCTGGCGACGACTACGGGGGCATCCGGTTCTGGGATCTCGCAATCAAAGACAAGGCCGTGCGCTTCAAGGGGCTGGATCACTGGGTGGCGACCTTCGCCGTGTTGGACGATCGCCGTGTGGTTACGGGGGCGTGGCATGGGGGGCTCACCATGTGGGACACGGCGAGCGGCGAGGAGAGGCTGGCCTTCAAGGGCGGGCATCAGAACTGGGTCGAGGCGATAAGGATTCTCGACAGCCGCCGCGTTCTCTCGTGCGGAAGGTTCGACAAGACCATCCGCCTGTGGGACCTCGCGACCGGCGAGGAGTTGCGCCGGTTCGAGGGCCACGAGGCCGAGCTTTCAGCCTTGGCTGTGGTCGATCACGTTCGCTTTCTGTCGGGTTCGCACGACAAGACGTTCCGGCTTTGGCACGCGGAGACCGGCGAAGAGTTGCGCCGCTTCGTAGGACACGATCAGCCGGTATTCGATGTCGCCCTCGTCGACAGCCGGCGGGTGCTTTCGGCGTCGAAAGACCGTTCCGTGAGGCTCTGGGACATCGAGACCGGCGAAGAGCTGCGCCGCTTCGACGGCCACGAGGATGCCGCCTACAGCGTAGTGGCATTGGGTGACCGCTACGCGCTCTCGGGGTCCGCCGACAGGACGCTGCGCCTTTGGGATCTCGAGACTGGGCGCGAGCTGCGCCGCTTGCAGGGACACGAGGACATCGTCCCTTGCCTCGTCGCACTCGACGGCCGGTATGTCGTCTCGGGCTCCGTCGACAGGACGGTTCGGCTGTGGGATGCGGAGACAGGAGCCCAGCTGGCGCGCTTCGACGGCGACGGCGTGTTCACGTCGCTCGCCGTCATGCCGGACAAACGCACGCTGCTGGCGCGCGACGGCTTGGCGCGCCTGCACTGGCTCGACATCAGACTGCCGCCGGACCATCTCGATCCCGCCTGAAGGTCGCAGCCTCGGTTTGCAGGCACGCTCAGCGAAGGTCGAGGAGACGGGCCCCAATCCCCTTCGTTGCGGCACTTGCGCACACCGGCATGACAAGGCTGGACGGCACTCGCTCAGTCCAAGGCGAGCTCGGCGACAACAGGCGCGTGCGATGAGCCGGCGATACCCGCCTGTGCAGCCCCGGACGCCGCGTCGGCGACGGTCTCGTTGAGGACCTCGACGGTCCGCAGATGCCGGGCGAGCGCCCGGCTCGCCACGATGTGGTCGAGCATCTCGCGACGGTCCCGGTGGCGCACCGACCAGCGCCGCTCCACCGGAATGGCGCGATCGAGCACCAGGAGAGACCGCGCGGCGAGCCCGGCATTGCCGGCCTCCTCGGGCGCGGCAGCAACGAGGCGCAGCGGCGTCTCGTGGTCCTCGGCGTTGAAGTCGCCCGCAACGGCGATCAGCCGCTCCGGGTCCTCATCGAGCCGCTCGTCGACGAGCAGGCGCAGCTCCAGCGCCTGCGCCGTCCGCTTGAAGGCGGAGAGGAAACAGCCTTCCGCCCAGCCGCGGGCGCTGCGCCACTGCTCGCTGGTGAGCTTCTCGCCGGGAACGGCGCTCGCGCGCGCAGCGCGCAGATGCAGGTTGACGACATCGAGCCGCCTTCCGCCGGGCAGCTCGACGGCACACAGCAGCAGCGGGCGGTCGAACGCGATCGCCTGCGGCCCTGCCCCTTTGGCCGTGCCCGTCAGATAGCCGTGCCGTAGCGGCTCGACGAGCCGATGGCGCACCTCCTGCCGCTCGCGGATGGGAAAGCGCGACAGGGTCACGAGATTGTGCACGCTCCCCACCCCGTACCCGGAGGGACCCGTGGTCGCCGCCCGCTCGAAGCCTGCGTAGCACGTGCCGTCGATGAGCCTCTCGAGCGCCACCAGGCGCCGCTCCGGCGCACCCGCCACGTGCTGTCCGTTGACCTCCTGCAGGCACAGGATGTCGGCCGCAATGCGCTCCAGGACCGGCCGCAGCACGGCGATGCGCGTCTCCAGGGGGATGCCGGTGCCCGGCTCCAGGTCGAGGTTCTCGAGGTTGAAGGTGGCAAGGCGCATGGCCAGGTTTCAGGTGCCAGGTTTCAGGTTTCAGGCAAAAGCGCCCCTGCAGCCCCTGGAACCTGACACCTGAAACCTGAAACCTCAAGGCTGACTCACGGCACCGTGCGCGCCGGTCAGCAAGTAACTACCAGCTGCGAACCGAGTTGCGCCGGTGCTTTGACACGCGTCAAAGCAGCGCGCGCAATCGAGGCTTTCAACAGAGAGCCGAGCCTGAATTAGCCCCACCGACAGCCGAACGTGCGAAGGAGCTCACCGATGGCGGACAACGCGACCAGCCGTACCCCCTACGGCTGGGGCAATACCAACGTCAACCTGATGATGACGCCGGCGACCGGCTATGCGCTGTGGGCCCCGGCATTCGCTGGCGCCGTCAAGTGGAACGGCCGGATGTACCAGGGGCTCGCCACCCTGGGCAGCGAATGGCTGGACTTCGTCAATCGCCGCCTGAAGGAGGACCTGCGCTTCCCGCAGCGGCTGTGCGCGAGCCAGTCGCCCGAGGAGGTGCGCCAGGTCTACGTCGCCTTCTGGCAGAAGGCCGCGGACGACTATCAGAAGGAGCTGGCGGTCATGACCAGGCTCGCCGGCGGTTTCCTCAGCAACAGCGTGAGCGCCGCGAGGAACGGCGCCGAGGAGACTGCCCGCGAGATCAGCCGCCCGTTCTCGGAGGCGGCCTGACGCCAGCCGCAATGAACGCAGGGCCGGTCCGCCGGGCGCCTCCGCACAGACACGCCGTCGACGGTTGCCGGTGCCACTGCGGGGCGTGCGGTGCCGGGCCGCCGTGGCTGCAGGGATGCCCTTCCCGGGCGCTGCGCGGGCCGCTGAGGGCCCTTGCGGGGTTGCCGTGTGGTCGAGCAGGGGGGAGGCTCGGCGGCGGTCCTGGAGGCTCTGCGCGAGCCTGCCGCGTTGGTGCCGCAAGCCGGGATGGCCGGGAGATCGTGAAGCCGTGGCGGGCCTCGAGAGCGTGAAGTCGTGAGGTCGTGAAGTGGCGTGCGTTCGATTTCACGATCTCACGAATTCACGATTTCACGATCTCACAAGCCGCGCGAGAGCCGCCGCAGAGGGAGAGAGGGGCCGACGCCCATGGCAGATGCAGGCCTTCCCGTGATCGCCGAGTTCCAGGTGCGCCGGCGCGCGTATCTGGCTCCCGACGGCAGCGCTATCGGCCGGCTGCCGGACTTCGCCGCCGACCTGGCGGCGCTGGCGGCGCTCTACCGGGCCATGGTCCTCACCCGCGCCTTCGACCTGAAGGCGGTGTCCCTGCAGCGCACCGGGCGGCTGGGCACCTACGCCGTCTCGCTGGGGCAGGAGGCGGTGTCGATCGGCGTCGCCAGCGCCATGCGGCCGGAGGATGTGCTGCTGCCCTCCTACCGCGACAACGGCGCGCTGCTGTGGCGCGGCGTCAGGATGGAGGAGATCCTGCTCTACTGGGGCGGCGACGAGCGCGGCAGCCGGTTCTCCGGCCCTGCGCACGACTTTCCCCTCTGCGTGCCCGTCGGCTCGCAGGCGCCGCACGCCGCCGGCGTCGCCTATGCCATGAAGCTGCGCAGGGAGCCGCGCATCGCCGTGTGCCTCCTGGGCGACGGCGCCACCTCCAAGGGCGACCTCTACGAGGCCATGAATTTCGCCGGCGTGCACAAGCTGCCCGTCGTGTTCGTCATCAACAACAACCAGTGGGCCATCTCCGTGCCGCTGCGGCTGCAGACGGCGTGTGCCACCCTGGCGGAGAAGGCGATTGCCGCCGGATTCCCGGGCGAGCAGGTCGACGGCAACGACGCGATCGCGGTCCGCGAGGGGCTGGACGAGGCCATCGCTGCAGCCCGCGGCGGCCGCGGCCCGCGCCTCGTCGAAGCCGTCACCTATCGCCTCGGCGACCACACGACGGCGGACGACGCGGCCCGCTACCGCCCGGCCGAGGAGGTGCAGGCGCACTGGAAGGAGGAGCCGATCGCCCGGCTCAGAGCCTTTCTCGTCGCGCAGAAGGCCTGGGGCAAGGCCGAGGAGGAGGCGCTGTCGCGCGACTGCCAGGAGCGCATCGACGCCGCCATCCAGCGCTACCTTGCCACGCCGCCGCGCGCGCCGCAGAGCATGTTCGACCACCTCTACGCCGAGCTGCCCGAGGTCTATGCCGCCCAGCGCCGCGAGCTCGAGGAGGGCGCGGCCGATGCCTGATCTCACCCTCGTCGAGGCCGTCAACCTGGCGCTGGCGCGGGCGCTGCAGGAGGATGAGCGCGTCGTGGTGCTCGGCGAGGACGTGGGCGTCAACGGCGGTGTGTTCCGCGCCACCGCCGGCCTGCAGGAGCGCTTCGGGGCCGAGCGGGTGATCGACACGCCGCTGGCCGAGCTGCTCATCAGCGGCCTCGCCGTGGGCATGGCGGCCCAGGGGCTCAGGCCCGTGGGCGAGATCCAGTTCATGGGGTTCATCTACCCCTGCATCGACCAGCTGGTGAACCACGCCTCGCGGCTGCGCAACCGCACGCAGGGCCGCCTCGGTTGTCCCATGGTGCTGCGCGCGCCCTGCGGCGCCGGCATCCGCGCGCCGGAGCATCACTCGGAGAGCACCGAGGCCATGCTCGCGCATATCCCCGGCCTGCGCGTCGTCGTCCCCTCCTCGCCGGAGCGGGCCTACGGCCTCCTGCTCGCCGCCATCCGCGACCCCGACCCGGTGGTGTTCCTGGAGCCGACGCGGCTCTACCGCTCGGCCAGGGGCGAGGTCGCCGACAACGGCGAGGCGCTGCCCCTCGACGTCGCGTTCGTGCTGAGGGAGGGCAAGGACGTGACGCTGATCGGCTGGGGTGCCGCCGTCAGGGAGATGCTCGCCGCCGCCGAGGAGCTCTCCGGCGAGGGCATCTCGGCGGAGGCGATCGACCTCGCCACGCTCAAGCCCTACGACGAGCGGACGGTGCTCGCCTCGGTCGCCAAGACCGGGCGCTGCGTGATCGTGCACGAGGCGGCGCGCACGGGCGGCTTCGGCGCCGAGATCGCGGCGCTGATCGCCGAGCGCGGCCTCACCTCGCTGCTCGCGCCCATTGTGCGCGTCACGGGCTACGACACCGTGATCCCGCTGCCGCGGCTCGAGCGGCACTACATGCCCTCGCAGGCCCGCATCGCGGCGGCGGCGCGCCGCGTCTGCCGGTTTGCTTAGGTTGGGGCGACCACCGGCGCAAGCCGGGGAAGACCCAACACACCACGAGGAATGTTGGGTCTGCTCCCGGCCTTCGCCGGGGTTGACCCCAACCTACACTTCGGAGGCTGACAATGCGTCTGTTTCTGCTGCCCGACCTCGGCGAGGGCCTGGAGGAGGCCGAGATCGTCGCCTGGCACGTCACCGAGGGCGACCGCGTGGTGGCCGACCAGCCGCTGGTGTCGGTCGAGACCGACAAGGCGGTGGTGGAGGTGCCCGCGCCGCAGAGCGGGCGCATCGCCCGCCTGTTCGGCGCCAAAGGCGACATCGTCAAGGTCGGCGCGCCGCTGGTCGAGTTCGCCGAGGGGCCGCATGCCGATGCCGGCACCGTGGTCGGCGACCTGCAGCCGGTTCAGCCGGTGCGGCGGCGTGGCGCTCCGCAGGCGCCGGCGGGTGAGCCGGCGCCGGCCCAGCCGCTGCGCGTCCTCCCCGCGGTGCGGGCGCTGGCGCGCAAGCTCGACGTCGACCTCAATCTGGTGCACGGCAGCGGGCCCGACGGCACCGTCACGCGCGCCGACGTCGAGCGCGCGGCCACGAGCCTCGGCACAGCCGGGCCGGCCGAGCCATTGCGCGGCATGCGCCGCGCCATGGCCCAGCGCATGGCCGCGGCGCACACGGAGGTGGCGCCCGCAAGCGTCACGGAGGAGGCCGACATCGGCGCCTGGCCGGCAGGCGAGGACACCACCATCCGCCTCGTGCGGGCCATCGCCGCCGCCTGCAGGGCCGAGCCCTCCCTCAACGCCTGGTACAATGCAGCCGGAGCGGAGCGCAGGCTCATTCAGCGCATCGACGTCGGCATCGCCGTGGACACCGAGGGCGGGCTCATCGTTCCCGTGCTGCGCAACGTCGCCGAGCGCGACCGGCACGACCTGCGCGCCGGCCTCGACCGGCTGCGGGCGGATGCCGCCGCGCGCGCCATCCCGCCCGACGAGCTGCGCGGGGCCACCATCACGCTCTCCAACTTCGGCATGATCGGCGGGCGCTTTGCCAACCTGGTGGTGGTGCCGCCGCAGGTGGCGATCGTCGGCGCCGGCCGCATCGCCCCGCGCGTCGTCGTGCACGAGGGCAACCCGGCGGTGCGGAACGTGCTGCCGCTCTCCCTCACCTTCGACCACCGCGTGGTGACGGGTGGCGAGGCCGCCCGCTTCATCGTCGCCCTCAAGGGCGATCTGGAGCGGTCCACCTGAGGCGGATGCCGCGCCAAGGCCGCAACCGGCAGGGGAGAGCGACGATTGGCATCGCGGTGGAGGGAGGTCCGCGGCAGTGCTTGGAGGTTGTCATGGTGCCGCACCGGCCCATGCCCCGCCCGTCGCCCTGGAACTGTCCGAGGTGCGCGACGTTGTGGCCCACGTCCTCTCGCTCGAGAAGACGGCATCGTGGGTTGCAGGATCGACGCAACCGGCCGTCGACACATTTCGGTTGACGACCGGCCGTGCCGCGCTGGTGCGCCGATCCACGTCGAGCTACTGCCCTGCGACGATGCTATCCGTTCCTGATTCCATGGAGCCTGCGCGATGTCCCGAACCGCGTCACCCGGGCCGCTCTCCACCCAGGTCCATCGGCAAGCCGAGCTGATGGACCGCATGATGCGCGCCCTCGGCATCGACGGGGCTGCGGCCGTCCGCCTGGATTGCGGCTGCGCCTTCGCGCTCGCGCGCACGCAGTGCCTGCACTGCCAGAGCAGCCGCGGCTGCGAGGCGTGGCTCGCCTCGGCCGGGTGCCCGTCCTCCCCTCCGGAGTTCTGCGCCGCCGCCGCGTTCTTCTGCCGCCTCAGCCATGCCACGCGGACCGGCCGCGACGCCTAGGCGACGGCTGCCACGCCCGGAGTCCTCGCCTGTCCCGGCGCATCGGCGGCGACGGGCGGTCATGGAGAAGGTCGACGGGCGCCTGCACGCGCTCATCGACCGCGCCCATATCCCGGTGTCAGCCGTTCACCGGCTTCGCCGACCCTCGAGGACGAAACGATTGTCATGCCGGGCGAGCGCGATAGCGCGAGACCCGGTACCCAGGGTCGAGGCTCCAGGCGCTTCCACTCGAACCCCTGGGTCCCGGATATTGCGCTTGCGCGCAATTCCGGGATGACAGCCAACGGTCGTACCTGAGTTTCGTTTCAGACCCCTCGCGCCAGGCGTTGCGGTCTTGCTGCGACGCTGGCGGCATGGGGTCTGGCTTCCTGCCTGCCCGCGGAACGAAGCGTGGCTCGCCTTCCGCTCGCATCGCTCCGCCCGTGGTGACGGGCGGATTTGGATGTATGGGTGGGCTTGGCCTTGGCCGATGCGTGGGGATGGCGACGGGCGCGGCGCGGGCCGGCAGCCACAGCAGGTACGACCGTCTCGGAGGGCTGCGCCACCCCCAGAGGGATCCATTTTTCCGAAGCCGGCACCTGCCTGCGCGAGTCGTCGGATTCGGCGCCCGAGACCGGGACCGGCAGCTCGACCATGAGGAGGCTGGCGAAAAGGCCGCCTAGCAGCAGCGCCACCGTTCGCAGGGCGCGCCACCTTCCAGTGTCGGGGGGCGTCTCGGATTGCGGATGGTCGAGCGTCTGTTCCACTCTGGCAACTCCAGGAGGTTGCGCGCGGGTCCGCGACCCGGGTGCGAGCTTCGGGCCTCGTGCCCGGGGGGCGGGGCGGCTCCAGCGGCCATTGCATCGGATGGCACACAAGATGGTGCACCGGCCGCGCGCGGGCATTCCCCGCTTCGGGGGAGATCTCGCCCGGTCGGCGGCCACGCTGCAGCCTGAGCGGCAGCGGGATATCTGCCGAGTGCAGCCGCGATCGAGGTTGCTGGCACGCGTCTCGCCGTCGTATGTCCCCCAACAGGCGCAAAAGAGATCGTGAGCGGGAATGAACACCGTAAGCCTGGGGCAAGTCGCCCTCTTCCTCGCTGCCGCGGTTGTTGCCGCGCCCCTGGCGAAGCTCCTGCGCGTCGGCAAGGTGCTCGGCTACCTGCTGGTCGGCGTGCTGATCGGGCCGGCAGGCCCCCTTGGGCCGGCGGGCCTGCACCTGGTGCACGACGTGGATTCGGTGCTGCACTTCGCCGAGTTCGGCGTCATCATGCTCCTGTTCGTCATCGGCCTGGAGCTGCGGCCGAGGCGCCTGTGGGCCATGCGCTCCGCGATCTTCGGCCTGGGCGGTGCCCAGGTGGCGCTGACGGGCCTGGCGCTCGCCGTTGCGGCCACGGCGTTCGGCCTCGGCTGGCAGGCCGCCCTGTTCGCGGGCCTCGCGCTGTCGCTTTCCTCCACGGCGTTCGCGCTGCAGGTGCTCGAGGAGAAGGGCGAGCTGTCGCTGCGCCACGGCCGCCTCGCCTTCGCCGTGCTGCTGTTCCAGGACATTGCGGCCATTCCCCTGATCGCCCTCGTCGGCCTGTTCGCCGTCGCCTCGGGCACGTCGGCGCAGCCCATGGAGCCCGTGGCGGCGGCCAAGGCCATCGGCGTCATTCTGGTGGTGGTGGTGCTGGGTCGCTACGTGCTCAACGCCGTGTACCGCCTGATCGCACGTACCGGCGTGAAGGAGGCCATGACAGCCAGCGCGCTGCTGACCGTCGTGGGGGTGACGCTCATCATGCAACTGGCCGGCATTCACGCCTCGCTGGGCGCGTTCATTGCCGGTGTGCTGCTCGCCGACTCCGACTATCGCCACGAGATCGCAGCCGACATCGCCCCGTTCGAGGGCCTCCTGCTCGGCCTGTTCTTCACCGCCATCGGCATGTCCCTCAACATCGGCCTGATCCTGGAGAAGCCCCATCTCGTGCTGGGCATCGTGGCCGGGCTCCTGGCCATCAAGGGGCTCGTGCTGTTCCTCCTGGGGCGGCGGGCTGGCCTCGAGACCGGCCCGGCGCGCAGGCTGGCCCTCGTGCTCTCGCAGGGCGGCGAGTTCGCGTTCGTGCTGTTCGCCGCCGGGACCAGGGCCTACGTGCTCGAGCAGCCGGTCGCCGACCTGCTTGCGGTCGCCGTCACGCTCTCCATGGCGGCAACGCCGCTGCTCCTGATGATCGACGAGCTCGTCTCTCCCGAGCAGGCGCCGGTGCGCGCCTTCGACGAGATGCCCCCCAACGAGGGTCACGTGGTGATCGCCGGCTTCGGGCGCGTCGGCCAGATCGTCGCGCGCGTGCTGCGGGCCAAGCGCATCCCGGTCACGGCGCTCGATGCCAACCCCGAGCAGGTGGACTTCGTGCGCAAGTTCGGGGCGCAGATCTTCTACGGGGACGCCAGCCGTCCCGAGGTCCTCGAGGCGGCACAGACCGGCAGGGCCCGCGCGTTCGTGCTCGCCATCGACGACGTGGAGGCGTCGCTGCGCACGGCACGGGTCGTGCGGCGCAACTATCCCGGCGTGCCGGTCTATGCGCGGGCGCGCGACCGCCGCCATGTCCACAGGCTGATGGACGAGGGTATCCGGATCATGCGGCGGGAGACGTTTCTCGCGAGCGTGGACCTGACGCGGGAGGTCCTGCGCGGGCTGGGCCTGCCGGAACGCGAGGTGCGCCATACGGTGGACACCTTCCAAGTCATGGATCGCAAACGGCTCTACGAGGACTACAAGGACTACACCGACGTCGAGAAGGTTCGGGGGCGCTTCCAGAGCCACGCGCAGGAGCTCGAGGAGCTGTTCGCCAGGGACGTGGAGGAAGAGGCCGCAAAGGGGAAGGAATCCGCAGGCCGCACTTCGGCCGGCAGGGACTGACCGGCAGCGACCAGGACGGCTGGGAAGGGGGCGCATGACCATGCAACGACCGACCGTGAAGGCGCGGCACCTGCCCGGCCTCGGCATTCTCGCCGCGCTGGCGGTGTGCGCCGGGGCCGCGGCCCAGACGCCGCAGGCCGTGCAGACCAAGGAGGCGGCGCCCGCCAAGGCCGCGCCCAAGAAGCCTGCAGCGAAGGCCGAGAAGCCTGCGCCCAAGGCCGAGCAGAAGACGGCACCCAAGCAGACCGCGGCCAACGCCCAGTCGGCCGACCAGCTCATTGCCGAGCGCCTCACGCCGGCGCAGCAGCAGACGTGGGCCGAGTACCGTACCGCCCGCAGCGCCTGGGAGGGGACCTATCGCGCCTACTGGCGCAAGGTGGAGGCCAGGCGCGCGGCGCGCAAGGCGAAGCGCACGGCCGGCCAGGCGGTCACGGCCGACGACTACGTCGCGACCCACCCGCCCAAATATCAAGGCCCGGAGCTGCCGCCGGATATCGCCAAGCTCGTGGCCTCCGTGCGGCCGCCGCCGCGTGAGCGGGATCTGCCGTCCGTCGCCGACTTCCTGGCGCATGCCAAGAAGCAGTTCGGCTTCGTGCCCAAGCGGGCGAGCGAGCAGGCGTTCAAGCGCAGCTACGCCATCGAGGCGCTGAAGGTCGGCCTGAGCAAGGACCAGGTGGTACGGGTCTACGCGCTCGAGACGGGCGGGCTCGGCACCTACGACATGATCTCGGGTACCAACCCCGTGACCAAGCAAGGCAAGCCGATCTCCTCGGCGCTCGGCTACGCCCAGCTCCTGCACGCCAACTCGACGGGCGAGATCGTGAAGCACGGCGAGGCCTTCGCGAAGCGGCTCGTCGCCATGGCCGCCGCGCCCGGCACGCCAGCCGCGCGCGCGGCCGAGCTCAAGGCCAAGGCCGGCATCCTCGAGAAGATGCTGCGCGCGGCCCGCTCCGTGCCCAACGAATGGAAGGCGCACATGCGCTTCGCCAAGACGGCCAAGGGTCTCGGCATTCACGCCCTCAACCTCGATGCCGACGTGGGGCCCTGGATGCAGGTCTTGAAGCTCAAGTCCCTCAAGGACAGCGCCGCCAGGCACGGGCTCGCCAATCTCAGCGGCGCCGAGATCGAGCTGATGAACCTCGCGGGCCCCGGCACCGGGCTCGAGATGATGACGCCGCTGGGGCGGGAGATGCCCACCGCCAACTTCTTCAGCGAGGGCGGCTACGCCAGGAACCCGGTCGTGCGCGACAGGAGCGCCGCAGAGCTTCTGGCCACGCTCGAGGCCCGCATGGAGGTGCACCTCAAGAAGACCGGCTCGATCGAGTTCGCCCGCATCTTCGACGAGGTGGCGGGCAAGTAAGGCAATAGGCAGTAGGCAGTAGTGTCGCTAGATACGGCGTTGCCGGGCCCGCTGCCTATCTGCCGCGCAAGGAGGTGCCCGGCGGGAGCGGGAATCCGCGCAGGAGCTCGGCGGCGGCCATCGGCCTCTTGCCCGCGCGCTGCAGCTCCACGAGCTCGACGGCGCCCTCGCCGCAGGCCACGGTGGGCACCCCGTCCAGCACCGTGCCCGGAGCGCCGGAGCTCCGAGCGATACGCGTGCGCAGGACCTTGATACGCTCGCCCCCAACGCCAGCCACGAACCAGGCGCCCGGGGCGGGCGAGAGGCCGCGCACGTGGTCGTGGACCTCCCGCGCGGGACGCGCAAAGTCGATGCCGGTCTCGGCCTTGTCGATCTTGGCGGCGTAGGTCACGCCGGTTTCGGGTTGCGGCTCGCAGACGAGCATGCCGCGGTCGACGTCGGCGAGCGCCTGCACCATCAGCCGTGCCCCGCGCCCGGCCAGCAGGTCGTGCAAATCGCCCGCCGTCGCGTCGGGGCCGATGGGGACATCCTCGGCGAGGCAGACGGGGCCCGTGTCCAGCCCCTCGTCCATGCGCATGATGGTTGCTGCGGTCAGCGTGTCGCCGGCCATGACGGCGCGCGCGATCGGCGCCGCACCGCGCCAGCGCGGCAGCCGGGAGGCGTGCAGGTTGAGGCAGCCGGCCCGCGGCGCTACGAGGACGGCGCGTGGCAGGATCAGGCCGTAGGCCACCACCACGCCCGTGTCCGCGCCATGAGCGGCGAACGCCTGCTGCTCGGGCTCGTTCTTGAGGGAGCGCGGGGTGAGGACGGGAAGGCCTGCGGCCTCTGCGGCGAGGTGGACGGGCGACTTGCGCTCGCGCCTGCCGCGGCCGGCCGGCTGAGGGGCCCGCGTGTAGACGGCGGCCACCTGGTGGCCAGCCGCAAGGATGGCCTGGAGGCTCGGGACGGCGAAATCGGGGGTGCCCATGAAGACGATGCGCATGCCGGGATGCCGGGGTCAGACCCCTCGCCTCCAAGTTGGCAGTAAGAACACGACGCAGGGCGGAGGGGTCTGACCCCGCTCGAGTCTATGGTGTCAGACCCGCAGGGTCCGACCCCTTCTCCGACGCCTTGTCTGGCGCCTTGTCTGGTGCCTTGTCTGGTGCCTTGTCTGGTGCCTTGTCTGGTGCCTTGTCTGGTGCCTTGTCTGGTGCCTTGTCCGACCCCTTCTCCGGCGCCTTGACGGATTTGGCCTGCTTCTTGAACTTGCGCACGATGATGTCGCGCTTCAGCCGGGACAGGAAGTCTATGATCAGCTTGCCGTTCAGGTGGTCGATCTCGTGCTGGATGGCGGTCGCGAGCAGGCCGTCCGCGGCAAGCTCCTGCGGCCGGCCCTCGCGGTCCAGATAGCGCACCTTGACGGTGGCCGGCCGCTCGATCTCGAGCCGCACGTCGGGGATCGACAGGCAGCCCTCCTCGTAGACGCGCATCTCCGCGCCCAGCTCCACGATCTCGGGGTTGATGAGAACGAGGGGCCGGTGCTCCTCCTCCTTGGAGGTGGCGTCGAGCACGATCAGCCGGCGCGGCACCCCGACCTGGACCGCCGCGAGGCCGACGCCCGGCGCGGCATACATGGTCTCCAGCATGTCGTCGGCAAGCGCTTTCAGCTCGGCATCGATACGCTCGACAGCGGCACTCTTCTTGCGCAGCAGCGGGTCGGGCAGGGTGATGATGTTACGTACGGCCATGGTTCTGACATAAGGTGGCGGCCGGGCAGGGTCAATTGCCCTCGAAGCCGCGGCGCGGGAGGCAGTCCGGCCCGAGCCCCCGCCGCGGAAGACTTTGTGCGCGCCTGCCGCCGGCACCGCCCGGCGCTTATGCAAACGAGCGCTTGCGCAACCAACGCTTGTGCGCGCAATGTCGTGCGCCCGACTCCCCTGCCCCAGCTCAGAGCGCGCCACAACGGCCGGCCTCACCATGCCCAAGCAGCTCGTCTCTACCAAGACTGTGCCATCTCCGGCGAGGAGCCCCCGCGCCCCTGGTCGGACACGGAACGTCCTCGGTTCACGCGCCCCGGCGCTGCGCCAATGGCGCTAGCCCGCATGTCGCGCAAGACCGATCCGCCCTCCGCTCCCTTCATCCTCGGCCGGGAGGAGTGGGTGGCGCTGCCGGAGCTCGGCCTGCCGGCCATCAAGGTCAGGGTCGACACCGGCGCGCGCACCTCCGCTCTGCACGCGTACTATGTCGAGCCGATCGGCTCCCCACGGGCGCGCAGGGTCCGGTTCGGCGTGCACCCGCTGCCGCGCCGGCGCGACGTGGCGATCGAGTGCACCGCCCGCCTGATCGACCGGCGCGAGGTGAAGAGCTCGAGCGGCGAGAGCGAGCAGCGCTACGTGATCGAGACCGAGATCAGCATCGGCGACCGGCAATGGCCGATCGAGATCACGCTCGCCGACCGCAACATGATGACTTACCGCATGCTGCTGGGGCGCCAGGCGATCCAGGCCGGAGTGCTGGTCGACCCGTCCTCGTCCTTCCTGCAGCCCAAGCTGCACTACGGCGTGTACGAGCTGACGCGGCGGTGAACCGGCCGTCGACGGCACCGCCGGACCGGGCGCAACGCACAGGGCGCATAGCGGATGGCGGGAGCGCCATCCACGCCACGCGAAGCGCGCTGGCGCGGTTGTCTACGACCGGCTGGCGGCCGGGGCGCCCTTCACAAGTCGCGACCCGATTATGGCGAGCGCGCCCACGACGAACACGCCCACACCGAGCTGCCAGGACACCGTGACGCCGAAGTAGGCCACGCTGCCACCCAACTCGGCCAACATCCAGCCCACAAAGGCCACGGCAGCGCCGACCAGGCACAGCAGGATGCCGAGCACCAACAACGCCATTCGCATGCGACCCTCCCCCTCGTTTCGCCGGCGCGCGAAACGCACTGGGCCGGCGACCCAACACGACCGACGACCACACCCGTCGGGCAGCCGGGCTCGGATCGGGCCTTGCCAGCCCGCCTACCGGCGCAGCTCGAGCGAAGCCGACCCGGCGTCGCCGGTCAAGCGCACACTTTGCCGGTTGCCGGCCACGGTGATGAAAATCGTGCCGGACGTGTTGTATTCGCTGTTGTGGAAGGTGCCCTGATAGCTGTTGCCGCCGACCCGGCGCACGGTGGCGGTCTGGGTGGCCCGGCCCGAGGCGGTCGCGCAGGTGGCCGTCACTGTGTAGGACGTGGCCGACGAGCGCCGGAACTGCGCGCGGCACTGTGCTCGCTCGGCCTGGCCCGAGCCGCCTAACGCCATCGACCCGCCGCCGCGCCAGGCCCCCTCGAGCCCGGCCGATTGCGACTGTGTCGCGGCTTGTGCCCAGGCCCGGTCAGGGCTGGCCGGGCCGGCGAGGAGAGCGATGACGGAGCCGACGACCGCACCGGCGACCGGCCCTCGCATCGTTGGAGCCATGCGCTTGCGTCCCATTTGGTTACCTCCGCTGCTGTCATGGCGCCCCAGAACCGTCCGCCGCCTTGACAACCGGAATCGGGGCCGTTCGTTCCCTGTTTACCGAGTGCTGCGCCGCGCCCAGGGGTGCCCGTCACCCTTGGTTATGGACAGACCGGCATCGGCGTGAGAGGGAACGAGGAAATTCGATCAGGAGGAGGGTTCCAGATGCTCACGCTCTACTACGCGCCAGGCGCATGCTCGATGGCGGCCCACATCGTGCTCGAGGAGGCAGCCGAGAAATACGAGGCCAGGCGGGTCGATCTCGCCAAGGGCGAGCAGCGCACCGAGGCCTATCTCAAGGTGCACCCGATGGGCCGCGTCCCCGCGCTGCTGCTCGACAGCGGCGAGCCGCTGACCGAGAACACCGCCATCCTGCCCTATCTCGGCAAGCGCTACCGGCTCTGGCCCACCGACCCGCTGGCGGAGGCGCGCGCTCTCTCGCTGCTCGGCTTCTTCGCCACCAACGTACACCCGGCGCACGCCCACATCGCGCGGCCCGGGCGCTATGCCACCGACGCGTCGCACTTCCCCGACCTGCAGGCCCAGGGACGCAAGATGTTCCACGACTACCTGCAGCAGGTCGACCGCATGCTCGCCGGCCGGGAGTGGCTCTCCGACCAGTACTCGGCGCTCGATCCCTACGCCTTCACCTTCTACGCCTGGGGCGTGCGGCGCGAGCTGCCGATGGCAGAGCTGAAGAGCTATACCGCCCACAAGGACCGCATGCTGGCCCGCCCCGCCGTGCAGCGCGTCGTGGAGGACGAGAAGGTCAAGGTTTGATGCTCACCCGTCATCCCGGCCATGGATTCCTCTGGGCGACGCGAGCGTTGCTCCGATCCGGGACCTCGTGAGGCCGGCTGCGACTCGTACTACGAGGTCCCGGGTAGTCTCGCCCCTGCGGGGCTCGGCTTCGGGGATGACGGGTGGAAGGCGCTAGGCGCCGCCGGGGCGCAGGTCGGAGCGGTCGACCATGCCGAGCCAGGCGCAGACCTCGCGGGCGTGCGCGGCGGGCGCCGTGACCGGGTAGTAGATGCGCTCGAGGCGGCCGTCGGCGACGGCGAGCGTCAGGCGCTTCAGGTAGGTGACGCCGCCGGTGGAGAACGTCGGCAGGTCCAGCGCACGCTGGAAGGCGAATGCCTCATCGCTGGCGATCTCGAAGGGGAGCCCGAGGCGCTCCACCAGCTCGCTCTGCCAGGCCGTCGGCTGGGTGGAGAGGCCGAACACCTGGGCGCCGACCTGGCGGAAGCCGGCGTAGAGATTGCGAAAGCCCTCCGCCTCGGGCGTGGAGCCGTGGGCGCCGGGGATGTCGTCCCACCCCGGCGGGTCGGGCAGACCGGGACGGCCGGTCCAGGGGTAGCAGTAGACGATGGCGAGGCCCGCCAGCCGCGCGAAGTTGATGCTGCGATCCGCCGTGGTCGGCAGGTCGAGGTCGGGGAGGCGCCGCCCGCGCTTCAGGTGGCGGACGCCGCCGTCGTCCGCCGGCGCAGCCGTAGCGGCGCTCATGAGCGCGGGTTCTGCTGGAGCCAGGCGAGAACCTCGCCGGCGTTCCGGTCCGGCGGGAACACCGGGTAGAAGACCTGGATGACCCTGGCATCGTCGATGACCATGGCGAGCCGCCTGATGAGCGTCAGGCCCGCCACCTCCATGGTGGGGAGCCGCAGCGCCCGGGTCAGCGCCAGCGTCTCGTCGGACAGCAGCGGGAAGGGGAGGTGCAGGCGCTCCGCCGCCTCGCGCTGATAGGCCGTGTCCTGGGTGGAGAGGCCGAAGACATGGGCCGCGCCGGCGGCGGCAAGGTCCTTGTGCAGGTCGCGGAAGGCGCAGGTCTGGGGCGTGCAGCCGCGCGCGCCGGGGATCATGTCCCAGTCGGGAACAACGGAGATCTGGCCGGGCACGCCGGTGCGCGGGTAGGCGAACACCACGACCCGGCCGGGGAGCCGGGCCAGCGACACCCGGGTGCCGTCGGTGGCGGCAAGCGCGATGTCGGGCACGCCGAGGCCGGCGAGGTGCCGCGCCCCACCGTCGTCCTGGGGGGCCGGGATTTTCGACCAGTCGACCCCCATGAGACTGGGCTGAGTGCCGGAGACCATGAGCCAACCCCGTTGTCCAGCGGCGGGCCGGCCCAGCCGGGCCGCCGAAAGCCTTTGCGCAGTCACTTTCCTAGAGCAATCTGGCGCCGATAGAAAGCCGGCGCATGCGGGCCCGCATCGGGAGCCTGGCGCCTCTGCCAGATCGCGCAATGAACAACAAGCCGCTCATCAAGCACGTCGATCGCACCCTGGGTGCGCTGGCACGTTCCATCGTCCGCAACGGCGTCGCCAAGCCCTTGCTCGCGCTCAACTACAAGGTGGAGATCGTGGGCAGCGAGGAGGCGCTCTCCTGCACCGACGGTGCGCTGGTGGTGTCCAACCACGTCTCGTTCCTCGACGGGCCGTTCCTCGTAAGCGAGGCGTGGCCCTACGCGCGCATCCGGGTGACGGCCTGGCACGCCGAGTACAGCGACTGGAAGCAGTGGTGGATCATGAAGCTGTTCAGCGCCATCTCGCTGGGCAGCCCGAAGAACCCGCCCAAGGGCTGGCAGCGCGATGCCCCGAACCCGGAGGAGCTGTGGGCCGCCGAGCGCCAGCGCCGCAGGGCACGCTCGGTGGAGATCATGGGCAAGGTGCTCAACGCCGACCGCCATCTCCTGCTGTTCTGCGAGGGCGCCATCGGCGACGGCCGCAGAGTTGCGATCCCGCCGCATCTCTCGGGCGTGCACGACCTGATCGAGGCACTGCCCGACAAGCCCGTGCTGCTGGTCAGGATCGAGGGCCTGGAGCGCAGCCTGTTCGGCAAGCTGCGCCCGCGCGCGCCGCTCCTGCAGCGGCTGCCCGTGCGGATCACCTTGAAGCGGGTCGACAACGTCTCGCTGGAGGGCGGCCCGCCGGGGCTCAACGCGAGGCTGGAAGCCTACTACAACGAGGGCACGCCGCTGGCCACGCGCGCCGATGCTGCGGCGTAGGCGTAGGGCGGATTAGCGAAGCGTAATCCGCCATTTCCGACGGTGACGCGGTGGATTACGGCTATCGCCTAATCCGCCCTACTCCCTGCGGCATGAGAGGAGTGTACCCATGAACGACCCGGCGAAGGTTCTGGAGCCTTGGCAATGGCCCGAGGCGCACTGGCGCGGACTCGTCAACCAGGTGCGTGCCGGACGCTCCTATCGCCCGCAGCGCTGGAAGAACGGCGCGCGCTGCGCCTTCGCCCTCTCCTTCGATTCCGATCACGACACCAACGAGCTGCGCGACGGCGGCAAGTCCATCGGCCGCATGGCCTGGGGGCAATACGGCAACCGGGTGGGCGTGCCGCGCATCTTGGGGCTCCTGCAGCGGCACGATATTCGTGCCACTTTCTTCGTACCGGCCGTCGCCGCGCTGATCTATCCCGACGAGCAGCGCCGGGTCGTCGCCGAGGGGCACGAGATCGGCATCCACAGCTGGATCCACGAGCTGAACTCCGTGCTCGCCTATGATGACGAGCGCGACCTGATGCTGCGCGCCGCCGACGCGCTGGAGAAAATCGCCGGGGTGCGGCCGGTCGGTGCGCGCACCGCCTCCTGGGACTTCAGCCCGCACACGCTGCGCATCGAGAAGGAGATGGGGCTGCTCTACGATTCCTCGCTCATGGCCGACGAGGATTGCTACGAGTTGCTCATGGACGGCGAGCCGACCGGCGTCGTCGAGCTGCCGGTCGAATGGGTGCGCGACGACGCCGTCTATTTCTGGATGAACCGTTTCCAGTCGCTGCGCCCCTATACGCCCCCGAGGGACGTGCTCGACATCTTCCGCCGTGAGCTGGACGCGGCCTACGAGGACGGCGGCATCTTCCAGCTCACGACCCATCCGCACGTCATCGGCTATCGCTCGCGCATCTGGATCCTCGACGAGCTGATCCGGCACGCCAAGGCCAAAGGAGATGTCTGGTTCGCGACGCACCGGGACGTGGTGGAATATGCCAGGGCGCATGCCGCGTGAGGTGCGTAGGGCGGATTAGGCGATAGCCGTAATCCGCCGGTTCACCATTACAACGGCGGATTACGCTTCGCTAATCCGCCCTACGACGCGGGGAAACTAGGGTCACCGTAGGGATAGAACCTCTTCAAGTCCACGTTCTCGTAGGCGAGCCCGTCGAGGCGCACGGTGCCCAGGAATGGCTCGGCCGGCTCCACCAGCAGGATGGTCCTGGCAAGCCCGCTGTCGTGGAAGCCGCGCCGGAAGTGGACGCGTGACTTGATGGCGATCGCATCGAAGCTGCCGGCGTCGAGCCCGAGCCACGTCAGCGACGTGGGCTCCATGACCTGAACCAGGTAGGTGCTGAGCACCAGCACATTGTTGCGACCGAACCGGATCGTGGCCCAGAGCTGGCCGGCGCGCTGGGCTACGTTGAGGATCGTTCCCCGGATGCGCACCGGCTGGCCCGCGGAGGCATCGACGCGCCCGCCGACCTCCATGTCGAAGCTGTCGCCGGCCTTTGCACCCGCCTCTTCGAGCCTGCGCGTGGCCTTGGCGTCGGCGACCGTTGCGATCAGCGTGCTCGACAGGTCCTGCTCGATGATCTCCCGGAGCAGCCAAGTCGCATAGCCGGAACGGTCGCTGTGGTCGGCCAGCACCACGGGCCTGTCGCCGCTTGCGATCGCCTGCTTGGCGAGCGCCACGCCTTGCGGGATGGTCAGGACCTTCGTGGAGCCGAGCAGCGCCTTGCGCTCGCGCCAGGCGGTCCGCGCCATGTCGTCGGCAATGAGCCTGGCCAGCTCGGCATTGCCGTTGGTCACGGCCTGGATCGTCATGCCGACGTCGGGCACGTCGGCGAAGGGGAAGCCGAAGAAGACGTTGACGCAGGCATCGGGCTCGCGCGCCTCCCAGGTGAGGGCGCGCTGTACCAGATCCATCCACGGCGACGCTCCCGTCCATTGCAGGACGGTCGGCGAGATGATGGGCACCTTCACGACCGCATGCGCGGGCACGTAGTCGCCACGGATGGCGCGCACCAGGGTGCGCGCGGCACGCTCGCCCTGCAGATAGCTGTCGTAGTGCGGGAAGTATTTCACGCAGAAGGCGAGGTCGGCCCAGCGCAGGAACGCGTCGTCCTCGTTGCCGTGCAGGTCGAAGGTGCCGGCGATGCGGGCCTCGGGGCCAACCGCCTCACGCACGCGGCGTGCGATGTCCGCCTCGGGCCGCGGCACCCCGCGCACGGCCATGGCGCCGTGCAGGGCGAGGTAGGCACCGTCGAACGGACCTTCGGCCTTTATGCCGGCGATCATCCTGCCGAGGAACGCCTCATAGGCCTCGGCGGCGATCCAGCCGGACCCGGTGCCGGTCCTCGGCCAGAGCGGCGACTCTATGCCGACGAGCTCCACGCCGTCGTACTCGCGGGCGACCTTGACGAAGCCGCCCATGTAGCCCCTGGGATCCGAGGCGAGCAGCGGCTCGCCCTTTGCGGGGGACCCCTCGTAGATGAAATCCTGGAGCGTCGTATCGTTGCCGAGGAACGAGACGGTCTCGTGTGTGAACTGCAGCACCGCGATACGGATATGCTTTGTCATTGCTGCTCCCCACCCGCTCGGGCTCATGGGTCACTATGCGCGGGTGTCTGCGTCCGGGTCCAGCCCAAGCAAGGCCGGCGCTGCTGCGGGCGCCCACAGCAAGAAGGTCCGCTTCCGTGACACCACGCGGCCATCGGGCTAAGATAGCTCATGACCAGGACAGGCACAGCGACCGCGCCACATCCCCGCATCACGTCCGATCCCAACGTGATGCTCGGCAAGGCCTGCATCAGAGGCACGCGCATCACCGTGGAGCTGATCCTGCGCTGGCTGTCAGAAGGGCGCACGTTCGCCGAGCTGCACGAGGCATACCCGCACATCAGCGAGGATGACATCAAGGCGGCGCTTGCCTATGCCGCCGATAGGATGGCGACAGGGAGACCAGAGGCCGCCGAATAGGCATGGGCTTCCTGGCCGACGAGAACGTGCCGCGACCCATCATCGAGCGGCTGAGGACGGACGGGTTCACCGTTCGCTCTATCTTCGAGGAAAGCAGGGGCATCAGCGACGCCCACGTGCTCTCTCTCGCCAATGAGGCGGGGTTGATTCCGATCACGCAGGATCATGATTTCGGCGAGCTTGCCATTCTGCGTCGCATGCCTGTTGCCGGTGTCCTGTTGCGGGAATTGGCTCGGCTGCCACTTCGAGAGCAGGCAAAGCGTGTTGCAGGGTTTCTTTCGATCGACCCGGCAGACTTGGCTGGCAAGCTGACCGTGATCGAGCCGGCGCGGGTTCGCATACGCGCATTGCCGCAGAAATAGATCCGATCACCCCAGCCCCGCGCGCTTCAGTTCGCCGGCGAGCTTGCCGCGGGCGGCCGGGTCGATGCGGAAGCGGGCGGTGACGGCGCCGGTCTCGGCGCAGGCGTCCTCGGCGAGCACCTCGGCGTGGGCATGGAGCCAGCTGAGCAGACGGCTGGCGTGGGCCGGGATCTCCACCGTGAGGACCTCGTCGCGCCCCCCAAGGCGGGCGCCGACGGCCCCGAGCAGCGCCTCGATACCCTCGCCGGTCGCGGCGGACACCAGCACCGGGCGCCGCTCGCTGCGGGCGATGGCGCGCTCCGCCTCCTCGCGCTGCGAGACGGCGAGGCGGTCGGCCTTGTTCCAGACCTCCAGCACCGGGGCATCGGCCGTGTCGGTGGCGATGCCGAGATCGGCGAGCACGGCCTCGACGTCGTGGCGCTGCGCCTCGGTCTCGGGATGACTGATGTCGCGCACGTGGAGCACGAGGTCGGCCTCCACCACCTCCTCCAGCGTGGCGCGGAAGGCGGCGACCAGCTGGGTCGGCAGATCTGAGATGAAGCCGACGGTGTCGGAGAGCACGGCGCGGCGCCCGCCCGGCAGCTTCAGCTCGCGGATGGTCGGGTCGAGGGTCTGGAACACCTGGTCCCTGGCGGAGACGGCGGCACCCGTGAGCCGGTTGAAGAGCGTCGACTTGCCGGCGTTGGTGTAGCCGACGATCGCCACCACGGGGACCGGCACGCGCTTGCGGCCGGCACGGTGCAGGCCGCGCGTCTTGACCACCACGGCGAGCTCCTTGCGGATCGCCGCGATGCGCTCGTCGATGAGGCGCCGGTCGGTCTCGATCTGGGCCTCGCCGGGACCGCCGAGGAAGCCGAAGCCGCCGCGCTGGCGCTCCAGGTGCGTCCAGGTGCGCACGAGCCGGCTCTTCTGGTAGGTGAGGTGAGCCAGCTCCACCTGCAGGCGGCCCTCGCGGGTCAGCGCGCGCTGACCGAAGATCTCCAGGATCAGGCCGGTGCGGTCGAGCACCTTGCAGCTCCAGGCCTTCTCCAGGTTGCGCTGCTGCACCGGGCTCACGGTGTGGTCGACGATGGCGAGGCCGGCGTCGCACTCCTTGACGAGGGCGGCGAGCTCCTCGACCTTGCCGGAGCCGAACAGGGTCGACGGGTTCGGTTTCGGCAGCGGCACCACCTGAGCCGCTGCCACGTCGAGGTTGATGGCGCGCGCCAGGCCCACCGCTTCAGCGAGGCGATCCTTGACGGAATGCGTCACGGGCGCCGCGCGCACGGCCCCGCTGCCGCGCTGGGCGGGCACGGGAGGCTGGCGCTGGCCCGCGCGATGCGGCACCAGCACGACGGCGCGCGTCGGCGGCGGATGGCGCTCGACCGGGGCTCGGCGGCGCCTCTTGGCTGGCGTGGGATCCGAGGTCGAAATGGCTATCCTTGCTGGACTTCGGCCGGGTCGGTCTCCATCAGATGCACGGGTTGCCCCGGCATGATGGTGGATATCGCGTGCTTGTACACCAGCTGCGAGTGTCCGTCACGGCGCAGGAGAACGCAGAAGTTGTCGAACCAGGTGACGATGCCCTGCAGCTTCACCCCGTTCATCAGGAAGATCGTGAGCGGCGTCTTGTTCTTGCGCACGTGGTTCAGGAACGTGTCCTGAAGGCTTTGGGCTTTTTCGGCCATTGTTGTTGTCCGTTACAGTGTTCTTTGCGTTGTCGAAAGTGGCGGCCCCCGACCCTAGCCCCCCGATCGTCAGTGAAACATGAACCATGCTGCATCACGCTGCGTTGCACAAGCAGATTCGCCACATGCGGGTGGGAAAATGCCCCTGCAATCGGTCAGGGGCGGGCCAGCTCGGCAGATCCATGAAATTCGGTCCGCAGCCTTTGCGTGAGAAGGCCCGGGGCGCCGTTGCCTATGGCCTTGCCGTCGATGCGCACGACCGGCATGACGATGTTGGTGGCCGAGGTGATGAAGGCTTCGCGCGCGGCCTTGGCCTCCTCCACGGTGAAGGCCCGCTCGACGAGCTGCAGGCCCTCCTTTTGCAGAACGTCGACGAGGGTGGTGCGGGTGATGCCGCGCAGGATGCGGTTGTCGGTGGGTCGCGTGATGAGCCGGCCCTCGCTGTCGACGATCCAGGCGTTGGAGGAGGCACCTTCCGTCACGAGGCCGTCGGCATCGACGAACCAAGCCTCCTTGGCGCCCTCGGCGCGCGCGGCCTCCTTGGCGAGCGCGGCGGGGAGCAGCATCACGGTCTTGATGTCGCAGCGGTGCCAGCGCGGATCGGGCATGGTCTTGACGGCGATGCCCGCCTCGGCCGCCATCTCCTGCGGCATCGGCGCGACGCTGCGCGCCAGGCAGACCACGGTCGGCGCCGTGCCGGCCGGCGGGAACAGGAAGTTGCGTGGACCGGCGCCGCGCGAGACCTGGAGATAGACGAGGCCGTCGCGAACGCGGTTGCGCCGGACGGTCTCGCGCAGGACGCGCGACCAGGCCGCGGGCGACATTGGCTGCGGGATGGCGAGCTCGGTGAGCGAGCGGGCGAGGCGGCCCATATGGCGCGTCTCGTCGACGAGGCGCCCGCCCTTGACCTCGCACACCTCGTAGACCGCATCGGCGAACTGGAAGCCGCGGTCCTCGGCATGCACCGTGGCCTCGGCATAGGGGAGATAGCGGCCGTTGACGTAGACGATGCGGGTCACGTGGGGCGCCTTGCTGCGGCAGGATGCTTCAGACGCCAGCGTTATGGCTGCGCGTCCGCAACCTGCCAAGCCCCTTTGGAGACCTCCCAGCCTTTGCATGCAATCGGCGAAAGTGAGTACCATGCGTACATGGCACCCCGGTAGCATGCCGCGACCCCCAAGATCCTGAGGGGAACGCCCCTGTTCTGCGAAGCTCCCAGGCCCCCCCCTGCGCCACCACTTCGGCAGGGCCACGCTCGCGCCTCAGCGAGTCGAGGAGAGACTCGGTCCGCCGAGGTCCCGGATAGCCTCGGCCTTTGGCCTCGGCTTCAGGGATGACGGGTGTCCTGAGGGTTGCGCAACCGTGTCAGACCCGGAGGCCGGAGAGTCTGCCCCCCTTACAGGTCGAGGACGATGAAGTAGACGGAGAAGCCGGGGCCGAAGGCGGCCAGCAGGTGGCGGCCGCGCGCGCCGCAACCCAGGGCGCGCTCCAGGATGAAAATGGCTGTCGCCGAGGACATGTTGCCGTACTGGCGCAGGATCTCCCAGGAGTGGACGAGGTCGTCGCGGCTCAGCCCAAGCACCTCCTGGGCGGTGTCGAGCACGCGCCGGCCGCCGGGATGCAGGAGAACTCCGGCGAGGTCGCCGTAGCTGAGCCCCTCCCGCGCCAGGAACGCCTCCACCGCGGGCTTGAGCTCGCGGCGCAGCAGCGAGGGCAGCTCGGGGCTCAGGACCACGCCGAAGCCGTTCTCCTTCACGTCCCAGCCCATGATCTTGAGGGTGCTGGGCCAGCAATGCTCGCCGATGGTCACGATGCGCCCCCGCGGCCGGCGCGGCGGACTGCCGCCGCGCGCGTTGCGCAGGAGGACGGCACCCGCTCCGTCGCCGAACAGCGCGATGGACACGAAGTTGGCGAGGCTCGGGTCGTCGCCGCGGGCGCACAGGCTGCACAGGTCGACGGTGAGGAAGAGCACGTAGGCGCCGGGCATGGTCTCGGCGATGCGCACCGCACGCGCCATCCCGCCGACCCCTCCGCCGCAGCCCAGGCCGAAGATCGGCAGCCGCTCGATCTGGCGCGAGAAGGGCAGGCGATCGAGCAGCATGGCCTCGAGGCTCGGCACCGCGAGCCCGGTTATCGTGTTGGTCACGATGGCCGCGATCTCCTCGATGCGGATGCCGGCGGCGTCCGCGGCGCGCCGGGTCGCCTCCTCCAGGAGGTCGAGCGCGTGGCGCTGGAACGAGGCGGTGCGCTCCTCCCAGCCCCGGCTCGCGAGGTACCACTCGGGCGGCTCGCAGACGAAGCGGGTCTCGATGCCGGTGTTGGCGAAGAGACCGCTCGAGCCCTCCAGATGCGGGAAGAACTGCCTGGCGCCCTCGGCAATCATCTCCTGCGAGACGTTGAACCTGGGCACCACGCACGCGACCGAGGCGATCTCGACGTCGAACCTGGCCCTGACTGCGACTTCCCACTGGCGAAACGGCTTTTGCACGAGGGTCTCCGAGGAAGGAAGCGTGAACTGTGCTACCGATCCCCGGCCAGTCCAATGCGCCGGGCGGATCGCAGTTAATGCAGCGGTAGGAGTCTCCCGGCGCAGGACGCTCGCCTCATCCCGCATCGGATGCGAGGAAGTAGACGTCGACCTGCATGCCGGGCATCAGGGGGGTGGAGTCGGCGATGTCGACGAGCACCTCCACGACGCTCGCCGACTGCAGCCGGCGGTGGCTTCCCAGTGCGGCCTGCGCCGGCACCAGCGCCGGAGCGATCGCCGCCACCGTGCCCTTCGCGGCCTCGGCCAGGCTTTCCGAGCGGACGAGAACCGCCTGCCCGACGACCACCTTCCCGCGATTGCGCTCGTCGAGGTCCACGCGCACGCGCAACCTGCCGAGGTCGGCGAGCACGGCGAGGGGGCGGTCGCGCCCGGTGCCCGCGATCTCGCCCACGCGCACCGGGGTCTGCAGGATGGTGCCGGCGACCGGTGCCCTGACCTTCGTCTTCTCGATCGCGGCCTCGGCGATGCTGAGCTTGGCGCGGGCGATGGTGAGGTTGATGTCGCGGACGTCCTGGGACCTGGTGGTCGCGGCGCTCTGGCGGGCGAGGTCCTCGCGCGCGGCCTCGAGCCGGCGGCGGGCCTCGCCGACCTCTTTGCGCGCTTCCGCAAGGGCCGCCGGATCGCCGCGCTCGGAGGCGAGTCGGTCCTGGCGGCGGCGGGCCGCGGCCAGGGCCCGCTCGGCGTCGGCGGCGCTGTCCTGCGCGTTGCGCAGGTCGGCCAGGGCGCCCCGCGGCGCCTTGGCGGCGTCACGCTCCTGCTTGCGCAGCGCGACCTGGCCCTCGGCGGCGAGGAGGCGCGCGTCCACCTCCTCATCCTCGAGGCGGGCGATGAGGTCGCCCGCCTCGACGCGGTCCCCCACCTTGACGAGGACCTGGGCGATACGGCCGGGCACGAGCGCATCGATGCGCACCTCGCCCGACACCGGCTCGACCTTGCCCGGCGCGGAGGCAACCCAGGCGGGCGCCGGCGGCGGCCGGGGATCGTCGCGGGGCGGGTCGGGTGCAGCCAGCGTCCGCAGCTCGGAGATCCAGGCCGGCGGGTCGCCGAGGCCCATCCCCAGGAACGCTGCCGCGCCGCCGAGGGCGGCACACAGCAACAGCAGCACGGATCCAGCAGCCAGCTTCATCGCGCGAACACGCTCGCAGGGTCGAGGCGCACGATCTTCACGATTGCCGACAGCGCTCCGCCGCAGCACATGAAGAAGGTGATGCCGAGGATCAGAAGGGCGAGGGCAGGCGTCAGCACCACGGGCATCGCGGTCTCGGCGCTGACGGCGACCACGAGGAGGCCGACGAGCGCGCCACAGGCCGAGCCGATCGCGGCGCACAGGGCGGCCTGCGCCAGAATGACCCTGTTGAGGTAGCCGGCGCTCGATCCCAGCGCCCGCAGCGTAGCGAACTCGGGCAGATGCTCGCGCGTGCCGGCATAGAGGCTCTGGCCGACGACGACGGCGCCTACCAGGACGCCCAGGGCTGCGCCGGCAATGAGCGCCGCGCCGGCGCCGGTGCCGTAGAGCCAGTGGCCGATGGTGCGGCGGCGGAACTCCGCGGTCGTCAGCACCTCGGCCTGGCGCAGCTTCGGGGTCAGCTCCGCGCGCACCGCCTCGGCGTCGGCACCGGAGCGCAGGCGCACGAGCACGTAGGTGGCGCGGTGCGGCTCGAGGCCGAGGTAGGCGCGGGCGCCGTCCAGCGAGGCGAAGACGTAGGGCAGCGTGGTGAACGAGCGGATCGAGCGCGTGACGGCCGCCAGCCGCGCCTCGTGGCTCATGAGCTCGGCCTTGTCGCCGATCCGCGAGAGGCCGAGGTCGCGCAGGTAGGTGCGGTCGACGACGACGGCGTCGGGCGTGCCGAGGGCGTCGCTCGAGCCCTCGACGATGTCCCAGGGCGCGGGCCCGCCGGCGCCGGGCTCGGCACCGACGAGGACGACGGGGATCACGGCGCCGCTCGGCTTGCGCCATTGCGCGAAGCTCACCACGATGTCGGTTGCGGCCTCCACGCCTGCCGTGGAGAGCGCCAGGTAGCGCTCGTGGCCGGGCAGCGTGGCGCCGTTCTCGAAGCTGCGCGTCTCCGCCGGGACGATCCACAGGTCCGCGCGGGCGTGGTCGATGAGCGAGGCGATCATGCGCTCGGAGCCGGCGTAGAGGCCGAGCTGGATGGTCACCAGCGAGGTGGAGAAGACGAGGCCGACCAGCGTCGCCGCCAGGCGGATGCGGTCGTGGAGCAGGTTTCTGAGTGCAAGCCTGAGGATCATGGCCCACGGGATGGCGCGCGCGCCGGGCCCTGCTGTGCCCCTCTCCGGCGCTGTGCAACTGCGCGCGGAGCATAGCCGACGCCGGGGAGCGGCAGATGCTGTACCTCGGCCATTGGTTAGCCGGAGGTTGCGGCGCGACAGCAACAGGGCACCGGTGCCGACACGGTGATGACAGATTGTACGCTTGCTGCTTTGTCGCGCCGCGGTGTATCGGCATAGGATGCACGACGACGAGTTCGAGTGGCACGACGCGAAGGCGAAGCTCAACGCGCGCGATCACGGCGTATCGTTCGAGGTTGCTCGTGGCGCGTTCCGGGATCCTCGTCTCATCGAGCACCTCGACCCCGATGAGGCGGACGAAGAGCGGATGCTGTTGACAGGTTTGGTGGGAGACGTGCTCTTGACCGTGTGCTACGTCGAGCGTGGGCAACGCAAACGTCTCATCTCGGCCAGGAAGGCAACGAAACGTGAGGATGAGTACAACCGCGCGAACACATAAGCGCAGGAAGGGTGCTGCCAAGGTTGATCAGTACGGCATGACGCCGGAGATGTGGGCGAGGCTGCGGGCCATGACCGACGAGGAGGTGTTGGCGGCAGCCCGCCGGGACCCGGATGCGCAGCCCCTGGAGGACAGAGACCCAGCCCGTCTGGCGCCGGCGCGGCATCTGTCCCTTGCCAAGCGAATTCGCTGGAACCTGCGCATGTCCCGGGCCGAGTTCGCAAAGGCGTTCCACATTCCGCTCGCCGTGCTGCGGGAGTGGGAGCACCATTTTCAGCGAGCCGGACGAGACGGCGCGTGCCTACCTCGAGGTGATTGCGCGCGAGCCATAGGCGGTGCGGCGGGCGCTGTCACGCAAGCCTGCGAAGCCAGCCAAAGCACGAAAGGCGGCCTGACAGGAGCGTCTGTCAGGTCCGCCCGATTCGCCCGAAAGGAGAGAAGGCTTACGCTGCGGCGAGGCGCTCTGCCTGGGTCAGGAAGGTGTCGAGCGTGCTGCGGCTCTCCGTTCCCATGACGTTGATGGTGCGCGACTGCGCCTCGCGCCACACCGGGTAGCCGAGCTGGATCACCTGCGCCCCCTTGGGGGTCAGATGCAGGCCGCGTCCGCGCCGGCCGGCGGGCGGGTCCATGGTGATATGCCCGTCCTTCAACAGCCGCTTCAGGTTGCGCGACAGTGTGGACTTCTCGATGTCCAGCGTATGGCCGATGTCCACCGCCGTGATGCCGTCCTGCTGCGCGATCTGGGTGAGCAGCGTGAACTGGCTGACCGTGATGCCGAGCGGGCGCATGGCATCGTCGTATACGCGCGTGATGATGCGGCTGAGCTGCCGGACACGCGTCGAGATGCAGGCCGCCGAGGTATTCTCGGCTATCTCGCTGATGTTGGCCGGCGTAGCAACGTGAGTCATGATGTTCATGGGCCCGGTCCTCTTTGCCCGAATTGACGTCGGGGATGCCCGATTCGGTGGAGCGTGTCACTCCGCGAGGGGCCATGGTCGACCGTTTCCGGTGAAGGAATCGTTGTCGGGGGGACCGGCCGGCCCGTCTACCGCAGGACCACAGTGGCGGTGGCGAGGGCCGCGACGCCCTCGCGCCGGCCGGTGAAGCCGAGGCCCTCGGTCGTGGTGGCCTTGACCGCCACACGGCCGGGGTCGAGCCCGAGAATTTCGGCGATGCGCCGGCGCATGGCGTCGCGGTGCGGGGCGATCCGGGGCGCCTCGCACAATATGGTTACGTCGACGTTCGAGATCGTGCCACCACGGGCCCGCACCCGCGCCGCGGCGTCGGCGAGGAAGAGGTGCGAGGGGGCATTCTTCCAGCGCGGGTCGGTGTCGGCGAAGTGCTGGCCGAGGTCGCCGTCGCCGATGGCGCCGAGCAGCGCGTCGGTGAGCGCATGCAATGCGGCGTCGGCGTCGGAATGCCCTTCGAGGCCCTGGCTGTGGGCGATGCGGATGCCGCACAGCCAGACATGGTCGCCGTCCCTGAAGCGATGCACGTCGACGCCCTGCCCGGTGCGCACATCCGGCGAAGGGGGTGAGGTGGGGTCAGACCCCTCGCCACCGACGGAGAGGCGAAATGGCGACGCCGGAGGCGAAGGGTCTGACCCCGCCGCGGCTGTGACGGCGGCTCTGGCGAGGTCGTCGGCCGTCGTGAGCTTCACGTTGGCCTCGCTGCCCTCGACGAGGGCGACGGGGATGCCGGCCCATTCGGCGACGGCGGCGTCGTCGGTGAGGTCCTGCCGCCCCGCCGCGGCGGCAGCCTCATGGGCGCCGAGGATGGCCTCGAAGCGGAAGGCCTGCGGCGTCTGCGCGCGCCACAGGCCGGCGCGGTCGAAGGTCGCCGCGATGTGCCGGTCGCTCCCCGCCCGCTTCAGCGTGTCGGCCAGCGGCAGGGCGGCGATGGCGCCGGGCGAGCGCTCGAGCGCGGCCAGCACGCGGTCGACGGTTGCGGCGGTCACGAACGGCCGGGCGGCGTCGTGGATCAGCACGCGGGCGGGCGTATGGGCGCTGAGCGCACGCAGGCCATTGAGCACCGAGCCCTGGCGCGTAGCGCCGCCGGGTGCCGGCGCAAGGAGCTTGGGATGGGAGGCAGTGATTGTCTGGTCGTAGAGGGGGCGGTCGGCCTCGGCGACGACGACCAGTGCCAGGTCGACGCCAGGGTGCTCCAGGAACACGGTCAGCGTGCGCGCCAGCACGGTCTCGCCGCCGAGGCGGGCATACTGCTTGGGGACGGTGCCGCCCGCGCGCCGGCCCTGGCCGGCGGCGACGATGAGGGCGGCCGTGGTCACGCGTGGCTCCTGACTGCGGGCGCGAGGAGGCTCAATTAGCGCATTTGTGGCCGGGGCGACAGCGCGTCCTGCCCGGTTGCCGATCGGCGAGCGAGCGCGGAAGGCTGAAGCGGCGCTAATGGGCGGATGCCCTCGCCGCGCTCTCGCCGAAATAGAAACGGAGCGCCGTCTCGCCGAAAATGCCGGCACGGATGTGCGGGTCCGGAACGCACCGGATCAGCCAGTCTACGTCTGCCGATAGCCGACCTCGCGCTCGCAACCGACGAACGGGCAGTCGCTCGCCCACATCAGCCCAACTCGGCACCTCGTCGGGCGCCCGCTCGCGGACCTCGGGCGCCGTCCCCGGCTCGCACTGCGATAGACGGTCGCGCCAAGTCTTCCCGTCGCGGCCCCTGCGCCAGGTGGGCGCGAACCGGTGCCGGGCGGCGACCCTTGCAGCCGACAGCGGTGGCGAGTAAAGGCTGCCCTCCCGCTGCGGGGCGGTGCCGGGCTTCAGGGGTTTGGGGGCATGCCTGCAACGATCGCGCGATGAGCTTGGGATTACACGTCACAAGGTTGCCGTTTGGGCTTGCGAAAAGCCTGGCACCGCGCTAGCCTGCTCAAAAGTAGGGCAAACGAAGAGACTGCCTAGTTAATGGGCAACTGCGCAAGTGTTGGTCTCGGCACGCCCCACGTGACGCCAAGCGCGATTGGTCCGCACACGCTGCGAAGTCCTGTGCTGCTGGCGCCGATGTCGGGGGTGACCGACCTCGTCTTTCGCCGTCTGGCCCATGGCCTAGGCGCGGGGCTGGTCGTGTCGGAGATGATCGCGAGCGAGCATCTGGCGGCCGACCGGCACGGGGTGAGGCGCAGGGCGCAAGGGCGCGATCTTGAGCCGTTCGTGGTGCAGCTGGCGGGCTGCGAGGCGCGCTGGATGGCGGAAGGCGCGCGCATCGCCGTTGCCGATCTCGGTGCCGAGATCGTGGACATCAACATGGGCTGCCCGGCGCGCGAGGTGACGGGGAAGCTGTCGGGCTCCGCGCTGATGCGCGATCTCGACCATGCCACCCGCCTTGTCGAAGCCGTGGTTGCGGCCGTGCCTGCTTCGGTGCCGGTCACGCTCAAGATGCGGCTGGGCTGGGACCGGGAGAGCCGTAACGCACCCGAGCTCGCGCGCCGTGCCGAGGCGTGCGGCGTGTCCCTTCTCACCGTGCACGGGCGCACGCGCTGCCAGTACTTCAACGGCGTTGCCGACTGGGGGTTCGTGCGCGAGATCACTGGTGCGGTCGGCATTCCCGTGGTGGTCAACGGGGATATCCTGGATGTTGCCTCGGCCCGCGCCGCGCTCCAGGCCTCCGGCGCGCGGGCCGTCATGGTCGGGCGAGGCGCCTGCGGTGCGCCGTGGCTGCCCGCCCGCATCGCCGCCGGCCTCGCCACCGGGTGCGATCCGGGTCCGCCGGCGCTCGCCGAGCAGGGCGCAATCGCGCTGGCGCACCTGGAGGGCATGCTGGAGGCGCAGGGTCCCGACGTGGGCCTGCGCAACGCCCGCAAGCACATCGGCTGGTACCTCGCCCAGACCTTGGCTCAGACCGGCCGCCCCGCCGCCACCGTGCGCGACTGGCGCCGCCGCCTGTGCACCTCGAACGACGCAGCGTTCGTGCGCGCCGGCCTCGCCGCGTTCTACGACGAGGCCGTGCAAGGCACGCAAGCCATGGAGCCGGCGGCATGAACGCTGAGCCGCCGCGCGACCGGGTGGGTGCCGGCCAGCGCCGCCACATCGAGCACGATCTGCTGCTCGGGGCCCTGCCGCATCCCATTCTGGTGCTGGGCGAGGACGACCGCGTGCTCTATGCCAACGCCGCGGCGGAATCCTTCTTCTCGCTCTCCCAGGGCGTGCTGAAGCGCCAGACGCTGGCCGACATCATCGCCTTCTCGAGCCCGCTCGGGGCCCTGGTGGGTCAGGTCCGGCGCAGCGGCGCCACCGTCAACGAGTACGGCATCGAGGTGGACCTGCCGCGCTCGGCCACCCACAAGCTCGTCGATGTTTTTGCAGGGGCGATCCCGGAGCTGCCGGGCCTCATCGTGCTCATGCTGCAGCAGCGCTCCATGGCCCAGATGATCGAACGCCAGCTGACCCACCGGGCGGCGGCCCGCTCCGTTTCCGGCCTGGCGGCGGTGCTGGCGCACGAGATCAAGAACCCGCTGTCGGGCATCCGCGGCGCCGCGCAGCTCATCGAGCCCGGCCTCAAGGAGGACGACCGCGCGCTCGCCCAGCTCATCTGCGCGGAGACGGATCGCATCCGCAACCTGGTCGACCGCATGGAGGTGTTCGGCGACGACCGCCCGCTGGGCACCGAGCCCGTCAACATCCACCAGGTGCTGGACCACGTGAAGCGGCTGGCGGAGACGGGCTTTGCCGGGGACACCAAGGTGTCCATCGACTTCGACCCCTCGCTGCCGCCGGTGCCCGGCAACCGCGACAAGCTGATCCAGGCCTTCCTGAATCTGGTGAAAAACGCCGCCGAAGCCATCGCCGAGGGCCGCGAGCCCGGCCGCATCGTCATGCGCACCGCCTTTCGGCCGGGGATGCGGCTCGCCGTCCCCGGCACCGGCCACCGCGTCAGCCTGCCCCTGATGATCGAGGTGGAGGACAACGGCCCCGGCGTCTCCGACGAGCTGAAGCCGCACCTGTTCGACCCGTTCGTGACCACCAAGCGCACCGGAACCGGCCTCGGTCTTGCATTGGTTGCCAAGATCATCGGCGATCACGGCGGCGTGATCGAATGCGAGTCGGTGCCCAGGCACACGGTGTTCCGGGTGCTGCTGCCCCTGCAGGACCAGCGGCGGGCCGAAAGAACATAGGGAAGCATGCATGCCAGGCGGAACCATCCTGATCGCAGACGACGACACCGCGATCCGCACGGTGCTGAACCAGGCGCTGGCGCGGGCGGGCTATGCCCCGCGTGCCACCGGCAACGCGGCCACCCTGTGGCGCTGGGTGTCGCAGGGCGAGGGCGATGTCGTCATCACCGACGTGGTGATGCCCGACGAGAACGCCTTCGACCTGATTCCGCGCATCAAGAAGCTCAGGCCCAACCTGCCCGTGATCGTCATGAGCGCCCAGAACACGCTGATGACGGCCCTGTCGGCGGCCGAGAAGGGCGCCTACGAATATTTGCCCAAGCCCTTCGATCTCAACGAGCTGGTGTCCATCGTCGGCCGCGCGCTGGCCGAGCCCGGCCGCCGCAAGGAGCTGCCCGGCGCCGAGCCCGACGGCGACGAGCTCCCCTTGATCGGCCGCTCCCCGGCGATGCAGGAGATCTACCGCGCGCTCGCCCGCCTCACCCGCACCGACCTCACGGTGATGATCACGGGCGAATCCGGCACCGGCAAGGAGCTGGTGGCGCGGGTGCTGCACGACTATTCCAAGCGCCGCAACGGCCCGTTCGTCGCCATCAACATGGCGGCAATTCCCCGCGACCTGATCGAATCGGAGCTGTTCGGCCACGAGAAGGGTGCGTTCACGGGCGCCCAGCAGCGCACCGAGGGCCGCTTCCAGCAGGCCGAGGGCGGCACGCTGTTCCTCGACGAGATCGGCGACATGCCGATGGAGGCGCAGACCAGGCTCCTACGCGTGCTGCAGGAGGGCGAGTACACCACCATCGGCGGGCGCACGCCCATCAAGACCGACGTGCGCATCATCGCCGCCACCCACCGGGAGCTCAAATCGCAGATCCAGCAGGGCCTTTTCCGCGAGGACCTCTACTACCGCCTCAACGTGGTGCCGCTGCGCCTGCCGCCGCTGCGCGAGCGGCTCGAGGACGTGGGCGACCTCGTGCGCCACTTCCTGCGCCAGGCGGCCAAGGCCGGGCTCGGCCAGAAGACCATCGAGCAGGCGGCGATCGAGCGCGTCAAGCGCTATCACTGGCCCGGCAACGTGCGCGAGCTTGAGAACATGGTGCGCCGCCTCGCCGCCCTGCATCCGGAGGACACGCTCACCGCCGAGATCGTCGACGCGGAGCTGGCCGAGACCGCCCCGCCGCCGCCCGCGGAGACCGGCAACACCCCGCGCGAGCTCTCCGAGATGGTGGAACGCTACCTCGCCGGCCACTTCGCGAGCTACGGCCGCGAGCTGCCGCCGGCGGGCCTCTACGACCGCATCCTGCAGCACGTGGAGCGGCCTCTCCTGATGGCAGCCCTGGCCGCCACCCGCGGCAACCAGATCCGTGCCGCCGCCCTGCTCGGCCTCAACCGCAACACGCTGCGCAAGAAGATCCGCGACCTCGACATCCAGGTCTTCCGTTCCCCCGCGGCATAGGCGCAGCGCTCGCCGCGCTGTCATCCCGGGTCAGCGAAATATCCAGGACCCAGGGCTGCGACGGGAGCGCGGCGCCCTTGGTCCTGGGTACCGGCTCTCGCCCTGTCGGGCTCGGCCGGCATGACAGTATCGGTGAGGAGCGATCCAGGACGTGCCGCGCGCCTTGTCAGTCCGCCTTGGCCTTCTTGTACCCGCGGTTGGTCATGCACTCCTCGTAGAGCCGGCGCCGGTAGCCACCGATGCGGTCGGCTTCGACGAGCCCCTGGGCGATTCCCGCCTCGACGCCGTAGCCCGCGCCAGGGAGCGGCGGCGGATACTTGTTCCGGACCGACTTGCGGCACTCTCTGACGTCGGCCACCCGCACCTCGTCCGGAACCCCGACCTTCTCGAACCGGCTCGGTTGCGCACAGGCTTGCAGCACCAGAATGAAAGCCGCAGTCGCAACCACGGCAGTGGTGGCCATCCTCATCCGTTCCCCCCACGTTCAGTCCGTGCGGAAAGTATCTGGGCCGATCCTCCTGCTGGCAAGATCGCGAACGCGAGGCTGCGGCGAAAGTGCGTGCTTGTGCCCGCCCGGCAACTTCGCCCCCGGGCCGGTGCGCATGGTGAGGCTCGACTTGTGGGCCGTCCCGGCCCGCCCGCAATGGTCTCACTCTGCTTTTCGCCACCACCGCCAGCGAGCTGATGCCGGTTTCGCCAAGTGGGGCAATCCTACCAGGGCATCCCGCCGATAAGGGCGCGGCTGGCGAGGATGACGGCAGCGAGCGCGCACCCGGCTGCGGCTGCAGTGGCCAGAGCGACAAGCGCCGGAGCCAGCAGCGCCAGCGTCCCCGGCCTCCTCTCGCTGCTCCCCGGTGCTGCTCGATCCTGCTCCTGCAAGGATCCTCCCGTGTCAGGTGCTGGACCCGCCGGGGGGACGCTGGCAGCGGACCTGGTCGCCGGCGTGGCGACGCCAGGCCGCTTCTCTCTCGAGCGCGATTCACGTTGTGCGGCCCGTGCCACACGCGCGGCTTGACGCACGCACTTCAAGTGGTTAAGCCACAGATTGTCGCGGAAATGCCACAGTCGGGCGGGATCTGTGTGATCGCTTTGCTGCAGAGAGGGTCAGCACTCCGGTGACAACAGACGATCTCGTCGCTCGCTTCAAGGTTGCGGCCGGCTCCGCCGTCGCCACGCTCGGACGGCTCGCGGACCGCTGCGCCGAGGCCGCAGGCCGGGCCTGGGACCGCGTAATGCCGCGCGCCCCCGAAGGCGCCGGGGCCGACGGCGCCGGCGCGACCGATCCGCTATCCGATAACGCGCCGCCGCTCCCCGGCACCAGCGCTCGGGCGTTCCGCATCGGCCTCCTCATCGTCAGCCTGTCGGTGATCTCGGGCCTTGCCACCTACCTCCTGCTCACCGGCCTCACCCCCATCAAGCCGCAGGCGTGGCTCGTCCTCTCCGCGCTGTTCGTCAACCTGGTGCTGGTGATCGCCATGGTGGCGGTGATCGCCGTCCAGGCGGCGGGGCTCAGGCGCGCCTGGAAGCAGAGGGTGCCCGGCGCGGCACTGCACGCCCGCATCGTCGCCCTGTTCAGCCTGATCGCCGCCCTGCCGGCGCTGCTGCTCGCCTTTGCCGCCCATACCACCTTCTCGCGCGCGCTGGACAGCTGGTTCAACCGCGACACCATCGCCATCGTCCAGGAGACGGCCAACATCGGCAAGGTCTACCTCCTGGAGCACGGCCAAAGCATCCGCACCGACGCCATCAACATGGCGCGCGATCTCGACGAGGCGGCGGCCCAGGTGGCCGGCAACGTCGATAAGTTCCGCGACCTGGTGTTCGCCCACGCCACCCTGCGCGACCTGCCTGCGGCCTACATCCTCGACGCCGAGGGCGCCGTGCGCCTCCAGGTTCTCGCCAACACGAAGGTGCCTTATCGCACGCCGCCCCCCGAGCTGATCGCGCTCGCGGAGCAGGGTCAGGTTCCGCTCACCATGCCGGCCGCGACGCCGGGCCTCGAGGAGGAGAGCATCCCCTACGAGCTGGTGCGCGACGCCAAGGTGACGCGCGTCGGCGCCATCGCCAAGCTCCACGCCTATCCGGGCCTCTACCTCTACGTCGCGCGCGGCGTCTCGCCCGAGGTGGTGCGCCACCTCTACGACACCCAGAAGGCACTCGCCTCCTACGACCGGCTGAAGGAAGGGCGCGGCTTCCTGCTGCTCGCCTACGCCCTCATGTACTTCATGATCACGCTCACCGCGCTGTCGGCCGCCATCTGGGTGGGCCTGTGGTTCGCCGGCCAGTTCGTGGCCCCGATCCGGCGGCTGATCAGCGCCGCCCAGGAGGTGGCGCGCGGCAACCTCAAGGTGGAGCTGCCGATCCGCCGCGGCGAGGGCGATCTGCGCCGGCTCTCCATGAACTTCAACACCATGACCAAGGAGCTGGAGAGCCAGCGCGCCGAGCTCGTCAATGCCAACCGCCAGCTCACCGAGCGCCGCCGCTTCATCGAGGCGGTGCTTTCAGGCGTCTCCGCCGGCGTCATCGGCCTCGACCGGCATGGCAGCATAACCCTCGTCAGCCGCTCGGCCGAGAAGCTCCTCGCGTGCGACGGCGCCGACCTCATCGGGCATCCCCTGGCAGAGGCCGTGCCGGAGTTCGCCGATCTGGTGCAGCAGGCGGCCGACCTCGCCAAGAGCCGGCGCCAGCAGCAGGTCACGCTGGTCATCGGCGGAGAGGAGCGCAACTTCTCCGTGCGCGTCATCGGCCAGGCGCCGAGCGAGGAGGAAGGCGGCTCCGTTCTCACCTTCGACGACATCACCGAGCTGGTCTCCGCGCAGCGTACCTCGGCCTGGACCGACGTTGCGCGGCGCATCGCCCACGAGATCAAGAACCCGCTCACGCCGATCCAGCTCTCCGCCGAGCGCATCAAGCGCAAGTACGGCAAGGTGATCGCCGAGGACCGGGAGACCTTCGACCGCTGCACCGATACGATCATCCGCAATGTCGGCGACGTGACGAGGATGGTCGACGAGTTCTCGGCGTTCGCGCGCTCGCCCAAGCCGCAGATGGAGGAGCACGACATCCGCGAGGTGGTCAAGGCCGCGGTGCTCGACCGCCAGATGGCGAGCCAGGATATCGCCTTCGACACCAAGGTGGGCAAGGAGCCCATCATCGTGACCTGCGACCGGCGCCTCATCTCCCAGGCGGTCATCAACCTGGTGAAGAACGCCCAGGAGGCGGTGCAGCAGTACGCGGAGAGCAAGAGCAGGGAGCCGGGCTGGAGCGGCCGCATCGAGACCAACGTGCGCCGCAACGGCACGCGCGTCGATATCGAGGTCATCGACAACGGGGTCGGTCTGCCCAGGAACCGCATCAGCCTGACCGAGCCCTACGTCACCACCAAGGGCAACAAGGGCACCGGCCTCGGCCTCGCGATCGTGAAGAAGAGCGTCGAGCAGCACGCCGGCGTGCTCTCCCTCGAGGATGCCCCGCCGGCACCCGGCCGCACGCACGGCGCGCTCATCCGCATCAGCCTGCCTGTCCGTCCCGCCCCGCCGCGGGCGGAGCACGAGCCCCATCCCGAACCGGCCGCTGCCGCTGCCGGCGGTGCCTGATCCGTCAAAGTAAGTAAGTGCCAAGGAGCGACAGAAGATGCCCTCTGACATCCTGATCGTCGATGACGAGGCGGACATCCGCGAGATGGTTGCCGGCTTCCTGCAGGACGACGGCCATCGTACCCGCGTCGCCCGCGACTCCGACGAGGCGCTGAAGGCGATCGAGGAGCGGCGCCCGCAGCTCGTCATCCTGGACATCTGGCTGCAGGGCAGCCGGCTGGACGGGCTCGAGGTGCTGAACATCGCCAAGAAAACGCACCCCGAGCTGCCGGTCGTCATCATCTCCGGCCACGGCAATATCGAGACCGCGGTGACGGCCATCAAGCGCGGCGCCTACGACTACATCGAGAAGCCGTTCAAGGCCGACCGCCTGCTGCTCGTAACGCAGCGCGCGCTCGAGGCCTCCCGCCTGCAGCGCGAGGTGCGGACGCTGAAAGAGCGCTCGGTGGTGAGCTTCGAGATGATCGGCCACTCCGCTGCCGTCAACCAGCTCCGGACCCAGCTCGACCGCGTCGCCCCCACCAACAGCCGCGTGCTGATCCGCGGCGCCGCCGGCTGCGGCAAGGAGCTCGCCGCCCGCTTCCTGCACGAGAAGTCGCACCGCAAGGACGGCCCGTTCGTGGTGGTGAGCGCCGCCGCCATGGCGCCCGACCGCGTCGAGGAGGAGCTGTTCGGCACCGAGGACCATTCCGGCCCCCGCAAGGTCGGTGCGCTCGAGGAGGCGCACGGCGGCACGCTCTACATCGACGAGGTCGCCGACATGCCGATCGAGACCCAGGGCAAGGTGCTGCGCGTGCTGGTCGAGCAGAAATTCCAGCGCGTCGGCGGCGGCCCCAAGGTGGCCGTCGACGTGCGCATCATCTCCTCCACCAGCCGCGACCTGGAGCGCGAGATGGCCGACGGCCGTTTCCGCGAGGACCTCTACCACCGCCTGAACGTGGTGCCGCTGCGCGTGCCCGGCCTCGCCGAGCGGCGCGACGACATTCCCCAGCTCATCCACTTCTTCGTGAAGCAGGTGGCGCAGTCCTCGGGCCTGGCACCGCGCAAGATCGGCGAGGACGCCATCGCCGTCCTGCAGGCGCACGACTGGCCCGGCAACGTGCGCGAGCTTCGCAACAACATCGAGCGCCTCCTGATCCTCTCCGGCGGCGACCCCGACGCCATCATCACGGCGAACCTGCTGCCCGAGGAGATCGGCTCCAACGTGCCGCTGCCCGTCAACGGCGGCGCCGAGCACCTGATGTCGCTGCCCCTGCGCGAGGCCCGCGAGATCTTCGAGCGCGAGTATCTGCTGGCGCAGATCAACCGCTTCGGCGGCAACATCTCGCGCACCGCCGAGTTCGTCGGCATGGAGCGCTCCGCCCTCCACCGCAAGCTGCGCGCCCTGGGGGTGAGCTCCCACGAGCGCACCGGCGAGGCCCGCCCCGCATAAGCGGTGTCAGACCCTCCGCCTCCGGGTCTGACACCACTGCACCACGGCGACCAAGTCTCACCGGCCCTCGTCCTCCTGGAACGATCGCTCAGCGGCAGGTCTCAGCGCAAACTTGCCGCAAGATCGAGATGCTACGGCAGAGTCGTGCCAAGTGCTGCCATGGCATAGAGAGGTCCGCAATGTCTGAGTTCTCGGACAGCAGACAGTGGGCGATTGCGGCATCTCGTGTACTGTCGGCGGACGGAAGCATATCTCTGCGCGGGGGAACCATATGCCTTTGGTGCACTCTACAAGCACGGGAGGCGAACGTGGCTTGGCAGGCGCGGAGCGGCCGGTTGCACCATCTGATCGCATAGTTGCGATCGACAGCGTGAGAGGCATTGCGCTGTTTGGTGTGATGGCGATCAATGTCGTCACCGAATTCAGAGTGTCGATTTTCGAGCAGTTCCTGCCTGCGCAGACCAACGGAGCTTGGTCCGACCGAGCGCTTCATTCCATATTGATGGTTGGCATCAACTTGAAAGCGTTCGCTCTGTTCTCGCTGCTCTTCGGAGTAGGCCTCGCGATCCAGTATGATCATTTGTCGGCGAGCAGCTCCCGCCGTACGGCACTGCTCGTCCGGCGACTGGCATTCTTGGCCCTCATCGGCGGCGTCCATCTCTCGCTCATATGGAATGGCGACATCCTGCTTGAGTACGCGATCGCGGGGTTGGTCGTGCTGCCATGCCTTTTCGGCTCCACGCGGCTGCTGGCCATAGCGGGCATCGCGCTGCTCGCCGCGTTTATCGCCGCGCCCTTCTTGCCGCCGATAGCGGCGTTACCGGCCCGCTCATCGATGGCACAGCACGTCGCAGAAGCCACACGCATTTATGGTACAGGCGGCTTCGGCGAGGTCCTGGTTTTTCGCCTCCGCGAACTGCCGGCCATTCTGCCGCTGCATCTCTTCATGTTTCCGCGAACTGTGGCCTTGATGCTAATCGGTGCGGCGGTTTGGCGTGTGGGGTTGTTCCGGACCGGATCGAGGGTGAACCAGTACCTGCCCCTGGCGGCAGTCGTCGGAATCGTTGTTGGTGGCGGTCTCGGTGTACTGATTGCAAATAACTGGATTCGCTTGGGGTGGAGGGCGGAGCTGTCGTTCGAGCGCTTGGGTGCTCTCCTGCTCGCGGGCGGCTACGGTGCGTCGATCATTTGGGCCACGGAGATAGCGCGCGCCCGAATGCTTGTTGGTTGGGCAGCTCCAATTGGACGGATGGCGTTTACGAACTATCTGCTGCAGTCAGTGATCTTTGGGTGGATTTTCTATGGGTATGGCCTCGGCTTGTTCGGAAGGCTTGGTGTCGCGGCAGCATTTGCTATCGGCGTCATCGTCTATGCATCGCAGGTTGCCTTCAGTGCGCTTTGGTTACAGCGATACCGCTACGGACCGGTGGAATGGCTCTGGCGCAGGTTCATGTACGGGACACCGCAGCCCTTTCGCCTACATGAAGGTCGGCCGAGAACGTCCGGATAGAAGTAGTGAAGCGGACTCATTCGACGGTTCTCGATCGCGCAGGTGAAGTCCCGAGTCGGGTCGGCTTCCCCACCGGC
>Ga0075421_100000149_pt1 | contig 61665 bp, 66 predicted proteins | sample SoiMetdeltSBSDD5_FD_75292 | JGI IMG/M metagenome (GOLD analysis project Ga0075421, IMG submission 75292) | Bulk soil microbial communities from a Populus tree surrounding site in Tennessee, USA - Soil MetaG P. deltoides SBSDD5 | ecosystem: Environmental > Terrestrial > Soil > Tree plantation... | reverse complement strand
CTACCGCGTCCGGGGCCGCACCCCCGCGACCCTCTTCCACGGCGCCGTGGCGGCTCCCCGCTAACGTCATGCCTCACTCTGGGACAGCGATAGTGTCAACACCAACCCGAGTCTGGACAGACTAGGCGCGGGCGGCGACGTCCTTCGGCCGCTCAGCGCCGGCGTCGCACCCCCAGCGCGGCCAGACCGATTCCGACGAGGGCGAGCGAGGCGGGCAGGGGCACCGCGCTCGCGGTTTCCTCGACGTCGTCGACCGGATCCTGGGGGCGAGGCTCCACCACGAGGCTCAGGGTCGCGCCCCCGAAGAAGAAGTCGCCGTCGTCGGCCCTCACGGTCACCCACAGGAGGTTGTCGCCCAGCGGGCCCAGATCGCCCAGCGGAAGCACGATGTCGTTCTGCACGTCCCCCGTCAGGCCCATGTCGGTCCCATCGAGGAAGAGGTCGATCTTGTCGCTGCCATCCCCCCGGCCCATGTCGTCCCACACGTTGAGCGTCAGCACGGCCGCGGTGATGATCTCGTCCGCGTCCGCGACGCCCGAAAGGTTGAAGCTGAACAAATGGTCCAGGGTCGAGGCGCCGCCGGGATTGCACGCCGCGGGCGCACTCTCGCTCAGGCACAGCGGGGCGCCGAGCGGGGAATGCGTGAGCGTGGCCGCGGCCACGACGCCGGGAAGCATCCCGAGCAGGGCGGCGACCACGGCTGGGATCGCACGAAGCACTTTTTGCATGATCAACCGTCCCCCTTGTTGTCTTCGAATGTGCAGCTGCCCGAGTCAAGAGCAAGGGCGGTGCCACCCAAAGGGAGTGGTGAATCGGCCGGAGGGACGGCTACTTGCCGGCCACGAAAGGCTTGCGCTGGGCGAATCGTCGAAAAGGCCGACACTGGCCGGCCCGCGGCCCCCTAGAACGCGTAGGACTCAGCCCGCTACGCACGAACACGGCTAGACGCGAGTGCCGTCCTCCAGGAGTCGGCCCCAGCCGCGGACCGGCTCCCGCACGCCCGCCGCGCGGAGGAGCCACCAGAGCGTGGCGCTCTGGCTGGTGACGACGGGCTTGCCGAGGGCGTCCTCCAGCCGCGCGACGGCGTCCGCCGTGGGCAGCCCGGTGCCGCTGATCAGCACCGCCTCCGCGCGCGGCACGTCGGCGGCCCGGCCGAGGGCGAGCACGCGCGCCGTCGTCTCCTCGTAGATGTTGGTAACTCCCTCGAGCCGGTGATGGGCCACGATCTCGAGCCCGGCCGCTTCCCAGTAGGCGCGGCCGGCGGTCGCGATGACGTCGGGATACGGCGTGGCGAGGGCCAGGCGCCGCGCCCCGAGGTGGCCCAGCGCGGCCAGGATCGCGCGGGCGGCCGTGGTGGCGGGCGCGCGGCCCAGCTCCTGGAGCTGGGCCAGGAGCGGCGCCTCGCGGGCGAAGCCCGTCAGGTAGCTCACGCCGGTATGCGCGAGCACCAGCGCCGCGAGCCCGATGTCGGCGAGCGTGCGTGTCGCCGCGGGCACCGAGTCGAGATAGCCGAGGGTCCGCTCCGCCATGCCGGCGGGGGCGCCGGGCGCGCCGTCCCCCACCGACGCCATGCGCGCGAAGTGCACCGTCACCGAGGGCGGCGCCATCCGGTAGAGCTCGGGCTCCACCGTGGGGTTGCCCGAAGGCACGAGCACGCCGAGACGGATCACCATGGCCGGGCCCCCGCGCCGGCTACCCGTTGAACTCCCGCGCGAGGCGCTGCATGCGCGGGTCGTCCAGCGAGGGCGCGAAGGACGGGTAGAGCTGGGTGCGGTCGTAGAGGCCGGCGAAGCGCTCGCGGATGCGGGCGCCGATCTCCGACCAGGAGCCGATCGTCGCGAAGTCCTCCAGCATCGCGTCGCTGATGAGATCGGCCATGCCCTTCCAGTCGCCCTCGAGCGACTTCGCGTGCAGGCGCGGTGAGAGGTCTTCCAGGCCGTGGGCGGCCAGCACCGCCGTGTACGTGCGGGTGGAGGCGTAGAAGGCGATCTGCTGCTTCACCTGCTGCTTCTGTTCCTCGATCTCGGCGCGCGTGTCCCCGATGATCACCATGGTCGAGGCGCGGAAGCCGAAGTCCAGCCGCGAGCGGCCCGACGCATGGAGCCCCTGCGCCACCGCCGGGTGCAGAGTTTCGCGGAGGTATTTGGCAGAGTGGAAGGAGTGGATGTGCAGGCCGTCCGCGACCTCGCCCGCCAGTCGGGCCATGTAGGGATTCACCCCCGCGAGGTAGACGGGGATCTTCGGGTGCTCGATGGGGCCGGGGTCGAAGAAGGGGGTCATGAGGTTGATGCGATAGTGCGTGCCCGCGAAATCGAGCGGCGCCTTCGTCTGCCAGGTGTTCCAGATGGCGCGTAGGGCCCCCACGATCTCCCGCAGGCGGGGGCCGGGGGCATCCCACTTCACCGCGAAGCGCCGCTCGTTGTGCGCCTTCACCTGGGTGCCGAGTCCCAGCGTGAAGCGGCCCCCGGAGGCCTTCTGGAGATCCCAGGCGATGTTGGCGAGCACCATGGGACTCCGCGCGAAGGCGATGGCGATGGCGGTGCCGAGCCCGATGCGCTCGGTGGACGTGGCAGCGACGGCGAGGGGCAGGAACGCGTCGTGCTTGGTCTCGGCGGCCCAGAGGGCGCCGAAGCCGAGATCCTCCGCCTTGCGGGCGTAGGCGGGCACGTCGCGGAGGTCGAACGAGAGGAAGCCGGTGTCCAGGCGCATCGGGGAGCCTCCGCGGTCAGGCCGCGTGGGTGCGCGGGTCGAGGATGTCCCGCACCGCGTCGCCCACCAGGTTGAGAGCCAGCACGATGACGAAGATCGCGAAGCCGGGCAGAAGCACCACGTGCGGGCTCAGGATCACGAACTGCCGGCCGGTGGCGAGCATGCTGCCCCAGTCCGCGGTGGGGGGCTGGGTGCCGAGGCCGAGGAAGGACAGGCCCGCGGTGACGAGGATCTTCGCACCGATGTCCAGGCTGAACGCCACCACCACCGGCGAGAGGAGATGGGGCACCACGTGCCGCGCCAGGATGAGGCGGTCGGGGCTGCCGAGCGCGCGTGCCGCCTCCACGAATTCCCGCTCGCGCACGGAGAGGACGACGCTCCGGACGAGCCGCGCGTAGATGGGGAAGCCCACGATGGCGATGGCGATCATGGCGTTGCGCAGGCCGGGGCCGAGACCGGCCACGATGGCGATGGCGAGGAGGATGAAAGGAAAGGCCATGAGGATGTCGGTGAACCGCATGATGAGGGTCTCCGGCCATCCGCGATAGTAGCCCGCGACGAGCCCGAGGCCCACCCCCATCAGCATCGCCGCCGCCGCCGTGCCCACCCCGGCGATCAGGGACACGCGAGCGCCCCAGACCAGACGGCTCAGGAGGTCGCGGCCGAACTCGTCGGTGCCGAGCAAATGCCCCGGCGTGCCCGGCGCCTTGAGGCGGCTCGGCGTGTTGACCGCGTCGGGATCGGACAGCGGGAGCCAGGGCGCGGCGAGCGCGGCCATGACGGAGAGCACGATGACGATCAGCGCCACGACGGCCAGACGGTTGCGGCGGAGATGGTGTCGCATGCTGTGTCTACTGGAATTTGATGCGTGGATCCAGCCACGCGTAGAGGGTGTCCACCGCGAGATTCACGAGCACGAAGGAGAGCGCGATCACCAGCACGCCGCCCTGCACGAGGGGCACATCTCGGGCGAGGATGCCCTGCACCACGAGCGTGCCCACGCCCGGCCAGGCGAACACCGTCTCGGTGAGGACGGCGCCGCCGAGCAGGTAGCCCGCCTGCACGCCCACCACGGTGACGATGGGGATCAGCGCGTTCTTCAACGCGTGCCGCCAGACCACCATGCGCTCGCCGAGCCCCTTGGCCCGCGCGGTGCGCACGTAGTCCTGCCCGAGCGTCTCCAGCATGGTGGCGCGGGTGAGACGGGCGATGATGGTGATGGACGCCGCCGCGAGGGTGACGGCGGGCAGCACCAGGTGGGCGAGGAGGTCGCGCAGGCCTCCGCCTCCGTATGGCGCGTACATCCCGGAGGCGGGCAGCCAGCCCAGCCAGAGGGAGAAGATCACCATCAGGACGATGCCCAGCCAGAACACGGGCATGCTCGCGCCGAACAGCGAGGCGACCGCGGAGCAGCGATCGAGGAGCGAGTTCGCTCGCGTGGCCGAGACGATGCCGAGGGTGATGCCCCCGAGAGTGGAGAGGAAGAGCGCGGTGCCGGTGAGAACGAGCGTCGCCTTGAAGCGCTCGAGGACCTCGCCCAGCACCGGCCGCTTCATCCAGATCGAGCGGCCGAGGTCGCCACGGGCGACGTGGCCGATCCAGGTGAGGTACTGCACGTGGAGGGGCTGGTCGAGGCCGAGCTGGACGCGGAGCCGGTCGAGGTCCTCCTTGTTGGCGTTGGCGCCCAGCATCACCTCGGCGGGGTCGCCGGGAGCCAGGTGCAGCACGAGGAAGACGATCACCGAGACCCCGAGCAGCACGGGTCCGAGGTGCAGGAGCCGGCGCGCGAGGAAGCGGCCCACGAAGCCGTCGCCCTCCGCTAGCGGAGGCTGATCGTCTCCACGCGGAGGTCGAAGCTCGGGTGGAGCTTGAAGCCCTGCACACGCTTCGAGGTCGCGGCGATCTGGATCTCGTGGTCCACGAACACCCAGGGGGCGTCCTCGACAAGGATCTTCTGCGCCTCGCGGTAGAGGGCGGCCCGCTTGGCCTGATCGGTCACCTGGCGCGCCTCGGTGAGGAGGGCGTCGAACTTCTCGTTCTTGTAGAGCGCGCGATTGGGGCCGTTCGGCGACCACTGGCTGGAGTGGAAGAGCGGATACATCACCATGTCGGGATCCTCGGAGCCGGCCGCCCACGACAGGGCGAAGAGCTCCTGCTCCCGGGTACGGAGCTTGGCGATGTAGGCGCCCCACTCCATGGTCTGAAGCGTCACGTTCACCCCCACCGCGCGCAGGTTCGACTGCATCACGATGGCCATCGCCACCGGCGACTGCATGCCGGAGCCGGACTCGGGCACCCACATGGTGGTGGAGAAGCCGTTCGGGTAGCCCGCGTCCGCGAGGAGCTTCTTCGCGCGCGCCGGATCATACGGGTAGGCGGCCAGGCTGGGGTCGGCGCCCCACGTGCCGGGCAGCACCGGCCCGCGCGAGATCGCGCCGGTGCCCTTGAGCACGTCGCGGACGATGGCTTCCTTGTTCACCGCGTAGTTCAGGGCCTGACGCACCCGCTTGTCGTCCAGCGGCTTCTTCGTGTTGTTGATGCCGAGATACCAGACATGCGCGCCCACCTGCTTGAGCAGGTTCACCTTGGGGCTCGACTCGAGCTGGGCCACGAAATCGGCGGGGACGCCCACGATGAGGTCCAGCGTGCCGGTGAGGAGCTCGGTGAGGCGCGCCTGGTCCTCGACGATGGGCCGGTAGACGACGCGCTCGATCTTCGGCGCGCCCTTCCAATAGTCGGGGAACTTCTCCAGCACGACCGCCTGCCCCTTCGTCCAGGAGGTGTAGCGGAAGGGGCCGGTGCCCACGGGGGCGGAGGCGAAATCCACGCCCGCCTTCATCATCGCCGCCGGGCTCACCATGGAGGCCGCCGCGGCCGCCATCACGACCAGGAACGAGGCGCGGGGCTCCTTCAGGACGAACCGCACGGTGCCCTCGTCCATCGCCTCGATGGCCTTCACGTTGCCGAAGAAGTAGTTCGCGAAGGGATACTTTCCGATCTTGCTGGCGGGATGCTCGGGGTTGATCTGGCGCTCGATGGAGAACTTCACCGCGGCGGCGTTGAAGGGGGTGCCGTCGTGGAACTTGACGCCCTTGCGGAGCTTGAAGGTGTACTGGAGCCCGTCGGGCGAGATGGTCCAGGACTCGGCGAGGTTCGGCACCAGCTGCGTGCTTTCCTCCGCGAAGGTCAGCAGCGGCTCGACGATGCGCCGGCCCACGCGATTGGAGTTGAAGTCCGTCACCTGCGCGGGATCGAGGTTCACCGGCTCCGCCACGACGCCGACCACGAGGGTGCCCGCGGGCTGGGCCGTCGCGGCGCCTCCGCCGAGGACGAGCGCGAGGGGAAGCAGGAACGCCAGGCTGACGAGCCGTCCGATCTTCATCGCGCGACCTCCGGTGAGTCCGTGCAGGGTGGGTTCATGGCACGCGGAGCGTGCCCTCGATCACCGGCACCACGGCGCCGCCCACCTCGATCTGATCGAGGCGGCCGTCGCGCGCGATGCCGCGGATGTGCAGGCGGCTGTGGCGCCCCATCTTCACGCCCTGGTCGCTCACGAGCTGCACCGCGCCGTCGGCCTTGACCAGGCGCTCCTTCACGAGATAGGCGCCGAGCGGCCCGGTGGCGGAGCCGGTGGCGGGGTCCTCGGGGATGCCGGAGGTGTGCGGGGCGAACATGCGCGAGTGCACGCGGCCCGCGCCGGGGTCCGGGTCGGGCGCGAAGACGAAGATGCCGACCAGCGGCTGATCGCCAAGCGCCTTGATGATCTTCGGCACGTCGAGCACCGCGCGATCCACGGTGTCGCGATCGCGGAGCGCGACGAACATGAAGCGCGAGCCGGTGGAGCCGGTCTGGATGGGTACGCCCGCGATGAGGTCTGCCTCGGTCAGGTTGAGCGCCCCCGCGATCTCCACGCGATTCTTCATCTCCGGCCCGAATTCGGGCTCGCCGTGGCGCATCCAGATGAAGGACGGGTTCCGGGGATCGCCCTCGAGGATGACGGGCACCGGGCCGATGCCCTCCTCCAGCGAGAACCGCGCCGCGGCGGCTGGGACGAGGCCCTGCGTGGCCATCACCCACGCGGTGCCCACCGTGGGATGCCCCGCGAACTGCAGCTCGCGTGCGGGGGTGAAGATGCGGACCCGCATCGCGCATTCCGGCCGGGTAGGCGTCAGCAGGAACGTCGTCTCGGAGAGGTTCATCTCCCTGGCGATGGCCTGCATCTCGCCGTCCGTCAGGCCCGACGCCTCCAGCACGACGGCGAGCGGGTTGCCCCCGAACACGCGGTCGGTGAAGACGTCGACCTGGACGAAGCGGTACGCGCGCGGAGCGCTCACCTCAGGGATACATCGAGAAGTCGACGGCCTTCTCGGTGATGAACTCGAGCAGCGCGGGCGTGCCTTCCTGGGTTTTGGCGATGGCCCGCTTGATCGCGGGCACGATCTCGCCCGGCTCGGTGACCCGCTCGCCGTGGCCGCCGAACGCCTTCGCCATGTTGGCGTAGTGGCCGCTGATGTCGGTCGAGCGGAACTTCTCGGTCGCCACCGGCATCACCTTGAGCTCGATGGCCATGGAGAAGTTGTTCAGCAGCACGGAGAGGATGGGAATGCGCTCGCGCACCGCCGTCTCGAAGTCCATGCCGGTGAAGCCGATGGCGGCGTCGCCCCAGAGATTGATGCAGAGCTTGTCGGGGGCGGCGAGCTTGGCTCCCATGGCGAGGCCGAGCCCATAGCCGAGCTGGGTGGTCTTTCCCCAGCCGATGTAGGTGAGCGGGGCCTGCGCCTCCCAGAAGGGCGAGATCTGGTCCCGCGGGCTGCCCGCGTCGTGGGTGATGATGGTGTTGGGCAGGTCCACCGTGTGCATGAGGTCCCAGATCACGCGGTAGGGGCTCAGCGGCGCCGTGTTCTGGGTCAGGCGCGGCATCCACTGGTTGAGCCACTCCGCCTTCATCGTCTTGATGCCGCGCGTGACCGCGTCGTAGCGCCCGCGCGGGGCGCCCTTGAGCCGGTCGCGCACCTCGGCGATCAACGCCTCCAGCACGAGCCCGGCGTCGCCGATGACGGGGTGCTCGGCGGGGATGTCCTTGTTGAGGTCGGCCGCGTCGAGGGTGGAGTGGATGAAGACCTTGCCCTTGGTGGGGAAGGTGATCCCGTAGTTGGTAGTGGAGAAGCTACACCCCACGCCGAAGATCACGTCGGCGTCCTGCAGGAACTGATAGACCGTCTTGGGCAGGGAGCGCCCCCCGGAGCCGAGGGAGAGCGGGTGATTCTCGGGGAAGGCGCTCTTGCCCTCGAGGCTGGTCGTCACCGGGCACTCCAGCAGCTCCGCGAGCTCGCGCAGCGCCGGCCAGGCCTTGGCGTAGTGGACACCCTGTCCGGCGTAGATCACGGGGCGCTCGGCGGCGACGAGGACGCGCGCCGCCTCCGCCACGTCCTTCGGATCCGGCGCCACGCGCGTGCGCGGGGTCGGCTTGTACTCGAAGGAGTCCGGCACGTCCTCCGCCATCACGTCGATGGGCACCTCGACGAGGACGGGGCGCGGCCGGCCGTTCTTCACCTGAGTGAAGGCGCGGCGCATGGCGTCGGGGACGTCCGCGGAGCGCATGACGTACTCCGCCCACTTGGTCACGTGCCGGTAGTTCACCGTGGAGTTGAAGTTCGGCGGAATGCCGGCGATGCGCCGAGGATAGCCGCCGGGTATCACCACGATGGGCACCGAGTCGCCGAAGGCCTGGGCCACCCCCCCGAAGGAGTTCTCCGTCCCCGGCCCGTGCTGCATGCAGAAGACGCCGATCTTCCGCCCGGAGGTGATGCGGCTCACCGCGTCCGCCATGTGGATGCCGGTCCGCTCCTGGCGCACGATGATGGGGCGGATACCGGCGGCGGCGGCGGCTTCGAGAATGTGGTTGACGGGGTAGCCGATGATGAACTCGACTCCCTCGCGCTTGAGGATCTCGGCGATGGCGGCGGTGGCCTTCATGGAGCCTCCTTGTCGGGAATAGCCGAGAGAGTACACCAATTCGGGCTTGACCGGGTGCCCGCGCCTCCTTAGGGTGCTGGTGCGAGCGGTTCTCCGGTGTGAACGGGCGGTGAACGGATCGGCGCGCCGGAGACGGCGCCGGGGAGAGAGCGATATGGCCAAGCGTGCGAAGCGTCGGACGGCGGTGAAACGGACGGCGCGCGCGAAGCGGGCGGCCAAGCCCCACCGCCAAGAGATGCGCGTCCCCGGCATGTCGGAGCCGATCAGCCATTTCACCCATGTGGTGCGCGCCGGCAACATCGTGTTCGTGTCCGGTTGCGTGGCCTCCGACGCCAACGGCCGTACCGTGGGCGGCGACGACGCCACCGCCCAGGCCCGTCAGGCGCTGGAAAACATCAAGCGCTGCCTGACCGCCGCCGGCGCCACCTTCGCCGATGTGTGCAAGGTGACGGTGTTCCTCAAGAACATCGCCGACCGCGAGAAGGTCAACGTGGCGCGCAAGGAGTACTTCGGCGCCCACCGGCCCGCGAGCACCCTGGTGGAGATCTCGCGGTTCGTGCGGGACGACATCCTCGTCGAGATCGAGGCGACGGCGGTGGTGGCACGGTGAGCCTGGAGACCGCCGACGTCGTCGTCATCGGCGGCGGCGTCAACGGCGCCAGCATCGCCTATGCCCTCGCCGCGCGCGGGGTGAAGCGCGTGGTCCTGCTCGAGCAGGGCGCGCTCGCCCACGGCGCGTCGGGGCGCTCGAGCGCGCTGGTCCGGATGCACTACACCAACGAGTGGGACGCGCGCTTGGCGTGGGCGAGCTTTCCCGTGTTCCGGCACTGGAGCGAGCTGATGGGCGGGCCGCCGGTCTTCACCCACACCGGCTTTGTGAACGTGGTCGCGCCCGAGTACGCGGAGGCGCTCCGGAAGAACGTGGAGATGCTGCGCGGCATCGGCATCAATACCACCGCGCTCACGCCCGCCGAGCTGCACGACCTCCAGCCCTTCGCGAGCGTGGACGATCTCGGCGCCGCCGCCTACGAGCCCGATTCCGGCTACGCGAGCCCGGTGGACGTGGTGGAGGGGTTCGGCCGGCGCGCGCGCGAGCTGGGGGCGGCGGTGCGGCCGTGGACGGCGGTGACGCGGGTGCTCCGGCGCGAGAGCCGGGTCGTCGGCGTCGACACGGCGAGCGGCGAGATTCACGCCGGCGCGGTGGTGGTGGCGGCGGGGGCATGGGCCCCGCGTCTGTGCGGTGAGATGGGCCTGGCGTTGCCGGCCCGGCCCAAGGCCATCGACACCGTCGCGGTGGCGCGGCCGCCCGCGCTGGCCCGCGGCCACATGGTCTTCATCGACAATGCCCAGGGCAGCTACTTCCGGCCCGAGGCGGGCGGGCTCACCCTCGTGGGGGTGCCGTGCCAGGAATGGGACGTGAACCCCGACACCGTCGGCTCCGGGCTCCCGCCGGAGGCGGCGGGCGTCGGCGCGGGCATTCTCACCCATCGGATCCCGCTCATGGAGGGCGCCACGCTCGCCCGCGGCTATCGCGCCTTCGACTGCTACAGCGGCGACCGCCACGCCATCCTCGGCCTCGTCGAGGGAGTGGACGGGCTCTATCTCGCCACCGCCTTCAGCGGCTCCGGCTTCAAGATCGCGCCCGCGGTGGGCCAGTGCATGGCCGAGCTCATCACCGAGGGGCGCCCCAAGACGGTGGACATCGCCGCCTTCGGCCTGCGGCGCTTCGCGGAAGGCCGCCCGCTGGAGGGGCCCCATCCGTACGCGCAGCGGCGCGATCACGCGGACACGGCCCCGGAGGCCCGCGCATGACCATGAAATTCGCCATCCAGAACCTCCTCTCCTGGCGGGACTGGCAGAGCCATGCGGACGTGTACGCCAACTCGCTCGAGGAGTGCCGGCTCGCCGACGAGCTGGGATTCCACGCGGTGTGGCTGGCGGAGCATCACTTCTCGCCCTACGGCATCTGCGCCAATCTCGCCGTCTTCGGGGCGGCGGTGGCGCGGGAGACGAAGCGGGCGCGCATCGGCACCGCGGTGGTGATCGCCCCCTTCGCGCATCCGCTCCGCATCGCCGAGGAGTTCGCGATGCTGGACATCCTCTCGGGCGGGCGCCTGGACTTCGGGCTGGGCCGTGGCTATCAACCCAAGGAGTTCCAGGGGCTGTCCGTCTCCATGGAGAAGACGCGTGAGCGCTTCGACGAGAGCCTCGAGCTGATCCGCCGCGCGTGGACGGAGGAGCGCGTCGACTTCGACGGCGAGTTCTACAAGGTCCCCGGGCTGACGGTGCTGCCGAAGCCGGTGCAGCGCCCCCACCCGCCGCTCTGGACGGCCGCGGTGTCGCCCGACACGTACGCCCTCGCGGGCCGGCGGGGCTTGCGCATCCTCACCTCGCCCTCCTTCACGCCCTTCGAGATCCTGCGCAAGAACTACGACGCGTACCGAGCCGAGCACCGCGCGGCCCACGGCACCGAGGGCGAGATCTGCCTCAACAAGATCATCCACGTGGCGGAGTCGCGGTCCAAGGCGCGCGACAACCTCCGCGAGCCCATCCGCTGGTTCTTCCAGACGCAGGCCGGGCTCATCTCCGATCCCGCGGGAGTGCCGCCCGAGCAGTACAAGTTCTACCGCCGCGTGCGCGAGAACCTGCTCTCCCTGTCCGACGAGCAGGCCCTCGACCAGGCCGCCATCGTGGGCGAGCCCGAGGAGGTCGCCGACAAGCTACGCCAGCACTCGGACGCGCTCGGGGTGACGTACTTCATGGGCGCGTTCTCGCGGGGCGGGCTGCCCCAGGAGGCGGTGCGCCGCTCGCTCCGCCTCTTCGGCGAGAAGGTGATGCCGAGGCTCGCCTGATGGCCGCGCTGCCCCGCGCGGCGGACATCGTCGTCATCGGCGCCGGCGCCATCGGCACCGCCATCGCGTACCACCTCGCGCGGCGGGGGGCCCGGGACGTCCTCGTCATCGAGCGCGACATGGTGGGGGCGGGGTCCACGAGCAAGGCGGCGGGCGGGATCCGCGTCGAGTTTCCCCTGAAGGTCGAGGTGGAGTTCTCCCTGCGCGGCATCGAGTTCTTCAAGCGCTTCCGCGACGAGATGGGCGCGGAGTGCGACTTCCGCCAGGAGGGCTATCTGTTCCTCTTGACCACGGAGGCGGACGTCGAGCGTTTCCGGCGGAATCAGGCGGTGCAGCACGCGCTCGGGGCGGACTCGCGGCTGATCGGGCCCGATGACGCCCGCGAGCTGGTGCCCTCGATGCGGGTCGACGACGTGCTCGCGGCGGTGTGGGGCCCGCAGGACGGCCACGCCTCGCCGAACGACGTCGTCCAGGCCTATGCCGCGCAGGCGCGGGCCCGCGGCGTGAAGATCGTGGAGGAGACCGCGGTGACGGGCATCGAGATCGAGGGCGGCCGGGTCGTGGCCGTCCAGACCGGGGCCGGGCGCGTGGCGACGCGGCTCTGCGTCAACGCCGCCGGGCCCTGGGCGCCGCTGGTGGGCGAGATGGCCGGGCTCCGCCTCCCCGTCGACCCGCGCCGGCGGCACATCTTCGTCACCGACGCCTTCGGCGAGGTGAAGCATCCCATCCCCCTGCTCACCGATCGCAGCACGGGCTTCTACTGCCGCAGCGAGCAAGGCGCCGTGCTCATGAGCGCGGGCGACATCGGCCCGCGCACCGAGTACACGGCCACCGTGGACTGGGACATGCTCGAGGAGGCGGTTTCCAAGGCAGTGAACCGCATTCCCGCGCTCGAGTCCGCGCAGGTGCGCCACGCGTGGGCGGGCCTGCGCCCGCTCACGCCGGACGAGCACGCGATCATCGACTGGGCCCCCGGCGTGGAAGGGCTCTTCCTCGCCATCGGCTTCTGCGGCCACGGCTTCCAGCACTCCTATGCCACCGGCGAGGTGACGGCGGAGTGGCTGCTGGACGGCAAGCCGGGCCTCGACCTGAGCGACCTCTCCATGGCCCGCTTCGCCGGGCGCAGCTAGGAGGCTTCCATGCGTGGCATCGTATTCCTCGGTGATCGTGAGCTCGAGATCCGCGATTTCCCCGACCCCACGCCCGGCCCGGGCGAAGTGGTGCTCCAGATGAAGGCGTCGGGCATGTGCGGCAGCGACCTGCATCCCTACCGCGCCTCGCGCAAGGGCGGCGGCGCCGCCGCGTCCCTGGGGCTGGGTGGCCAGGGCGGCCCGGTGATCGGCGGGCACGAGCCCTGCGGAGTGGTGGCGGCGCGCGGGGCCGGCGTCAGCGAGGCGGAGGCGCCCATCGGCCAGCGCGTGATGCAGCATCACTACAAGGGCTGCGGCCTTTGCAAGCACTGCCGCGTCGGCTGGTCGCAGCTCTGCCCAAACGGCATCGTCGTGTACGGCATGACCGGCCACGGCGGGCACGCCCCGTACATGAAGGCGCCCGCGTTCACCCTGGTGCCTTTGCCCGACGAGATCTCCTTCGAGGAGGGGGCGGCGATCTCCTGCGGCACCGGCACCGCCTACGGCGCCCTCCGCCGCCTCAACACGTCCGGGCGCGACACCCTGGCCGTGTTCGGCCAGGGGCCGGTGGGCCTGAGCGCCACCATGCTGGGCGCGGCGATGGGCGCGCGGGTGATCGCGGTGGACATCGCGCCCGAGCGCCTCAAGCTCGCGCGCGACTTCGGGGCGGACGCGGTCATCAACTCAAAGGAGACGGATCCTATCGCCGCCCTCAAGCAGCTCACCCACGGGGAGGGCGTGGACGCGGCCATGGACTGCTCCGGGCATCCCGACGCCCGCGCCGCTGCGGTGCGGAGCGCGCGCACGTGGGGCCAGGTGTGCTTCGTGGGCGAGGGCGGGCAGGTGACCCTCGACGTGAGCCCGGACATGCTGCGCCGCCAGCTCACCATCATCGCCTCGTGGACGTTCAGCGCCATGGGGCAGGCGGAGTGCGCCCGCTTCATTGCCGACCGCAAGGTGCCGCTCAAGCGCCTGCTCACCCACCGCTTCAAGCTCGATGAGGCGGCGGACGCCTACCGGCTCTTCGACACCCAGACCACGGGAAAGGGCGTGTTCCTGTTCTGACGACGGAGGTCACCGCGCTCCGGCGGTCGATCGTCGGCTCCACGGTTCCCCAGAATCTCCTGGGCGCGGTGCTCACCTTCGTGTACTTCCGCTACCTGGATCCCGGGCGCGGCGGGGCCGGGGAGCCGCCGGGCGCTTTCGAGATCGCGTACTCGGTGGCGGCGTTTGCGCTGCTCGCAGGCGGCGGTTACGTGCTCGGCCGCCGGTGGACGCGCCGGATCCGCTTCGCCGCCGACGGCACCGTGGATGCTGGAACGCGCCGGCGCGCGCTGCTCGTGCCCTACCTCATTGCCGGCATCACGTTCCTGGGCTGGGCCCTCGCCGGCGTGATCTGGGGGATCCTCCTGCCGCTGGTCCTGGGCCACGCCTCGTGGACGATCGCCCTGCGCACGATCTTCGGCACCACCATCGTGGCGGGAACGGTGGCCTCGTTCTATGTCTTCCTCAGCGCGGAGCGGCGATGGCGCAAGGTCCTGCCCGCCCTCCTCGGAGAGGGGGGTGTCACGCGGGTCTCCGGCGCCCCGCGGCTCCGCGTGCGCTCGCGGCTCCTGGTGGTGTTCGCCCTCATCAGCGTGCTGCCCGTCTCCGTGCTCGGCGTGATCGCCTACACCCGCGCGCGGGCCCTGGTGGGCGCGCCGCCGGACGCGGCCGTCTCCCTCGTCGTCGATCTACTCGTGCTGATCGCGTTCGTCATGGTGGTGGGCGTTGCCGCCGCGCTGGTCCTGGCGGCGTCGGTATCGCGCAGCGTGGCTGAGCCGCTGGGCGCGCTCGCGGCCGCGATGGCCGACGTGGAAGGCGGCCGGCTGGACCGGCGCTGTCTCGTGGTGTCGAACGACGAGATCGGCGACGTGACGGACGGGTTCAACCGAATGGTGCGGGGCCTCCAAGAGCGGGAACGGATCACGGAGATGTTCGGCAAGTACGTCTCGCGCGAGATCCGCGACGAGATCCTCTCCGGGCGCGTCTCGCTCGAAGGCGCGCAGGCGGAAGTGACCATCCTCTTCTCCGACCTGCGCGACTTCACGCCCTGGGTCGAGGCGACGGACCCGCGGGAAGTCGTGCGGGACCTCAACGCCTACTTCGCCGAGATGGAGGGAGCCATCCGGGCGCACGGCGGGCTCGTGCTCCAGTACATCGGCGACGAGATCGAGGCGGTGTTCGGCGCGCCCGTCGCCCACCCGGAGCACGCCGCGAAGGCCCTGCGCGCGGCGGTGGAGATGCGCCGGCGCCTTACCGCCTGGAATGTGGCGCGGTCCGCATCAGGGAAGCCGCCGCTGCGCCACGGCATCGGCGTGCACAGCGGCACCGTGCTCGCCGGCAGCATCGGGAGTCCGGACCGGCTCGCCTACGCGCTGGTGGGCGACGCCGTGAATCTCGCCTCGCGCCTGCAGAGCCTCACCAAGGAGCTGGGCGCCGACATCCTGGTCAGCGGCACCACGCGCGCGCGGGTCGCCGACCCCGCCGCCCTCGTGCGGGTGACGGCGGCCCGGGTGAAGGGGCGCAGCGCCGAGGTCGAGGTCTACCGGTTAGCCGATGGCTCCGGTGAATCGTAGGAGGGCGATGAGGATGACGGCGCCGATGATCGAGACCACGGTGCGGGCCGGCCACCCGTAGGCGGCGAGGCCGATCATGCCGGCGAGGAAGTGACCCAGGGCGGAGCCGACGATGCCGATCACGATGTTACCGAGCACCCCGAACTGCGCATCGGTCTTCATGATGAGGGTGGCAATCCAGCCGATGATCCCGCCGACGATGATCGAGATGAGCAGCCCCATGTCGTTCGCCCTCCCTTGGCGCCGAGTCTAGCATCTTGGACACTCCCGTCACCGCGTTGACGGTGCGCGCTGACACAGCGCACCGCGAAGGGACTGCATGGCGTCTATCTAGCGATAAAAGCGAACTAGAACGACACTAGCGCCGGCGGTGGCCCTGGCACTTCCGTTGCTCTACCAGCCTCCAGCACGCGGAACACGAACCCCCCGCGGCAGGAGGAAATGTCATGAACGTGGCTCCCCATCGCCGCGCGCCCAAGGCGCGTGGCCTCAAGTACCTGATCGCAGCGGCGGCCGTCACGGTCGCCTTCACCCAGGCGCCGCTGGTGGCGGCGGCGACCCGCGACGACGCGATCGGCAGCCTCGACCAGTACAACTCCGTCAAGGCCCGCACGCTCGCGAGCACGCACCACGCGCAGCTCGTCACCCTCTACGACGGTATCTACCATTGCCTGCCGTGGGTGGACGTCCGCAAGGGCGGCATCGGCTTCCGCAAGCCCAAGTGGGCGCAGGAGGACGAGCGCTACCTCGCGACGTGGATCGTGATCGACCAGAAGGATGACGGCCGCTTCGGGACCTTCCCGAGGGAGCGGCGCGCCTCCGCGATGTTCTCGCGGTACGGCGTGGAGCTCCTCCGCCGCATGGTCGCGCTGCAGGGCGTGGCCGGCGACCCCGCCGTGCAGGGCTACGGCGTGGTGCTGTCGTGGACGAAGCCCGGCTCCGACAAGCCCGGCGCTCAGCCCGTGAACGAGTCGCTGGTCTTCTGGGTGGACAAGTCGGTGGCGCAGGGCTTCCTCGCCCGTCGCGTGAGCAGCAACGAGCTCACGACCCGCGCGCGCCACACCTACTTCGACGGCATCGAGGAGCACGGCCGTCTGCCCCTGGAAGTGTGGGACGACAACTTCACCCGCACCTTCCAGATCAAGGACTATCAGCTCGCCAAGGGCGTGAGCTGCTGAGCTGATCCCTCTCGCCTCACTCACCAAACCCCTCTCCCCCTGCCGGGGGGAGAGGGCAGGGTGAGGGGCGGCTACCAGAGCTCCTTCGACGCGAGCCGGGCGCCCTCGGCGAGGGCGCCGAGCTTGGCCCACACGATGTCGGGATCGACCGCCGCCTGCCCCACCCACGTCCCGAACCCGCAGTCGGTGCCCGCGATGACGCTCTCGCGGCCGACCAGCTTCGCGTAGCGGGTGATCCGCTCCGCCACCAGGACGGGATGCTCGATGAAGTTCGTCGTCGAATCGATCACGCCCGGAATGATGGTCTTGCCCTCGGGCACCTTCACGGTCTCGAACACCCGCCACTCGTGCGCGTGGCGGGGGTTGGCCCCCTCGAAGGAGACCGCGGTGGCGCGCGCCCCCAGCACTAGGTCGATGATGTCGGCGAGAGGTACGTCGAAGTGGTGGGGGCCCTCGTAGTTCCCCCAGCACACGTGCATCCGGATCTGCTCCGGGGGCACCCCGGACAGGGCGTGGTCCAGGGCCTTGATGTGGAGCTGGGCCATCTTCCGGAAGCCCGCGATGTCGAGGTCGGCGAACTGGATGTGCCGGCCCATGCCGAGGTCGGGGCAGTCGATCTGCAAGACGAAGCCCGCGCGCGCCACCGTCTCGTACTCGTGGCGCATCGCTTCCGCGATGGCGAAGAGATAGGCCTCGTGGGAGGGGTAGTGCTCATTCTTGAAGAAGAGCGAGATGACACCCGGGGAGGCGGCGGTGAGGAAGGCCTCCCGCGCCCGCGCCCGGGCGGGCGCCGCCTGGAGATTGGCCACGTCGACGCGCGCGGCCTCGGGATCGCGCAGCGACACCGGCGCGGTGCAGGCCGGCGTCTTGCGGCGGGCGCGGCCGGGGTCGCCGAACACGCGCCGGGCCATGCCGGGGAAGTCCACCAGGTCGCGGTACTGGAGCGGCTCGCTCTTGCCCAGGAAGCCGTGGAGGCGGTCCTTCACGTAGGTGGCGTAACTGGGTTTGCTGTACTCGCCGTCGTCCACCACGTCGATGCCGGCGTCCACTTGCTTGCCCACCACCTCCGCCACTGCGGCCTTGATTCGCGCGGCGAGGGCGGCGCCGTCCACGGGGACGCCCTCCTCCTTGGCGAACATGGTCTTGGTGAGCTCCTCGGGACGGGGCAGGCTGCCGGTATGGGTCGTGAGGATGCGTTCCGTGCTGCGTCGCACCGCCGGGCCGCCTAGCGCTCGCTCGACAGCACGAGCGTGCCCGCCGCCGAGAGCATGCCGCCCATGCCGTTGACGAGCGACATCCGGCAGTTCGGCACCTGGCGCGCGCCGCATTCGCCGCGGAGCTGACGGGTGGATTCGATGATGGGGAAGATCCCGTACATCCCGGTGTGGGTGTAGGAGAGTCCCCCGCCGTTGGTGTTGATGGGCAGGCTGCCCCCCGGTGTGGAGCGTCCCTCCTCGAAGAAATGCACGCCCTCGCCGCGCTTGGCGAAGCCCAGCGACTCCAGCATGATGGGCGGGCCCGAGGTGAACGCGTCGTAGAGCATGATGTGGTCGAAGTCCCTCCGCTCTACTCCCGCCATGCGAAACGCCTTCTCGCCCGACATCCGCGTGGCCTCGCTGTGGGTGAGGTCGCGCATCTGCGTGACCATCACGTGCTCGGTGGCCTCGCCGGCTCCCCGCACGTAGACCGGCTTCTTCGCGCAGTCCTTGGCGCGATCGGCGCGGGTGAGCACGACGGCGCCGCCCGCGTCCGTCACGAGGCAGATGTTCAGGAGATTGAAGGGATAGCAGACCGGCCGCGAGCCGAGCACATCCGCCACCGTGATGGGGTCGCGGTTGCGCGCTTTGGGGTTGAGGACCGCCCACTTCCGCGTCGACACCGCCACCTGCGCCCACTGCTCGAGGGTGGTGCCGTGCTCGTGCATGTGCCGGGTCGTGATCATCCCGAAGTAGGTGGGCGCCCCCGCGAAGCCGTAGGGGATCTCGAACTGCCCGGAGAGGCTGGTGTCGCGGCTGCGCGTCACCCCCACGCCCGAGCGCCCCGACTCGCCGTGCGAGATCACCGCCACGTCGCAGAGCCCGTGGTGGAGTGCGGCCACCGCGTGCCCGACCATCATGATGAAGGAGCAGCCGCCCACGGTGGTGCCGTCCACGTAGCGCGGCGTGATGCCGAGCGCCTCGCCGAGCAGCGAGGGCGAATGCTGACCGGCGGTGAAGACCCCGTCCACGTCGGACACCTTGAGGCCGGCGTCGCGAACGGCATTGGTGATGGCTTCCAGGTGCAGGGCGAGCTGGCTCTTGTTCGGCAGGATCCCGATCTCGTCGCTCTCGTCCACGCCGACGATGCAGGCGGAATTCGACAGCGCCTTCATGCGCGGCCTCCCCCGACGCCCGCGTGCGGCCGGAACAGCGGCAGCGTGAACTCGTCGTTGAGCTTCTCGTAGACCACTTCCACCGGCATGTCGCAGCGGATGAGGTTGGGATCGGCGGCGATGCCCACCAGGTTGGACATGAGGCGCGGTCCCTCCTCGAGCTCCACCATGGCGAGCACGTAGGGGGGCTTCACCTTGAAAGCCTTGTTGAGCGGCTGATAGGAGATCTCGAAGGAGAAGAGGCGGCCCCGCCCGCTCGACTGGATCCAGCCGATGCGGCGCGACGAGCAGCGCGGGCAGAGGATGCGCGGGTAGAAGAAGCAGTGCCCGCAGTCCTGGCACTTGGGCAGCATCAGCTTCTGCTCGCGCAGGCCGTCCCAGTAGGGCTTGGCCTCGGGCGTGACGGGCTGGGGCAGGGGACGCTCGAGCTCGGCGGGACTCATCGGGGAACGGCTCCTTTCCTCGGCGACGCGGGAGATCGGGACCCGCCGAGAGTAGACGCAGAGTCCCCGGCCCGTCAAGGCGGCGGACTGTGTTACCGTCGTGCGGTCGCTGATGGCCAGGTTCCTGATCGTTCCCATGCTCGCCGTCCTCGCCGCCGCGCCCGCCGGCGCCCAGGAAGCCGGGGAGACACTCGTGCTCACCGGAAGCTTCGCGCGCGATCTCTACCTCGCGGGCGGGCGCGTCGACTTTCCCGGCGAGGCGGAAGCCGACGTGGTCATGGCGGCCCGCGCGCTGTCGGTGAGCGGCATCATCCGGGGCGATCTGCTCGCCGCCGCCAGCCGGCTTCTCGTCACGGGGCGCGTGGTCGACGATGCCCGCGTGGCCGCGCGCCGGGTGGGGCTCGATGGCGAGGTGGGCGACGGGCTCGTTGCCGCGGGCGAGGTGATACGCCTGAGCGCCGCCTCGCGGGTGGGCGGCGCCGTCTGGCTCGCGGGCCGGCGCGTGGACGTGGCAGGGCGCGTGGGCCGCGACCTCCGCGCCGCCGCCGTGCGCGTGCGGATCTCCGGGGTCATCGAGGGCGACGTAGTCCTGGCCGCGCGGGACATCGAGCTCCTCCCGGGGGCGCGCATCGCCGGCACCCTCACGTACTGGAGCAGCCAGGAGGCGCGCGTGGCGACGGGCGTGCACGTGGGCGGGCGTATCGTGCGGCGGCAGCCCGAGTACCTGGATCGGGCGGGCCGGGTGCTCACGGTCCTGAGCGTGGTAACGCGGGTCGTCTTCGTGGTGAATCTCTTCGTGGCCGGCGTCATCCTCTACTGGCTCTTTCCGCGGCTCACCGTGTCGGCGGCGCTCACCGTCGGCCGACGCCCGTGGGCGAGCTTCGGCATCGGCCTCGCCGTCTTGGTGTTGACGCCGCTGGCGGCTCTCTCCCTCGCCCTCACCGTGATCGGCATCCCGCTTGCCCTCACGCTCGTCTGGCTCTACCTGGGTGCGCTGCTGCTGGGCTTTCTCACCGCCGCGTTCTATCTCGGGGACGTCGTGCTGCGCCCCATCGCCCGGACGCGCTGGCCCTCCCGGGGCGCCCGGATCGGCGCCCTCGCGCTGGTGGTGCTCGCTCTCGCGCTCGTGCGTTTCGTGCCCATCGCCGGTCCGCTCGTCCTGCTGCTCGCGCTCGTGTTCGGCGTGGGCGCGTGGATCTTGCGACTCACGCGCAGCTACTCTGGTCTCGCCGATGAGGAAGGAGTCCGTTGATGACCGTCACCGCGCTCGAGATCGCCTCCCGCTCCGTGGTCCTCGACGGCCGTTCCTTCGGGGACGCCGGCCCCTACGAGAAGGTCACGGGCCTTCTCCGCTTCGAGACGGATCCGGCGCATCCCGTCAACGGGAGCATCACCGACCTCGACCTCGCCCCGCGCAACGCGGGCGGGCGCGTGGAGTCCTGGGCGGACTTCTATCTCCTCCAGCCCGTCGATCCCGCGCGCGGCCGCCGGCGGCTGCTCCTCGACGTGCCGAATCGCGGGCGGAAGGTGGCCCTCGGCATGTTCAACAGCACGCCCCGCGCCGCCGATCCCACCACCGCCGCGGACTTCGGCAATGGCTTTCTGATGCGCTGGGGATACACGGTGGCGTGGGTCGGCTGGCAGCACGACGTGCCCCGGCGGGACGGCATGATGGCGATGGGGGCGCCGGCCGCGCGCGGCGCTTCCGCGCCCCTCACCGGGCGGCTCCGCTGTCAGTGGCGGCCCAACGCGCGCGTGGACACGGTGCCGCTGGCCGACCGCTATCACATCCCGTACCCCGCCGCCGCCCTCGACGACGCCGAGGCCGAGCTGACCGTGCGCGAGCACGCGGGCGCGCCGCGCGTGCCGGTGGCGCGGAGCGCCTGGCGTTTCGCGCCCGACGCCGCGCACCTGCACCTGCCGGGAGGCTTCGAGCCCGGCCGCATTTACGAGCTGATCTATCGGGCCGAGAATCCGCCGGTGGTCGGGCTGGGGCTCCTCGCCGTGCGCGACACCGCCGCGTGGCTGCGGTGGGGCCCGGCGCCGGGCAACCCCGCCGCGGGCCGGCTCGATCGCGCCTACGCGTTCGGGGTCTCCCAGAGCGGGCGCTTCCTCCGCCACTTCCTCTACCTCGGCCTCAACGAGGACGAGGGGGGGCATCAGGTGTTCGACGCGTTCTTCCCGCATGTCGCGGGGGCCCGCCGGGGCGAGTTCAACATGCGCTTCGGCCAGCCGTCTCTCAACGCGACCACGAGTGTCGGGAGCTTGTTCCCGTTCACCGACGTGGAGCAGCGTGATCCTCTGTCGGGTCAGCGGGACGCGCTGCTCGCCCGGCTCGAGGCGGCGGGCCGACGGCCGAAGATCTTCACCGTCAACACCTCCGCCGAGTACTGGCGCGGCGACGCCTCCCTCGTCCACGCCGACGTCGAGGGGCGCGTCGACGTGGACGCGCCCGCCCACGTGCGCGTGTATCTCTTCGCCGGCACCCAGCACACCCCCGGCGCGCTGCCGCCGCCCGCCGCCGATCCCAACACGGGCGATCGCGGCCGCGCCCCCTTCAACACCGTGGACTATGCCCCGCTGCTGCGGGCCGCGCTGATCAACCTGGACGCCTGGGTGAGCGACGGCGTGGAGCCGCCGGCCTCGGCGGTGCCCCGGCACGCGGACGGCAGCGCGGTGACCGCGGAATCGACCGCGCCCACCTTCACGGCCATTCCCGGCCTCCGCTTCCCCGATCGCGCGAGCCGGCCCGTGCGGCTGGACTTCGGCTCGGACTGGGCGCGCGGCATCGCCTCCGCGCTGCCGCCCAAGGTGGGCGCGCCGTACGTGACCCACGTATCGGCGGTGGACGGAGACGGCAACGAGACGGCGGGCATCCGGCCGCCCGAGCTGCTGGCGCCACTGGCGACCTTCACCGGCTGGAATCTCCGCCATCCCGCGCAGGGCGCGCCCGGCGATCTCATGAGCATGATGGGCTCGACCTTCCCGTTCCCCATCAGCGCGGCGGAGCGGACCCGCACGGGCGACCCGCGCCCGTGCCTCGAGGAGCGCTACGGCTCGCGCGCGGCGTACCTGGAGCGCGTCCGCGCAGTGGCCGCGGAGGGCGTGGCGCGCCGGCATCTCCTCGCCGAGGACGTTCCCGCCATCGTGGCGCGGGCGGGCGCGCTCTGGGATCTCGTGCACGCCGGCTTCGGAGGCGCGTGAGCCGTGGCGAGGCGACCGCTCACCGTCGGGGTGGTCGGGCTCGGGTATGGCCGGGCCCATATCCCGGCCTTCCAGGCCCATGGCTGCGAGGTGGTCGCGGTGTGCCAGCGCGACGAGGCGGCCGCGCGCGCGGTGGCCGGCCACTACGGCGTGCCCCAGGTGTTCACGCAGTGGCAGGACATGCTGGAGCGGGCGCGGCCGGCCATCGTGGTGATCGCCGCTCCGCCCGCGCTGCACAAGGCCATCGCTCTCGAGGCCTTCGCGGCCGGGGCCCACGTGCTGTGCGAGAAGCCGCTCGCGATGGACGCGGCGGAGGCTCGGGTCATGACGGACGCGGCCGCACGGGCGGGGCGGGTGGCGATGACCGCCTTCAACTGGCGCTTTCCCGCGGCGATGCAGCGCTTCCACGCCATGGTCGAGGCCGGGCACGTCGGCCGGCCCATACACCTGGCCGGCCGCTGGCTCGGCGCCCGCTGGGCCGACGAGGGGGCGCCCATCACCTGGCGCATGGACCGGGCCCAGGCCGGGCACGGAGCGATGGGCGACATGGGCGTGCACCTCGTGGACCTCGTGCGCTGGTGCTTCGGCGAGTTCGCGCGGGTATTCGCGCGCGGCGGCGTCGCCTACCCGAGCCGCACGACGCCCGACGGGAAGCCCGCCGACGCGGAGGACCACTGCGCGGTGCTGGCGGAGATGGCGTCGGGCGCGGTGGTCACGCTCCAGGCCAGCCGCGCCGCCCGCGGCGCCAACGAGAGCTCGCTGGAGGTCTACGGGACCAGCGGCGCGCTGGCTTATCGGCTGGATCGCGGCCAGGCACGCTGGCATCGCGGGGGCGATCTCCTCGCCACCGCCGACGGCGGTGCGCTCGCGCCGGTGAAGGTCCCCCCGGTGGTGCCGCGCTCGGCCGGCGAGGGGGACGCCATGGAGGTGGTCGGCAAGGCCACCATCGCGCCGCTGGTGAAGCGGATGCTGGCGGCCATTCGCTCGGGCGAGCTCGCAAGCCCCTCGTTCGAGGACGGTGTGCGCGCCCAGGCGGTGCTGGACGCGGTGCTGGAATCGGAGCGGACGGCGGCGTGGGTCCCGGTGGCGGGAGCCGCCCGCTAGAACCCGCTCAGAGCTTGTTGAGGCCGTTCAGGGCCGCGACCTTGTAGGCCTCGGCGAGGGTCGGGTAGTTGAAGACGGTGTCCCGGAAATATTCGAGAGTGCCTCCGAAGGTGAGCACGGCCTGGCCGATGTGGATGATCTCGGCCGCGCCCTCCCCGATGGCATGCACTCCCAGCACCGCGCGCGTCTTCGGGTGGAAGAGGATCTTGAGGAAGCCGATGTCGTCGCCGATGATCTGCCCCCGCGCCAGCTCGGCATACTTCGCCAGTCCCACCTCGTAGGGGATCCGCGCGGCGGTGAGCTCGTGCTCGGTCTTTCCCACCATCGAGATCTCGGGCACGCTGTACACCCCGTAGGGCAGGAGCTCGGGCCGGCTCACGCACGGCAGGCCGAACATGTGACAGGCGGCCAGGCGCCCCTGCTCCATCGAGGTGGAGGCGAGCGAGGGGAACCCGATCACGTCTCCCGCCGCGTAGATGTGGGGGACCGAGGTCTGGAAGACCGTGTTGACGGGAATGCGCCCACGCTTGTCCGTCTCGAGCCCCACCGCCTCGAGCCCGAGGCCGTCGGTGTTGCCCTGGCGGCCGACCGTGTAGAGCAGAGCGTCGCCCGTGACGGTCTTGCCGCTCTCGAGCCGTGCCACTACCCGCCCGCGCGCGTCGACGTCCACCCCGATGACGGTTTCGCCCAGGCGGAAGGTGGCCCCCTGGCGCCGCATGTGGTAGGAGAGCGCCTCGATGATCTCCTGGTCGAGGAAATCGAGGAGCACCGGTCGCTGATCGATGACCGTCACGGTGGAGCCGAGGGCGGTCAGCATCGAAGCGTACTCGAGCCCGATCACTCCCGCGCCGACCACGATCAGCTGCTTGGGCAGCTCGGTGGCGGACAGGAGCTGGTCGGAATCCATCGTGCGCGTGCCGTCGAGGGGAATGCCCGCGCTCCGCGCCGGGCGCGTGCCGCAGGCGATGAGGATGCGCTCGGCGGAGACGGCGACGCGGCCGCCCGGCGCCTCCACCTCCAGCGTGTGAGGGTCGGCGAAGCGGGCGGTGCCGTGCACCGTCTCGATCCCGTTGCGCTTGAGCTGGGTGCGCACCACTTCGGTCTCGCGGTCGAGCACGGTGCGGACGCGGGCGGCGAGGTCCGCCACCGAGATGTGGTCCTGGAGCGTGTAGTCCCGGCCGTAGAAGGTCCGCTGCCGGAACCCTGTGAGATAGAGGATGGCCTCGCGGATCGTCTTGCTCGGGATGGTGCCGGTGTGGATGCAGACGCCGCCGATCATCTCGCGGCGGTCGACCACGGCCACCCGCTTGCCGAGCTTCGCCGCCGCCACCGCCGCCTTCTGGCCGGCGGGGCCGCTGCCGATGACGGCGAGGTCGTAGACCATTCGCGAATCTCCTCGCAAGCGGGAGTTTGTCGGGCCCGCGCCGAGTATATCGGAGCGGTGCGGGCTTCGGCGCGGATGTATGAATTGCTTCTTGACAACTCCGACCGATATATAGATTATTGGACTGTGAACCTGGATATCAGCCGTAAGTGTTGGCGATGGAAGGATTGTGTGGGGCTCCGGCCGCCGTAAAAGGGGGTCCGTCTCTCGCCATCGCCTGTACGGCCGGGGACCCATCCCCGGCCTTTTCGTCTTCAGCGCCCGAGTCGACACAGGAGGAAGCGCAAGGTGAGCGATCGGACCGGAATCGCGGTAGCGGTACCCCCCGAGAGCAAGGCCCAGCGGGCCGAGCGCCTCAAGCGCGCACTCAATCCCTGGGCGGCCTATGCGGAGATCGAGCGTTTCGCTCGCGAGGGCTTCGACGCGATCCCTCCGGAGTGGCTCAACACGTACTTCCGCTGGTGGGGGCTTTACACGCAGGGCGACGGCGCGGGCGCGGTGGGGGGCAAGGGCGGTGAAGGCAAGGCCGTCCGCTACTTCATGCAGCGCATCCGCATCCCCAACGGGCTGCTCACCTCCGCGCAACTCCGGGCCATCGCCGACCTGGCCGATCGGCACGGGCGCGGGATCGCCGACATCACGGTGCGCCAGAACATCCAGCTCCACTGGGTGCCGGTCGAGGCGCTGCCCGACATCGTTCGAACCCTGGATGGCGTGGGCATCACCACGATCGGCACCTGCGGCGACGTCACCCGCAACATCACCGGGTGCCCGCTCGCCGGCGCCGACGCGGACGAGATCGCTGACGCATCCCCCTTGGTCGACGCCGCCACTGCGATGCTCAACGGCGCTCCCGAGTTCTACAACCTCCCCCGGAAGTACAAGGTCTCCATCACCGGCTGCCGCGTCTGGTGCTCGTACCCCGAGATCAATGACGTGGGGCTCACCGCCCTGCGCCATCCCGGCACCGGCGAGCTCGGCTTCTCGCTGCGGGTCGGCGGAGGCCTCTCCACGGAGCCGCATCTGGCGCCGCGCCTCGACGCCTTCGTGCCCTGGGATCGGACGCTCGCCGTGCTCAAGGCGGTGACGGAGATCTTCCGGGACAGCGAGGCGCTGCGTCAGCACCGCGAGAAGGCCCGGCTGAAGTTCCTCTTCCTGCAGCATGGCTGGACGGCGTCCCGATTCCTCGAGGAGATCGAGCGCCGGCTTGGCGCGGCGCTCCCGCCCGCCGCGCCGGAGCGCGCGCCCGAGGACGTGTACCGGGATCATGTCGGCGTGCACGCGCAGCGGCAGGCCGGACTCTCCTACGCGGGCTTCGGCATCGTGCGCGGGCGCATCACGCCCCCCGAGATGCGCGCCGCCGCCGATCTCGCCGATCGCCACGGCTCGGGCGCCCTCCGGACCACCCACATGCAGAACCTCGTGGTGCTCGACGTGCCCTGGGCTCGCATCGGCGCCCTCGCGCGCGAGGCGGAGGCGGCCGGCCTGGCGCTGGACGCCTCGGCGTTCCGGCGCGGTACCGTGGCCTGCACGGGCAGCGAGTTCTGCAAGATCGCTCTCACCGAGACCAAGGGCTTCGCCCGGCACCTCGTGGACGAGCTCGAGCGGCGCCTGCCCGGCTTCGACCAGCACGTGAAGATCCACGTCACCGGCTGCCCGAACAGCTGCGGCCAGCACTGGATCGCCGACATCGGGCTGGAAGGCAAGAAGATCAAGGGCCCGGTCGGCTTCGAGGATGCCTACTACTTCTGCGTGGGCGGGGGCCTCGGCGCCCGCGCGTCGGTGGCGCGCCCCATCGGCTATCGCGTCCCCGCGCGCGAGGCGCCCGCCGCCGTCGAGCGGCTGCTCCGCGCCTATCTCGCGGCGCGCGGCCCCGGCGCGACCTTTCACGACTTCGCTGCGACCCATACCGACGACGAGCTGCGCGCCCTGCTCGCGGGCGATGCCGTCGCGGCGGTGTCGCGCGACCTTCCTGTCGCCGCCACCCCGCACAACCTGGAATGACGACTGCGCGCTATCCCATCTTCCTGGACCTCGCCGGCCGCCTCTGCGTGGTCGTGGGGGGCGGTCCGATCGCCGAGGGCAAGGTGCGTAGCCTCCTCGCCGCCGGCGCGCGGGTGACGGTAGTGAGCCCCACTCTCACCCCGGCCCTGGCCGCCCTCGCCGCCGAGGGGAGCTTGACGCATCACGCGCGTGCCTATGCCGACGGCGACCTTGCCGGCGCGGCGCTCGCCCTCGCCGCCAGCGGCGACCGCGCGGTGAGCGCGGCGGCGCTCGCGGAGGGCCGCGCGCGCGGCGTCTGGGTGAACGCCGCCGACGACCCCGAGCGCTGCGACTTCTTCCTGCCCGCCGTGCTGCGCCGCGGCGCGCTGACGGTGGCGGTCTCGACGGGCGGCGCCAGCCCGGCGCTGACCCGCGCGGTGCGGGACGAGCTGGAGGGTTTCTTCCCGCCGGAGCTGGCCGACCTCGTCGAGGTGGTCGCCGGGGTGCGACGCGATCTCCGGGCGCGCGCCACGCCGGTGAGCGCCGAGGCGTGGAGCGGCGCGCTCGCGGACGAGCTGGGCCGCCTGTGGCCCGCGGCTCGTCTGGCGGAGGCGCGGGCGCGGCTGCTCGAGCGGCTGGAGACGCCGTGAGCGCGCCCGGCCGCGTGTATCTGGTCGGCGCCGGGCCGGGCGATCCCGGCCTGCTCACCGTACGCGGCCTCACCCTCCTTCGCGCCGCGGACGTGATCGTCTACGATCGGCTGGTGAATCCCGCGCTGCTCGACGAGGCGCCCGCGGCGGAGCGCATCGACGTGGGCAAGCGCGCGGGCGCGCACGCGGTGTCGCAGGGCGAGATCAACGCGATCCTCGTCGCGCAGGCACGGCAGGGCCGGCAGGTGGTGCGCCTCAAGGGGGGCGACCCCTTCGTGTTCGGACGCGGCGGCGAGGAGGCGCAGGCACTGACGGCCGCCGGCGTCGGCGTCGAGGTCGTGCCGGGCGTGAGCTCGGCGGTGGCGGCGCCGGCCGCCGCGGGCATCCCGCTGACGCACCGGAGCCTCGCCGCCTCCTTCGCGGTGGTGACGGGCCAGGAGGACGAGACCAAGACGCGCCCGCCCGTGGACTGGGGCGCGCTCGCCACCGCAGTGGACACGCTCGTGATCCTCATGGGCAGCCGCGCCCTGCCGGACATCGCCCGCGCGCTCATCGCGCACGGGCGCCCGCCCGAGACGCCGGTGGCCCTGATCCACGCCGCCACCACGCCGCGGCAGGAAACGCTGACGGGGGTGCTCGCCGACTTCGTCGACCCCGCGAGCGCGCCCGCGCTGCCGGCGCCGGTGGTGACGGTGATCGGCGACGTCGTGGCCTTGCGCGAGCAGCTCGGCCCTCTTACGCTGGGCCCGTCGCGAGTGTTCACCTCTTTCAGTGAGATAGCAGAGAGGAGCGCCCCCGAGCTGCCCGCCAAGCTGGTGATGCCGTCCACCGGGACGCGGGTGCTCTTCGGCGCCTGAGCGGCGCGCCCTCACTTCGTGCCGACGGTCACCGCCTGCTCGAGCCGGGCACGCATGCCGCGCTCGCGCTCCAGATCCGCCTGCGTGGTGCGCAGCTGTTCGCGAGCCTTCGCGAGCTCCTCGCCCGCCGCTTCCGCGCGCTGACGGGCCTGTCGCAGCTCACCCTGCTGCTGCCCCGCGGGCACGCCCCACCAGAGATAGCCGGCGGTTCCGCCGACGGCGATGCCCACGATCGCGACTATCACGAGCAAGCGATTCATACGGTATCCTCCCCGTGGCTATAATCACCCCGATGGCGCCGCGTCGGAACCCCAAAAGGAGCGTTCGACTCGCGCGCACTATGGTCGCCGTCTACGGGGCGCTGCTCCTCGGCGGCTGCGCCTCGGCCACCGATATCCACCCGACCAGCCCGTCCGCCACCAGTCAGCTCCTGGTGTTCCGGGCGCTCGAGCGGACGGTCGCCCGCCTCGACCTCACGGGGCTCCGGGGCCGGCGCATCGCGCTCGAGGTGATCTCCCAGCTCAGCGACCACTACTTCGCCGCCGCGTACCTCGAGACCTGGCTCCGCGCGCATGGGGTCACGGTGGTGAGCGAGTCGCCGGATCGACGACTCCAGGTGTACTTCCTCACCCTGGGCACGGATCAGGGCCAGTCCTTCGTGGGCATCCCCGCGTTTCAGGTCCCCGTGATCTCCATTCCCGTTCCCGAGATCGCGATCTTCAAGTGGGTGCGGAGCCGGGGGCGCGCCGACATGCGCGTCTACGCGTTCGATCCCGTGAGCGGGGCCTTCCAGGAAATGCTGCCCGAGACGACCGGCCGGTCGAAGTTCGACGACTTCACCATCCTGGTGGTGGTGGGCTTCTCCGTCACCGACGTCGACGATCCGTTGCCCCCCTCACCCTGACCCTCTCCCCGGTGGGGAGAGGGCAGGCTGAGGGGCGCTACTTCTCTTCCCAGGGCGACTGCCAGGCGCGCACGCCCTTGCCCAGATCCTTCCACTCGCCGGGCGCCCGCTTGTCGAGCGTCCGGCCGAACTCGAGCGCGGGCGGCATCTTGAGGTCGTGCCCGAGGGTGGTCGGAAAGAGAGCGGCCAGCTCCGCGGGCTCGAGCCGGCGATTGGCCTCCAGGCGGCGGATGGCCCGCGGCTGGTCGAGGAGCGTGTAGCCGTAGCCGAAGGAATGGAAGGCCTGGCCGTTGACGTGCGCGGCCGCCTCGCTGGCGAGATACACGACGAGCGGGGCCACGTTGTCGGGGTCTCGCTCGGTGCCTTTGGCCTGCTCGCTCGGCCACTTGCCCGTCTGCTCGAACACGGCGCGGCCTCGCGGCGTGGAATCGATCATGCGTGTGGCCCCGCTGGGGAGGATGGCGTTGGCGGTGACCCCGTACTTCGCGAGCGCGTGCGCGGTGGACCAGGTGAGCCCGAGGATGCCCGCCTTGCCCGCGGCGTAGTTGGGCTGGCCGGGCGAGCCGAGGGCGGACACCGAGGACATATTGATGAAGCGCCCGCCCTTGGCCTCGCGCATGTGCACGGAGGCGGCGCGGATCGTGTTGAACGTGCCCTTGAGATGGACGGCGAGGACGATGTCCCACTCCTCCTCCGTCATGTTGAAGATCATCCGGTCCCGCAGGATGCCGGCGACGTTCACCACGATGTCGATCCGGCCCCACTCCTTGACCGCCTGCTCCACCATCTCGGTGGCCTGGCGGAAGTCGGACACGGAACCGAAGTTCGCCACCGCGGCGCCGCCCTCCTTCTTGATCTCGTCCACCACCTGCTGTGCGGGCGACTTGTCCGTGCCCTCGCCGCCCAGCGCGGCCCCGAGGTCGTTGACGACGACCTTGGCGCCCTCCTTCGCCATCGCGATGGCGATGCCGCGTCCGATGCCGCGTCCCGCTCCCGTCACCAGTCCCGTCTTGCCGTCGAGGAGTCCCATCAGGAGCCCTTCTCCTTTCGTCCGTTGTCCTTCCGTTTTCCCGCCGTTCGCCCCGCCGCGCGATAGTCGCCGAAGCGGCTGTCGCGCTTGGTCAGCGCGTCCTTGAGATTGCGCCGGATCTCCTTGCGGTACTCCACCGACTCGGGCTGATGGAAGGCCAGGGCCTGGAGCTCGGTGCCCGCGCGGATGGCCGCGCGCATGCCCATGATCTCCATGGCGCGATGGATCGATCGCTTGTTGATCTGCTGCAGCGAGGTGGGAATCTTGGCCACGCGCTCCGCGAGGTCCAGCACACCCGCTTCCAGCTCGGCGGGCGGGAACGCGCGGTTGGCGAAGCCGATGCGCGCCGCCTCCGCGCCCGACATGGGGTCGCCGGTCAGCATGAGCTCCATCGCCCGCCGCATGCCGACGAGCCACGGGTGGAACTGGGTGTCGGGCGGGCTCATGAGCCGAACGGGCGGATAACCGATCTGGGCGTCCTCGGCCACGTACACGAGGTCGCACGCGGTGGCCAGCTCGCTGCCGCCGGCCAGACAGTACCCGTGGACCTGGGCGATCACCGGCTTGGCGAGGTCCCAGATCTCGAACCAGCCGTGCACGACCTGGCGCGGCCACGAGCCGTCGCCCTCGGCGGTCGGGTGCGGCCGCCCCCGGGTGAGGTCGGCGCCCAGATCGTAGCCCGCAGAGAAGCAGGTGCCCGCGCCGCGCACGATGCTCACGCGCACCGTCTCGTCGCGGTCGGCGGCGCGGAGGGCGTCGAAGAGCTCGGCGCGCAGCTCGTTGCTGAGCGCGTTCCGCTTCTCCGGCCGGTTGAGAGTGAGGCGACGGACGAACGGCCGCGGCGTGTCCACGGCGATGAGCCGGAGCGCGACGCCGGCGCTCCCCGTCACGCGCGCTCCGGAGGCAGCGAGCCGAGGAAGTCTCCGAGCACCCGGTCGAAGGCCTCCGGCTGGTCGAGGTTGGACGAGTGACCGGCGCCCTTGATGATCTCGAGGCGCGCGCCGGGGATCTTGCCGGCCATGTAGCGGCTCGGCGCGAGGAAGGGCTCGTCCTGGTCGCCCACGATGATGAGGGTCGGGACGCGGATGGACGGCAGCGAATCGATGACGCGCCGGCCGTCCTGCGCCAGCATGCCGCGCGCGGCGTGCGCCAGCCACTGGGCCGAGCGATGATGGGAAACCGCGTCGCGCATCTCACGGCTCGAGCCGGACAGCACCTCGAGCCCGCGCGTCTCGAGCTCACCCGCGCGCCGGAACGCGCGCTCGTTCCAGCCCGCGCGCGCCTCGGGATTACGGAAGCCTGGCCCGGTGTCGCAGAGCACGAGGGCCCGCGTCATCTGCGGGTGCTGGGCGTGGAAGGCCAGCGACACGTAGCCGCCCAGCGACAGCCCGCCGATGATCGCGCGCGGTATCCCGAGATGGAGGAGGAGCCCGCGCATGTCGGCGACGGTGAGGTCGGCGGAGTATTGCGCGGGGTCCCCGGGGCTCTCGGTGTCGCCATGGCCCCGCATGTCCCACGAAATCACGCGCCAGCGCTCGGCGAAGACGCGGCGTTCGCCGTCCCACATCCGGCCGGTGGCGCCGAAGCCGTGCGAGAGGAGGAGGGCCGGCCCCGCGCCGCTCTCGTCGTAGCGCAGGCGGACGCCGTTGACCGCCGCCGTCGCCACGCTAGCTCGCGCCGGGAGGCGCGCCCGCGTCCCGCGCCACCGCGATCTCCTTCGACTGGTCGCGCGAGCGCGTGGGGCTGATCACGATCTCCTCGATCACCGTGCGGGCGGGCAGGGTCACGCAGAGGAGGATGGCCTCGGCCACGTCCTCCGGCATCATCATGGTCGCCCGCGCGGCGGCGTCCGGCGGCATGGGCCGGTTGTCGAGGATGGGCGTGTCCACCTCGGCGGGCATGATGGTGGTGGCGCGGATGCCCTTGTCGCGCAGCACGGTGTGGACGTGCCCCATCATGTTGCGCTGGGCCGCCTTGGCGGCGCCATACACCGAGCCGCCGATGAGGCCTGGGCGCAGCGCGGCGTAGGACGACACCGTCACGATGGTGCCCCCGCCGCGCTCGATCATGCTGGGGAGCACCGCCTGGGTGAGGAGGAAGGCGCCGGTGACGTTGACCGCCATCACCTTCTCCCACTCCTCGAGCCCGATCCAGCGGAGGTTGCGCACCTTGCTGGAGTGGCCCGCATTGTTGACGAGCACGTCGACGTGGCCGTACTGGGCCAGCGTCCAGCGCGCGAGCTCCTGCGCGTCCGAGGGCTTGGCGACGTCGCCGGGGTGGGCGACCGCCTGGCCGCCCGCGCCCGTGATCTCAGCCACGACCTCCTCGAGGGGCGGCTTCCGCCGCCCGCTGACGACCACGCGCGCGCCTTCGCGCGCGAGCATGAGAGCGGTGCACCGGCCGATGCCGGTGCCTCCCCCCGTGACGATGGCGACCTTGCCGTCGAGCCTGGCCATGACGCGCTCCTAGTAGCCCGGCAGCTTCCCGGCCTTCACGCCGGTCTTCTTGACTGCGGCCGCCTCCTCGGCGGCCTTCTGGGCCAGGAAGCGGCTGTCGCTGGCGAGCGTCACGAACTGGTAGCCGGCCGCGATCATCTTGAGCGCGTAGGCGGAGGTGCTGTTGTGGATGCCCGCGACCACGCCGTGCTTCTTGCACGCCTCGACGATCTTCTGCTGGGCTTCCACCACCGGCGCGTCGGTCTGGTCGAGGCGCGGCTTGCAGCCCAGCGCGAGGGACAAGTCGGACGGGCCGACGTACACGGCGTCCACGCCAGGCACGCTCAAGATGTCGTCGAGGTTCTTCATGGCCTCGGCGGTCTCGATCATGGGCATGACCACGATGTCGTCGTTGGCGTGGTCACCGTAGTCGGCGCCCGCGTAGATGGAGGCGCGCACCGGCCCCCACGAGCGATGCCCGCGCGGCGGGTACTTGCAGTGGCGCACCAGCGTCTCCGCTTCCTCGCGGGTGTTGATCATCGGGCAGATGACGCCGTACACGCCGGCGTCGAGGATCTTCATGAGACGGGCGGGGTCGTTCCACGGGACGCGCGCCATCGGGACGGTGGGCGTGGTCGAGATCGCCTGGAGCATCGTCACCGCGACCTGGTAGTCGACGACGCCGTGCTGCATGTCCACCACCAGCGAGTCGAAGCCCTGGTGGGCCATGACCTCGGCAGAGAATGCGCTGGGGATGGCGAGCCAGCCGTTGACGACGGCCTCGCCCTTCGCCCAGATCTTCTTGAGGGTGTTCTCTCTCACGATGCTCTCCTTGGGGAATGTCCGAGGATGGATGCGTCCGCACCCTAGCACGCGCGCCGGGGCGGCGGCAACATGCGCCCCCGCGTGTGGGGCGTCAGCGGCGCAGCGCGCGGAACGCGTCGCGCATCCGATCGAGCCCTTCCGTGAGCATGGCGCGCGGCGAGCCGAAGTTGAGACGGGCGAAGCCCCGGCCGCCGGCGCCGAAGGTGACGCCGTCGTTGAGGGCCACCCGCGCCTTGTCGAGGAAGAACGTGAAGGGATCGTCGTCGGGGATGCCCGTGCCCCGGAAGTCCAGCCAGGCGAGATACATGCCCTCGGGCGGATGCACGGTGACGCCGGGGAAGTGCTCGCGGACATAACCCACCGTGAAGTCGCGATTGGCCTCGAGGTAGCGCATGAGGGCGTCGAGCCAGGGTCCGCCGTCGCGGTAGGCGGCGAGGGCGGCGGCGAAGCCGAACACGTTGGGGTTCGCGACCAGGTCGACCTTGGCGGCCACGAACCGCTCGCGCAGGGCGGCGTCGGGTACCACCGCGATCGCGCACTTGAGGCCGGCGAGGTTGAAGGTCTTGGACGGCGACATCAGGGTGATCGTCCGCGCCGTCACCTCGGGCGCGAGAGAGGCGATGGGCATGTGCCGCTGGCCCGCGTAGAGGAGATCGCAGTGGATCTCGTCCGCGATCATCCAGAGATCGCGCCGCAGGCAAATCTCCGCCATGCGCCCCAGCTCCTCGCGCGTGAAGACGCGGCCGGTGGGGTTGTGCGGGTTGCAGAGGAGGAAGGCGCGCGTCCGCGGAGTGATGGCGCGCTCGAAAGCCTCCGCGTCCAGCTCGTAGCGGCCGTCGGCGCGCCGGGCGAGGAGCGCCTCGTCGCGGGTGAGGCCCATGTTGCCGGGACAGCGGAGGATGGGTGGATAGACCGGCAGCTGCTCGAGCAGCCCATCGCCGGGCGCGGTGAAGATGCGCGCGGCCATGTTGAAGCCGGCGATCACGCCGGGCAGCAGCACCACCGCCTCGGGGGCGACCCGCCAGCCGTAGCGGCGCGTGATGCGCTCCGCGACGACCTCGGCGAACTCGGGCTCCTCGTACACGTAGCCGAACACGCCGTGGGCGGCGCGCTCGCGAAGGGCGCGCACCACCGGCTCAGGGGAGGCGAAGTCCATGTCGGCGACCCACAGTGGCAGCACGTCCTTCTCGTACTTGCGCCACTTGTTGCTCGAGGTGGACCGGCGATCGATCACGCGATCGAAGTCGAACTCGATTGTCATGGAGGTCTCCCGGCCGCCTATACTGGGCTCGCCGGAAGGTTTTGTCCAGCCAGCCGCTCACCCCGCCGGATCATGGAGGCTCGCATGGCGTACCGGATCAACCACATCCATCTGAAGGCGCCCGACCCGCGCCGCACCGCCGAGTGGTACGTGTCCGCGTTCGGATTCAAGATCATGAACGACGAGGTGCGCGTCTTCGGCGACCGGTTCATCCGCTGCGCCTCCGCCGACGGCGGCATCAACGTCAACATCTCGGGCGCGCGGACCGGGGAGACGCTCGGGCCCGGCGACGCCAATCCGCACCACGGGCTCGAGCACTTCGGGTTCGACTCCACCGACATCGACGCGGACATCCGACGGCTGGAGACGCTCGGCGCGCAGCGGCTCGAGGGCCCGATCGCCATGCCGAACGGGGGCCGCATCGCCTTTCTCCGCGGCCCGGACGATACGCGGCTCGAGCTGGTGCAGATGCCGCCAAAGTCAGGCGGCCACTGCTGACCCGCTAGGGAGCGACGCCGCGCGCCGCCCACGCCCGCGCCACGAGCGCAATGCTGCCGTCGGCGCGGGCGGGCAGGCGGCCGTGCAGGTGCTCGCGGAGGGCGGCGCGGCGCTCCTCGGGAAGCGCCATGCAGTAGGCCGGCGCCGGCGCGCCCCCGCCGAGGAACGGCGTCCAGTAGTCGTCGAAGTCGCGAAAGACGGTGGGGACATCGATGGCGCGCGTCTCCACCGCGTCGAGGCCGGCGTCCCTGAACAGGGCGGCGAGGGGCTCGGGCCGGCAGTCGGGGAAGCGCCGCGCCTCGTCGAGCAGGACGGCGGCGGGATCGAGGGCGGCCGCCGCGTCCCAGAAGTGTCGCATCAGCTGCATCTCGCCCCCGTAGTCCCAGACGTAGAGGGCGACCGTGCCACCGCGCCGCACCACGCGGCGCATCTCGGCCACCATCCGCGGCGGCTGCGGCACGAAGTTCAGGACGAGACCGGAGACCGCGGTGTCGAAGCGTCCGTCCTCGAAGGGCAGGGCCAGGGCGTCCGCGACCTGGAACGCCGCGCGCGGATCGCCGACGCGCGCCTGCGCGTGGCCCACGAAGGCGGACGAGGCGTCGATCCCGTTCACGGACGCCGGCGCCGCGCGGTCGAGCACGGTCTGGCTCAGCGCGCCCGTGCCGCAGCCCACGTCGAGCCAGCGCCCCCCGGGGAGGCGGTCGAGCCAGGCGATGAGCTCGCGCGCGACGAGGCGGCTCCACCGGCCGACGTACGGCTCGTAGACGTCACCGCTCGCCCAGAGGCGGGGAGGAGGCGCGCTCACGGCGCCGGCGCGAAGTCCCCGGGATGGGACGGGCGGAAGACGAGGTCGAAGGCGAGCCAGCAGAGCTTGGTGATCGGATAGGTGACGATGGGCAGGACGATCATACCGACGATGCTACCCCAGTAGAGCGCGCTCCAGGGTGGCGTCGGCCACGTCAGCAGGAGGACGGCGAGCACGCCCGCCGCGAACAGCGTCTCCGCGGCGATCAGGTTGAAGAGCAGGGCGCCGATCCAGTAGTCGGGCTCGCCCCGGTCGAGCCGGAGGCGGCAGCGCGGGCACGCCGGTCGCACGCGCACCCAGCGCTCGGTGACGGGCCGGCCGCCGCAGAGCGGGCAGGCCAGCAGGAGCGCGCGGGCGAGCCCCCGCAGTGCGGCGACGGCGCGGGCCCGAAGGGAAGCATCCTTCATGCTCGCCCGCGGCGCCGCGTCAGCGCTTGTACTTGGTGGGCGCCTTCCGGGGCGGGAAGAAGATCGGCGTGGGCATGCGACCCACGGGCACCTCGATGAGTACCGGACGGTCGAGCTGGATGGCGTCGCGCACGAGGCTCCCCACCTGACTCGGGTCCTTCGCGCGCATGCCGTGCACGCCGAACGCGTCCGCCAGCTTCATGAAGTCGGGGTTGTGCAGGGCCGCCCCGTAGGCGCCGCCCCACCACTCGTCGAGGTCGCGGGCGACGTTGCCGTAGGCGTTGTCGTTGAAGACGATCGCCACGACGTTGATCTTCTGCTGCACCGCGGTGGAGAGCTCCTGCGCGTTGTACATGAAGCCGCCGTCCCCGATCACTGCGATCACCGGTCGACCGGGGCAGGCGACCTTCGCTCCCAGCGCCACCGGATACTCGTACCCGAGATTGCCGGAGTAGGAGGAGGAGAGATACGTCCGTCCCTCGTACGTCGGCCAGAACGGCCGCGAGTAGTAGCCGATCTGCGTCATGCCCGCGACGAGGATGGCGTTCTCCGGCGTGCCCGCGCGCAGGCTCTTCAGGATGCTGCCCTGCGGCTCCTGGGCGAGCGCCGCCGTCTCCGCGCGCAGCGCCTGGTACTCGGCCTTCCGGGAGGACCGCGCCGGCGTGGCGGCGCGCACCGCCTCCACCATGCTCTCGAGGGTGGCGCGGGCGTCGCCCACGAGACCGAGCGTCTTCCGGTGATTGCGGCCGATCTCGTCGGGATCGATGTCGATGTGGATGACCTGCTGCTCGGCCTTGGGCACGGCGAGCGCGAAGCGCGTTCCTACCGCAAGGATGACGTCGGCCTGCAGCAGGTGGTTGCGCACCGGCGACTGCGGCCACACGGTGGCGCCCAGGGACAGCTCGGAATTCTCGTTGATCGAGCCCTTGCCCTCCGCGCTGGTGATCACGCCGGCCTGGAGGTACTCGGCGAGCGCGGTGAGGGCCTCGCCGGCGTCGCCCAGCACCACGCCGCCGCCCGCGTAGATGACGGGCCGCTGCGCGGCGATCAAGAGGTCCACGGCGCGGCTCACGTCCGCGGCGGCCGCGGCCGGCCGCACCGGACGGACCGGATCCAGCATGATCGCTTCGCCTTCCTCCTCCATGGTCTCCGGCGGCATCTCGAGCTCCACCGGGCGCGGGCGGCCGCTGGTGAGCTGATGCATGGCCGCGCGGACGGCGGCGGGGACCTCGGCGACCTCGAGCACGCGGCGGCGCCACTTCGTGATGGGGCGGATGCACTCGAGCTGGTCGTTGACCTCGTGCAGCACGCCGATGTCCTTGCCGATCTGCGACTTCGGCACCTGACCCGACAGCATGAACACCGGGGAGGAGCACGAGTACGCGGTGCTGAGCCCGGCGGCGGCATTGAGGAGACCCGGCCCCGGCACCACGAGGGCGGTGCCCACGCTGCCGCCCGCGCGCGCGTAGCCGTCCGCCATGTAGGAGGTGGCCTGCTCGTGGCGGGTCTGGATGAAGCGAATGTCCGGCTGCTCGCGCAGCGCCGCCATCACCCCGTAGAGCTGCACGCCGGGAAGCCCGAAGATGACGCGCACGCCCTCACGATGGAGCTGCTTGACGAGTGCTTCGCCGCCGGTCATCCGAGCCATGGACTCTCTCCCCCGACTGTCGTTGGTGACGCTGGCGCAAAGCCTAACACGGGGGCAGCGGGCTCCGCTTCACGGCGTCGCGATGGCGCCCGCGGCGAGCAGACCGTCCATGCGCGGCTTGTCGTAGCCGAGCAGGCCTTCGAGCACCGCCCGCGTGTGCTCGCCGATGCGATAGGGCGCGGGGCCGGCCGGGCCCACGGGCCGGCCGTCGAGGTGGAAGGGCGTCCCGGTGACACGCACCGACCCCCGGGTGGGATGCGGCACCGCGGGGAAGAACTCCCGCGCGGCCAGATGCGGATGCGCGACGACCTCGCGGGGCGCCAGCACCGGCGCGCAGGGGATGCGCGCGGCGCCGAGGGCGGCGAGGGCGTCGTCCGCGGTGGCGAAGCGCGCGAGCCATTCCTCGAGCACCACGCGCAGCGCCGCCTGATTCTCGCGGCGGGCGAGCGGGGTAGCGAAGCGCGGATCCGTGGCCAGCTCCGGCCGGCCGAGCAGCGCGACCAGGCGCGGCCAGAGCGCGGGCGCGCCGCCGGTCTGGAAGGCGAGGTGGCGGCCGCCGACCTCGAACACCCACATCCCCGGCCGCGGCGCGCCCGTCGCCTCGCCCCCGTTCAGCACCGCGCCATACGAGATGTCGTCGCAGGCCACGAGGGCCTCGAGCATCGAGATGTCGAGCCGCGCGCCCTCGCCGGTGCGCGTCCGCCGCCAGAGGGCGGCGAGGATGGCGCCGAAGGCGTGCGTGCCCGCCAGCACGTCCGCGGCCTGGATGTTGGCGGCGCGCGGCGCGGGCATGTCGCCACGCTCGAGATACATCATGCCGGAGGCGGCGTTGATGATGTGGGCGAAGGCGGCGCGCTCGCGCCACGGCCCCGACTGGCCGAAGCCGGAGATCGAGCAGTAGACGAGATCCGGCTTGACCGCGACCAGGGTGTCGGCGTCGCAGCCCAGCCGCGCGGCCACGCCCGGCACGAAGTTCTCGATGGCCACGTCGGCGCGCCGGGCGAGGTCGAGCACCACCCCGCGCGCCTGCGGATGCGCCAGGTCCAGGCCCACGCTCTCCTTGCCGACATTGACGCGCGTGAAGTAGGTGCTCTGGTCGTCGCGGCGCTCGTCGAGCTGCAGGGGGGCGCGGCGCATCTCGTCGCCCTCGCCCGGCCTCTCGATCTTGATGACACGCGCGCCGAGGTCGGCGAGGAGTCGCGTGCAGTAGGGGCCCGCGAGCACGCGGGTGAAGTCGAGGACGATCAGGCCGTCGAGGGGACGAGCGGGCGCGGGCACCGGCGCAGTATAGCAAGGCGCGGCGGACGGGACCGGTGCTCCGTCCGCCGCGCGGTCTCAATGGACGCGAGCCATAGCTGCGTCCCACCCGGCCTGAGCCGGGTCTTGGTCCAGCGGCGTTACTGCCGGCGCGCCATCAGGTGCTCGGCCCCGACGGCGCGCATGATGAGCCGGGCGGCGTCTGTTCCATGGGCCACTCCACGGGGGTTTGCGTCACGACAGGAGCTGGCGCCTCGGCTCCCGTCGCGACCAGAAGACTCCCGTCCTCTCACGATGTCAAGCGTCTCCTGCGCCCGCGCGTTGACAGTCGCGGACGCGGCGCCTACACTGCCCGCCAACCAAGGGGGAGAAAGCCATGGCGTTCCCGCTCGCGTCCGCATCGCTCTCGTCGCTCGGTCTCGATTCGCAGCCGCTCGACCGCCTCGCCGAGATCATCAGCGGTCACCTGGCCGAAGGGCGCTATCCGGGCGCGCAGATCGCGGTGGCCCGCCGCGGTCGGCTCGCCCTCTGGAAGTCGTTCGGTGACGCGCGGATCGAGCCGCGCACGCCCGCGCGCGACGAGACCCTGTGGCTCCTCTACTCCAACACCAAGGTCATCACCGCGTGCGCGGTGTGGATCCTCGTGGAGCGGGGCGCCCTTCGCTTCACCGACACCGTCGCCGCGCACGTGCCCGGCTTCGAGGCCCACGGCAAGGGCGGGATCACCGTGCTCCAGCTGCTCACGCATCAGGGCGGCTTTCCCGAGGCCGACGTGCCCAAGGCGGCCTGGGAGGACCACGAGCTGCTCGCGCGCTCCGTGTGCGCCTTCACCCTCGACTGGACGCCGGGCTCGCGCGTGCACTATCACGGCCGCGCCGCGCACTGGACAGCGGCCGTCCTCATCGAGCGCCTCACCAAAACGGACTACCGGGCCTTCATCCGCGAGAACGTGATCGAGCCGTTGGGGCTGGGCGGCGATCTCTTCGTGGGCCTGCCCGACGCCCAGCACGCGCGCTCGGTAGACATGCACGAACCGGTGGAGGACGGACGCCGGCAGACGCGCCGCGCCGACGAGGCCTCCGCCGAGTTTCGGCGGGCGGGCACGCCGGGGGGCGGCGGCTACGCCACCGCGCGCGCCATGGCCGCCTTTTACCAGATGATGGTGCAGGGGGGCACGCTGGGCGGGACGCGGCTCCTCTCGCCTCGCATGGTCGAGTACGTGACCCGGAACTACACCGGGGACCGCGTGGATCAGAACATGGGCATGCCCATGCATCGGGGCATCGGTCCCCACTCGCGCGGCCTCACCGACACCATTCGCGGCCTGGGCTCGCTCGCCTCGCCGCGCACGTTCGGCCACGGCGGCGTGGGGTCCTCGTACTGCTGGGGCGATCCGGACTCGGGCGTGTCCTTCGCCTACCTCACCAATAGCCGTATTCCCGACCCGTGGCACGCACAGCGGATGGACGTCATCAGCAACTGCGTCCACTCCGCCATCAACACGGGGAGCTGAGCGCCTCCGCGCGGGAGGCGCCGAAGACCCGCTCGAGCCGGGCGCGATGCTGGGCGACGAAGCTTGCCCCGTCGACCGAGAAATCGTTCACCAGCCAGCGTCCCTGCACGCGGTGCACGCGCAGCTCGAGCGTCGCGGCCGTCCGATCGGCCGCCGCGATCTCGGCGCGCACCGTGACGAGCGGCCCGCTCGCGCTGTGGCCCACGTAGCGGATGCGGCTCGCGGACTCGAGCGTCGTGCGCAGGGTCGCCGCCAGCAAGTGACGGAGCGAGCGGCTGACCTCGGCCCGCTCCTCACGCGTGCGCTCCGGCCAGTGCCGGCCGAGACAGCGCCGGGCGACCACGGGCACATCGAAGAGCGCGTCGGCCGCCTCGGGGTCGGCCGTCTCCAGCAAGGATCGAACGGCGCGGCGCAACGCGTCGGTCGGCTTGTCGTCGTCGATGTGGCCCGAGGTGTCCAGAAGCGGAGGCGCGTCGAGGGTCAGGGGCATGAATCCTCCCGGGCTGAGAGGCGAGGCAGGCGCAGCCGCGCGGGCGGCCATCGGCACGCTATAGGTTGCAACCTCGATGCCAGCTCGGCCCGAGAAGCTCAGATAATAAGCAACGTTTATTCAATGGGTTGCCCGACAGCCCCCGACCGTCACGAGACGGGTAGTGTCCCCGTGACAGTGCGCGTTTCGGCCCCGACAGGCCGGCCCCCCCGCGGCTAGTTGACAAGCGCGGCCTCGGCCATATACAAAGCGCCAGAGGCCGTTGCCATGCCCGCCCTTTTCCGGTTGCGCCCGAGCCCCGCCGTCGCTACCTCGGTCCTCCGAGAGATCTTTGCCCCCCTGCGATCCCCGCTGGCCTTTCGCCTCTGGGACGGATCCGAGGTGCACGTGGGCCAGGGGGAGCCCACGTGTGTGGTCGTGATCCATCAGGCCGAGACCTTCACCGATCTCATGCGCGACCCCAGCCCCCGTCACTTCGCCGAGGCCTACGCCTCGAACGCGATCGACATCGAGGGCGACCTCTTCGCGGCCATGCACGTGGCCGACGAGGTCGAGAGCATCAAGGTCACCTTCGGCCAGCGCCTGCGCATCCTCCGCTCGCTCTGGGCCTCCTCCTGAGCCATGGCGGCCTACGACGCCATCGTGGTGGGAGGCGGGCCGGGCGGCAGCACCGCGGCCTGGCGCCTGGCGCGGGCGGGGCGGCGCGCGCTCGTCCTCGACGCCGCGGTGTTCCCCCGCGTGAAGATCTGCGCCGGGTGGGTGACGCCCACCGCGCTCGCCGACCTCGAGATCGATCCCGAGAAGTACCCCCTGACCATCCAGGGCTTCGCCGCCTGTGCCCTCGAGTTCGAGGGCGCCCGCCACGACACGCGCTGGCGGCGACCCGCGTCGTACGGCATCATCCGGCGCGAGTTCGATCACTTCCTCCTGGAGCGCGCCGCCGCCGCGGGCGCGGACGTCCGCTGGGGGATCCGGGTGAAGTCGGTGACGGCGGGACCCGCGGGCGCGCGCGTCGAGACCGAGGGCGGCGCCTTCGAGGCGCCCCTGGTGATCGGCGCGGGCGGGCATCGGTGCCCGGTGGCGCGTGATCTCGGCGAGGTCTCGGAGCGGGAGGAAGTGGTGGTGGCGCAGGAGAGCGAGACGCGGCTGCCGCCCGAGTGGCGCGCGCGCCTCGCGCGCTTCATGGACGCCCCCGACATCTACGTGGAGCCCGACCTGCGCGGCTACGGCTGGTTCTTCCCCAAGGGCGACTTCATCAACGTGGGCATCGGCATCACCGGCGGCAATGACGGCAGCCTGCCCCGACGCCGCGAGGCGCTCGTGAGCGCGCTGCGCGCCGCCGGCCGCCTGCCCGCGGACCTGGCGCTCGAGCCCTTCAAGGGCCACGCCTACGTCGTGCGGCGGCAGGCGCCGCGCCGGCTCGCCGGCCCCGGCTTCTGCCTGATCGGGGACGCGGCGGGGCTCGCGCGCGACCTCTCCGGCGAGGGCATCGGGCCCGCCATCCGCAGCGGAATCCTCGCCGCCGACGCCGCCGAGGGGCTGATCGCGCGCGGCGCCGGCCTCGAGGGCTACGCGCGCGAGGTGGTGGCGCTCTACGGCGCGGGCGAGCCCACCTGGGTAGGACGGCAGCTCAGCCGGCTGCCGGAGACGCTCGCGCGGCTGACGGTGCGCCTGGTGCTGGGCTCGGCGCGGGCGCGCCGCCGCGTGGTGTTCGACGCCATCTTTGGCATGAAGGGGGTGGGAGCATGAAACGGCGGCGGAGCAAGCGGCACGACGCTGAGTCGATCTCGTACCACTACGACATGTCGAACGACTTCTACGCGCTCTTCCTCGATCCGCTGATGGTCTACACCTGCGCGTACTATCGCGATCCGGACGGCAAGCTCGAGCAGGCGCAGGCGGACAAGCTCGACCTGGTTTGCCGCAAGCTGCGGCTGCAGCCGGGCGAGACGCTCCTCGACATCGGCTGCGGCTGGGGCAGTCTCGCCATCTGGGCCGCTCAGCACTACGGCGTCCGCTCCCACGGGGTGACGCTCTCCCGCGCCCAGGCAGAATGGGCGGCCGAGCGGATCGCGCGCGAGGGCCTCACCGGGCGCTGCCTCGTCGAGTATCGGGACTTTCGCGACCTTCCTTCGGACGCTCGCTACGATAAGATCGCCGCCATCGGCGTGATCGAGCATGTGGGCATCCCGAACTACCCCGCGTTCTTTGGCCGCGTGCGGACCATGCTGAACGACGGGGGCTTCTACCTCAATCACGGCATTACCCACGAGTTTCACTGGAAGCCCACCAGCCAGACGGACTTCCTCTACGAGCACGTGTTCCCGAACGGCGACCTCGCCGGCCTCACCGAGACCATGACGGAGCAGGAGCGCGCGGGCTGGGAGATCCTGGATGTGGAAGGCCTGCGGCTCCACTACGCGCGCACCTGCCGGCAGTGGGTGGAGCGGCTCGAGGCACGCGCCGAGGAGGCTCGGGCGATCGTGGGCGAGCGCGTGTACCGGATCTGGCGCCTCTATCTCACCTGCTCCTCGGTCGCCTTCCAGGAGGGTCACATCGGCCTCTACCAGGTCCTTATGCGCAAACAATGGGACCGGTCCTTCACCGCTCCCAGCACCCGCGAGGACCTCTACCGGCAGTCCTGACGCCGGGCAACTCGTCGGGAAAGCTTACGTTCGGGCGGTCGTCCGTGCGACTCTTCTGGCGGATCCTCTCGAAAAGCTTAAGTTCAATGTTCGGGCAGGGAACTTGCTTCCCTCCACAGGGATGGACATGGCCCGCTATCTCTTCGTCGTCTCGAAGGCGCGCCCCGAGCTGCGCGAGTATCTACTCCAGCATTTCCTGGACGAGGAAGACGTCCTGGTGACGCTGGACCGTCGTCGCGGCGAGCGGCGGCGGGCGCGCACCGAGCCCCAGACGGAGCGTCGGCAAGCCCATCGCCGCTGGCGTCCCGAGAACGACGAGGCGCTCGAGTCCATCGGGGCCTTCATGGTCCCCCTCGACGAGCGGGAGCCCGTCGCCTGAACCTCGGGCGGAGCCTCTTCCGCCCACTCCTCGCTCTCATACGACCGGGCAAGGCTTCTCCACCCCCCCTTGCGCCCGCCGCCCCGGGCGGCGATGATCGCGGCACTCACCTACCTCGCTCCGGAGGAAGCCGCGATGACCCAGGATTTGCTCGAAGCCGTCAAGGACCGCGTCGCCCTGCTTACCCTCAATCGCCCCGAGCGCCTGAACGCCATGTCGCGCGAGATGCTCGACGCCCTCCTCGAGGCCCTGCCCCGTCTGGCCGCCGATCCCGACGTGGGGGTGGTGGTGATCACGGGGGCCGGGCGCGGCTTTTGTGCCGGCGGTGACGTGAAGGCCATGGCGGAAGGCCGCGAGGGCGACGGGGCGAGCCTCGAGGACAAGGCGCAGGCGCTCCGGGCCCGCATGGAAGTGTCGCGCTGGCTGCACGAGATGCCCAAGCCCACTATCGCCATGGTGCGCGGCGCCGCCGCGGGAGCGGGACTGTCGGTGGCCCTGGCCTGCGACATGCGGGTCGCGTCGGACGCCTCGAAGTTCGGCACCGCCTTCGCGCGGGTGGGCTATTCCGGCGACTTCGGCGGCAGCTACTTCCTCACCCAGCTGGTCGGGACGGCGAAGGCCCGCGAGCTGTACCTCACCGCCGACCTGGTGGACGCCGCCCAGGCCCTCGCCCTCGGTTTGGTGAATCGCGTGGTGCCCGACGCCCTCCTCGAGACGGAGACGATGGCGCTTGCCACCCGGCTCGCCAAGGGCCCGTCGGTGGCCTATCGCTACATGAAGCGCAACCTCAACGCCGCCGAGAGCGGCAGCCTCAAGGATCTGCTGGACCTGGAGGCCTGGGGCCATACCCGGAGCGGCATGACGGAGGACTGGCGCGAGGCCACCCGGGCCTTCGTCGAGAAGCGCGAGCCCGTATTCAAAGGGAGATAAACATGGCGCTCGATCTCGGGCTGAGCGGCAAGGTCGCGATCATCAGCGGCGGTAGCGAGGGGCTGGGCCGGGCGGCGGCGGAGCGGCTGGCCCGCGAAGGGGCGAAGGTGGCCATCTGCGCGCGCCGCAAGGACGTGCTCGAGGCCGCGGCGGGGGAGATTCGCAAGGCCACCAGCGGCGAGGTGCTGGCCATCCCCGCCGATGTCACCAAGGCCGCCGACATCGAGATGGTGGTGCGCGGCGCCGTGGACCGCTGGGGCGGCGTCGACATCCTCCTCAACAATGCCGGCACGTCGGCCGCGGCAGCCTTCGAGAAGGTGGACGACGACACGTGGCACATAGACTTTGAGTTGAAAGTGATGGGCGCGATCCGCTTCTGCCGCCAGGTCATTCCCCACATGAAGCGCCGGGGCGGCGGGCGCATCGTCAACGTCACCACCGTGGGCGGCAAGGCGCCCGCCCCGCGGTCGCTGCCCACCAGCGTGTCGCGCGCGGCGGGGATCAACCTGACCAAGTCGCTGGCCCACGAGTACGCCGCCGACAAGATCCTGGTGAACACGATCTGCATCGGCCTCGTGCGGAGCGCGCAGATCGACCGCCGCGCCAAGGACGGCGACCTCGAGGGCCACTACCGGGAGCTGGCCAAGCGCATTCCCCTGGGCCGGGTCGCCCACGCCGCCGAGTTCGGGGATCTCGTGGCCTTCCTCGTGTCGGATCGGGCCGCTTACATCACCGGCACCGCCATCAACTTCGACGGCGGCATGGCCGCCACCGTCTAGGCGGGCCAGGCGATGCCGACGCTGAGCCGCCAGGTGCTACTCGCCGCCCGGCCGTCGGGCGCGCCCAAGCCCAGCGACTTCAAGCTCGTCGAGGTCTCGGTGGGAGATCCCGGGCCGGGCGAGGCGCTCGTGCGCAATCTCTACATGTCGGTGGATCCCTACATGCGCGGGCGCATGAACGACCGCCGATCCTACGCGAAGCCCTGGGAGGTGGGCCAGCCCGCGGACGGCCGCGCGGTCGGCCAGGTGGTGAAGTCCAACGACCCCAAGCTCAAGGCGGGCGACTTCGTCTCGAGCATGCTCGGCTGGCGCGAGCACTTCGTGGCGTCCAGCGAGGGCTTGAGCGTGCTCGATCCCTCGCTGCCGCTGCCCGCCTACCTCGGCGTGCTCGGCGTTCCCGGCTTCACCGGCTGGTACGGGCTCAAGGCGATCGGCGCGCCCAAGGCGGGCGAGACCCTCGTGGTGTCGGGCGCGGCCGGCGCCACCGGCTCCCTCGTGGTCCAGATGGGGAAGATACTCGGCCTCCGCGTGGTCGGGACCGCGGGAACGGACGACAAGTGCAAGTGGCTCACCGGCGAGCTCGGCGCGGATGCTGCCATCAACTACCGGAAGACGCCGGATCTGTTCGAGGCGCTGCGCGGGGCCTGTCCCAAAGGCGTGGACATCTATTTCGAGAACGTGGGCGGGCCGATGCTGGACGCCGTGCTCCGGCTCGTCAATCCCTTCGCGCGCATCCCCCTCTGCGGGATGATCTCGCAGTACAACCTGGAGACGCCCGAGCCGGGGCCGCGCTTCATGATGAACATGGTCGGCAACCGCGTCCTCATGCGGGGCTTCATCATCTCCGACCACTTCGACCAGTATCCGTCATTCGTGGCAGAGGTGGGCGGCTGGCTGCGAGAGGGCAAGGTGAAGCACGAGGTCACCGTGGTCGACGGGATCGACAACGCCGTGAAGGCCTTCATGGGGCTCTTCACCGGCGACAACCTCGGCAAGATGGTGGTGCGGCTCGCCCCCGAGCCGTAGCCGGGTGGCGAGAAGGGGTCAGGGGCGAGGCGCCGCCCGAAGACCGGGCGCGAGGCGTACGTGGGTGTACGTTGAGCGCCCAGGCGAGGGCGGCAACGAAGCCCATGGCCCCTTATCGCCGCCCGGTCAGGGGCGGTAGCTGATCCGGTAGACCACGCCGCCGTTGTCGTCCGAGACGAACAGTGCGCCGTCCGGCGCGGTGAGCACGTCCACCGGGCGGCCGAACACGTTGCGATCCGATGCCAGCCAGCCGGTCGCGAAGTCCTCGACGGCGCCCGCCGGGCGGCCGTTCGCGAAGGGCACACGCACCACCTTGTAGCCCGTGGGGACCGTGCGGTTCCAGGAGCCGTGATACGCGACGAAGAGGCTCCCGCGGTACTCGGGCGGGAACTGCTGGCCGGTGTAGAAGGCCAGCCCCAACGGTGCCGAGTGCGCCTGCACCTCGAGGGTCGGCAAGGTCACCTTCTCGCAGCGGTCGGCGGGCGCCGCGCGGTCGTCGCGAACCACCTGGCGGCCCGCCACGAAGCACTCGGGCCAGCCGTAGAAGCCGCCCTCCTTCACCTCCGTGATGTACTCGGGCGGCAGGTCGTCGCCCTTCCAGTCGCGCTCGTTGACGGTGGCCCACAGGGCGCCCGTCTCAGGGAGGAACGCGATGCCCACCGCATTGCGGAGCCCCGTCGCGAACAGGCGCTCGCCCGAGCCGTCCGCCTCGTAGCGGACGATGGCGGCGCGCCGGGCGTCGGACTCCTTGCAGATGTTGCAGGACGAGCCGACGGCGACGAAGAGCCGTCCGTCCGGCGCGAAGGCGATGGTGCGCGTCCAGTGGCCGCCTCCCGCCGGGAGGCTCGGCACCACCGGCGTGGGATCGGTGGCCTTGAACGATGCCGCGTCGTAGCGCAAGCGCAGCACGCGCCCCGTCTCGGCCACGTGGAGCACACCGCCCTTGAAGGCCAGGCCGTGGGGCCGATTGAGCCCCTCGGCCACGGTGACCGCGCGATCGGCGCGGCCGTCCCGGTTCGCGTCGGGCAGCGCCACCACCCGTCCCTGGCGCGGAAGCGAGACGAGCAGGGTGCCGGCGGGGTCGAGGGCCATGAAGCGGGCGCCGTTCAGGTCACGAGCGAAGGTCTGGAGGCGAAAGCCGGGCGGCAGCTTGACCGTGGCATCCTGCGCTGCGGCCGGCGTGGCGACGAGGGCGAGAGCCAGTCCGACGCGGGCCCAGCGCATGCCCGCATCGTACTACGCGGCGCCAGGAGCGATCAGGCGACGCGACGGCTCAATAGCTCGGCGACGAGCTTCTGGAGATCCTCCATGCGGAAGGGCTTGTAGAGGATGGGGGCGCCCGTCTTCTCGAGGAACTGCTCCATCCCGGAGGATTGCGCGCTCCCCGTCACGAACGCGATACGCGAGATCAGCTCCGGGCGGCGCCGGGCCAGCTCCCGATAAAGACCCGGGCCGTCCAGCTCAGGCATCCGGAGGTCGCTCAGGATCAGGTCGTAGTCGTTCCGCTCGATATGCGCCAGGGCGGCAAGCCCATTGATGGCGGTATCGACCGCGTGGCCCTCCGCCGCGAGGATCTCCGCGATCAACCCCGAGAGAGGCGCCTCGTCATCCACCACCAAAATTCGCCTGCCGCCCTTCGTCTCCGCGCCAGACATGATCTCTGTCCTCCCGCATCCAAGTGACTGCAATGCGGGGGCCACAGATTATATTCATTTAAATCAATATGTTACCTGGTTTGACGCCACTCTAGAGACGGGCGGGCCTACAAATTGGGTAGACGTAGTCCTACCGCGCCCTGTGGCCGACAAGATTTGGAGAGCGGCGGGCGGCATTCGCGCGGGCTCGGGCCCGGTCCTCGGACTTCCGGGCCCGGATCGCCGCGATGCGCTCAGCCAGCGGGACTTCGAGCCGCTCGGCCGGCCGCTGCGCGTAGTCGAAGCCGGCCAGTTTGAGCCGTGGCAGCGCCTTGCCAATGGCCCGCTCGATGGCCACGAGGTCCCCCATCTCGTCGGGCGACACGAAGGTCACCGCCTCGCCCACGGCGCCGGCCCGCGCGGTGCGGCCCGCCCGGTGGATGTAGTCGTCGGGTACGTTGGGGACGTCGAAGTTCACCACGTGGGAGAGCTCGTCGATGTCGATGCCGCGCGCGGCGATGTCGGTGGCGACGAGCACCCGGCACTTGCCCCGCTTGAAGGCGTCCAGGGCTACCGTGCGCTGCGCCTGGCTGCGATTGCCGTGGATGCGCTCGGCGGCGACGCCTTCCCGCACGAGCTGCTCGGCGAGGCGGTTGCACCGGTGCTTGGTGCGCGTGAAGACGAGGACGCTGCGCATCTCGTCCCGCCGCAGGAGCGCGACGAGCAGTCCGCGCTTGAGCTCCTGGGCGACGGGGTAGACGGCATGCGTGATGCCCGTCGCCGGCGCGGCCTTGCGCTCCTGGTTGATGGGCAGGGGATTGCGGAGGAACTCACGCGCCAGCGCAGCGATGGGGGCCGGCATGGTCGCGGAGAAGAGCAGCGTCTGCCGTTCCCGCGGCAGCCGGCCGAGGATACGGCGGATGTCGGGAAGAAAGCCCATGTCGAGCATGCGGTCGGCCTCGTCCAGCACCAGTACCTCGAGCGCGTCCAGGCGAACATAGGGATGCTGCATGTGATCGAGCAGGCGTCCCGGCGTGGCCACGATGACATCGATCCCGCGACGGAAGGCGGACTGCTGGGGGCTCATGCTCACGCCGCCGAAGACGGTGGCGCCGCGCACGGACGTGAAGCGGGCGAGGTCGCGCAGGTCCGCCTCGATCTGAGCGGCCAGCTCTCGGGTGGGCGCGATCACGAGGGCGCGGGTCACCCCGCGCGGCTTGTCCATGAGCCGCTCGATGATGGGCAGGAGGAACGCGGCCGTCTTCCCGCTGCCGGTCATGGCGCAGGCGAGGACGTCGCGGCCCGCGCGTGCGGGCGGGATGGCGTCCCGCTGAATGGGGGTGGGCGTGGTGAAGCCGAGGGTGTCCACCGCGCGGAGCAAGGTGGGGTGGAGATTCAGGGCAGCAAAGGACATGGAGAGTCGACCTCTGATCGAGCGGGCTTCTCGCCGGGCAAGGAACCGCGCGCTATCGTCTGTACCGGCGTGATCGATGAGAACGGGGGGATTTGCCGGGGAAACCGCCGTTCGGACTCACTGAGTCGCTTCGAGAACGACGTCAGTATCGCACGGCGGCGGCGATCCGCCTAGCGATTCGTGTCCTGGGGTATCTTTGAGACGATGCGCTCCCGGCGCCTCGTCCTGCTCGCGATGCTCGCGCTCGTCGCGCTTTCGACCGCGGCCGCCGACGCCCAGTCACCCGCACCGCCGCATCGCGTCGGCTACCTCACCGTGAGCGCCCAGCCTGGCCGAGAGGAGATCTTCCGTCAGGAGTTGCGCCGGCTCGGCTACACGGAAGGACAGAACTTGACCATCGAGTACCGGGCGGCCGACGGGCGGTTCGAGCGCCTCCCCGCGCTCGCGGCGGAGCTGGTCGGGCTCAAGGTCGACGTGCTCGTCACGGTGGTGACCCAGGCCTCGCTGGCCGCGAAGAAGGCGACGGCGACCATCCCCATCGTGATGGTGGGAGTCGGAGATCCCGTGGGGGCCGGCCTGGTGGCGAGCCTCGCGCGGCCGGGCGGCAATGTCACGGGCAACTCGACCACTGCCGCCGACGTCGTCGGCAAGCAGCTCGAGCTGGTCCGGGAGCTGCGTCCGAAAGCGTCGCGAGTGGGGGTCCTGTGGAATCCCGCGAACGCCGTGTTCCAGAAGCAGGCACTCGCGGAGGCCAAGGCGGCGGCGGCGAAGCTGAAGCTCCGGCTCCAGATTGCCGAGGCCCGGGGGCCAGCGGAATTCGATCGCGCCTTCGCGACGATTGCCGGGCAGCGCGTGGATGCGGTCCTGGTGATCGGGGACCCCGTGTTCAACGCGCACGCCTCCGAGCTGGCCGAGCTGGCGGTCAAGCACCGCCTCCCGACCGTGAGCTCGTCGCGGGAATATGTCGAGCGAGGGTTTCTGATGACGTATGGGCCGAGCTTCGCGGACGCGCATCGGCTGAGCGCTGCCTACGTGGACCGGATCCTGAAGGGCGCCCGGCCCGCCGACCTGCCGGTGGAACAGATCACGAAGTTCGAGATGTTCATCAATGCCCGGACCGCTCGCGTGATCGGGGTGCCTGTTCCGCAGGCCCTGGTCGCGCGTGCGGACCACGTGATACCGGCCGCGGGAGGGGCGCGACCATGAGCCATCAGGTCATCAACTTCCAGGCCAAGCTCGCCCGGTTCAGCGATCGCTGGGCGCCCAAGGTCATCGCCCAGATGAACGACTATCAATTCAAGCTCGCGAAGATCGAGGGCGAGTTCGTCTGGCACAGCCATGCCGACACCGACGAGGTGTTCATCGTGCTCGACGGCCGGATGAGCATCGAGCTCCGCGACGGCCGTGTGGAGCTGGGGCCGGGGGAGATGTTCGTGGTGCCGAAAGGGGTGGAGCACAAGCCCGCCGCGCTGGGCGAGTGCCGGATCCTGCTGGTAGAGCCCGCGGGCACCGTCAACACGGGCGCCGCCGGCGGTGCCCTGACCGCGCCCAACGACGTCTGGATCTGATGATCCGAGAGTACGAGCCGTCCCGGCACCGCGGCCAGCTCCGGGCGTGCGTGGTCGAGCTCCAGGACTTCGAGCGCGGCCTGGAGCCCACCCTGCCCAAGGGCGAGGCGATGGCCGATCGCTATCTGGCGCATGTGCTCGATCGCTGCGCGGGCGGCGCCGGGCGCATATTCGTCTCGGAGGAGGACGGCGCCGTGGTGGGCTTCGTGGGTGTGCTGGCGCGCGTGGTGCCCGAGCCCGACGAGGCCCAGGCGTACGCCTACGTGTCCGACCTCGTGGTCCTGCCCGCCTACCGCCGCCGCGGCATCGGGCGCGCCCTGCTGGAGCGCGCGGAGGCGTACGCGCGCGGCGAGGGGGCCCGCGTGCTCCGCGTCGGCGTGCTCGCCAAGAACGAGGCGGCGGCGCGCCTTTACCGGAGCCTCGGCTTCGGCGACTACACGATACAGCTCAACAAGCCCCTGCGCTGAGCGAGGAGACTGATCCATGACGTCATTGACTCGCCGGCAGCTGATGCGGCTCGCGGGCGGCGGAGCCCTGGCGCTCTCCGGGCCCACGCCGGAGGGCGGGGCCACGTCCACGGCCGACCGCGCGCGATTGATGGCGCGAGCCGTCGAGCTCCGGCGCATCGCCGTCGAGCGCGGCGACCAGGCCTTCGGCGCGGTCGTCGCGCGGGGCGGCCAGGTGGTGGGCGAGGGGATCAGCGCCGTGCTCACCACCCCCGATCCCACCGCGCACGGCGAGGTGCAGGCGATCCGGGACGCCGCGCGGCGTCTCGGCACCCCGCGCCTGTCCGGCTGCGAGCTCTACACTACCTTTCGCCCTTGTCCCATGTGCGAGGCGGCGGCCTACTGGGCGGGGATCGTGCGCGTCTATCACGGCGAGGCGATGACGGACGCGGGCGAGCCACGGCTGTCCCGCTGCTGAGGCGTCAATGAACCCGGGAGGACACATGGACAGACCATCCGAAGAGAATCGAATGACCCCCACCGTTTCACGTCCGCCGTCGCGCTCGCGTCGGGCGGTGCGCCAGCTGCGCATCGGGCATCAGGCCATCGGCTCCAGCGCAGTGGGCGCGCAGGTCTCCGGCTCCTTCGCGATGGGCGCCGTCGCCCTGGGGGCCATTGCGGTCGGAGCCATCGCCCTCGGCGCGCTCGCAATCGGCCGTCTCGTCATCGGCCGCGCGTCGGTCCGGGAGGCGCAGCTCGGGGCCGTGACCATCGACGACCTCAAGGTCGGGCGGCTCTTCGTCCGCGACCTCCGGATCGAGAGAGGCGCACCCGAGCCGGGAGGCTAGGCGAGGGCAGAGCGCATCAGCGCGCCGGCGCCGCCTTGCCGTGGCGGCCTTCGCCCGCCGCGAAGCGCGCGGCGCCGTCGCGGCTCTCGCCGGAGTCGCGGGTGACGCGACCCAGCGCGTACTCGCGTGCGAGGGCGCCGTCCAGGTCGAGGTGCAAGCCCTCGTACGCGGAGCGCCGGTCGCTCCGCAGACAGTTCTGGGGTAGCTCGGCCAGGGTGCGCGCCAGCGCTTCCGCTTCGGCGCGCGCGGCGCCCGCCGGCACCACGCGATTGGCCAGTCCCATCGCGAGCGCCTCGCGCGCGTCCACCGGCCGGCCGGTGAGGATGAGATCCATCGCCCGGCTCATCCCGATCAGGCGGGGCAGACGGATGGTTCCCCCGTCGAGCAAAGGCACGCCCCACCGCCGGCAGAAGACGCCGAAGGTGGCCGTCTCCTCGGCCACGCGCAGGTCGCACCAGAGCGCCAGCTCGAGCCCGCCCGCCACCGCGTAGCCCGCAACGGCGGCGATCACCGGCTTGCCGAGCAGCATGCGGGTCGGGCCCATGGGTGCGTCGCCGGTCGGCTCCACCCGCAGCGCGTTGCCGGTGCCGAAGGCCTTGAGGTCCGCGCCCGCGCAGAACGTGCCGCCCGCCCCCCACAGCACCGCCACGCGCGCGTCGGCATCGGCGTCGAAGGCGCGGAACGCGTCCGCGAGCGCGCGCGCGCTCGGGCCGTCCACGGCGTTGCGCGCCTCCGGGCGGTCCATGATCACGGTGGTTACCGCGCCCTCCTTCTCGACTCGGATCGCCATTGGCTAGTCTCCTCCCCGGCGCAGCTTACAGTAAAATGACCGCCATGAGCCTCGACGAGGTCGTCTGGCGCCCCGAGCCCGCCTTCGCCGCGCGCACCCGCATCGCCCGCTTCATGGCCGCGCACGGGCTCGATTCGCTCGCCGCTCTCCACCGGCGCTCGATCGACGACCCGGAGTGGTATTGGGACGCGGTGGTGCGCGATCTCCACTGGACGTTCACGCGGCCTTACACGCGCGTCCTCGACGCCTCCCGGGGCATCGCCTGGCCCCAGTGGTTCCCCGGCGGCGAGACCAACCTGACCGCCAATTGCTGCGACCGCAACATCGCCGCCGGCCGAGGCAGCCAGCCCGCGGTGATCTGGGAATCGGAGCAGGCGGATGCTCGCACCCTCACCCATCACGAGCTGGCGCGCGAGGTGAATCGCCTCGCCAATGCCCTGCGCCGCCTCGGCGTGGGGGCGGGGGACACCGTCGGTGTGTTCCTGCCCATGAGCCCGGAGGCGGTCATCGCCATCCTCGCGGTGACCCGCATCGGCGCGGTGTACACGCCGTGCTTCTCCGGCTACGGCGCCCAGGCGGTGGCCTCGCGCCTCGCCGGCTGCGACGCGAAGGTGCTCATCACCGCCGACGGCTTCTACCGCCGCGGCGGCATCGTCGCCATGAAACAGACGGCGGACGAGGCGGTGGCGGCCTCGCCCACCGTGCAGCACGTCATCGTGCAGCGGCGGCTGGACCGCGAGGTGCCCTGGACGGCGGGGCGGGATCACTGGTGGCACGAGCTGGTCGCGGCGGAGGCGGTGGAGTGCCCGGCCCTGCCGGTGGCCGCCGATCACCCCGCGCTGATCATCTACACCTCGGGCACCACCGGGAAGCCCAAGGGCACCGTCCTCACCCACGGCGGCTTCGGCATCAAGAACGCGCACGACTTCGCGTACTGCATGGACATCGGCGTGGGCGACCGCGTGTTCTGGGTCACCGACCTCGGCTGGCTGATGGGCCCCATGCTGATCACGGGCTCCCTCCTGCTGGGCGCCACCGCCGTGCTCTTCGAGGGTACGCCCGACTACCCGCAGCCGGACCGCCTCTGGGCCCTCATCGCGCGCCAGCGGGTGACCCACCTCGGCATCTCGCCCACCGCGGTGCGCGCGCTCATGCCCCACGGCGACGCGTGGGTGAAGAAGCACGACCGCGCCTCGCTCCGCATCGTCGCCTCCACCGGCGAGCCCTGGAACCCGGAGCCGTATCGCTGGCTCTTCGACGCCGTCGGCGCGGGGCGCGTGCCCATCATCAACTACACCGGCGGCACCGAGATCTCCGGCGGCATCCTCTCCTGCTTCCCAAACGCGCCCATCAAGCCGTGCTCCTTCGCCGGGCCCATCCCGGGGATGGCCGCGGAGGTGTTCGGCGACGACGGCCGCCCCGTGCGCGAGCAGGTGGGCGAGCTCGTCATCACCCGCCCGTGGCCGGGGATGACCAAGGGCTTCTGGCAGGACTCCGCGCGCTACGAGGAGACCTATTGGTCGCGCTGGCCCAACGTGTGGATGCACGGCGACTGGGCCTACGTGGACGCGGACGGTTTCTGGTTCGTGCACGGCCGCTCCGACGACACGCTGAAGATCGCGGGCAAGCGGGTTGGGCCCGCCGAGGTGGAGTCGGTGCTGGTGGGCCACCCGGCCGTGGCCGAGGCCGCCGCGATCGGCATTCCCCACGAGATCAAAGGCGAGACGGTCGTCTGCTTCGCCGTGCTGCGCCCGGGCCAGGCGCCCTCCGAGCCCCTGCGTGAGGCGCTGGTCGAGCGCGTCATCCAGCACATGGGCAAGGCCATCAAGCCCGAGCGCGTACTGTTCGCGCGCGAGCTGCCCAAGACCCGCAGCGCCAAGATCATGCGGCGGGTGATCCGCGCGACCTATCTGGGCAAGGAGCCGGGCGATCTCTCCTCGCTGGACAATCCCGGCGGCGTGAAGGCGATCAGCGACGCGGTCTAGCCGCCGCTCGGCGACGGCGCCGGTCGGGGGATCGGCGGGGCGTGCGCGGCGAAGCCGCGGCCCGGATACGCGCGACCGACGTAAGCGATCAGCTCCTCCACGAAGCTCCGCGCGTAGGGCGCCTGGAATCGACGGGGGTCCCAGGTCGCCCCCACCCAGCCGCCGAGGGTGTGCTTGCCCTGCACGATGGGAATCGCGCGGGCGCCGCTTCGGTGGAGCTGAGCGACCGAGGGGAGCACCGGAGAAGGGATCACCGCGACGCCGTAGCCCGCGCGCGCCAGCGCGATGAGGCTGTGGGGGGCCCCGCTCTCCAGCAGGAGCGGCGGGGTGATGTCTGCAATGCGGCACGCCTCGTCGAACGCCGCTCGCGACCCGAACCCGCGGCGCAGAAGGAGCACCGGCTCTTCCGCGAGCTCGGTGATGTCCACCGTGCGCCGGTGGCTCAGCCGGTGGCTGCGGGTCATGACGGCCAGGCCGGCCCAGGGGAATAGCGGACGGAAGTGAAAGCGGGGGTCGCCCGCCGTCATGATGCCCACGTGAAACTCGCCGTGGTCCAGGCACTCGTGGAGCTTGTTGCCGCCCTCCTCGACCAGATGTACCTGGACGCCGGGATGCCGGCGCCGGTAACGGGGCAGGAAGCGGGCGAGCACGTTCTCGATCACCTGCGGGGTGGCGCCGACCCGGAGCACGCCCGTCTCGCCGCCCTTGAGGGCGCGGGCCCGCTCGCCGAGCGAAGTCGCGTCGGCGAGCAGCCGGCGGCTCCGCTGGAGGAGGTCCTCGCCCTCCGACGTGAGCCGGATGCGTCGGCCGATCCGGTCGAAGAGCCGCACGCCCAGTGCCTGCTCGAGTCCGTGGATCTGCCGCGACAGCGCCGGCTGGCTGAGGTTGAGGACCACCGCCGCGCGGCCCACGCCCCCCGCGTCGGCGATCGCCACGAACGTGCGGAGATGGTGGAGCTCCATACACCCATGCGCCTCGCGTATCGATTATAGAGCCGGATTTGCATTGGACGCATGAGGCCCGTCCTTCCTAGGGTCGCGGAAGAGGAGGGCCTTACCATGAAGCCTTCAGCGCATCGCCTGATCGGACTCCTGGTCCTGGGTGCGTCGCTCGCGCTCGCCTTGTCCACGGCGGCACGCGCGGACGAGGTGCTCGAGTGGAATGTCGCGGCCATCACGGTCGCCGAGACGGGGGGCCAGAACCCCATCATGGTGAGCCGGACCCTCGCCATGGCGCAGCTGGCCGTCCACGACGCCCTCAACGCGATCGACCGCCGCTTCGAGCCGTTTCTGCTGGAGAGCCGGGCCGAGCCCCAGGCCGCTCCCGCCGCTGCGGTGGCCGCCGCCGCACGCGACGTGCTGGCCGGCGTGATCCCGAGCTTCGACACGCCCGAGCAGCGCGCCAAGGCGCTCGAGCTGCTCGAGACGACCTACGCGGCAGCCCTCGCGAAAGTGCCCGACGGCCCGGCGCGGCGGGACGGCCTCGCCATTGGGCAGGCCGCCGCTGCGGCCATGCTCCGGGCGCGCGCCCGGGACGGCGCGTCGGCCACGGTCGCCTACACGCCGGGTACCGCGCCGGGACAGTGGCGTACCACGCCGAATCCGATGCCCGCGGATCCGCCGATGCCGACGCCTGCCCTGGCCGCGGGTAACCTGCCCGCCATGCTCCCGCAGTGGGCGACATTGACTCCCTTCACGATGGCGTCGCCGTGGCAGTTCCGGCTGCCCGGCCCGCCCAAGCTCGACAGCGAGGCGTACGCGCGCGACTACGTCGAGGTGCAGCGCCTGGGCGGCAAGGCCAGCGCCGCGCGCACCCCCGAGCAGACAGAGATCGCGCGATATTGGTACGAGGGCTCGCCCCAGGGGTGGAGCCGGATAGCGCGGGTGGTGAGCGCGCAGCGGGGGCTCGACCGCTGGGACAACGCCCGGCTCCTCGCCCTCGTCAGTGCCGCCATGGCCGACGGCTTCGTGGCGGGCGCGGACACGCGCTACCTCTATAACTTCTGGCGCCCCGTCACCGCCATCCGAGCCGGTGACGCCGACGGCAACGACGGGACGACCGCGGACCCCGCGTGGGAGACGTTCCTGAACACACCCGCGCTGCCCGACTATCCCTCCACACACAGCGTGCTGGGCGGCGCCGCGGCGGCGGTCCTGGCGCGCTTCTTCGGCACCGACCAGGTGGCCTTCACCATGACGAGCGGGCCGCCCTTCCGTGGCATCACGCGCACCTTCGCGAGCTTCTCGCAGGCCGCTCAGGAAAACGCCGACTCGCGCGTATACGCGGGACTGCACTTCCGCAGCGCCTGCCGGGATGGGGTGCGGCTGGGCGAGCAGATTGGGCGGCGCGCGTTCGCGCTCCACCTCCAGCCGTACCGGAGGTAGGCGCGGGGCTACTGGCCGAAGATCTTCTTCACCGCGCTCACGCCCTCGTCCAGCGTCTTGCCGACCGGATTCGTCGGTGAGCTGGGCTCGGGCGTGGGCGTGGTCGGCGCCTTCGCCACGCGCGGCGCCAGGCGCACGCGGATCTCGGCGCTGTTGCCGCCGATCACGTGGATCTGACGCACCTCCGCGTTGAAGCGCGGGTGGCTGGCGCGCAGCCGGTAGTTGCCTTCCTTGATCGTCTGGCGGGCCCGGCCCGAGCCATCCGGCGTGAGCGTGGTAACGAGCGCGTCCTTCGTCGTGAGCACCTCGAGGGTCGCATCGGGGATCGGCTTCTCGGTGCGTGCGTCGAGGGCCAACGCGATCAGCTCGCCCCGGGTGGGCGGCACCGGGGTGGTGGCCCAGAGGTACGAGTACGCGAAGCCCCCGATCGAGAGGGCGCCCGCGAGGAGCCCCACAATGGCCTGCATGTGGGGGAGATTCGGGTGCTTCAGCCAGGCCGCGAACCCGCGCGGGGACTCGACGGGGGGCGGAGCCGAGGGCACCTCGGTCTCGGGAGTCGGGTTGTCCACGACCCCTCCAGACTAGCAGGGGTCCCCAAGAAGCCACAACCGCCCGCATGCTCCCAGTCACGCTTGTCTTCTTGAGCGGTTGTCCCCCGCGGGGCCGCCGACTACCATTGACCGATGCCCGCGATTACCGTGCGCTTCCTGGGCTCCGGCGACGCCTTCGGCACCGGCGGCCGCCTCCAGACCTGCCTGCATCTCTCCGGCGCCGGCGAGGGAAGCCTCCTCCTGGACTGCGGCGCCTCGTCCCTCATCGCTCTCAAGCGCGCCGGCCTCGATCCCGGGGACGTGGGCTGGGTGCTCCTCAGCCACCTGCACGGCGATCACTTCGGGGGCCTACCGTTCCTGCTCCTGGACGGGCAGTTCAGCCGGCGCGCCCGGCCGCTGGTGGTTGCGGGCCCGCCGGGCGTACGTTCCCGGGTCGAGGCCGCCATGGAGGTGCTCTTTCCCGGCTCCACCGCGGCGACCCGGCGCTTCGAGACCTCGTGGGTGGAGCTGCGCGACCGCGTGCCCGTGGCCGTCGGGCCCGCGCGCGTAACGCCCTTCGAGGTCGAGCATCCCAGCGGGGCGGCGCCGCACGCCCTGCGCGTGGAGTACGGCGGGCGCGTCGTCGCCTACTCGGGCGACACCCAGTGGACGGACCAGCTGGCGGACGCCGCCCGCGACGCCGACCTCTTCGTGTGCGAGGCGTATACCTTCGATCGCCCCATCCGATTTCACCTCGACCACGCCACGCTCCGCGCGCATCGCGAGCGCTTCACCGCGCGGCGGATCATTCTCACCCATCTGGGCCCGGAGATGCTGGCCCGCACGGCCGACGCGGCGTGGGAGTGCGCGAGTGACGGCCTCGCCGTCCTGGTCTAGCCTCTTGCCTCCCGCTGGCGGTGAGGGTATGGTGGGGACGCCATGAAGCGCCGCCTGCTCTTCGGACTGCTCCTCGTCGCGACGTTGCTGTCGTTGCGATCCGCCGTGCTCTCGTGCGGCCTCGAGCAGACCTGGATTCCCGGCGTCTACGACGGTGGCGACACCGACGACGTCCTCGCGCTGTCCAGTGTCAAGGCGATCGATCCCGCGGCGTCCCCGCGGGTGCATTCGGGTGACGCGCTCGTCCGCGCCCTGGTCGTGTCGGCCCTCGCCGATCCGCAGGGCCGCAGCGTCGTCGCCGATCCCAGCCGCGCCCCGCCCCTCCTCTAGCCGGTCGTCGTTCCCGTCCGCGGCCGTCGCCGCGGCCTTCGCTCACCGGTCCATCCCGAGGAGGATGAGGATGTTTCGTTTCGCGACGTTCATCGCGTTCGCCGCGCTCACCGCGGTCGTCGTGTGTTCCGCCGTCGACGCCGCCGACATCCAGGGAGTGGTCAAGGAGATCAACACGCAGTCCACCATGGTCACCCTGGAGGACGGGACGGAGCTTCGCATCGACAGCCAGGACCTCCTGGCCAAGATCCGCGAGGGCGACAGGGTCATGGTCTCGTTCGAGGAGAAGGATGGGCAAAAGGTCGTCAGCTCCGTCGAGGTCACCGGCAGGTAGGGGACCTCGACGGTGGGTCGCGTCGGTCGGGGCGGCGGGTTGATCCGGGCCGTCGTTCCGGCCGGCGCGGCCTTCACTCTCCCGGACACACCGTAGTCGCAGAGTGTCGGGGCGGTCGAGTGTGGGCTCGCCCGTCTCGATGCCGCGTCGGCGGCGCCGAGGACCGGCGTCGCCGGCGCGGGTTCCTTTTCCGGTATACTCGACACCGTCCCAGTCCCTCAGGAGGGCCCCAGCGATGGCCTCGGCGACGGTGAGCGGCCTCAAGGCGAAGAGCGACGCGGCGTACGCGAACATCAGCCGCCAGCTCCAGGGCATGGAGCCCTATCTCGACAAGTCCGACGCTCCCGGCGAGTGGACGGCCCGCCAGGTGGTCGCGCATTTGCTGTTCGAGCCGGGCTGGGATCCGGTGGCCGTGCTCAAGAGCTTCGCCAAGACAGACCTACCACTCGTCGAGATCAAGGGCAGCTTCACGGACACGAGCGGGGCGCGCGCCACCGCGGGCGTGAAGCAGCTGCTCGAGGCCCTGGACGCCCAGCGGAAGGCCGTGTTCGGCTACCTCGACGGGCTCTCCGACGCCGAGCTACAGCGCAAGGCGCGCATCCCGCTCTTCAAGCAGCTGATGGGCAACGAAGAAGTGCCCATCCCCGTCTACGTGAGTGCCCTCTTCGACTATCACTGGAACGACCACGCCGGGCAGCTCGCCAAGATCCGCAAAGCGGTCGGCCTGCCCGAGGCGAAGTAGGCGGGCCGCAATGGCGCGCGTCGACTGGAGCTATCACCGGAAGGGCTGAATGACCTGCGTCAAGACGCAAGGGTTCCTTGCGAAGGCGAAAATCGACACGGTGGAGCAGGTGGACGCGAAGAAGGTGCGGCTGGGGCCCGAAGGGGCGCTGGGCGTCGTGAAGGAAGTCGACGAGCTCTACGTGGCCAAGGGCGGGAAGGTCGTCCACCTCAACCTAAAGCGCGAGAAGCCCGACCGAGCCACGCTTCTGGGACTCCTCCTCGGCCCCTCCGGTAACCTCCGTGCCCCCACCCTCCGCAAGGGACGCACGCTCCTCGTCGGCTTCGACGAGTCCACGTACAAGTCCGTCCTTCGCTAGCTGTGAAGTCTCACGAGGTTCGTTGCAGGGGGGTTGTCCATCCGGGGGCTCTCAACGAAGCTGGAAGCTGCCAAGCACTCCAGAACGCTGAGGAGGATCCCCGGATGAACATCC
>Ga0075421_100000148_pt1 | contig 61838 bp, 47 predicted proteins | sample SoiMetdeltSBSDD5_FD_75292 | JGI IMG/M metagenome (GOLD analysis project Ga0075421, IMG submission 75292) | Bulk soil microbial communities from a Populus tree surrounding site in Tennessee, USA - Soil MetaG P. deltoides SBSDD5 | ecosystem: Environmental > Terrestrial > Soil > Tree plantation... | reverse complement strand
CGCGGCGATGTTGCGCAGCTGGCGCTCGGCGGTGGCCTCGAGGTCGTCGGTCCAGACCTTCACCGGCAGGCGGCCGCCGGAGAGCACCCTGCCGGGCCCCGGCATTCAGGCCTCGCGGTGCAGCACGGCCCGCAGCACGTGCCGCGCGATCTGCGGATTGTGCTGCAGGCGGCGCAGCGAGTAGGCGTGCCAGTCGCGGCCGTAGGGCACGTAGATGCGGACCGGATGGCCAGCCGCGCGCAGCTCCTCCGCGAAGTCGCGCCGCACGCCCATGAGGCACTGGAACTCGTAGCGGCGCTGCGCCGGCGGACCCTGGTCGAGCCCGCGCGCGGCGAGGCCGGCCAGGAGCTCGCGCGTCATGCGGCCGTCGTGCGTCGCGAGGCGGACGAAGGCGCCGCCGTCCAGCAGCAGCCAGGCCAGCTTCACGTAGCTGCGCACGATGTCGGCGTCCTCGGTCCACGCGATGGACGGCGGCTCGAGGTAGATGCCCTTGACCAGCCGCACGTCGAGGCCCTTGCCGTCGGCCAGCAGCGCGCGCGCGTCGGCCTCGGTGCGGAACAGCCGCGCCTGCAGCACGCAGCCCAGGTTGCCGTGCCGCGGGCGCAGCGCACGGACGACGCCGAGCGTGGCGTCCACGGTGCTCGCCTCCTCCATCTCGAGGCGCACGCGTCGCGGATGCGCCGCCGCGGCGAGGCACAGCTCGGCGAGCTGCCGCTCGCACAGCGCGCGGTCGACGAGCAGCCCCAGGTGCGTGGGCTTGACCGAGACCTCGCACACGGGATCCCGGTCGTGCAGCGCGGCCAGCGCGCGGCGGTACTCCTCGGCCGCGGCCCGGGCCTGCGCGGCCTCCGACACGTTCTCGCCCAGCAGGTCGAGGATGGTGCCGAAGCCCTGCGCGCGCAGCGCGTCGAGGACGGCCAGCGCATCCTCCAGCCGGTCCCCTGCCACGTAGCGCTGCGCCACGGTCCACAGCACGCGCCGCGGGATCAGCGGCAGCCCCGCGCGCAGCATCCCGTCCAGCACGCTCATGTCCCCCGCTCCGCCCTCACTTGCCGATCTCCAGGCGCGCGGCGCACAGGTCGGGGATGTTGGGATTGTCATAGATCTTCCGCTGGCAGGTGGCGATGTCGTAGTCCGTGCGCAGGAAGCGCACCAGCCGGTCCTCGACGATGACGCAGGAGGCGCGCGGGTCGCCGTCGCGCGGCTGTCCGACGGAGCCCACGTTGACCACGGCCTTTTCGCCGCCCCACTCGTAGTGGTAGTCGAGCTGGCTCGGGTCGCGGAACCGCAGGTCCTCGGTGAACACGCCGGGAAAGTGCGTGTGGCCGACGAAGCACAGGCCCTCGAAGTGCTGGAAGATGTCGCGGATCTTGTCGGGCACGAAGATCACGTCGGTCTTCATGATGTACTCGTGCACCGGGTCGCGCGGGCTGCCGTGCACCATGAGCACGTCGCCCTCGCGATGCGTCACGGGCAGGCCCTCGATGAACTTCCAGCGCGTGCGGCGGGCCGAGCCGGCCAGCAGCGTGGGCTTGAGCATGCGGCGGTTGTACTCGATGACCTGGCGCGCCACGGGGTTGAAGTCGTGCGCGCCGCGCAGCAGGGCCTCGTCGTGGTTGCCCATCAGCGTGAGCTGGCAGCGCTGCATGACCAGGTCGATGCAGTGCTCGGGATCGGGACCGTAGCCGACCACGTCGCCGAGGCACACGATGCGGTCGATGCCTTCGCGGTCGAGCCGCGCCAGCACGGCGCCCAGGGCCTCGATGTTGCTGTGCAGGTCGGAGATGATCGCGTAGCGCGCCACGTCAGTCGTCCCTCAGCGCGCGGCGCACCTCGGCTACCAGCGCGCGCGTGTCGCGCTCGGCCTTGTCGGCCTCGATCACGGCGCCCGCCGCGAAGGCGTGCCCTCCGCCGCCCTGCAGGCGCGCGATGCGGTTCACGTCCGGCCTCCCCCGGCTGCGCAGGCTGACGGCCATGCGCCCGTCGGGCTGCTCGGTGAACAGCGCCACCACCTCCACCTTCTCGCCTGCGCGCAGCACGTCGAGGATCGGGTCGGTGTCCAGGCGCCGCACGCCCAGCTCGCGCACGAACACCTCGCGGATGACGGCCCACACGAAGCGCCCGTCGCATTCCTCGTTCATGGTGCGCGCCACGTGGCCCAGCAGGCGCAGCATGGGCGCGTCGTGGCTCTGGTAGATCGCGCGGTGGATGGCCGGCAGGTCCAGCCCGTAGCCGGCGAGCTCGGCCGCCAGCGCCATGACCGAGGCGTCGGTGTTCTGGTAGCGGAACCAGCCGGTGTCCGTGCACACCGAGACGAAGACCGACTCGGCCACCTCGCGGTCCACGTGCCCGCCCACGTGCTTCACGTAGTCCCACACGATGCGCCCCGAGGCCGTGGCCCGCGGGTCCAGCAGGTTGATGTCGCCCGGCCCCTCGTCCTCGCACGGGTGGTGGTCGATGCACACTTTGGTGGCGCGGCTCGCCGCCACCGGCGCGGCCAGCGGCCCGAGGCGCGGGAGCGACGAGAGGTCGCACATCACGAAGATGTCAACCTGCTCCAGCAGCGGCACGTGGCGCGCGGGCGAGAAGACCTCGTAGTGCCGGGCGAACTCCAGGAAGGCGTAGCGCGGCGAGATGGGCTCGAGCAGCAGCGCCGTCACGTCGTGCCCCGAGAGCTCCAGGTGGCGGCGCATGGCCGCCACCGCGCCCACGGCGTCGCCATCGGCCTTCTCGTGGCAACTCACGACCACCCGCCGCCGCTCGGCCAGCAGTTCGCGGAGCCGATCGAAGCGCGGCGACAGCACGGACATCCGGCCGACCCTAGCCGTGCCCCTCCGCAGTGTCAAGGAAACCCGGGGGCGCGGCGTCGCCGGCGACCACGCGCCCCGCGTGCAGCGTGGCGAGCACGCGCGCGGCCGGCGAGAAGGCCCAGGCCGCCAGCGCCTCCGGCGTGCTGCGCTCCGCGTCCGCGGGCGCGGGCCCGAGCAGCAGCGCATCCGCAGGCGTGCCGGGCTGAAGCGTCGCCGCACCGGCCGGCCAGCCGAGCGCGACGCGCCCGCCGAGCGTCGCGCAGCGCAGCACGTCCAGCGGCCGCACGTCGGGCCGGTCCGCGCACAGGCGCGCGGCCTCCGCCAGAAGGTCCACGCCTGCGTTGGACAGGCCCGAGTCCGTGCCGAGCGCCACGTTCACGCCCGCCGCGAGCAGCTCGGCCAGCCGATGCCGCGGCCGGTCGAAGTGCCGGTGCGTGCCGTGGCAGTAGGCCACCGAGGCGCCGCGCGCGGCCAGCCGCGCCACGTCCTCGTCGTCGAGGTCGTTGCCGTGGACCACCAGGCAGCCGGCTTGCAGCAGCCCGGCACGGTCGGCGTAGGCCACGGGCCGCAGGCGCGGCGGCGCATCGAATGGCCGCCCGCGGCCGATGGCCCGCAGCAAGTCGAGGAACGGTCCGTCGCCGTGCTGCAGGTAGCGTGTTTCCTCGGGCGTCTCGGCCAGGTGCATGGCCAGCGGCAGGCCGCGCCGGCGCGCGGCCCGCGCGATCTCCGGCAGCACGTCGGCGTGCACCGAGTAGGGCGCGTGCGGCGAGAGCCCCAGGCCGTCGGCCGCCTCCCCCAGGCGCTCCGCGAGCTGCAGCGCCGTGGCGAGGCGTGCGCGCGCCGCATCCGCGCCCACGCCCACGATCTCGAGGAAGCTGCGCCCGCCGACGGCCGCGCCGCGCCGCCCGCGTGTGGCGCGCCCGCCGCTGGCATCGATGTCGCCGACGGCCGTGACGCCGCGGCGGCCGAGCGCCGCCGCCTCCGTCGCCGCCTCGCGTTCGACGTCGCGCGTATCGCTCCTCGCCTCGCCCACTCCCAGCAGCCACGCGGTGAAGGACCCGCTCGCCGGGATGGGCGCGGCGCCCGCGAGATCGAGGTGCGCGTGCGCGTTGACCAGCGCCGGCAGGAGCACCGCGTCCAGGGCCGGCTCGCTCCCCGCCGTGCCAGTCAGCGACTGCGTGCGGCCCGCGGCCACGGTCCAGCAGGCCGGCGCCAGCTTCCGACCGTCGGCCAGCAGGGCCGCGCGCACCGCAAGGCGCGCCGGGCGCGCGCTCAGAACGGCTTGTTCTCGCACACGAACTCGATGTCGTTCACGCGCACCTGGCCGAAGGTGATCCCGTCGGCCTCGTGGACGCCGTCGATCAGCAGGCGGAAGCGCAGGAACGGATCGCCGTCGGCGATGGAGAGCGGCTTCTCGGGCAGCAGCGTGCCGAAGCCGGAGAGCACCAGGTCGGCGCCCACCAGGCTCACCGCGGAGCGCGCGACCGCGCCGACGCGCGCATCGGCCGGGTCGGTGGCGTGCACGAGATACAGGCTCGCGCCGTCGAAGGCCACCGCCGACGGCACGACGGCCTTGCCTGACGCGACCAGCGGGCTGAAGCCCTCGGAGCCCGAGTCCGACTCGCCTTCGAGCCCGGGAGCGAGGCTGACCTGGAACAGCGTCCCGGCCATGCCGTCCGTGCACCACAGGGAGTCCCCGGCGGCGTCGTGCGCCAGCCCCACCAGGTGGATGTCGAGCGGCACGCCGTCGCGCCGCAGCTCGAACTGCTCGACCGGCACCACCGGCGCATAGTCCGTGCCGGCCGGATCGGACGCGGTCGCGTCGCTCGCCTCGAAGCCGACGACGCGATCGGCCATGTTGTCCGCGAACAGCAGCAGCTCGTCCGTCGCGTCCCAGGTCATGGCACCCTGCAGGTCGAGCGGCAGCGTGATCGTGCGCTTGAAGAGCCCGGTCGCAAGGTCGAGCACGTGCACCTGGCGCGTCACGCGCTCGAGCAGGAAGATCTCCAGGTCGGCGGCGCTGACGGCCATGGACACGACGTCGATGCGATCGGTGCCGGCCGACGGGATGATCGGCAGCAGGATCTCGGTCGGGCCGGTGGTCACAGGCGCCAGCGTGACCGGATCGAGCCGATGGATGCGCCTGCAGTCCTCGCCCGGGGCGTAGAGCAGCACGCCGTTCGTGGCGTCGAAGGCCAGGCCCGTGCGCGCCGAGACCATGTCGCACGGCGGATAGAAGCTGCTGTCCGCGCCCGGCGCGTCGAAGAAGCCGTCCTCGTTCGTGCCGTTCGTGTCGAACAGCACCTGCACCGGCGGATCGAGGATGTCCGCGTCGCCCCCATGGGCGCCGTCCTGGTCGAAGCTCCACGAGAAGTCCTCGGGGACGTCGTTGCCGTCGGTGTCCGCGACGTAGTTCACGACCACCTCGTCCCACTCGGGGTTCACGAGCGGCGCCGCGTAGAACAGGCTCTGACCTGCGCCCTGCGGAAGGCCGAGCTGTCGGCCGAGGTTGAACTCCGCCAGCTCCGGCGTGAAGAAGCCCGCGAGCTCCTCCAGCTGCAGCGAGTCCGTGAAGTTCTCCACGCGCACGTAGCCGGCGCCGCCCGGGCCGCCCACGCCGGTCCCGGGCACGCTGCCGCCCGCGCCGCCCTCCGCGCTGACCTCGGCGCCGAGGAAGAGCTGCAGCTCGTTGCCGGCGCGCAGCACCACGTTGCCGCCGCCGCCGCCGCCGCCGCCCGCGAACACCGTCTGGACGTCGAAGACGTCGCCGCCCGCGCCGCCGCGGGCCAGGACGCGCGCGCTCGAGCCGAGCTTCAGCACCTGCGCCGTCTCGAGCGTCAGGCTGCCGCCGCCCGCGCCGCCGCCTGCGCCGGGCGCGAGCAGGGGCAGGACGGTCGCCGCGTCGTTGACGGTGCCGGTGACCGAGACGCCCGAGCCGCCGCCACCGGCGCCGCCGATCGCCAGCGGCGGGAGGACGACGAAGTCGTAGGTTCCGAAGAGCGCGAGGCCCGGGCCGTCGTCGCCCGGCCCGTCCAGCAACCCGATGTCCAGCGTGTCGAGCTGGATGGGCGCGAGCGTGAACGTGCCGCCGTCGAAGGCGGAGATCTCGAACATCCAGCCGTCGTTGGCGGCATTGGGCACGAGGAGCGAGCCGACCAGTGCGGCGCCCGTCAGCCCGGACAGGTCGAGCCCCGCGGTCTGGGTGAGCAGGTCGATCTCGGAGTCGCTCATGACCATGCCCGTGCCACGCACCGCGCCGAGGCCGCCGGGCGCGCCGGGCGATTCGTCCAGAGCGATGCCACCGGACCCGCCGCGCTGGTTGACCAGGGGATTGCTCGCCGGGCCGTCCGAGAGGCCGTTCGAGCCGCCGTCGACCGCGCCGCCTCCGCCCCCGCCACCGCCCGTGGTCGAGACGCCCAGCGCCCCTTCATTGACCACGACGTAAGGCTCCGCGCCGATGCCGCCGCGCTTCAGCGGCGTCGCGTCGCCGCCGGCAAGGCCGCGCAGCCGGCCGACGAGGTAGCAGTCGCCCGCGGCCGACACGGGCGCGGCGCCGATGTTGTCGCTTGGCTGCGTGAGCGTGGGATCACCGGGGTCGTCGCTCACCACGATCTCCGTGCCCGAGCCGTCGACCGAGACGGTCTCGATCACGTAGGTGGGATGGTTCTCGTCGATGTTCTGGTTGGCCGTCCCGGCGTTGCCCAGCAGCGAGCTCCCCACGCCCAGGTTGGGCTGCACCAGGATCCTGCCCGCGGCCAGCTCCGCGAGCAGCGCCGGATCACCCGCGGCCGGCGTGCCCGGGTCGTTGTCCAGGGCCGTGAGCGCGGAGAGCGAATCGTGAAAGGAGCCGGCCGACAGGCTCGTGCTGCGGCCCGTGGCGCCGCGCAGCTTGGGATCGGCCAGCTCGAAGGAGGGCGACGCGACGGGCGCCACGAGGTTGAACAGCACGGTGTCCTGCGCGTCGAGCAGCAGCACGTCCCCGCCGTCCCCGCCGTCCCCGGCGGCCTGCAGGGCGGTGGCACCGGCGCCACCCTGGCCGAGATACGCGGCATAGGCCGGATCGCTCGGTCCCTCGGGGCGCACCAGGGTCGCGCCGTCCTGGCCGGACACGTCGATCGTGCCCAGCACGGTCGCATCGCCGGCGCAACGCAGGACCAGGGGCGCGCCGAGACCATCCAGCGGGTGTCCCGGGCTCTGCACCAGGTACTCCTCGGGATCGGGCTGGCCGTCGGCGTTCGCGTCCGTCAGCACCCGCAGCGTCCAGCCCTGGGGCAGCGTGAGGGACGACAGCTCGTATTCCCTCGGCTCGAAGATCCCGACCGCGACCTGCTCGACCACGGGCAGCGACACGAGTTTCTCGTCGAAGTCGATCACGGCCCCGGGCGGCAGCTGCGTGCTGCCCGGGTCGGTGTCGCTGCCGTTGACGTCGATCTCGAACGGGCCGTCCTCGCCGGTGCCGCCGCCCAGCACGGGCCCGAGCTGGCCCGGGAACTCGCCCGCCCACTCGGCTGACGATTCGCTCGCGTCCTCCTGGGCATTGTCATCGAAGGGCTCGAACACGGAGTACACCGTGGTGTCGGGCGTGCCGGCGACCTTGAGCGACACGAACATGTCCGCCACACCGGAGCCGGTGAGCGACTCCTTGCTGTTGCCCGCCAGGTCCAGCACGGTAGGCGTCACCTCGACGAAGACGAAGGAGCCCGGCGGGTACGCGACGAAGCCCGGCGTCCAGCGCACGAGGGTCAAATCAGCCTGCTGGTGCAGGAAGGAGTACTGCGCCGCCAGGATCTTCGGCAGGAATTGAGGCAGGGCCACGGTGTTGATGGACACCTTGATGGCCGGGCTGCTGCCGTCGACGTCGTTGATCACCGAGAGGGGCTGCACGGCGTCGTCGAAGATGAACAGCATCTCCTGCGCCGTGCCGACCGGCAGCTGCATCACCGGGCTGGTCGGCAGGATCTCGGTCTCGCCCGTGAACAGCTCCAGCGCGTCCTCCACCACGTCGCCGTCGCCGTCGGCATCGACGATGGTCTCGGGCAGCACCACCGAGGCGGGATCCGTGACCAGGAAGCCGCGCGCGTGCGGGTAGCCGGGGTTGTAGTCGAAGCCCTCCGTCGGCGTGCGGAAGAAGAAGGTGGTCTGCGGATTGCCGATCGGCTCGCCCGTGACGGACTCGATCGACACGCCCGAGTCGGGGTCGGTGAAGGCGATCTCGTACAGCGCGTCGGCCGTGAACCCGTAGGTCACCTTGTCGGGCTCGAACTCGACCGTCGGCACGATCTTGATGAGCAGACCCTCGACCACGTAGTCGACGCTGGCCACGATGCCGCCCGGCGCCGACGCCTGTCCGGCCGGATCGTCCACCGTGATGACCTGCAGGGTCGCTGGCGTCACGCTGGCCGGATCCACGTCCTTGTTGAACTGCAGCGTCACCGGCACGTTCAGGCCGGCGATCATGCCGCCGCTCGGCCCGGCGGTGGCCTTGAAGCCCTTCCCGTTGCTGCCCGGCGGCTTGACGCCGCCGCCATCGCCTCCCCCTCCACCGCCTCCACCACAGCCGGATGTGGCCAGCAGCGCCACGACCAGCGAAACGTGCACGAAAAGGCGGCAAGGCTGCATGGAGGTCGGGCGCGTGCCCCCTTTGTGGGATCGATGTCGCTGTACGGCGGTCTGCCCCGGGCGTATCGCTCCCGGTTCGGGTGGCAGGGGAGCCATGGACATCCCCATAGAATGCCATCTGACTTGCCGCCCTGCCCAGCCCGACCCGGGAACCCGCATTGCCCGCCGATCCCGTCGATCTTGTCGACACGCACTGCCATCTGGCGGCCGACGCTTTCGACGACGACCGGCAGGCCGTCGTGGCGCGGGCGCGACAGGCGGGCGTGACGGCCTGCATCGTGGTCGGCGTCGATCGGCAGTCCTCGGCCGCGGCGCTGGGTCTCGCTCGGGAACTCCCGGGCTGGGCCTTCGCGACGGCCGGCATCCACCCCACTGAGGCGGAGGTGGCCGACGAGGCGCGCTGGCCGGCCGTGCGCGAGCTGCTCGCAGGAGGCGCCTGCGTGGCCGTGGGCGAGACCGGCCTCGACGACTTCCACCGGCGCACCGACACCGAAGCCCAGGTCGCGTCCCTGCACCGCCACGTCCGGGCGGCCCTGGACCTGGACCTGCCCGTGATCCTGCACTGCCGCGACGCCTTTCCCCGGCTGCTCGCCGAGCTCGAGCGCTGGCGCGGGACCGGCCTGCGCGGCGTGCTGCACTGCTTCACCGGCGGCGAGGCCGAGGCGGCCCGGCTGGTGGAACTGGGGTTGCACGTCGGCGTGGGCGGGGCCGCGACCTACAAGCCCAATGCCACGCTGCGCAGCGCCGTGCGCTCGGTGCCCGACGAGCGGCTCGTGCTCGAGACCGACGCGCCCTGGCTCGCGCCGGTGCCGGTGCGGGGCCGACGCAATGAGCCGGCCTTCGTCGCGCACGTGGCCGCCTGCCTCGCCGACGACCGCGGCACCGACCGCGCCGCCTTCGCGGCCCTCACGAGCCGGAACGCCCGCGCGCTGTTCCGTTTCCCGCCGCCGGGAGCGGAGCCTACTCTTCCTCGTGGTGGCCCTTGAAGTTGGCCATGATCTCGGACTGCACGTTGGGCGGCACCACCTCGTAGTCGTGGAAGGTCGAGGTGAAGCTGCCCTCGCCGGAGGACAGCGACCGCAGGGCCGTCGGGTAGGTCATCACCTCGCGCTGGGGCACGCGCACCTTGACCACCTGGGTGTCACCCAGCGAGTCCATGCCGGTGATGTGGCCGCGGCGCGAATTGAGGTCGGACGTGATGGCGCCCATGAAGCGCGCGGGGATGGCCACCTCCATGTCCAGCAGCGGCTCGAGGATGACGGGCCGCGCCTTGACGAAGGCGTCGCGGAAAGCCCGCGCGCCGGCGATCCTGAACGAGTGCTCGTCGCTGTCCACGTCGTGGAATTTGCCGTCGGTGACGCTCACGGTCACGTCCACGACGGGGTAGCCGGCCACGATGCCCTTGGTCATCGTGTCGCGCACGCCCTTCTCGATGGCCGGGATGAACTGGCGCGGCACCGAGCCACCCACCGTGTCGTCCACGTACACCAGCCCGGCCCCGCGACCGGCGGGCTCCACCTTGAGGTAGACCTCGGCGAACTGCCCGCGGCCGCCGGTCTGCTTCTTGTGCCGGTAGTGCCCCTCGGCACGGCCGGTGATGGTCTCGCGCAGCGGCACGCGAGGGGTCTCGACCTTCAGGTCGATGTGCCCGCGGTCCTTGATGCGGTGCAGCACGCTCTCCACGTGCATGATCGACAGGCCGTGCACGACGAGCTGGCCGGTGGCGTCGTCGCGCTCGAAGGTGAAGGTCGGGTCCTCGGCGGCCGCGCGCTTGAGCGCGACGGAGAGTTTGACCTCGTCGGCGTGGTTCACCAGCTCGATGGCGCGCGCGACCATGGGCCGCGGCACCGGCAGCCTCGGGAAGGTCCGCGGATGCGCGGCGTCGTGCAGCGAGTCGGACGTCTCGATCGACTCCACCTTGGCCACGGCGATGATGTCCCCCGCGACGGCCGAGTGGATCTCCTTGTGGTCCTTGCCTTGGGTCACCTGCAGGTGCGCGAGCTTCTCGGGCTTGCCCGTGCGCGCCACGACCAGCGAGGCGCCGGCATCGAAATGCCCGCTCACGACGCGCAGCACGGACAGCCGCCCGACGAAGGGATCGATGACAGTGCGGAAGCAGAAGGCCGACGTGCCCGGCGAGTCGGGCTCCACCGGCCGACCCTCGCCGTCCTTGAAGCTGGGGCCATCGGCGGGCGAGGGCAGGCAGCGCCCGGCGAACTCGAGGAACACGTCCACGCCGCGTCCGTCGACGCCGTGGGCGCACAGCACCGGCACCAGCGTGCCCGCCACCATCGAGCGCGTGACCAGGCTGGCGGCTTCGGCGTCGTCCGGACGCCAGTCCTGTTCGAGGAAACGGGTCATCGCCGCGTCGTCCACCTCGACCGCCGCCTCGATGACGGCGTCGCGCAGGGCGGCCAGCTCGCCCGGGGCGTCGCCCGCCAGCGGCACGCCGACGACGCCCTTGAAGGCGCTGCCCATGCCCTGCGGCGCGACGAGCGCCACGCAGCGCGCCCCGAGCGCCTCGCCCAGCCCGGCCACGAGATCCTTCCAGGACGCAGCCGCCTCGGCCAGGTCGGGGTGCGTCACCACCACGCAGCGCGCCCGGCCGAGCTGGGTCGCGAGCTCCCAGATCTTGCGGCTGGGAAAGCTGATGCCCTTGGTGGCGTCCACGAAAAGCACGGCGGACTCGCACGCCGCGAGCGCGGCCACGGCCTCGCCCAGGTGGTCGGGAAAGCCCGGCGCGTCGAGCAGGTTGAGGAGCCGGCCCTTGTGCGTGGTATGCAGCAGCGACAGGTACACCGAGTGCTGCTTGGTCTTCTCCTCCGCGGAATGGTCCGACGCCGTGGTGCCGTCCGTCACGCTGCCGGCGCGCTGGATCGCGCCCGTCGCGAGGAGAACCGCCTCCGAGAACGACGTCTTGCCGGTCCGCGGACCGCCGATGAGGGCGACGTTGCGGATGTCGCCCGTTGCGTGCTTGTTCATGAGGCCCGAAGGCTACGGGCCGCGGCGACGATCCGTCAAGCCGGGCGGATCAGCCCGTCGATCAGTCGCCACGCGAGCTCGGGCCACAGGAGCTCGATCAGGATGCCCGTGGAGAGGAACGGGCCGAAGGGCAGCCCGGCCGGCGACTCGCGGCCGCGGACTCGCGCCCAGAGCTTCATCCCGATGCCCGCGAGCGCTCCCGCGAAGCAGCCCAGCAGGATCGCCGACAGCACCGACAGCGCTCCCAGCAGGGTTCCGGCGCAGGCCATCCACTTGACGTCGCCCCAGCCCATCGCGTCCTGGACGCCGGCCTCCTCGAGCTTGCGCCGCAGGAAGACGTTGCCGAGCCGCCCCACCAGGAAGAGGCTTCCGCCGCCGGCCAGGAGCCCCAGCAGGGCCGCCACGAGCGCCGACGCGAGCGGCGAGTCAGGCCTGAAGCCGGCGTGCCCGGCGTGCAGCGCCGGGAAGGCGGCCGAGAGCAGCAGGCCCGCCAGCGCCACCGGATAGGTGATCACGTCGGGAATGATCAGGTGCTCGAGGTCGATGAGCGTGACGGCCACGCACGCGGAGACCAGCAGCCAGCCCGCGAGCAGCCGGCCCGTCGAGAGCGCGTCGACGGGCGGGCTGATCCACCACGCCAGCGCGAACAAGGCGCCCAAGAGCAGCTCGACGACCGGGTAGCGCCAGCTGATGCGCGCCCGGCAGCTCCGGCAGCGGCCCGCCAGGATCAGCCACGAGAGCAGCGGCACGTTGTCCTGGAAGGCGACCGGCGCCCGGCAGGCGGGACAGAACGAGCGTGCGGGCCGCAGGACCGAGAGGCCTTCACGCGGGCTGCGGTAGATCACCACGTTGGCGAAGCTGCCGACGCACAGCCCGAAGAGCCCGGCGATCAGGCCCGCCACCCAGTGCTGCCCCAGCGCTTCCATGTTCACGCATCCTAGCCAGCGCCGTCCCGCGATCCACAGGAGACGCCTCAGCCGGGTCGCACCTCGACGACGAGCGGCGGCTCCGCCACGCGCCCGGCGAGGCCGCGCCACCCGGCGCGGCGCAGGTTGAGCTGCAGTGGGCCGGTTCCGGGCGCGAGCTGCAGCACGAGCTCGAACCTCCGGCCGATGCAGCGCCAGTCGACGCGCGGCAGGACCGGCTGGTCGAGCACGAGGCCGCCGACGAGCGGGTAGAGGGCGCACTGCTCCGGGGTGAGCGAGGCGGGATCGAGCACGCCGTCGAAGCTCAGCTCCAGGCGCGCGCCCCGCAGCTCGACCGTGGCGGCGGGCGGCCGGCCCTGGATCGCCAGCAGCCAGGGCGGCGCCCCGACCTCGTCCTCGAGCCGGGAGTGCATCGGGACGACGAGGGACTGGCTCCGCGCCAGCAGCCGGCCATCGGTCGTGCGCAGGGCGCGCGGCGAGGGCGCGCCGGTCAGGCGCACGCGGCAGGCGGTCAGGCCGCGGGCCTGGAGAGCCGGGGTCGCCACGGGTCGCAGCACCAGCCGGCCACCTTCCACGGCGAGCTCGGCCTCGAGCGGCGCGCCATCGCTCCCGCTCACGTCGACCGAGCCATCGTGGACCGACAGCGCGTCGACGGCCCCGTCGAGGGCGATCACGAGCGAGGCGTTGAGCGGCAGCTCGGAGGGCGCGACCGACGCGAGCCGCGCGCCTGCCGCCCCGCCGCAGCCGGCCGGCGCGAGGAGCGCGAGGAGCAGCGCCGCTTGCCGGTTGCCGATCAGTACTTGACCCGCATGCGCAGCTCGTCCACCGCGGGCCGCATGCTGTTCACGTTGAACGGATAGAGGTCGCTGTCGACGGAGACGTCGAAGACGACCTGGAAGCGCACGAGCGGATAGCCCGAGAGTTCCCTCACGTCGGACACCCACGCCGAGAGCGTGTCCGGGTCGGGCACGTGGGAGCCGGCGCGGATCGCGAAGGCTCCCTGGAACTGCACCGTCACCGTGGCATTGTCGGTGACGACATTGTCGAGCGCGAACTCGGGGGAGTCGACCTTCACGTCGTTGTACGCCGGGTCGGGCGGCGCGCCGTTTCCGCACAGGCCCGGATCGAAGGGTGGGAAGCCGGTGTTGGCCACGAAGTGGGCCGGCACGCCCGGAACCGGGTTGGCCGTGACGATCTGGCCATCCTTGCCCGGCGGCGGGACGCCCAGCAGGTCGTTGTACGTGCCGTTGAATCCGGGGGAGAACAGCGGCGGCGCGATTCCCGATGCGTCGCGCAGGCGCAGCGCCACGCCGTTGAAGTCCAGCCACTTGGACGTGCCGCGGCTCACGGTGCCGAACTCGGGCGGCGTCTTGGACGGGTGCACAACCGGCAGCCTGTCGACGATGTTGTCCGGGTCGAACTGCTCCACTCCGTCGATCACCTGGGTGAGCGGCGTGCCGTCCGGCTCCTTCAGGTGGATGCTGAACGGAATCTCGTCCGTGGCCAGGTAGGCCGTGCCCGGAAGCTGGCCGTCCGGCCCGATCTCGATGAACTGGGAGTCATAGCCGTTGTACTCGCGCAGGATCTTCGACGGCTCCGGCTCCTTGACCACGCGACGGCCGAAGTAGTCGATCATGGCCGTGTCGAGCTGGTACGGCCCGATGTCGGCGGGATTGGTCACCTCGATGATCGGCGGGTCGGAGCCGTTGAGCACCCACCAGATGTCGGTCAGCGTGTCGGCCGCGTCGTACTTGAAGCTGCGGTAATACAGGATGTCGATGTACCGCAGGATGTCCGGCGGCTTGTTGTTGTTGTCGAAGTCCGGATGCTCCTTCTGATCCGAGAGGGTGTCCGGCGTGAGCGCCTTGAAGCGCTTGATGACGCCGCGCTGGCGCGCGAACAGGAAGGCTCCCTGCTGGACCGTCGGCATCCCGTCGCCCGAGCCGTCCTGCAGCTGGATCAGGCCGAAGCCGCCCTGGCCTCCGTCGCTGCGGGTGAACTCGTGCTCCGGCGTGGGCTTGTTGGTGATGTCCTGGCCCTTGGTCCGCGCGTCCCAGCCGAGGCCGCCCGAGACATCCAGCGCGGCGCCCTGCGCGCCGTTCGCGTCCGTGTACCACTGCGAACGGTGATTGCTGTCGGCCTCGACCGTGATCTCGCCGGCCGCCTGCAGGATGATGGCGCCGCCGCTGCCGCCGCCGCCCGCTCCCGAGAAGTTGCTGTTGCCGATGATCTCGCCGCCGCCGCCGTCGCCGCCGCTCGCGTCGATGTGGCCCGTCCTCGTCACGAGAATGTCGCCGAAGCTGCGGATCAGCACGGCGCCGCCGCCACCGCCGGCACCGCCGCCCTTGGCGTCGTAGAGCGTCGGTGACGCGAAGAACCCGCTGAGGAGCGGCGGATAGCAGGGCACGATCGCAGGCAGGAACGGACCACCCTGCTGGTTGGCCGCCCACGTGAGGTGCATCATGCTGTCGATGCGCGTGCCGCCGCCGCCGCCGCCCTGGCCGCCGATCAGCACCTGCATCTCGCCCTCGCCGCCGAAGTAGTCGTTGGACGCATCGCCGTCCGAGAAGACCAGCTCGCCGGGATCCGCGGCGGGCTGGAAGCGCTCGGGATCTTCCGGCGTGCCCTGCATGTACACGCACTGCAGCGGGTGCGCGAGGTTGCCGAAGCAGTACTGCGACTCCTCGTTCCCGTACAGGGAGTCGTGGATTTTGTCGTTGGTGGGGCAGAGCGTGAAGTTGCCGAACGAGCTTCCGCTCTGGACGCGGTAAGAGCCCGTGCCCTGGTGCGACTTGATGCCGTGGAAGTAGAACGAACCGCCGCCGCCGCCGGGCGGGCGGTGATGCTCGGTGTTCGGACCCTGGCCGAGCTGGTTCAGCTCCGGGTAGCCGAGATCGTCCGGCTTGTACCCGAGCGTCGAGAGTCCGCCGCGTCCGCCGACCTGCTCGAACTGGATGCCCGTCGGGGTCACGACCGGTCCGAATCCGTTCTCGCCCGTCTCGGGCGTGGCGTACGGCGTCGCGAACAGGCCGCCGACGTTCGTCTTGCTCGTCGGGTCCGAAATCGTCGGATGTCCGTCGCCACCGCGACCGGCGCCCGGGCCGCCCGCGCCGCCGGGCACCGGGAAGATGGCGGAGTCGAAGGTGATGTCGTCCTGGCCGTTGGTCCCGGCGATGTCGAGCACGCCCGCGATCTCGACCCGTCCCGTCGCGGTGATCGTCAGCGGCTGGCTGCCCTTGATGGTGACCCACACGCCCTCGGGGATGATGAAGTCGTGGAAGGTGAACTGGCCGCCGAAGATCGTGACGCTCTGCGTGACGTTGGGGGTCTCCCCGTTCGGCAGGGGGAAGTTCTGGGCGTCGGTGTCCAGGAAGAGGAAGTTGAAATTGGCCAGCGCGACCTGGGAGATCGAGCGGGAGTAGGCCTTGCCCGGATCGAAGCCGGCCTTCGCCTGCGGCAGGAAGTCGCCGAGGAACACGGCTTCGTCGACGCCGACCGAAGCCCGCAGATGGCCCGTCGAGCCGCCGCCCGGCGTCGGCGTGGCCCATTCCGCCAGCGGACTGAGGCCCGTGGGCTGGGTGTCCTCGAGCGAGCCGTCCTGGAAGAGTTCGTCGACCACGTCGTTGACGCGGTCGTCGGGATCCGGGACCGAGCACGGGCCCACGGTATTCAGCGGAAGCGACGTCGCGACGGACAGCGCGCGCGCCGCACCGAGCACCGACATGGATGCCGCCGGATCCTGGTTGGCCGCGCTCACGCCGCTGGCCGAGGCCAGCGTGTTGCGCAGCATGACGTCGACCTGGCTGCCGATCGGGAGCACGCCGGCCGGCTCGAGCTGCACCACGGCGCCCGCGGCGTCGTTCGAGAGCATCGCCACCGTCACGTCGAGCTCCATGAAGCCGACGGCCAGGTCGAGCGCCGGCGACAGGCCGTCCGGAAGCGAGCCGAGGGGCACGCCGTAGGCGGCCACGTCCGAGACCGCCGTGCCCGTGATGCCCCCGCTGACGTCGAGCGTGTCGATGCGGTCGTTGCCCCGATCGAGGATGAGCAGCGAGGTCTCGTCGAGGAAGGCGATCGCCGCGTAGTCACCCGCGAGCACCAGGGGCGCTGAGCCGTCCGGCAGTCCTTCGCCCGCGACGAAGGCACCGTCGAGGTTCGGATCGATGGGCGTGAGCCGCTGCAGGTGCACCGCCCCGGACACGTCGAGCAGCGCGTACAGGTCGCCATTGGGCGACTGCGCCAGGTCCAGGACGTCCTGCCCGACCGGGAACGTGCTGCTCACGAAGCCGTCCGTACCGTCTCCCACGTCGAGGGCCGTCAGCACCGGCTCGCCGACCGGGCGCATGCGGGTGACGGTCGGCATCAGTTCCCAGATGCGGCGCGTCGCTCGATCGTAGGTCACCAGCCGTCCGTCGAGCAGCGTGGTCAGGGCGACGAGGTCCTGGAGACCGGTGCCGAGCCCCGCCGCGGCCAGGTCCGTGAACGTCGGGTCGCCGAGCACGTGGTCGGCCACCGTCAGCGTGTCGCCGCCGCCGTCGATGCGCAGCACGATGAAGAGCAGTGACGGATCGCGCGCCGTGGCCACGGACGACGGCGTGGACGAGAGCGCCGGGTCGGCGCCCGGGAGCGCCCCGACGCCCTGGCTGTCGTGCAGGAAGATGGCGTCGCCGTCGGCCGGAACCGCGGCACCGGCGGTCAGTCCCGACAAGGCGGGAAAGGCGTCCGAGTTGCCGATCGAGGAGTCCGCCGGCACCGTCTGCGCGACGATCAGCCGCGTGCCCTGCGCCCGCAGGAAGAAGTTCGGGTCGATGTAGCCGTCGCCATCCCAGTCCTTCCCCTCCAGGTTCTCCGTCGTCGGCTGGAGCGCCCGGTCGAAGGTGAGCATGAAAGACGTGTCGCCTTCAGGGAAGCTGGGCACGTCCGAGCCCGGCGCGAAGTTCGAGAACGGGCCGGGCGAGAAGCCCGTCGCGCCGTCGGCGGGCTGCGTGGCCACCACCTGCGGTCCGAGGCCATCCTGGTCGTCTCCGGTGAAGTACCCGGCCTCCAGCGAGGTCGTGTCGAACTTCACCAGGCCGCCGCCACCCTTCAGGTTGGGGATCTTCAGGCCGGCGGCCGTCACCACCTTGATGGTGTAGGTCGATCCTGGCAGCAGGCCCGGCACGGCCGCGGAGGGCGCCGAGAGCTCGACCTGCAGCGGCTCCGTGGGAACGAACGGCCGGAACTCGACCGTGTTGCCGACCAGCACGTAGCTGCCCTTCGCCGAGATGACCGGCGTGCCACCGGAGGCGCCGGCCAGTGGCGTGACATCCTCGGGCGTCGTGTAGACCGGCAGGTTCTGCTGGTTGAACGGACCCTGCGGAACGCCGCTGAAGTTGAAGATCAGCGTGACATCGAGCGGGGCCCCCAGCATCGGGGGGACTTCGGACAGGTCTTCCTTCGGCACGCCGGCCGTCGGCGCGCCGTCGCCCACCTTGAAGGTGAACCCCTCGAAGCTGACGTTGGCGGCCGGAGGATTGTCGCCGCCCGGGCCGCCACCCGAGCCCCCGCCGCCTCCCCCGCCGCCGCAGCCGGCCAGCAGGATTCCGACCCCCATGGACAGGATGAGAAGGTGCGAGGTTCGCCCGCGGTGTCGGGTCATGGGATCAGCTTCCTGTACGGAATGATCACGAGGTTGACGGACGGCGGCTGCTGCTGCCCCGGAGCCACGGCGAACGTCGCCCGGAACTTGATGTACACGCGGTTCAAGTCCACGCCCGTCAGCTCATTCATGAAGTCGGGCGCCGCCTGGTCGACGTAACCCGAGTCGAGCGCGGGCACGGAGAAGTCGAGCTCGCTGCTCGCCCGGAATTCCATGCGCAGGCCCGCGGCGGGCGGGACGCTCGCGACCGGCGGGTCGATGAACGGGACGTGGTACTCGACGTTCGTCGCATCCACCTGCACCGTCGGCGACTCGATGGTCGAGACCCGCTTCTTGTATTTCCACATCATGTGGTAGCGCGAGTTGTCGCCGTAGTCGGCCGGCGAGATGAGGTAGTTGGGCTCGTTGACCGGCCAGCCGGGCGTGCCGGGAGGGCAGTTGGGAGCCGTGAACGGGTGGTCCGCAGGCCCGTACCCGTAGTAGTCCGTCGGCGGAGCTCCGTTCGTGCCCGGCCAGCAGCCCGGGCTGGGCAGCGGGTCCTGCAGCATCCCGTTCGCCCAGTACCAGTTCATCTCGGGCAGGGTGTTGCAGCGCGCGAACGTCGGCGGATCACAGTCATAGGGCTTCCAATCCGGGAAGGGCTGCAGGACCACGCAACCCGGAGTTCCATTCATGGGCGGCAGGATGTAGCCCAGGGGTGGCGGCTCGATGTTCTGCTGGCCGTTCGGGCCATTGATGCCGCTGGCGTTGGGTGCGATGACCGCCTGGGTGAAGGTGCCCGGCTGGAGCAGCGGCCCGCCTTCCCCGCCGCGGCAGATGTTGCCCATGATGGCGCACTGGTTGTTGCACGGCGGCACGCAGTGGGCGTACGGGCTCTGCCCCTGGCTGAACACCCGGAAGCGCGGCAGGACGGACGACAGGATGCCCGGCGAGAACCGGTAGAAGTTGAGGCCCGACGGTGGGTTGTCCTGGGGCTTGATCCGGTACTCGATCAGCATCGGGAAGCGGCTGTCGTACGGGAAGGAGAAGATGTTGGTCTTGCCGAACACCGGATCGATGCCGGCATTGAAGGCCGGGTAGTCCAGGTACTTGTTGAACTGGCTGGCCGGCACGCCGACGGCGTTGGACGGATTGACGAGCTTGGTGCTCGACATGACGTAGGACGTGCCAGGCGCCACCACCGTGGTCAGCGGCGGCTCGTCGGTATCGAACGGCTCGAGCTCGTTGGTGAGGGTCTCGCAGCAGGCGTCGGTCCATTCGAGCAGGTTGCAGTCGAACTGGTCGATGAGCCCCGATTGATCGTCGTCGGGGATGCCGTTGTCCTGGTTCGTGTTGGGCCCCCGGCCCTTGTTGCAGCCGCTGAGGCCTACCAGGATCTCCATGTCCTCGATCGTGCTCGGGGCCACGGTGTTGCCGTCCGGCGCCCATGCGAGGCCGACCAGGTCGAGCACTACGCCCACGTAGTCGTTGTAGGAGGGCGACGCATCGCCCGCCCGGTAGACGTGCTGGAAGCGCGCGCCAAAGGACGAGTTCAGCGGCGTGCGCACGCCGAACCCGAGCTTGGCCAGGACGTCTTCCTCTCCGGTGGGCGAGGCGAAGGGCGAGGCCTTGGGCTTGTTGAAGTTGTCGATGAGGTGCTCGATCACCGCGGCCGACGCCCCCGTCAGGTGGCCGGGGATGTTCAGCCCGACGTCGAGCAGCGAGGGGCCGTAGATGTAGTGCCGGTCGATGTCGCCATCGCCGTCCTCGTCTACCGGCGGATAGTCGTAGTACTCGACGCCCGTCGTGATGGTGTCGTGGATGACGTCCGGCGGGTACGTGAAGATGGACGTGAACGGCTGCCCCATGAAGCGGTGCACGACCGCACCCCAGTCGTCGTCCGCCGTCGCTTGGGTCTGGAAGCTCACCGAGAAGTCGATCGCAGGCGGGAAGGCGCCGAGGCCCGGGCTCGTGGGCTGCAGGAAGAAGTTGTCGGGGTCCCCCTGGTCGAGCAGCGCGTGAGGCAGGCCGAGGCCGCGGCCTCCGAGGTCCGTGATCCCGTCCACGCCGGTCTCGTCGAGGTCCACCAGCTGCTCCTGCTGGCTGGCGGACACCGAATCGAGCACGGCGGCGATGTCGGCCACCTCGGGAATGCTCCGCATCACGAGCTTCAGCGTCGAGGACGTGCCCCCGAAGCCGATGAACTCCTCGCCCGACGGATCCAGCTGGTTCTCCAGGATCGGGCTGAAGGTGATCTCGCGCCCGTCGGCGCTGGCGGACACGACGCCGATCCGCTGCTCATTGAAGGCCGGCGAGGTCGCCGGCACGGCCACCTCGGTCACGTAGAAGGTCTCGAAGGGCCGGAAGGAGGCCACGTCCATCGGTTCGTTGAATCGCAGGCGCAGCGACACCTTGGGCGGAACCGGCTGGAACTTGGCGATCGAAGGATTCCAGGCCGAGAGCACCTCGACGCCGTTCTCGTCAAACACGCGCAGGAAGAAGCGCAGATCGTGGTTCAGCAGGTCCTGCGGGTCGTTCGGGTCCCGAGGGTGGTTCTCCGGATCGACCGTCACGTCGGCCAGCTCCGCCGGGTTGGTGGGCAGGGGCGGCGGCACGGGCTCGAAGAACTCGGATCGCAGCACGACCCAGGTGGCTCCCGGCACCACGGTCGGATCGAGCACCGAGCCGGGCGCGAGCACGAAGACCGGCTTCTTCGGGTCGAGCGCGTCGTTCTCGTTGTGCTGCACGACGTATTCGCTCGTCACGCCGCCGGCACCGGTCACCGTGAGCAGCGCATTGGCCCATTCCCCCAGCCCGCCGTTGGCGATCACGTTGCTGGAAATGGCGAGAGGCGCCCCCGTGATCTCGATGAGGCCGTCGCCCGAGAGGCCGGTCGAGGCCACGCTGCCGGACGCCTGCACCGGGCGGATGATGCGCGGCGGCGTGAGGTCTGGCAGGAAGCCGTTGAAGGTGATGGCCCCGTTCTCGGTCTGCAGCACGACGGCATCGAGCTCGGAGTTTCCCGGATTGAAGGGCAGCGGCTGCGCGGAGGTTCCGAGCAGGTCGGGCCGGTCGACGAGGGTCAGGCCCGTGGTCGAGGTCAGCTCCCCTGCTCCGAGGTCGGTGAGGATCCGCAGCCAGCCGGTGCTGTCCTCGACCGGATTGCCGAAGGTGTCGAACACCACCGGACTGGCTTCCCAACCGACGGCCGCGTCGATGAAGGGGTAGATGATGACGCGGTCGCCCTCGACCGTGGCGCGGGCCGGCACGAGCGTGCCGTCCTTGTGGCGCACCTGGATCGCCGACGCGGTCGTGATCAGCCCGGGATTGTCCGGGTCGAGGTCGGAGAGCAGGAGCGACGCCGGATCGACCGGCTGGCTGAAGGCCAGCACGACGGCGGCGTTGCGCGGCACGAGGGGGATCTGCGGCGTGAGCGGATCGAGGATCTGCTCGAAGTTGAGCGAGACCAGGTCATCCAGGTTCGTGCCGGGGATCAGCGGCTTGGGGAAGCCCGCCACCGGGACGCCCGTGATCGGGTCCGTCTCGTACAGTGAGGCCGGGTTCACCAGCGACGAGAGCTCCCCGGTGGTCGGGTCGAAGATCGGTCGCGCGTAGAAGCCGGCCGACAGGTAGAAGTCCTTCTTCGGATTGAAGGTGTCGCCGGGGCCGCCACCGCCCCCTGTCGAGCCGCTGCTGCCACCGCCGCCACCACCTCCGCCGCAGCCGGCCAGAAGGAGCGCCGGCACCAGGAGCAGGGCCAGACGCGCCGACAGCGCCAGTCGCCACGCGCTCGGCACGACCGGAGAGGCACGGTTCGGGAGGGCCAGACTGCCTTGGCGCTGCATGCGTGATTCCGCCGAGTGAGGCCTGCCGGATTCGGGGTAGCCGGACCTGCTCGAACCTGCCAGTTTACCTTCCGAGCACCCTTTCCGCTTCGACGCCCCCACCCCCGGTGGGCTGACGTTCGGCACCGCGCCCGCAGGAGTGGACCCGGTCACGCTTGGCTCGGGCCTGGACGGGGCGATCTTCGCCACGCGCCGTCCCGGCCGGCGAGTCCGGCGCGTCGTCGCGGACGGGTGCGTCTCACGATCGCCTGGAATCAGCCCGCCTCGGCCCAGCGCAGGATGCCACGGTGGACAAGCAGTGGATCGAGCTCGATCCCCGACAGTCGGCTCGCGCGTCGCCAGGCTTCTCCCCAGCCGCCGGTCGCCACGAGGCGCACGCCGTGTCCGCCGAGCGTCGCGAGCGCCGCCTCGACCAGCCGATCGAGGCCGCCGACGGCGAGGCCCCAGGTGCCGGCCGCGAGGGCGGCGCGCGTCTCGGCGCCCGGAGCGATCGGCACCACGTCGCCGCCGAGGTCCGGGAGCAGCGCCGTTCTCGCCGCCAGGCCGGCCGCGGCGGCCGACGGACCGGGCGCGATGAAACCTCCGACGAAGCGGCCCGCGCCGTCGACGAGATCCACGGTCACCGCCGTGCCGGCGTCGATGGCCACACCGGGTCCGGGGCGCAGCGCGAGCGCGGCCGCGAGGCGATCCGCGCCGGCCGTGGCGAGCAGGCCCGGTGCACCGAGATCCGGCGGCGCCTGCTCGAACACCCGCGGCCGTGCGCCCGCAGGCAGCGCCGCGAGCAGGCGACGCAGCCGCTCGGGTGCCACCGAGACGATCGCGACCGCGCCCTGCAGGCCGCCCGCGGCCGCCTCCGGTTGTGCGTGCCGGACGAGCCGCGACTCGCCGTCGCGCCAGGACACCACGCCGATCGAGGAGTTGCCGACGTCGACCGTCACGTCGGGGCCGCTCACTTGACGTGGATGGTGAGCGTCTCCTGCTTGCCGGTCCCGGCAGGCTCGTAGACGATCACGTAAGTAGCCAGGTCGGAGTTCTGCTTGAACCAGTTGATCGCGCTGGCCTTCGAGCTCATCGGGATGCCGTTGACCGAGATGATCTTGTCGCCCTTCTTGGCGCCGAACTGCGCCGCCAGCGAGCCCGGCGGCGGGTCCTCCGTGAGCTCGAGCGACGAATGCCCGCCGGAGGCCGGCGACACCGTGCGGATGTTGATCTGCTCGTCGAGGAAACGCTGCGGATTCTCATTGGCCTGAGCGATGTCCTTGCGGCCCATCAGCCAGTGGCCGGTCTCGAGCTGCGTCGTCGTCTCGGGGCGCTCGGTGACTCCGGCGGCCACGTCCTCGGGGCTCGGGATGGTCCACATGCTCAGCGGCACGCCGCTGCCGCCCGCACCGAGGCCCGGGGTGATGGTGGCCTCGCCTTCGCCCCACTGGAATGTGACCACCTGCTGGTCGATGCGGAGCACCTTGCCGTTGTAAGGCTGGCTGTCGAAGGGCGGCTTGAGCGGGTCGCCCTCCGAGAGGTGCAGGCGCAGTTCCTTGCCGTCGCTGATCGTCCCGCCCGCGGACGCCGCCGCCGCTGCCGCGCCGGGCGTCGCGCCGGGCGCCGTACCGGCCGTCGCCGCGGCGGGCGCGCCGGGCGTCTTGTAGGTGATCGCGACGAAGCGCGACTCGGGCTCGGGGGCCCACAGGATCAGCCCGACGTCGACCACGGTGTCGATCGGCGGCGCCTCGGGCTTCGGCGGCACCACCGGCCCGGCGCTTTCGCCCGTATGCTCCACGACTCGGATCTCGCCGTTGACGAGCGTGTCCCAGAGCTTCTCGTAGCGTTCCTTCTCGTAGAAGGGCTTCTGCGTGGGCCCCGACTGGTCGCGCACGTTGGCTTTCAGCACCTGCTGCACGAAGAAGTCGCGCGGGCGGTTCTCGTAGTGCTTCTTCTGCTTCTGGGTGAAGATGTCGTAGAAGGTCCACCCGGCGAAGACGAAGGTGGCCGTGCTCGCGAGCCAGACGAGCGCCTTGACCCTGCGGATGTTGATTCGCACGACCATCGTTTCCGCCTGCCAGCGTGACGCCCCGGCGGGGGCAATGCAATGTCGGATCAGGCCTTGGACGCCGGGGGACCGCTGCTCTTCCCGGCCGCCTCCTGACGCCGCTCGAGCAGGCGGCCGAGCACTTCGCCCACGCCCTTCCCGGTGGCCGACGACAGGATGGTCACCGGCGCTCCGCAGGCCTGCTCCAGCGCCGCCGCGACCGCCTGGGCATCGGCGGAAGCGTCCGCGCGCGAGGCCGCCACGACGACGGGCTTGCCCTCCAGACCGAGGCCCGAGAGGCGCAGCTCCGCGCTCACCGCCCGGTAGGCCGCCACGGCCGCCTCCGGCCCCTCGGCCGAATCCACCAGATGCAGGAGCACGCGCGTGCGGGCCACATGGCGCAGGAACCGGTCACCCAGCCCCGCGCCGCGGTGCGCGCCCTCGATGAGCCCCGGCAGGTCCGCGATCACGAGCTGCTCGTCGCCCGCCGCGGCGAGGCCCAGCATGGGCTGCAGCGTGGTGAAGGGATAGGCCGCGACCTTGGGCCTGGCGGCGGAGACGCGTGCGAGGAACGTGGACTTGCCCGCATTGGGCAGCCCGACGAGGCCCACGTCGGCCACGAGGCGCAGCTCCAGCCGCAGGCGGCGCGTCTCGCCCGGCTGGCCCGGACCGGCGCGCCGCGGCGTGCGGTTGGTGGCGTGCGCGAAGTGCGAGTTGCCGCGGCCGCCCGCGCCGCCGCGCGCCACCACCACTTCGGCGCCGCGCCGGTCGAGGTCGCGCAGCACGTGGCCCCGCTCGGCGTCGCGCACCAGCGTGCCCGCGGGCAGCTCGAGCAAGAGCGTCGCGCCATCGCGGCCGGTGCAGTTGCGCGAGGCGCCCGGCCGTCCGTCCCCGGCCCTGTACTTGCGGCGGTGCTGCAGGCCCGAGAGCGTGTTGAGGTGCGGGTTCACGCGCAGGATCACGTCGCCGCCGCGCCCGCCGTCGCCGCCGTCCGGACCTCCGAAGGGCACGTACTTCTCGCGCCGGAAGGAGACGGCCCCGTCGCCCCCGCGCCCCGAGGACACGGTGATCTCGGTCTCGTCGATGAACATGAGGCCCTCGCGCCGCGAGCGGCGCGCCGCGACTCAGTTCCCGGCAGCGGTCGGCGGATCCACCATGACGCGCCCGCCGCTGGCGAAGCGCACCACGCCGTCCGTCAGGGCGAAGAGCGTGAAGTCGCGGCCGAGACCGACGTTGCGGCCGGGCCGGAAGACGCTGCCCACCTGGCGCACGATGATCGTGCCCGCGCTCACGGACTGGCCGCCGAAGCGCTTGACCCCGCGGAACTGCGGGTTGCTGTCGCGCCCGTTGCGGGAGCTGCCTTGACCCTTCTTGTGCGCCATGTCAGCTGCCCTTGATGGAGGCGATGGTGACCCGCGTCCACGTCTGCCGGTGGCCGGTGCGGCGGCGATAGTCCTTGCGCCGCTTGAACTTCTGCACCACGAGCTTGTCGCCCTTCTCGTGCCCGACGACGCGCGCCTTGACGGCCGCGCCCGCGACGGTGGGCGCGCCGATGCTGGTGCCCACCACGAGCACCCGGTCGAACACGACCTCGCTGCCCGGCTCCTTCGAAGCGAGGTGGTCGATCAGCAGGGTGTCGCCGTCCCGCACCAGGTACTGGCGCCCGCGGTCCTCGATGATGGCGTGCACGATCGGCTCCCGGTCGGAGAGGGCTCACGCTCCGGTGGATTCCCGGAGCAGGAGGGCCCCACATGGTAGGCATGCCCCGCCGCGGGTCAAGCGTCGGCTCCTTAGGCCCGGCGGTGGTCGAAATCGTCCGGCAGGGTGACCATCGGGCGGATCTCGATCTCCTCGTAGGCCAGGCGGTGGTCGCCGCGGATGAAGATCTGCTTGTGGGAGGACTCCTCCATCTCCATGAGCGTCCGGCGCTGGGTGTTCACCACGGCCTCGGCCACCTCGGGCCGCACCGTGACCACCAGCGCGCCGCCCGGCTTGGCCAGGTTGTCGCGGATGCTGCGGACGACCGACAGGCACGAGGTCTCGTCGGACGGGATGTACCCGGTGCCCTGGCAGTACGGGCAGCGCTGGTGCACCGAGCGCTTGAGCGACGGCCGCACGCGCTGGCGCGTCAGCTCGATGATGCCGAAGGGCGAGAAGCGCGCCACTTTGATGCGCGCCCGGTCGCGGCGCAGCGCGTCCTTGAAGATCTGCTCCAGGGCCTTCCTGTGCTTCTCGCTGCGCATGTCGATGAAGTCGACCACGACCACGCCGCCCAGATCGCGCAGCCGGATCTGCCGCGCGATCTCGATGGCGGCCTCGGAGTTCACCGCGAAGGCCGTGGCGTCGATGCCGGTGCCCGCCTCGTTCTTGAAGCGGCCGCTGTTCACGTCGATGGCCACCAGCGCCTCGGTCTGCTCGATGATCACGTAGCCGCCCGAGCGCAGCTCGATGCGGCCCTCGAGCAGCTTCTGGATCTCGCCCTCCACGTTGTAGAAGGCGAACAGCGGGCGCTCGCCGTCGTAGAAGCGCACCCGGTCCACGCAGCCGGGCATGATCTCCGACATGAACTGGCGCGCCTTCTCCAGCGTGCCGCGGTCGTCGATGATGACTTCGCCCTGGCCGTCATAGAGGTCGCGCAGCGTGCGGATGACCAGGTCGTTCTCCTGGTACAGCAGCACCGGGGCGGTGTGCTCGCGGATGCGCGTCTTCATCTGCTGCCACAGGCGCAGCAGGTAGTCGAGGTCGCGCTGCAGGTCCTCGTGGCTGGCGCCGCTGCCCGCCGTGCGCACGATGAACCCGAGGTCCGGCGGCACCGCCAGCTCGCGCACGATGGACTTCAGCCGCTCGCGCTCGCCGTTGTCCGTGACCTTGCGCGACACGCCGCGCTTGTTGATGCCCGGCATGAGCACCACGTAGCGGCCGGGGATGGAGAGGAAGGTGGTGAGCGTCGGCCCCTTGGTGCCGATGCCGTCCTTGATGACCTGCACCACGATCTCCTGCCCCTTCTGCAGGATGTCCTGGATGGGCGGCATCTCGCGCGGCTCGCGGCCGAAGGCGCGGCCGGGGGCTCCGGGCGCGCCGGGCGCGGCGCCGCCGCCCCGCCCGCCGCGGCGCCCGCGGCGTCGGCCACGCCGCCGCCGATCGCGCTGCTCCGGCACGGCCGTGCCGGGACCGTTCTCGGCGCCTGCGGCCACGGCCGGCGGCGGACCGCCGTCGTCGCCGGACACCTCGCCGGCCGCCTCGCCGTCCTCGCCGTCGTCCTCGCCCTCGTCGTCGTCGTCGGCCTCAGCCAGCACGGTCCCGTCGGCGGAGCCGCCGTCTGCCGCGGAGGCGCCGTTGCCTTCCTGCTCCCAGCCCTCGCCCTTGGCGAAGGCGAGGCTCTCGGCCTTCTTGGAGGCCAGCTCGTCCTCGCCCGCGGCGGCGGCGCTGGCGGGCTCGTCCTCGCCGTCCTCGCCCTCGTCGCGGTCGGGAAGCAGGTCCTCGGCGGCCTCGCCGTAGCCCGGCGCCTCGGCCGCCAGCTCGTCGCCTTCACCCACGGGTTCGTCGGACTCGGCCTCGGGCTCATCGCCGGCCCCGGCGGCCTCCTCGTGCGGGATGTCCTCGACCGCCGGCGCGGCGTCCACCGGCGCCTCGACCTCGACGCCCACGGCCGGGCCGACCTCGACCACGTCATCGTCGTGCGCCGATTCGCGCGCCGCCTGCACGCCGGCCAGCAGCGAGCGCGCTGACTCGGCCACGGCGGCGGTGCACAGGTCGGACACGTGCAGGAAGCCCTGCCGGGCGTGCCCGAAGTCGACGAAGGCCGCGCCGATCGACTTCTCGATGTTGGTGATGCGCGCCTTGTAGATGTTCCCCAGCGTGCTGCCGAGGGACCCGCGCTCGATGTAGTACTCCTCGAGGCGACCGCCTTCGAGGATGGCTATCCGGCTCTCGGCGCTCTCTCGCGAGTTGATGAGCAGCCGGCGCTCGCGGCTTCCGCCGCCTCCTCCGCCGCCGCCCCGGTTCTGTCCGCCTCTGCGGCGTCGTCCCATGCGTCGTCTCCATGACGCGCGGACCCGGCTGCCTTGGTGAACGTCCCGAAGACCGGCGGCCGCGCGCCGGCCTGCACCGCGAGCTCGCGGAGGGCCAGTGCCACGGGCCCCGGTCGGGGCGGGCGATCGTTCCGCGCGACCAGCTCCACGAGAAGGTGGCCGTCACGTGCCTCGCCGGAGGCGAGCAGGGCTCGCGCATCGACGGGCACGCCGCGGCGTGCGTCCTCCACGGGAAACCGGTCGCGTGCCAGCAGTTCAGTCAGCGCGTCGGCTGCGGACCCCGGTTCCGCCTCGACGTCCAGGCGGTAGCGCACGCGGTCCGGCGCACGGGGCGCCGGGCCACGCCGCGCCTCGACGAGCCGGACGGCGTCCGGCAGGGTCGGGCGCAAGCGCTCCGCCACGGTCTCGGGGGCGAGGTCCTCGTCAAGCGTCACGGTGGCCCACTCACCCTCGGACGCGATACCCAATGGCAGCGCGTCGGTGAAGGCCATCCTGAGTCGCGGGTTGAATCCTTGTGTGGACCGGACAGGCAGACCGCTCCGGCGCAGCGCCCGCTCGAGCAGGCGGCTCCAGTCCAGATGGCCGAGGAACCGCGCGTCTCCGTCCTTGGAGAAGCGCAGGGCCATCTGGTGTGAGTCCGCGTCGGCAACCATGTCCCGATTCCGGTCGTCTGTGTCGTCGTCCCGCACCGGGCGCGACGGACGACGTGATGGTAGCCGGGCCGCACGTCCGGGACAACCGCGGCCTCAGGACTCGCCGAAGCCCTCGGCGACGAGCTGGGTGAGCGCGTCCAGCGCCTCCTTGGCCTGCGGACCCTCCGCGGACAGCGCGAGCTCGGCGCCCTGGCCGGCCGCGAGCGTCATCATCGAGAAGATGCTGCCCGCGTCGGCCACCGTGCCATCGGGGCCCGTGACCGTGACGCTCGCATCGAAGCGCGCCGCCGTCTGCACGAAGCGGCTGATGGGCCGGGCATGGAGGCCCTGGCGGTTCACGATGCGCACCACCGACTGCTCGGCCATCGGCTGGCGGCGCTAGCCCGCGCGCTCCTGCAGCACCTCGTAGATCTGCTCGGCCGTCCGCGCCTGGCGGATGAAGCTGGCGAAGTCCGGGTCGCGCGCCATGAGCGAGACCCAGCGTAGCGTGGCCAGGTGCTCCTCGTGCCGGCTGTCGGGCGAGACGAGCATGACCATCACGTGCACGCGCTCGCCGTCGATGGCGCGGAAGTCGATGCCGCCGACCGAGCGCGCGACGATGCCCGCGTGGTTGCGCAGGCCGGCGATCTTGGCGTGCGGGATGGCGATGCCCCGCCCCAGGCCGGTGCTGCCGCGCTGCTCGCGGTCCATGAGCGCCCCCAGCACCTGCGCCCGGCGCGTGCGCGGCAGCACGCCGGCGGCGACCGCGGCGCGCACCATCTCGTCCAGCACGTCGTCACGCGTCGCGGCCTGCAGGTCCGCGACGATCGCCCTCGGGGAGAACAGTCCTGCGACGGGCGACGGCATGGCTCAGGAACCGGGCCTCCGGTGGTCCTTGGGATGGTGATCCTTGAGCCGCTCCTTGGTCTTGACCACCTGGCGCTCGATCTTGTCGATCACATCGTCGATGGCGGCCGTGATCGTGTCCTCGGCCGAGTGCCCCACGAGCCGCACGTTGGGCGAGGCCGTGACGATCATCTCGACGCTGTGCTTGCCGCGCTGGCGGTCGAGCACGATGGAGACGTGGTTCAGGCCGTCGAAGAAGCGCTCGAGCCGGCCGGCCTTGTCGACGGCGTAGGCGCGGATCTCGGGAGGGTGCTGCTCGTGGCGATCCGTGAAGTCGATGCGCAGCGGCATGCCGGTGTCCGTGAGGATCGTCCCCGGTCGCCGTTCCAGGTCCATGCGGGCCCGCTGCGCCGGGCGCCTCAGCATATCAGGCGGCTGGCGGCCCCGTCGCAGGGCCGGCCGTAGCGCACGCGCCACAGGAAAAGGGCATGCGCCGGCAGCGACGGTGCCGCGCGCGAGCGGTCGCGCGACGCGAGCAGCGCCCGCACGTCGTCGGGCGCCCGTCGGCCGCGCCCCACGTCCAGCAGCAGTCCGGCCAGCAGGCGCACCATGCCGTACAGGAAGCCGTCGGCGGTCGCGAAAAGGCGCAGGCCGTGCGGCACGCGCAGCACGCGCACGGCGCGCAGCGTGCGGACCGTCGTGCGGTCGTCGTCCATGCGCTTGCTCAGCGCCGCGAAGTCGTGCGTGCCCACCAGCCGCGCCGCGGCGCGGCGCATGGCCGGCACGTCGAGCGCCTGGCCGGCCGCGTGGAAGGTGAGGCGCCGGTGCGGCGGCACGTCGCGGCGGCCGGCCAGGGGCTGGCGGCCCTCGGGCAGGTGCAGCTGGTACACGTAGGTCTTGTCGCGCGCGTGGTGCCGCGCGTGGAAATCCGGGGCCACCTCGGCCGCGCCCAGCACGCGGACGTCTTCGGGCAGCCAGGCCTGCAGGCCCGCCACGAGCCTTCCGAGGGGCAGGCCACGGAGATCGTCGAAGTGCGCCATCTGCCCCAGGGCATGGACGCCGGCGTCGGTGCGGCCCGAGCCCGTGACGCGGACCGGCGCGCCGCACAGGCGCGCGAGCGCCGCCTCGAGCTCGCCCTGCACCGTCGGCAGGCCGGGCTGCACCTGCCAGCCGGCGAAGCGCGTGCCGTCGTAGGCCAGCCGCAGCGCGCGGCGCCGCGAGCCGTCCCCGGGCGCCCCCGTCACGTCGGGCCGTACACCCGGCGCGCGCGCGAGCTGCCCAGCCGCAGCGCCTTCCTGTACTTGGTGACCGTGCGGCGCGCGATGTCGAGGCCGTGCTTCTCCTTGAGGATGTTCACGATGACCTCGTCCGAGAGCGGGTCGCTCTTGTCCTCGCCGGCGATGATCTGCCGGACCAGCTCCTGGACGCCCGCACGCGAGGCCGTTTCCTCGCCGCCGCCCGGCTGGCCCTCGCGCGCCGGCACCTCGCCCGTGAACAGCGCCTTCATGGGCACGATGCCGCGCGGCGTCTGCATGTACTTGCCCGAGATGGCGCGGCTGACGGTCGAGACGTGCACCCCCAGCGCGTCGGCCACCTCCTGCATGCGCAGCGGCCGCAGGCCGGATGGCCCGTGGACCAGGAAGTCGGCCTGCCGGTTCACCAGCTCGCTGGCCACGCGGAACAGCGTGTTCTTGCGCTGCTCGATGGCCTCGATGAGCGACTGCGCGCTCTCGATCTTGCCGCGGATGTGCCGGCGCAGTTCGGGGTTGGAGCCGCGGTCGCGCACGAGCTGCAGCCAGCGCCGGCTGATGGTGAGGCTCGGGATCCAGTCGTTCTCGATCGAGATCTCGAAGTCGTCCCCCACCTGGCGCACGACCACGTCGGGCTTGACGTGCGGCACGGCCGCGCCGCCGAAGCGCCGGCCCGGGATCGGGTCGAGGTGGCTGATGACGTCGATGGCGGCCAGCACCCTCTCGACCAGCGCACCCGTCTCGCGGCAAATGCGCGGGATGCGGTTGTGGGCGATGTCGTCGAGGTGGTTGACGATGAGCGAGACGAGCAGGTCGTAGTCGGGCCTCCCGGGCTGCAGCTGCAGGAGGAGGCACTCGCCCAGGTCGCGCGCGCCGACGCCCGGCGGCTCCAGCGCCTGCACGAGGTGCAAGGCGTGCTCGCGCTCGCCCGCGTCGGGCGGCGGCTCCAGCGCGATCTCGACCTCCTCGAGCGGCACGTCCAGCCAGCCGCGCTCGTTGAGCGCGCCGATCAGGGCCTTGGCGACCGCCCGCTCGCGCTCGTCCAGCTCCAGCACGTCGATCTGCCGCACGAGGTGCTCCTCGAGCGAGACCGGCGCGGCGGCGGTGGCGGCCATGACGTCCATGCGCGAGGGCCCCTCGCCGGGCTCGGGGCGCTCCCAGTCGTCGGCGGCGTTCTCCCAGTCGTCCTCGGCGCCGGCGTCGGCCTCGTCCTTGGTCTCGGCCGCGTCGGGCTGGTCCTGCTCCAGCTCCAGCGTCTCGTTCTCCTGCAGCTCCTGCTCGATGAGCTGCGCCAGGTCCAGCGTGGTGAGCTGCAGCACCTCGATGCGCTGCAGCATCTGCGGCGAGAGCCGCAGCTGCAGGTCCGGCCGCATGGACTGCTGCAGGCCGAGCTTCACGGCGCGTCCTCCATCCGCGCGCGGCCGGACAGGGCGTCCGCGAGCATGGAGGCGTTGCTGTACTCGATGGCGCTGCCCGACGCGACGCCGCGCGCGATGCGCGAGACCGCCACGGGCAGCTCTGTCAGGCGACGGCGCAGGTGCAGCGCCGTCGCGTCGCCCTCGTAGTCGGGGTTGGTCCCGAGCACCACTTCCTCGACGCCGCCGGCGCGCACGCGGTCCAGCAGGCCCTCGATGGTCAGGTGCCGCGGCTCGATGCCCTCGAGCGCATTGAGGTGCCCGAGCAGCACGTGGTACAGGCCGCGCCAGCCGGCCTCCTCGAAGGCCGCCACGTCCCGCGGCTGCTCCACGACGAGCAGGCGCGTCCGGTCGCGGCCCTCGTCGGCGCAGATCGGGCACGGGTCCGTCTCGGCGATGGTGTTGCAGCGGCTGCAGGCCACCACGGCCTCACGCATGGCCAGGAGGGCCGCCGCCAGCTCGCGCGCCTCGTCGTCCGGCGCGCGCAGCAGGTGGAAGGCCAGGCGCTCCGCGGTGCGCGTGCCGACGCCCGGCAGCAGCTTGAGCGCCGTGATGAGGCGGGCGAGTGATGCGGGCAGGGCCATGGCCGGCCAGTCTAGCCCCCGGCCTCAGAAGTCCGGCAGTTTCATGCCGCCGGTGAGCGCCGCGCGCTCCTTCTCGCGGTAGGCCCGCGCCGCCGCGGTGGCCTGCTTGAGCGCCGCCAGAACGGTCTGCTCGACCAAGCCGGCGTCCCGGCCCGAGAGCAGCTCGGGCGCGATCTTGAGCAGTGTCACTTCGCCCGTGCCGTTGACGCGCACGCGCACCGCGCCGCCACCGGCGCTGCCGTCGCTCTCGTGCAGGCGCAGGCGCTCGTCGGTCTCCTTCAGCGCGCGCTCCAGGGCCTTGGCCTGCTCGAGGAGGTGGCGCATGTCCATGGACAGGTCATCCTTGAGGGAACGACGGCGCGGTCCGCGCGCGGTGCCCCATCGTCGCGCGCGCGGGCGCCGCCGTCAAAAGTCCACGCGCTCGGCTCCCGGCCAGTCGCCCTGGATGCGGCGGTCGAGATCGCCGCCGCCACCCGGACGCCCTGCGGCGGGCGGCGCGGCACGGGGCGCGGAGGCGGCCGCCGCGCCCCGCGCCGGCGACGCGGACGGTGCCGCGGCCGCCGCGACGACCCGCAGGGCCAGCGTGCGACCCGTCACCTCGAGCGCCGCCTCGAGCAGCCGCTTCTGGATCTGCGGCTCGCGCGGGTCGAACAGCGGCGCCGCTGCGCCCGCGGCGGCCTGCAGGAGCAGCTCGCCGCCTTCCACGCGGATGGAGGCCCAACGCTGCAGGTCGGCGCGCAGGCTGCGCGAGTCGCGTGCGGCCGCGTCGATGAAGCGCGCGGCGAACGCGGCATCCTCCGCGCGCGGCGTCACCGGGGCGGGCGGCGGCGCCGAGGGCCCGGGCGCCGCGGCGGAGGGAGGCCGCGGCGGACCCGGCAACGGCGCTGCCCGCGCCACCGCCGGCCGGGGCGCCGGTTCCGCCGGCCGCGCCGGCGCGGGCGTGCCCTGGCCACGGAGCACGTCGGCCACGTCCTGCAGCAGCGGCACGCGCGACAGTGCCACCAGCGCCAGCTCGATGACCAACCGCCCGTCGTGGCGTTGCCGCAGCCGCGCGGCGGCCTCGACCAGCACGTCGAGCATGGCCACGAGCTGGTCCACGTTGGCGCGCGCCGCCAACTGCGCGAGCGCCGCCTGCTCATCCGCGGTGCGGTCGGAGGCCTGTCCGCCCGCGGCCGTGACCAGCACGCCCTGCAGCAGGTCCGTCAGCTGCTCGACCAGGTCGGCGGGCCGCGCGCCGCGCGACAGCGCCTCGGCGCCGGCCGCGAGCACCGCGCCCGTGTCGCCCGCGAGCGCCGCGCCCGCCAGCGCGTGCAGCGCCTGCGGCGAGAGCCGCCCGGTCAGGCGCTCGAAGGCCTCCAGCGTGGGCCGGCCGTCACCGTAGGCGATGAGCTGGTCGAGCAGCGAGAGCGCGTCACGCAGCCCGCCGCGGGCATGCCGCGCGATGCGCTCGGGCAGGCCGTCCGGCACCTCGATGCGCTCCTGCACGCCCACGTGCCGCAGGCGCGCCGCGATCTCGTCCGACTGCAGGCGGCGGAAGTCGATGAGCTGGCAGCGGCTGCGGATGGTCTCGGGCACCTTGAGCGGCTCGGTCGTGGCCAGGATGAACTTGGCGTGGGCCGGCGGCTCCTCGAGCGTCTTGAGCAGGGCGTTGAAGGCCGAGGTGGACAGCATGTGCACCTCGTCCACGATGGTCACGCGATGGCGCGCCTCCACCGGGCGGAAGCGCAGCGTCTCGATCAGCTCGCGCACGTTTTCCACCCGGTTGTGGCTGGCGCCGTCTATCTCGACCACATCGAGGCAATCGGCGCCCTCGTCGATGGCCCGGCACACGGCGCAGCGGCCGCAGGGCTCGCCCTCGGCCGTCAGGCAATTCCAGGCCTTGGCCAGGATGCGGGCCATGGAGGTCTTGCCCACCCCGCGCGGCCCCGAGAACAGGTAGGCGTGGCCGCTGCGCTGCCCGGACAAGCCCGCGCGCAGCACCCGCGCCGCGTCCTGCTGCCCGACCACGTCGTCGAAGGTGCGCGGGCGGTAGCGCGTGGCGAGGACGGTGTAGCCGGCCATGCCACGAGCCTACCGGAGCCCGGCGCCGGCCGTCGAGCCGCGCCCACGCCCGGAACGCGCTGTCAGTGGGACCGGCGGCACAACGGACACATCGCTTAGGGCTGCTCCCGTCAGGGCCTGACCCGGTTCGCGCGGTCCGCTTGCCGCCGGCCCCGCGGTCAGCGCGGCCGCGGGCGAGGGATGGCGGAGAGGGAGGGATTCGAACCCTCGGTACGGTTGCCCGCACAACGGTTTTCGAGACCGCCACGATCGACCACTCTGTCACCTCTCCAAGGTCCGTCGCCGGCTTGCTCGGGAACGTCGGGCGCACTGGCGGAGAGAGAGGGATTCGAACCCTCGGTACGGTTTGACCCGTACACTCGCTTTCCAAGCGAGCACAATCGACCGCTCTGTCATCTCTCCAGATCGTGGCGCGCGACGCTCCCGGGCCATGGCCGGAAGCGGGCCGCGCATCATAGCGATCACCCCCCGGGCCGGTCAGCCCTCGGGAGCCGGGCCGCGTCGGGCCGCGAAGAAGGCCGAGAGCAGTTCGCCGCACTCGGCCGCGCGCCGGCTGGGCAGCAGCGCCACGCGGTGGTTGAGACGCGGATCGCGCACGAGGTCGCGCAGCGAGCCGCAGGCGCCGGCCTTGGGATCGAGCGCGCCGAAGACGAGCCACGTGGCCCGCGCCAGCACGAGCGCCCCGGCGCACATGGCGCAGGGCTCCAGCGTGACCGCCAGCAGGCTGCCCTCGGGCAGGCGCGTCGTGCCGCAGGCCGCGCACGCGCGCGCCAGGGCCAGGCGCTCGGCATGCGCGGTCGGATCGCGCAGCGTCTCGGTCTCGTTGTGCGCCTCGGCCAGCGGCTCGCCATCCGGGCCGATGACGACCGCGCCCACCGGCACCTCGTCGCGCTCCCGCGCGAGCCGCGCCAGCTCCAGCGCCCGGTCCATCGCGCGCGCCACCACGTCGTCCGGCGGGCGGGTTGGCAGCGGCTGCATCGTCGACCTCTCGGCCGGCCGGCCGCGCTCGTGTGCTGGTACACCCAGAAGGACTCGAACCTTCAACCTTCGGTTCCGTAGACCGATGCTCTATCCAATTGAGCTATGGGTGCACGATCGGACGAAACCCGAAAGCAAACACTCCACCGGGCAGCGTGTCAACGGCGCGGGCGGCGCGGGGCGCTCGGCGCCGCGCCGTCGCGCGCGCCGGGGACCTCGCGGCGTGCGCCGAACGCCGTCGACGGGGCGATCCGCGAAAAAATCTTTCGCGCGCCGGCATGCGTCCGCGGCGCCGCCGGCAGGCCGCTGGCGCCGCGTACCACCTGATCGCGCGGCGCGTGGCTCTCGTGGCGGCACATCGCCCTTAACTCCGCCTCGTTGCGCGCTTTTCGGTCGATGCGCTCGCGCGCCGCACCGGCACGCCGGACGGATGCACCCGCGGCGCGCGTCCGCGCCGCGCGCCGCCCGGAAGGGCCGCGCGCGCGTCGCCGGAGGCGCCGCACGCGCACTTCGCGCTTCATTCCGCGCGCGCAACACCGATATTCATGGAAACGGGGGCAAGTGTGCCTCCCTATCCTTGTCAAGGAGGAACTCAGAGTCATGGCCAAGAAGGCAAAGAAGGGCCGCAAGAAGGGCACGAAGAAGGCGACGAAGAAGGCTCGTCGCAAGAAGTAGTCCTTTCTTCGGACTTTCGGTCCTTGACGATGGGCGCCCCCACCCCGGGGGCGCCCGTCAGCTTTCAAGGGAGCGCCAGCTCGTCCAGCAGCTCGGGCGTCAGCTCCTGCAGCGACGACAGGCAGCGCAGCGCGCCCGCCTCCCGGTGCGCTCGACCGTCCTGGCCGGGCCCCGGCAGCGCGATGGCCGCCATGCCTGCCGCGCGCGCAGCACGCACGCCGTGCACGGCGTCCTCGACCACCGCGCAGGCCGCCGGCGCGACACCGAGCCGGCGCGCCGCCTCCAGGAAGAGGTCGGGCTCGGGCTTGCCGCGCTCGACATCCTCGACGCTCACCAGCGCCGCCAGCACGCTGCGCAGCGCGAACTTGTCGGCCACCAGGGCCACCCGGGCGCGCGTCGCGCTGCTGGCCAGCGCCAGCCGCCGGCCATCGGCCGCCAGCACGAGGAGGCATTCCAGCGCGCCGTCCATGGGGAGCAGGTCCGCGCCAGCCAGCGCCGCCAGGGACTCGCGGATGCGCTCGCGCGCGAGGTCCCCGGGCGGGTCGCGCAGCCCGAGATGCGCGACGACGTCCCGGAAGAACTCGAGCTCCGGCAGTCCGAGGCGGCTGTCGTAGAAGGCGCGGTCGATCGCGGCGCCCCGCCGCGCCAGAACCAGGTTGGTGGTGGCGAAATGCAGCGGCTCGCTGTCGACGAGCACGCCGTCCATGTCGAAGATCACGGCCTCGACGGCCACGCGCGGCTCCCGGGGGAGCGAGCGATCTTGCCGCCCGGCGGGCGGCGGCGTCCATCGCGGCGCGCGGGCTCCGCGTAGGATGGCGCGCGTGCCACACTCGAGGAGGCGATGGACGGGCCGAAGCTGACGGGACGGCCGGGGCTGCTGGCCGCGGCCATCGTCGTCGGCCTCGGCGTCGGCCCGCTGATCGGCGCCCTGGGACCGTGGCCGGCGTGGGCCGCGGGGCTCGGCCTGCTGGCCGTAGCCCTGGTGGGCGTGCCGGTGGCCCGCGCCGAGCTGGCCGCGGCGCGCCTTTCGGGCGAGGGCGGGTGCCGGCCGGAGGACGTGGCGGCCGCCGTGCGCGACGGTCTCAGCGCCCTGCTCTCCGCGCTGCTTGCGACGCTCGCCGCGGTGCAGGGGGCAGGGGCGGCGGCGGCGCTGCTGGGGCTCGCCGCGAACGGCTCGCGCACCGTTTCGCCGGCCGGTCTCGAGGAGCTGCTCGGATCCGCCCAAGGCTTCCTCGGGACCGCCGGACTTCAGGGCTCGCCGCTCCTGCTGGCGGGCGTGGCCGCCGTCCTGCTTGGTGCCGCCCTCGTTGTGGCCAGCCCGTTTCCGCTGCGCTGGATGGCGGGACTCCTGGTGGCCTTCGGCGCGGGCGCCGTCCTGAGCGCGGCGCAGCAGCCCCTCTGGATTGCGACCCGGCTGCTGGATCGTCAGGCGGACTGGCCGTCCTCGCCGTCGGAGTTCGCTGCCTGGCTGGGACCGGCCGTGCTGACGGGCCTGCTCATGTGCGGCGCCGGCGCAGGCGCTCTGGAGGCGGCGACCGTGCGGTTCGGAGCCGCTGACCGAACCCGCGGAGCCGGGTGGTGGCAGCCGCTGCTGCCGGCGCTCGGCCTTCTCCTGGGCCTCGTGGCGACGGCGCCGGCGGTCGCCACCGTCGCGGGCGCTCCGCTGCTCGCGCCCGCGCCCATGGGCCGACAGGCGGCCCTTGTGCTCGCACCGGCCGCGGCGCTGCCCGGGGCCGGCTGGCAGGCCGCGTGGTTCGCCAGCCTGCTGGCAGCCAGCCTGCTCGGCGTGCTCATCGCGGCGCAGCCGGCGCGGCTCGTCCTCGAGCGCCGGGTGGGGCTGCTTCCCGGAGCTGCGGCACCGGCGCTGGTGGCGCTGATCGCGATCGGCACACTGCCCAGCCTGCTCGTGTCCGGCGTGCGCGAGGACCTGCTGGTCGCGGCCGCGGGGTTGCTGATCCTGCGGGCCCTTCAGTCGCTGCTGGGGAGCTGGCCGAGGCGGACCGCCGCGTGGGTGGTGCGCGCCTTGGCGCTGGCCGGCCTGGCGGCGGCCGCCGCAGCGCTCCTGCTGCCGGACCTGCCTGCCTCCACGTTGCCGGACGGCGCGCTGCTGCGACACCGGGTCCTCAGCATCGGCCTGCTGGCCGCGCTGGCCGCCTTCTGGGCCGCGCTGCTGCTGCTGTCCGCGCTGCGCGCCCGCCGCCTCAGGCGCCCAGCTCCGGCTTCTCCAGGAGGTCGCCGTACTCGCGCGTGACCCCCGACGAGCCGCAGGTGAGGAGCAGGGCCCGACCCTCCAGCCGCGTGTGCAGTCGCACCGTGCCCTGCCAGAGGCCCTGCAGGTTGCGCAGCGTCTCCTCGGCCTGGTCGAGCTGGAGCTCGGCGCCGCTCCACACGTGCTCGAGCTCCAGGTCGGGTCCTTCGCCGGGCAGGCGGCGCAGCACCGGCTGGCCGCCGTTGGTCAGCGAGGCCAGCGTGCTCTCGCGGGCCGCGGCGATCTCCTCGTCGTTCGTGCCGAGGCCATGGGTGCGGCAGAATTCGGTGTTCGCGCAGGCGTCGAAGAAGGTCAGGTCGTTGTGGACGGCGCGCGCCTCGAGCACCGCGGCGAGGCCGCCGCCGCGGTCGCCCCCGGCGAGGTCGTGCAGGTGGCGGAAGAGCTCGAGGCCCAGCTTGTAGGGGTTCATGGGCCCGTCGTCGCCGCCCATGGCGCCGCTGTGCTGGCAGGCGTAGTCCACCACTTCCGCGTCGCGCAGCAGGCTGCCGGTCATGAGGCGGCTGTGCCAGAAGCTGGCCCAGCCCTCGTTCATGACCTTCGTCAGCATCTGCGGCAGGAAGTAGCAGGCTTCGTCGCGCAGCAGGGCCAGCACCTCCTGCTGCCAGGCGGCCAGCGGCGCGCGCAGCAGCAGGAAGCCCAGGATGTCGCCGGGCGCGAGCGGTCCGTCGAGGGGCGGAGCGTTGCCGGGGCGCCCGCGCGCGCGGCGCAGCGCGCCGGCGTCGACCAGGTTGTCGATCGAGAGCACGCGGTCGATGAAGGTCTCCATGGCCTCCTGGCCCACCTGCCCGCCGAGTGCCCGCACGCGCGCGCCGTGGCTGGCCATGACGTCCAGCATGTTCAGGTCCGTGTGCGCGAACCAGGCGTTGGCCCGGAAGAAGTCGGCGTGCCCGCACACGTGGGCCATCACCAGCTTCTGCTCGACCGGCGCGTTGTGGCGCAGCAGGTAGGCCACCACCGGCCGCGTGTTGATGACCAGCTCGTAGATGCGCTGCAGGCCCCAGTCGTGGCCCTTGACCAGCCGGTCGTATTCCATGCCGAAGCGCCAGTGCGGGTAGCGCACCGGGAAGCCCCCGTAGGCCGCGATCTCGTTCAGCTCGCGGTGGTCCACGACCTCGTACACGACCTCGGGCACCTGCAGGCCGGCGTCGCGCGCGCGCGTCTCGACCTCGCGCTGCAGGGCCAGGAGCTCTCCGCCCGGACGGGTCACGCTCAGAGTCCCTGCCCGAGGAAGCTCTTGATGGCCGGCAGGATGCCGTCGCGGTCGAGGATCTCGGCGGTCAGGACGCGGTCGTCGCCGCCGAGCGCCTGGTCCACATCCTTCTTGAACTGGCCGCTGCCGTAGGCGCTCTTCACCTGGCCGTAGCAGAACAGGTTGGCCACGGGCAGCAGGCGGTCGCGCAGGATCTGCATGCACTTCTCGGTGTCGCGGCCGGACCAATTGTCGCCGTCGCTGAAGTGGAACAGGTAGACGTTCCACTCCGAGGGCGGGAACTGCTGCTCCACCAGGTCGGCGGCCAGCGCGTAGGCCGAGCTGATCTTGGTGCCGCCCGACTCGCGCAGACGGTAGAAGGTGTCCTGGTCCACCTCCTTGGCCACCGCGTCGTGGACCACGTAGCGCATCTCGAGGCTCTGGTACTGGCTGCGCAGCCAGGTGTCGATCCAGAAGGAGACCAGCCGCACGATCTCCTTCTGCTCGCGACCCATCGAGCCGGACACGTCCATCATGTAGAGGATGAGCGCGGCGTGGTCCGGGCGCGCCACGTCCTTCCAGCTCCGGAACCGCAGGTCGTCGGCCACGGGCACCACGCGCGGGTCCTTGGGGTCGAAGAGGCCGGAGGTGATCTCGCGCCGGAGCGCCTCGCGCCAGGTGCGTCGCATGTGGCGCAGGCTGCGCGGGCCGGTGCGCCGCAGCGAAGCGAACTTGCGCGCCGGCGAGGTCAGGCGGGCGCGGCCGCGCGGCTGGATGTTGGGCAGCTCCAGCTCCTCGCCCAGGATCTGGGCCATCTCCTCCAGCGACAGCTCCACCTCCAGCAGGTGCTGGCCGGGCTGGCTGCCGGCCGCGCCGCCGGCGGCGCCTTCGCCGGGCTGGCTGTCATCGCCCGCGCGGTCGCCCTCGCCCTGGCCCTTGCCGCGGCCGTTGCGGCCGAAGCGGAAGCGCGGCAGCTCGATGCGCGGCACGGGGATGGACACGAGGTGCCGCCCCTTGCGGCCGATGAGCTCGCTGCCGGTCACGTAGCGGCGCAGGTCGTGCTTGATGTGGCCGCGCACGATGGCCGAGAATCGCGCCCGGTCGCGCTCGATGCGCCCGCCGCCGGCCTCGGGCGCGGCCATGGCGTCAGGCCGCCTCTTCGGCCGCCGCGCGCGCGTCGCCGCGGGCGAACAGCCCGCCCACGTACTCGAGCATCCGGCCGGCGCAGGCCTCGCAGTAGCCGCGCTCGCGCACGAGGCGCGCCGCCACCACGCTGACCTTCTCCTGCACGTCGCGGTCGATCACGGTGCTGTTGCCGGCCGTGAGCTTGAAGGTGTCGCGGCAGTCCTCGAACAGCTTCAGCTCGAGGGCGCTGCGCAGCCGCGGGTTGGACAGGTAGGTGAAGCTCTCGCCGCGCGCGGCCAGGGCATCGATGTAGTTGACGATCTCGCGCCGGAAGTCGCCCTTGCGCGCCTCGGTCACGCCGATCTTCTCCTCGATCGACCGCATGAGCCGCTCGTCGGCGGCCGCGCCGCCGTCGACCGCGGCGGCCACGGCGTCGACGTAGTTGCAGCACAGGCGTTGCACGGCCTCCACGTCGGCCGCGACCGCGGCACGCACCTCGTCCTTGACCTGCTCCTCGAGCTCCTCGCGCACCAGGCCGGCGATCTCGGCGTAGCGCTTGCGCACCTCTTCGCTGTCGATGAGCGGGTGGTTCTGCAGGCCGCGCACCAGGCTGTCGAGCACGTCGAAGCCGGTGAGGCAGGCACGCGCGCGGTCACCCACCAGGGCCGCGGCCACGCGGTCCTGCACGTAGCGCGGCGAGGCCCCGGTCATCCCCTCGTGCGGCACGTCCGCGTGCAGCTCCGCGGCCGAGGCGGCCGCGACCCCGCGCGCCGGCCGGCCGTCGTACAGGTGCATCTTCTGCACCAGCGTGATGGCGTGGTTCTTGGGCTCCTCGAGGCGCGTGAGCACGGCCCACATGGCGGCCGCCTCGAGCGCGTGCGGCGCGAGGTGCCGGCCGGCGCAGGCGCCGCTCCCGAAGGTCTTCCTGTAGATCTTCACCTCGTCCGAGAGCCGCACGTTGTAGGGCACGTCGATGCGCGTGGTGCGGTCGCGGAAGGCTTCCATGAGCTCGTTGCCCTGCAGGCGGCGGAACTCCGGGCTGTTGGTGTGCCCGAGGATGACCTCGTCGATGTCCGTCTGCGCGAATTTCTTGGGCTTGACCGTGTGCTCCTGGGTGGCGCCCAGGAGGTCGTACAGGAAGGCCACGTCCAGCTTGAGGATCTCGACGAACTCGATGAGGCCGCGGTTGGCCACGTGGAATTCGCCGTCGAAGTTGAAGGCGCGCGGGTCGCTGTCGCTGCCGTACTGGGCGATGAGCCGGTAGTTGATGTCGCCCGTCAGCTCGGTGCTGTCCTGGTTCTTCTCGTCCTTGGGCTGGAAGGTGCCGATGCCCACGCGGTCCTGCTCGCTGAAGACGAAGCGGAAGACCTCGACAGCGCGCTCGACGGCCGAGAAGTCGCCGCCCGACTCCTTCATGAGCCGCTCCCAGTAGAAGCGGCACACCGGGCACAGCTTGCCGGTGGGCGCGAGGCGATACTCGCCGTCGAAGCGCCGGTTAAGATCCTCGTACACCGGCCCGCGCGCGCCGGCGGGCAGCAGGTGCAGCGCGTCCTCGTGCATCGGGCAGGCGTGCGTCTCGCCGTCCACGTGCCAGCGGTAGCTGTACACGGCGCCCTCGGGCTGGCGCGAGGCCAGCTCGAGGCCGCGCTTGAGCAGGCGCGCGATGGTGCTCTTGCTGCTGCCCACGGGGCCGTGCAGGAGCAGCACGCGGCGCTCGGCGCCGAGGCCGTGCGCGGCGGCGCGCATGTGGGCCACCAGGTCCGCCAGCGGCCGCTCGATGCCGAAGATCGCGTCGCGGCCGCCCTCGAGCGGGTCGTCGAAGAACTTGTAGTGGACCGGACGCTCGCTGCCCTCGGGCGGTGGCTCGACCCCGTAGGCCAGCAGCATGTCGTAGAGCCGCTGGTACGCGTTGCGCGCCAGCCGCGGCTCCGCGCGCACGAGGTCGAGGTAGTCGGCCAGCGAGCCGGTCCAGTTCAGGTCGGTCCACGCGCGTCGCTGGTCCTGGCTGCGCGCGATGTGAATGTAGCCCGAGCCCGCCGCGCCGGGCCCGTCGCCGTCGGCCGACAGCTCCCGGGGCGTGCGAACCGGGTCGTGGCTGCGGTCGTCCATGGTGGTGGGCCTCGGGTGGCAGAGGGGCGCGGAGTCCTATCGAGACGCCCTCGAACCGCGCTTTAGGACAACTGGCGCGGCAGGAGGAGCAAGGCCATGCAAATCGCGGCGCCCACCACCGACAGCCCGATCCCCCAGCGCAGGGCGGGCGAATCGAGGCGGAAGACCGCCTCGTGGCGTCCCTGCGGCAGCGCCACCGCCTGCCAGGCCACGTCGCAGGCGAGCGTCGGCGTCGGTGCCCCGCCGTCGACCTCGACCGTCCAGCCCGGGCCGCGGTTCTCGGCCAGCACCAGCAGCGCCGGGCCGTCGCATTCGGACTCCACCCGCACCATCGAGCCGCGGTGCTCCAGCACGCGCGCCGTCCCGTGCCCGCCCAGCGGCGTCGGCGGCTGCACTTCCAGGAGCGCCGTCGTGGCCGGGTCGGCCGCGGCCAGCGCCGCCAGCGCCTCCGCTCCGCGGGCCCGCATGTCGAGCGCCTGCCCCACCACGAAGGCGCGCCCGGCATTGTCGACGTTCTCCCACACGCGCGTCTCGCTCTCGTGCACGAGGCGCAGGCCCTCGATGCCGGACAGGTCCGTCGTGGGCGCCGTCACGATGTAGCGCACGTCGAGGACATCGAAGCGCGGGTTGGCGTAGTCCGCCGTCTCCTGCGACATGCTGAAGGTCGCGAAGGCATCCATGTCCACGTACGCGGCGACCAGCCACTGGTAGGTGCGGTGGTAGCCGAGGTTGTCGTAGCTGAAGATGTGGTCGACGCCCTCCGCGAACTGCGTGTCCGGCGGCAGGATGTTGCCTTCGGTGTAGATGCGGAACGGCGCGGGCTGCGCGCGCAGGAAGTCCGTCGTGCGCGTGGGCGGGTACAGGCGCTCCGCCGGCGCCGTGGCGTTGTAGCCGTCGCCGAAGGAGAGGACGTCGGCGGCCAGCAGCGCGACCGCAGCCGCCGGCCCCCAGGCGCGGCGCCGCGTGCACAGCGCCAGCAGGAGCAGCACGGCCAGGAGGACGGCGGCCGTGTCGCGCGGCGCCACGTGCCGCTCGCGGCGCAGGATGAGCGGCTGGTCCGCCAGCACCGTGACGTGCCCCTCGCGCTCGGCCTCCACGCGCAGGCGCTTGCGCCCCTCCTCGCCGCGCTGAGCGTCGTACAGCACCTGCAGCGGCGCACCCGGGGGCGTGGGCAGCGCCGAGCCGCTGCGCAGCAGGCGTCCGTCGACCAGCACCCGCAGGTCGTCAGCCGCGGCCGGCACGTCGAAGACGATGGGCACCGGCGCGCTGCCGTCGAAGACGTCGCGCGGCTGGGGGGAATGCAGGCCGGCCAGCACCGTGCGCCCGCCATGCGGATCGACCGGCACGCGCAGCGCCAGTGCCGCGCCGGCCACCACGAGCGTGGCCGTGAGCGCCATGCGCCCGCAGGCCATCAGCACCCCGGGCTTGGTGCCGGCGCGGCACACGATGTCCAGCACCATGGCGCCGCCGCAGGCCACCAGGAAGCCGGCCGGGCCAAGCAGGCGCGTCGGCTCGAGCTGCGCGAAGCCGGGCACCAGGCGCACCAGGCCCTCGACCGCCGGCAGGTGGAAGGCCGCGCCCCACAGGAGCAGGCTGCCGATCGCGAAGAAGCGCACGAAGCCGCCGCCCACCCCGACCACCGCGCCGACGCCGAGCAGCAGCGTCGGCAGGGCCCCGACGTACATGGAATTGAGGCCCGGGTAGTCCTGCGCGCCGTGGAAGGCCGCGCCCCCGACGGGCGAGCCATAGAGACCCGGCAGGAGCGGCACCAGCGAGGCCACCGCCAGGCCCATGCGCCTCGCCAGGACCAGCACCACCACGCCCGCGGCGACGGCGATGAGCCGCCGCAGGGCGCCGCGCTCGGAGGCCGTGCGCAGCAGCGCCAGGGCCGCCATGAGGAACAGCGCGAAGATGGCCGCCGCGCCCAGGCTCACGCCGGCCGAGGCGCGCTCGGCCTCGGCCCGCCGCAACCACAGGCCATGGCTCTGCAGCGCGTACTCGAGGAAGGGCATCCACTGCACGGCCGACAGCGCCGCGCCCAGCAGCACGGCCACCATGACCAGGAAGCGACCGTGCGCGTCCCACAGCCGCCACAGCGCCCACAGGCCGGCCACCGCGCCCGCGACGAAGGCCGTCTCCGGGTGCCCGCCGAGCACGAGCAGCGCGAAGGCCGCCGCCAGCACGGCCACGCGCCGCCGGCTGCGGTCCTGCACCACGAGCTCCACGGCCCAGAAGCACAAAGGCAGCGCCAGCAGCGTGTGCGACAGGGCGTACTGCAGCCACAGCACCTGGTGCCCGCCGTAGCCGAAGGCCAGCGAGCCGCACAGCGCGGCGCCCGTCGAGAGGTCCAGCCGCCGCAGGAACAGGAAGGTGAGCTGCGCCGAGAGCGCCAGCACGAGCAGCCCGGCGATCCAGGGCACGCGCGACACGGGCAGGAAGGCCGCCAGCGCCGTGAGCGGGTGCAGCAGCGAGCTGGTCATGTTCCCGAGGAACGGCAGGCCGCCGCCGCCGCGCGAGGTCCACGTGAAGGACGCCTCTCCCGCGTAGGCCCGCGCGGCCTCGAGCAGGTAGGGATAGAAGATGCGCGTCTGGTCGCCGAGGAAGCGGTTGTGCGGCGGGGCCGGCGCCAGGACGGCCGACCACGGAAGCGAGCGCTCCAGCGACTCGCTCGAGATGAGCACGCGGCCGGGAACCGCCGCGTCGCGCAGGAGGAAGAGCGACAGCAGCAGGTGCAGGACGAAGGCGGCCGCGGCGCTCCAGCGTGCGGTTGAAAGCGCCACGAAACCCCCGCTACGATCCCTCGCCCGCGCCGGCCGACCGCGCCACACGGAACCTTGAGCCGCGATGATAAGCGTCGTCATCCCGGTCTACAACGAGGCGGGGTGCCTGCAGCAGCACGTCGACGCGCTGGTTCCCCTGCTGCAGTCCCTCTCGCCGGGAGGCTGGGAGATCCTCCTGGTGGACGACGGCAGCGCCGACGGCACGGGCACCGAGATCGCGCGCCTGCAGGCCGCGGATGCGCGCGTCCGCGGCCTCTCGCACGGGCGCAACCTGGGCAAGGGCGCCGCCGTGCGCACCGGCGTGCTGGCCAGCCGCGGCGGCGCGGTGCTCATGTGCGACGCCGACATGTCCACGCCGCCGGAGACGCTGCGCGACTTCGTGGCCGCGCTGGAGCAGGGCGCCGACGTGGTCATCGGCAACCGCAAGAGCGAGGCGGCGCGCATCGAGCGCTGGCAGCCGCCGCTGCGGGTATGGCTCGGCCTGGGGTTCACGCGACTGGCCAACGGCCTGACGGGCCTGCACATCAGCGACTACACGTGCGGCTTCAAGCTCTTCCGCGGCGCGCCCGGGCGCGAGCTGTTCGCCGCCACGGCCACGCCGGGCTGGAGCTTCGACGTCGAGATCCTGCTGCGCGCGGCCCGGGCCGGCCTGGTCGTGCGCGAGATCCCCGTGCGCTGGCGGCACGTCGACGACACGCGGGTCCGGATTGCCCGCGACGTCCTGCGCTCGTTCCGGGAATTGCTCTCGATCTGGTGGCGTCTCGGTCGAAATCGCAACGGGAGCCGATGACCTGGAATCCGTGGTGCCGGCCGCTGCAGCCGACCGGGACACGCCCTCCCAGGCTGCGCCGTGTGGCCGGCGGCTGAGCGGCCGGCCCGGTCCGCGGGCCTGATGCGCCTTCACGTCGGAGTTGCCATGATGGTGCGCTCGCCTCGCTGCCCCACCCCGCAACCGCCACCCGCCGCCTGATGAACAGCAGTCCCCGAAGCGTGACCATCCTCGGCGGCGGCCTCGCGGGCCTGTCGGCGGCGCACAAGTTCGTCGAGGCGGGCTGGGCCGTGACCGTGGTCGAGCGCGAGGCGGGCGTAGGCGGGCTGGCCAGCAGCTTCACGCGCGAGGGCTACACCTTCGACCACGGGCCGCACCGGCTCTACAGCTCGCTGCAGGAGCTGAACGAGCACTTCAAGCTCGTGCTCGACGGCAACTGGGACTACCGCGCCCGCCTGTCGCGCATCTACATGCAGAAGAAGTTCTTCGACTACCCCCTCAAGGCGGGCAACGTGGTGCGCAGCCTGCCGCCGTGGCTGCTGGCGAAGAGCTTCTTCGACTACCTGGCCGTGCGCGTGCGCAACGCGGTGCGGCCCATCCCCGACGACAACTTCGAGAACTGGGTCATCAAGCGCTTCGGGCGCACGCTCTACGACCTGTTCTTCGGCACCTACACGCGCAAGGCCTGGGGCATCCCGTGCACGCAGATCAGCGCCGACTGGGCCAGCCAGCGCATCTCGCTGCTCTCGCTGTGGGACACGGTCAAGAAGACGCTGTTCCGGCCGCGCAACGTGCCGCGCACCTACGTGTCGCGCTTCCTGTACCCGAAGACGGGCGGCATCGGCGAGCTCGCGCGCGGCTATCAGCGGCTCATCGAGAAGGGCGGCGGAAAGGTGATCTGCGGCGCGGAGGTCGTGCGCATCCTGTCCGAGGGGTCGCGCGTCACGGGCGTCGCGTACCGCAAGGACGGGCGGGAGCAGGTGCTGCGCTCGGACCTCTACATCTCCACCATCCCGGTCACGCTGCTCGTGCCCATGCTGGGCGCCCGCGTGCCGCCCGAGGCCCACGCCGCGGTGCGCGGCCTCAAGCAGAAGGGCATCGTCTTCGTGTACCTGAAGCTCGACCGCCCGCAGCTCACGCCGGACCACTGGGTCTACATCCCGGAGGAGCACATCGCGGTGCACCGCATCAGCGAGTTCACCAACTTCAGCCGCGACTGCGCGCCCGAGGGCAAGACCATGGTGTGCGCCGAGATCACGGCCACGCGCGGCGACAGGCACTGGAACATGGAGGACGCCGAGCTCATCCGCCTGGCCTCGAGCAACCTGGTCACGCTCGGGCTGCTCCGGGCGGACGAGATCCTCGACGGCGGCTTCGTGAAGCGCGTGGACTTCGCCTACCCGATCTACGACCTCACCTACCGCGGCCACCTCGACACGCTGCTCACGTGGCTCAAGGGCTTCGAGAACATGATCTCGACCGGCCGGCAGGGCCTGTTCCGCTACGGCAACATGGACCACTCCATCGCGATGGGCCATGCCATCGCGCGGCGCACGCTCGAGACGCGCGGCATCGACCACTCCGAGATCGCCGCGGGCAGCGAGTACTTCGGGTGACGCACGAGCCGGGTGCCGCCGCCGCGGGGCGGCCCGCCCCGCCCCCCGCGCCGCCGGCGCTGCGCGAGGTGGCCTGCCTGTTCTGCGGCCGGCACGACGAGCAGCTGCGCTTCCGCGAGGGCGCCTTCCGCGTCGTTCGCTGCCGGAGCTGCGGCCTGACCTACGTGACGCCGCGGCTGCCGCCGGAGCGTTTGCACGAGATGTACCAGGAGGAGTACTGGTCCTCCGGTCGCGCGCGCGACTTCGGCTACACGCAGTACGTGGCCGAGGCGCCGCTGTACCTGCGCACCTACCGGCGCCGCAGCCGGCTGCTCACGGCGCGCCGGCCGCAGCCGGGCGCGGTGCTCGACGTCGGGTGCGCCGCCGGCTTCTTCCTGCGCGTCATGGCCGACCTCGGCTGGCGCACCACGGGCCTCGAGATCTCGGCCAGCATGTGCGAGTACGCGCGCGGCGTGCTGGGCCTGCCCGACGTGCGCCGCGGCGACCTGTTGTCCGTGCCGCTGCCGCCGGGCAGCTTCGACCTCGTGACGCTGTGGGACGTCGTGGAGCACCTGGAGGACCCGCCCGCCCACCTGCGCGCCGCCCGCGCCGCCCTGCGCGATGACGGCCTGCTCGTGCTGGAGACCCAGAACGTGGCCAGCGCCGTCGCGCGCCTCATGGGCCGGCGCTGGCACCACTTCAAGCACGAGGAGCACCTGTACCACTTCGACCCGCGCACCCTGGAGCGGCTGCTCTCCGACGCCGGCCTGACGGTGGTGCATCTCACCGCCCGCTACGGCGGCAAGTACGTCTCGCCCGCCTTCGTGGCGGAGCGCGTGGGCAAGGTGCACCCGCTGCTGTCCACGCTGGCCGCGCCCCTGCGCCTGCTGCGCGGCTCGCTGTACGTGAACCTGCGCGACGAGATGGTCGTGATCGCGGCCAAGGCCTGACGTGGAGCGCGCCGCCTTCGACCTCTTCGCGTCCCTGCAGGCCGACCACTGGTGGTTCCGCGGCCGGCGCGCCCTCTACACCGACCTCCTCGAGCACGTGCTCTCCCGCGACCTCGGCCGGCCGCCCCGGGGCCTGCGCGTGCTCGACGTGGGCTGCGGCGCCGGCGGCTGGCTGCAGCCCCTGTCGCAGTTCGGCACGGTGACGGGCATCGAGCTGGACGAGCCCTCCATCCGCTTCTGCCGCGAGCTCGACCTGCATCGCACGCTGGTCGGCCGCGTGGACGCGCTGCCCGTGCCACCCGGCAGCCACGACCTCGTGTGCCTGTGGGACGTCATCGAGCACACGGTGGACGACCGCGGGGTGCTGGCGGAAGCGCGCCGCGCTCTCCGGCCCGGGGGCCACCTGGTGCTCTCGGTGCCGGCCTACCAGTTCCTGTACGCCAACAACGACCGCGTCGCGCACCACCAGCGGCGCTACACGCGCGGCGGCCTCGTGGCCAGGCTGCGCGAGGGCGGCTTCGACGTGCGCAAGGCCACCTACGTGAATTGCGTGCTCGGCGTGGTCATCATCCCGGCCGTGCTCCTCATCAAGCTGAAGGAGCGCCTGTTCCCGGTGCGTGACGACCCGAGCAACAACCTCTCCATCCGCGTGCCGCGCCCGCTCAACGCGCTGCTGGCCGGCATCTTCGGCGGCGAGCGCCACGTGCTGCGGCACCTGGATGCTCCCTTCGGTCACAGCCTGTTCGTCGTCGCGCGACGCGTGGACGACGGGGCGCGCGCCGGATGACCGCGACCGCGGTCGCGTCCGAGCCGCGACCCGCGGTCGCCGTCGGGCTGGGCCTGCTGCTGCTCGCGCTCGTCGCGTCGCTCCAGCTGCCTGCGGCCCTGCGCGTTCCCGACCCCTGGCAGGCACCCGCGCTGCCGCTCCAGCTCGTGCTGCCCGGCCTGTTCCACGCGGACGACGCGCCGCGCCTGCCACTCCTCGTGGCCGAGCGCCCGCCGCGCCTGGTGCACCTGCCGCTGGCGACGCTGCGCGACGTCGTGCTCGACGACCAGGCCGCCTCGCGCGACAGCGTCACGGTGGGCTGCCTGCCGCTGCTGCTCGCCGTGCTGGGCCTGTGCGCCGGCCGCGGCCGGCTGGCGCTGGCTGGCCGCGCGCTCCTGCTCCTGGGCTGCGGGCTGCCGTTCGCGGCGGCCTGGTTGCCGATCGGCGGGGACGATCCGGGACGGCTCGGCACCGAGCTGGCCCTCGCCGGCCTCGCGCTGCTGGCCGGCGCGGGGCTCGCGCGGCTCGGGCCCCGCGCCTCCGACGGCCGCGGCGAGGGCCCGGCGCTCGTACTGGGTGTGCTGGCGCTGGTCGCGACGACCGTGCTCGTCGGCCTCGCGCTGCGCGCGGGCGCCGCGAGCGACGAAGTCGTCGTGCGGCCGCTGCTCGAGCGGCTGGAGGCCGGCGCGCCCCGCGACGACCTGCTGCTGCATGATCCAGCCATCGTGGCCGCGAATGCCGAGTGGCTGCGCGCTGTCCTCGACCGTGCCGCGCTGGCGGCCTTCCTCGGACTCTGCGCGCTGCTGCTGCACCTGCGCAGCCGCGGTCCGCTCACCGGTGCGCTCCTGCTGGCCGCGGTGGCCGCCGACCTGCTGTCCGTGCGCCTGCTGCTCTGATCCTCAGCCGCGTCCGACCACCGCGGCCAGGCGCCAGTCGGCCAGCAGCAGCGCGCCCGTGCACCACAGCGCCGCGTGCAGCGCGCCCTCGGCGCCCTGCATGTGGCCGAAGGCGGGCAGCAGCCAGGCGCCGCCGCTGGACTCCAGCCACGGCCGCAGGTGGCCCGCCACGAGCAGCAGCCACAGAGCCGGCACGAGCAGGCCGCGCTCGAGCAGGCTGCCCAGCAGCAGGCCGCCTGCCGCGAGCGCCAGCAGGTCCAGCAGCAGCGGCCACGGCGCCGCAGGTGCGCCACCCGACGCCACCGAGGCGAGCGCGACCGTCGGCAGCATGGCGAGGACGAGCCCCAGCCAGCGTTGCGGCAGCGCGAAGCCCCCGCCGCGCGCCGACCGCAGCAGCAGCAGCCCCGAGCGGGCGTCGCGCGCCACGGCCAGGGCCTCTGCCAGGGACAGCACGAGTGCGCCCGCCACCAGCAGCGACCCGGTGCGCACCTCGTCCACGAAGCCCGCGCCGCCGCCCAGCGCCTCGGCGGCCAGCTTGCGACCGAGCCACGCCAGGCCCGCCGCCACGAGCGTCAGCGGCACGAGCGCCGGGGCCGCCAGCGTGCGCCGCAGCGTGGACAGCAGCGGTTGCATGGCGCGCATCGTGCCCGGCTCCGGCGCCGGCCACAAGAGTTTCAGGAGCCGCGCCGCTCCAGGGCCGCCACCTGCGAGACGTCGCCGCCATGGATGCGCAGCAGCACGCGGCCCAGCAGCTGGCTCGCGCGAACCGGGCCGAACTCGCGCGAATCGACCGACACCCGCCGGTGGTCGCCGAGCAGGAAGTACTCGTCGGCGCCGAGGCGCACGGCGGGGAAGCTGTCGCCGCAGTCCAGCTCGGGCGGAATGGACTCGGCCACGGCCAGGCCGTTGCGCAGCACGCGCCCGTGCCACATGCCGATCGAGTCGCCGGGTCCCGCGACCACGCGCTTGACCAGCACCTCGTCCTCGACCTCGGCCACCACCGTGTCGCCCACCGCCGGCGCCAGCAGCCAGCCCGCCTCGCACACGAGGATGCGGTCGCCGTCCTGAAGTGTCTCGCGCATGGACGAGCCCGCCACCCGGTAGCTCGTGAGGAGCGTCGCGCGCACGGCCGCTAGCCCGAGCAGGCCCAGGAGCAGGCCTCGCAGCCCGACGAGGGCGAGCCAGCGGAAGGACGGTCTGCGGGGCGGCGGGAACATGGGCGCTCGTCCTATCGACCCGCGGTCGGCGCAGGGTTGAGCGGGCCCCTTGCGGGGCGCACACTGCGAGCATGCGCCGGCTGCCGCCGCAGGCCCTCTTGCCCGTCGCGCTGCTCGTGGTCCTGCCGCTCGTGCTGCTCGCACCGGCGCTGGCGCCCGGCCACGCACTGCTGGCCGTCAGCACCGAGACGCTCTCGCCTTGGCGCGCCACCACGCCGCCCGAGCGCCTGGCCGGATTGCTGCAGGAGAGCCTGCCGGTCGCGGCCGACAAGACGCTCATGTTCCAGCCGCAGCTCGTGCTGGCGCAGCGCCGGCTGCTCCAGGGCGAGGTGCCGCTCTGGAATCCCGACCTCCTGTGCGGCGTGCCGCTGCTGGCGCAGGCCGTGCACGGCGCGCTCTCGCCGCCAGTCCAGCTGGCGCTGCTCTTCGGCCCGACGCGGGCCTTCGCGCTCGTGGCCCTGCTGCAGACGTCGCTGGCCGGGCTGTTCATGTACCAGCTGGCGCGCGAGTACGGCCTGTGCCGCCTGCCCGCGACGCTGGCCGGGCTGACCTTCGCCTGGTGCGGCTACCTCGCGGTGCGACTCGAGTGGTACCAGATCCAGGGCGCCTCCCTGTGGCTGCCGGCCGGGCTGCTTGCCGTCGAGCGCGCCTTCCGCGGCGCGCGCGCCGGGGCCGTGGCGCTGCTCGCGGTGGCGCTCGGCTGCTCGCTGCTTTCCGGCTTTCCGCAGGCCAGCGTGCACGTGGCCTATGCGGCGGCCGGCCTCGCCGGCGTGCGGCTTCTCGGCGCCCTCTCCGATCGCGCGACGCGCTCGGCCGGCCTGATGGCCGCCGCCTCGTGCGCCGGCGGCCTGCTGCTCGGGCTGCTGCTGGGCGCGCCGCAGCTCCTGCCGTCGGTCGAGCTGGCGGCGAGCCCCGACAGCACGCGCCGCGCGGCACCCACCGAGGCGCTGGCCGGCCTCGCGCTGGACCCGGCGGCGCTGGCCTCCGCGGTCGTGCCGGACCTCTTCGGCCACCCGCGCGATCTGGCGCGCCACGCCCTGCCGCACCTGCGCGACGACGGCGTGCTGCGGCGGCTGTTCTGCCGGCCGGGCAGCAACTGGGTCGAGACCACCAGCAGCATCGGCCTGCCGTCGCTGCTGCTCGCGCTGCTGGGGCTCGCCACGAGGCGACGCGGCGCGCGCGTGGCCGGGGCGCTGTTCCTGGCAGGCCTGCTGCTGGCGGTGCGCACGCCGCTGCTGCCGTGGCTGCTGCGCCTGCCGGGCCTCGATACCGGCGACCCGCGCCGCTTCCTGTTGCTGTTCTCGGCCGGCGGCGCGCTGCTCGCCGGCTTCGGGCTGCAGCGCGTGCTGGACGACGGACCGTCGGCCTGGTTCCTGCGCAGCGTGGCGCTGGCGGCCACGCTGCTGCTGCTCCTGTTCGGAGCGGCAGCCACGCTGGACGGGTCCACCTGGGTGCAGGCGGTCGCGCCGCCGCTGGCCGAGCGCGCGGGCCTGCCCCTGGCGGAGGTGCAGGCGCACGCCGACGAGCTGCTGCTCGACCTCGACCTGCTGCGGGCCGCGCTGCTGCGGGCCGCGCTGCTGGCCGTGCTGACGGGCGTGGCGCTGCTGCTCGCCGCGCGCCGCCGCCAGCTGGGAGCGGCCGTGCTCCTGGTGGCGGCCGGTGCCGACCTGCTCACCTTCGCCGCGCGCGCGGCCAGCATCCTGCCCAGCGAGGGCCACTACGCCGCACCGCCCCAGCTGGCGCTGATCGCCGATCCGGAGGGCGGGCGCCTGCAGCGCTTCGTCACCGCCGATCCGCACGCGGTGCTCGAGTACCCGCTGCCGCCGGACACGGGCCTGCCCTTCGGCTTGCGCGACCTGTCCGGCTACATCACGCTCGCGCCGCGACGCGTGGAGGCGCTGCACGAGCGGCTGCAGGCCGGCACGTCCACCGGGCTCGGCGTCACCGCGCTCAGCGACCCGGCCGCGCTGGACTCGCCCGTGCTGGACCTGTTCGCCGTGACGCGCGTGCTGGCCACCGTGCCGGTCGACCGCCCGGGGCTCACGCCGCTGGGCAAGGCTGGCGATGCCTGGATCTACGTCAACGACTCGGCCCTGCCCCGCGCCCGTCTCGCGCCGCGCGTGCGGCTGTGCGGCTCCGAGCACGAGGCGGCGGCCGCGCTGGACGAGCCCGGGCTCGACCTGAGGACCGAGGTGGTGGTCGAGGCGCGCGGCGAGCCGGAGTTCGAGGCGGCGGCCGCGGCGGCCGGCGACCCCGGCTTTGCGCGGCTGGTGGTCGACGAGCCCGAGCGCCTGGTGCTCGACGTGGTTGCGCGCCGCCCCGCCGTGCTGGTGGTGGCGGACAGCTACCTGCCCGGCTGGGAGGCGAGCGTCGACGGCCTCCCGGCCGCCATCCGCCCGGCGGACCTGGCCTTCCGCGCGGTGGCGCTCCCGCCGGGCGGGCACCGCGTGGAGCTGCTCTACCAGCCGTGGGGCTGGCGCGCGGGCCGCGCGGCGGGCGTGGCCGGGCTGCTGGGCTTGCTGCTGGTCAGCGCCGTCGCGTGGAGCGCGCGATCACGAGCGAGACGGCCGTCATCGCCGCCATGAGCGCGCCGCCCGCCAGCAGCAGGCGCAGCGAGCCGTGCTCGGCGCTGCCGCCGAACAGCGCGTAGACCAGCGTCTCGGGCAGCGTGCCCACGAAGGTGCCCACCAGGAAGTCGAGCGTCGAGACGCTGGAGACCGCGAGAAGCAGGTTGAAGGCGAAGCAGTTGCCGACCGGGCACAGCCGCACCGCGATGTTGGTGGCCACCGGCGCGCGGGAGAGGACCCCCAGCAGGCGCTGCAGGCGCGGGGCCTGCCGCCGGGCGATGAGGTCGCGCGCGAGCCAGCGTCCCCAGGCGAAGTTGAGCAGGCAACCCACCGTCGTGCCCACCTGCGCCAGGAGGAAGCCGCCGAGCCAGCCGAACAGGAGGCCGCCTGCCACCGCGAACCACAGGCGCGGCGCGCCGACGGCCACGAGCAGCGCCGTGCCCAGCGCGAAGAGCAGCGGCGCGAAGGGGCCCGCCTGCGCCAGCTCCTCGCGCAGCGGCTGGAGCCCCTGCGGCAGCAAGAGCTCGTGGAGCGGCGAGAGGTAGACCGCCAGCAGTCCGGCGAGCACGACCGCCAGGACCGCCAGCCTGCGACCGATGCGCGGCGCCGGCTCGACGTCCTCGGCAACGTCGAGCGAGACCGGGACGCGGGCGACTTCGGGAGCGCTCATGGCGACGTGGCGCGCGCCGGGGCCGCCGGCGCGTCCTGGACGGGCACGGCGACGGGCGCTCCAGGCTCGCCCTGCAGGCGGCGGACGGGCACCAGTCGCCACGCGAACCAGCGCATGGCGAGGCAGTCGATCACGCCGCGCACGAGGCGGTTGCCGATGCCGTACTTGGAGACGCCGGCGCGCCGCGGCCGGTGGTTGACCGGCACCTCGACCACGCGGAAGCCCTGCAGGCGCAGGACGGTGGGCAGGAAGCGGTGCACGCCGTTGAAGACGGGCAGCTCGGCCAGGCACTCGCGGCGCAGGGCGCGGATGGCGCATCCGGCGTCGCGCACCCGCACGCCCGTCACGACGTCGCGGAAGGAGTTGCCCACGCGGCTCGACGCGCGCCGCACCCAGCTGTCGTGACGCTTCAGGCGCACGCCACAGGCGGCATCCGCGCCGGCAGCCAGGGCGGCCAGCAAGGCCGGCAGGTCGGCGGGGTCGTTCTGGCCGTCGGCATCGAGCGTGAGCAGGATGGACCCGCGCGCGGCGCGCAGCCCGCTGGCCAGCGCGGCGCTCTGGCCGGAGCGGCGGGCATGGCGCAGCAGCCGCACGTCGGGCGAGCGGGCGGCGAGCCGGCGCACGGCGGCCGCGGTGCCGTCGCCGCTGGCATCGTCGACGCACACGATCTCATAGTCGCGGCCGAGCGGGGCCAGCGCGGCGTGCAGCTCCGCCACCAGCGCCGGCAGGCTGGCCTCCTCCTCGAAGCACGGCAGCACCACCGAGAGCTCGGGAGCTCTCGGCAGGCCATCGCGGCGGCTGTCCATGTCACAGGCCCTCGGCAGCGGAAGACTTCTCGTATTGCAGCAGGCTGCCGACGAGCGGGTGCTCGCCGACGATGGCATCCCAGCGCGCCAGTTCGGCGGGCGACGCGACCTCGGCGTCGAGCCGGTTGCGCTCCACGTCGAAGCTGGCATACCACACGGCCATGATCAGGAGGGTGGCGGCCGCGAGGCCTCCGGCGCAAGGCAGGACGCGCCCGTGCCACCCCGCCCGCAGCACGAGGGCCGCGGCCACGACGACGGCCGCGACCAGCGCGGCGGCTGCAGGCACGGCAGCGTCGAAGGCCCAGCGTAGCGCGAGCGCGAACACGGTAGCGCCGACGGCCAGCAGCAGGGCCATGACCAGGCTGGCCACCCGCAGCCCGCGAGCGCCGGTCGCGACCCGCGAGGCCGCGTCCTGCAGCGTCTCGGCCATCAGGACGGCCAGCGGCGGCAGCAAGGGCAGGAGGTAGTGATCCTGCTTCTGCGGCACGAGGCTGAAGCCCAAGAGCGGGACACCCACGGCCAGCGCGGCGAGCCGCAGGCCCGGCGCGTGCTTCCAGCCGCGGCTGGCCATCGCGCGCGCGACGACCAGCGGCAGCAGCGGGACCACGGGCAGCGTCAGCGTCAGCAGCGTGAGCGCGTGGAACCAGATGGGACGCACGTGCGCGGCATTGCCGGCCGCCTCCGGCAGGCGCACGCCGAAGGGCAGCAGCGCGAAGGACAGGATCTGCTCCCAGCCGCCGGGCACGGTGAGGAGGACGGCCACGTACCACAGCAGCGCCGGCAGGAGCACGAGGCCGGCAAGCCGGGCGGTGCGCCAGCCGAGCACGTCGCGAAACCGGCCCGCGAGCGCCCGGTCGAGGGCCATGGGCAGCACCGCGGTGAGCAGGACGGGCGTGGCCTTGGCCAGCACCCCCAGCGCGAGCAGCGCGACGCAGGCGCCGCGGGCGCGGCGCGAGCCCGTGGCCGTGGCCAGGCCGAAGGCCAGCAGCGCCGCGCTCGACGTCAGCGCCATCAGCGTCTCGGCCACGCCGAGGCGCCCGAACTCCACCGGGCCCGGGAAGCACGCCAGGAGGATGGCCGCCAGCAGCCCGAGGCTCGCTCCGCTCGCGTGCCGCCCCCATGACCAGGCGACCAGCAGCATGAGCAGGCTGCAGGCCGCCGCCGGCGCGCGCTGGCTCGCCGCCCCCGCCGTTTCGCCGACGCGCTGCACCGCCGCCACGAGCCAGTAGTAGAGCGGCGGCTTCTGCAGCCGCACCTGATCGCCGACGTGCGGGACGAGCCAGTCGCCGCTCCCGACCATGCCGCGCGCCACCGCTTCCACGCGCACCTCGGCCGTGCGGTGCACGGGCGAGGCGCCGAGCCGCACGGCGAGCACGAAGGCGTAGGCGGCGAGCAGCAGGCCGAGCACGAGCGCCGGGCGCAGCGGGCGCGACGCGGGGCCGACGCGCAGCCCGGCACTCGCAAGGGCGGCCAGGGGAGGGCCAGACATGCTCATCCAGCCTCCCGCGCCACGGGATCGGCGGCGCATGACGAGCCTGTCACGCATGTCACTCCGCAGGCATCCGGCTCAGAAGAGATTGAAGCGCAGGATGCACCAGATGGCTTCGAATCCGTCCTTGACGCCGATCTTCTTGCCCTCGGCGAAGTCGCGGCCGAAGTAGCTGATGGGCACCTCGAACACGCGGCACTTGTGTCCATTGACGGTGAGGCGCGCGACCTTGGCCGTGAACTCGGGCTCGATGCCGAAGCGGTCCGACTCGATCCGGATCTGGTCGGCGACGTCGCGCCGGAAGACCTTGTAGCAGGTCTCCATGTCGGTGAGGTTCAGGTTGGTGAGCATGTTGCTGAACAGCGTGAGGCCCTTGTTGACCACGTAGTGCCAGAACAGGTGGCAGCGGTGCGCGCCGCCGCCGAGGAAGCGGCTGCCGAAGACCACGTCGGCGAGGCCGTCCTGGATGGGCTTGATGAGCACCGGATAGTCGTCGGGCGTGTACTCGAGGTCGGCATCCTGGATGAGCACGATGTCGCCCGTCACCTTGCTGAAGCCCGTGCGCAGCGCGGCGCCCTTGCCCTGATTCTGCTCGTGGAAGAAGACGCGCACGCGCGGGTCGCGCTCGGCCTCGATCTCGCGCAGGACGTCGCGCGTGCCGTCCTTGCTCCCGTCGTCGACGAGGATGACTTCCTTCTCGTGCGGCGTGGCCAGGATGCGCTGCAGGATCTGCCGCACGGTCTGCCGCTCATTGTAGACGGGAACGACGACCGAGAGCTTCATGCGGGCGGCGACGACCCTGCGGGGAGCGGGACGCGGAGCGAAGTAAGGCTGCGCGATTATCAGGGCGCCGCGCGAGCCTTTCAAGGAATGCCAACGAGCCTGCCGCGCCGCCGCTCGACGAAGCGTGCCTCGCTCCAAGCCGTCCGGCCCGCGAAGCCTCGCAGCGGGTCGCGTGCCGCGTCCCTCGACCGAGTGTGGTCCGTGACATCCGGCGCGCGCACCACGCGCTCGTGGAGTTGGACAGCCGCGAGTCGGCCTGAAAGGGCCTCACGACCGACTCGGGGCGACCGGACATGTGCGTGCGGTCGCCTCGCCGGAGCGTCGCGAGGTCCTTTCAGCCCGACTCGCGGCGCCTCAGCGCTCGCTGGCCACCCGCGGGTCGATGACCACCTCGGTGGTGCCGAAGATCTCGTCCAGCCGGAAGCTCTCCATGAGCGCGCGGATCATGTGCGCGAATTCCGGATGCGTCTCGACGGCCCAGAAGGGGATGCGGAACAGCCGCACGATTTCGCTGTCCGGCCGCCTGCGCCGGGCCTGGATGTCCTTGCGCTTGGCAGCCATGGCGTCGATCTGCGTGCTGAAGTCGTTGATGGCCAGCATGTCGGCCTTGGCCGGCGGCGGGATGCCCACCGAGCGCTTGGAGGCGCGCATCTTGAGGAAGATCTCGTGTAGCCGGCCGCGGCCGCGCGCGTCGTGGGCGTCGATGCGGTAGCCGCGGTCGTCGAGGTGCAGCACGTAGGCCATGCGCTTCTGGTGCACCAGCAGAGCCGCCGGCAGCACGCGGTCCAGCACCGCGTCCTCGTAGTTCTTGTAGATGAGCCACAGCGGGTTGCGCATCTGCAGCAGGCGGATCTTGTGCACGTCGATGCGCCGGCTGGTGGACATGTGGTGGTGGTAGGCCACCGAGCTGGGCACGTAGAGCACGCGGTAGCCCAGCACCCACAGCCGGAACCCGAGGTCCACGTCCTCGTAGTAGGCGAAGAAGTCCTCGTCGAAGCGGCCCGCGTCCTCGTAGACCTCCTTGCGGATGGCCATGCTGCCGCCGCACGCGAACAGCGTGTCGCAGGGCTTCCTGTAGCGGGCGATGTCGGGATCGTCCATGCCCACCTGCCAGCCGATGCCGTGGAAGTTCATGGCCGAGCCGCCGAAGTTCACGACCTTTCCGTTCCACGAGAGGTTCAGGCCGGTGGTGCAGTCGGCCTCGCGGCTGGCGATGGGCGCGACCAGCTCGCGCAGCCAGTTGGGCTCCACGCGCATGTCGGTGTTCAGGAAGACCAGCACCTCGCCCAGCGCGGCCTCCACGCCGGCGTTCACGCCGCCCGCGAAGCCGTGGTTCTGGCGGCACTGGATGACGCGCGCGTCCGGCGCATTCCGGTCCAGCCACTGCACCGAGCCGTCCACCGAGGCGTTGTCGACCATGACGATCTCGAGCAGGTCGCGCGGGTAGTCCACCGCGCGCAGGCTCTGGAAGAGTTTCTCGAAGTGGTGCCGGCCGTTCAGGTTCACCAGCACGAGCGAGACCGAGGGCAGGTTCATGCGCGGGCCCCGCGGGCCGAGAGGAGCTGGCGGAAGCGCCACTCGGCCTCGATGGCCTCCTCTGCGTCGGTCTTGACCGGCGGCGCCGCGGCGGCGAGGCGCGGGCCGAGGCCGGGATCGGCGAGGAAGCGCTGCAGCGCGGCGCGCAGCGCCTCGGCGTCGCCCGTCCTGAAGAGCAGCCCGTTCACGTCGTGCTCGATGCCTTCCGCGATCCCGGCGATGTCCGAGCCCACCACCGGCGTGCGCGCCAGGTGGCACTCGCGGACCACGAGGCCGAAGGCTTCCTGCCACACGGAGGGCACCACGACCACGTCGAGCCCGGCGTGGATCGTCGCCAGGTCGTCGTGATGGTACCGCCCGTGGAAGGTGAGGCGCTCGCCGGCGATCCGCCGTGCCTCCTCCGCCACGCGTCGCGCCTCGGCCGCGGCCACCGGGTCGCCGCCCTGCTCGCCGTGGTCGCCGTGCACGTGCACCTGCGCCGCGCCCGCCGGCAGGCCGGCCACGGCGCGCGCCAGCACGTGCAGGCCCTTGTACCAGACGAGGCTGCCGAGGAACCCCACGCGCAGCGGCTCGCCCGGCGCGCGCGGGCGGCGCGCGGGCAGCCCGCCCGCGAGCCAGCGCATGTCGAGGCCGTACTCGGACAGCACCAGCTCCTCGCGCGACAGGCCCAGCTCGAGCATGAGCCGCAGCGTGGTGGCCGAGGCCACGGTGACGCGGTCCGCGCGCCGCAGCACGCCGCGCATCCACGACTCGCGTCGCACCAGGCTGGCCGCGTCCTCGCGGCTCTTCCTCCAGCCCGGCGGGTGCGCCGGGTGCGACGCCTCCACGCCGTCGGCCCAGCCCTCCACGATCCCGCCCAGCAGGCGGTCGACGCGCGCCAGCGGCCCGACGAGGCCGGGCCTTTCCTTCACGCACGCCGCGCAGCCCAGGCCGGGCGGGGGCACGGTGCAGTTCCGGTGGTCGGGGCGGATGAGCTGCACGCGCGCACAGCGCGCCCAGAAGTCGGACAGCGACACCACGCTCGGCACGCCGGCCACGCGGCAGCGGTCCACCAGCCCCGTGGACAGGTGGATCATGTGCTGCAGGTGCACCACGTCGGGCCGCTCCTGCTCGAGCACGCGGTCGAAGGCGGCCTCGGCCGGCGCGAAGCGGTAGGTCTCGTCCACGCCGCCGAAGGCGAGGCGGTTCACGAAGCGGTGCACGCGGAAGCCGTCGAAGTCCTCTCGGAAGGTGCTGCGGTCGGCGTGCTCCTCGCGGCCGGGGCTGCGCACGAAGAACGAGATCTCGTGCCCGCGGTCGCGCAGCGCGCGCGCCAGGGTCAGGCTGAGCACCTCGGTGCCGGCCCAGCTCTCGGGCGGGAAGCCGTGCACCACCGTGAGCACGCGCAACGGCCGGTCCGGCGCCGGCACCGCCGCCGGCGCCCGGCGCCCGCGGCGTGCGGCCGCGCGCCCGCCGCGCCAGAAGCCGTAGAACTCCGCGAAGTGGTAGACGGGCGAGAGCGCTCCCCACTTGAGGCGCTCGCGGGCCGGCAGGCGCTGCGCCGCCAGGAACCCGCGGTCGGCGCGCCAGCTGCGCCCGGTCATGATGAATGCGTGCGAGAGCTTCTCCACGCAGGTCCGCTGCAGCAGCTCCATGTTCAGGCCGGCGTCGATGAAGGTGCGCGCGTACACGGTGCGCGCGTCGTACTCGTGGCTGTGCAGCACCTGGCTCGTCGGGTCGAAGACGATGGTGTGGCCGGCCTCGATGGCCGCCCGCGCGAACTTGATGTCCTCGCCGAACATGCCGCGCTGCAGCGGCAGCCGCTCCCACACCGAGCGCCGCACCACGGATGCGACGTCGTTGAAGTTGCAGGCCACGCGCAGCTCGTGCGGCGAGAGCGCGCGCCAGGCCTCCTGGTCGGCCTTGCGCGTCTCGATGCGCCGGCTGCCGAAGCACAGGTCCTCCTCGCAGCCCCGCTGCACCAGCGGCCCGGCGTCCGGGCGCGGCAGAATGCGCGAGAAGGCGCCCGCGACGACCGGATTCCCG